>JAEAMG010000147.1_pt1 | contig 111523 bp, 94 predicted proteins | sample 8958741 | NCBI WGS metagenome assembly JAEAMG01 (sample SAMN16933256, study PRJNA681125) | bioreactor sludge metagenome | isolation source: anaerobic bioreactor treating anionic surfactant - SDBS | place: India: Bengaluru | collected 2019-02-28
GGCCGTCCAGCAGGTTGGCGGCGGCGTCGTAGGCGAAGGTTTCGCGCTGACCTTGCAGGTTGTCCTGGCTGGCAATGATGCGACCGGTGGCGTCGTAGTGCAGCAACTGACGATTGTCCCGTCCAGCGTCGCGGTCCCGCTCCAGGCGCCCGATCAGGTTGTCAGCCGGGTCATAGTCGAAGTGTTTTTGCTGGCCCGCCGGCAGTTGCACGGGTTGGCCGTTGGGGCGCCGCACCCGTGAGCGCAGGCGGCCGCTGCGGTCATATTCGCTGCGCGTGGTGATCTGGCCTTGGGTACGCAGGACTTCACGGTGCAGGCGGTCGCGTTCGAAGTCGCAGATGACGCGGCCGTCGAGGTTGATCTGGTGCAGGTGGCCGCTGCCGTAGTAAAGACGGTTGAGCCAGCGGCCGTCGGGCAACTGCGTCTGGATCAGGTTGCCGAGCTCATCGTAGTGGTAGTTCAGGCTGCCGGCGGCGCTTTGTTCGATGAGCAACTGGCCGCGCGCGTCGTAGGCGAAGGCCAGTGCCTGGGTGGTTTCGTCATTGCCGATGAAGGTGACAGCGGTGAGTTGGTCCAACGGGTCGTAGGCGTATTCGGTGCGACCATCATCGGTTTGTTTCAACAGCAAGCGGCCCACTGCATCTCGTTCGAGTCGATGCACAATTGAAGGCTCAGGTGTCTGCCCGGTGGGCACGTACTCAACGGCGGCTACGTTATCCAGAAGGTCATAGGCATAACGTCGGGCGCTGCCGTCGAGGTCTTGTTGTTCCACGAGGCGGTCGCACGGGTCCCAGGTAAAGCGGTAACTCTCACCATTTTCATTGGTCAGGGTTTGGAGGTGTCCGTAGGCGTCGTAGCGGAACTCAATCTGCCGGCCGTGTGCATCTATTCGTTGGCGCACTTGCCCGCGGCGCCCGTATTGGTAGCGGGTGGTGTGACCCGCTGCATCGGTATAGCCGATCAACAGACCGCTGGTGTCGCGCAGGTACTGTTCGGTGCGGCCGTCCGGCATTTCGGTCTGCAACAGCCGGCCTTGGCCGTCGTGTCGATAGCGCTGCCGTTCACCCAAGGCGTCGACGACCACCTGCAAATGGCCCTGGCGGTCGTACTCGAACGCTGTGGGATACCCTGAACAATCGATATGCTGGATTAACTGCCCGGTTTCATTCCAGCGCAGGGTTTTGCTTTTACCCGTTGCATCGATGATCTCCACCACTTGGCCAAAGGTGTCATAACGATAACGTGTGGCATGTCCCAAGGGGTCGACTTCGCTGACGCAATTGCCCCGCTGGTCGTACTGATATTGCCACGCGTGGCCTGCCGCATCGGTCTCCACCAGCGGCAGCGACCAATGCTCCAGCCACAACGTCGACTCGATACGCCCCAACGGATCCTGAGTGCTGCACAGGTTGCCGGACTCGTCGTAGCCGAACTGCCATTTGCCGCCTTGTGGGTCAGTCGCGCTGAGCAACTGACGCTCCTCATTCCATTCGAATTGCCACGTCTTTCCCAGGTTGTCGGTGTACTCAGTGATCTGGTACTGCGAGTTCCAGCGGCGTGTGCTGAGACGCTGCAAGCCATCAGTAATGCGCGTCACGCCGGCCGGCAGGTCGTAGTCGAACAGGTATTCGTCACCCTCATCGGTCCAGTGCCGCACCACGCGCCATTCGCTGCCGTCCACGCAGCTCCATTGGTAGTAACAACGCAGCCCGGTGGGCAGTTGATGCTCGACCATGCGCTGGCCGTCGTCATAGGCGAAGCGGCGTTGCACGTTTGCGTCGGTATCGCGAACTTCGGCCAGGTCGCCGCGAGAATCGTAGCTGTAACTGACAAGGGTTTCCCGGCTGTGATCGGGGTATAGCCGCTCGACTTGCTCCACTCGCGCCGGCCATTGCTGGCTGTAAACAAGTTCGACACGCACATGGTCGAACGTATCTCGTAAGTGGCTCAGCCGACCCTGAATGTCATAGTCGAGGAAGATTCGGTTGTCGTTGCGATCCCCCAATTGGCTAAGGCGCAGGCGTGAGGCGGTGCCTGGCGTTGGTTCGAATAGCCGATAGAGCCCATCAACGCTTTCAATCAGTAGTTGGCCATTGGTATTGCGCCGTACGCTCAAGCCTTCTCCTGCGCTGAATACGGCACCGCCCAGCGGGATGACACCCATGTCGATCTGTCGCGCTTGCTCATCGGTATAGACCAGCCGTTCCCCACCTTCGGGGTGTACGCCAATCTCGACGCAGACCTCGTAGATCACGCTCCAGCTGGCACCGAACAGACCGTCGCGACGCTCGTCCCGGCTGCTGTAGTAGCGCTGCCACTCGATAGGGAGCAGGCCGGGCAGGGCGAAGTCCAGATCGTCTTCCCCATCAAGAATTTTCGCGCCAGTGGAGCTGTGTACCGGGTTGGGCGAGCCTGCTACTGCAGAGGTAATGGCATTGGTCACTTGGCTGGTGCCCCACGACACCAGTCCACCAACGACCATGCACGGCAGCTTGCTGAAAAACTTGGAGCCGCCACCACGCAGCATCAACAGTGCGGTCACCGCCAGCCCGACACCGGGTGTCTTGCCACTGCGGATCTCGCGCACCACCACCGGGCTTCCGCCAATACGCACGTTGCTGGAGATCATCCCCGACTCGACAATCGATGCGTCGCAGGTGCTTCGGTCACCGCTGCGGGCGGCCGGTTGACCGTTGATAGTGACCTTGCTGGAGCCTTCGGCAATAAACTGCGGCGGCATTGGCGGATGCTTGGTGCAAATCACAATATCCAGCGGTTTCGGTACTGCGCCTGGTGCGGGAACCGCTACGGTGGGTCGCCACATCTGCGAGAAGAAACCCTTGGCCATATCAAGGTAGCTAGCCTCTTCGGGGCTACCACCTTCGGCAGGTTGCGAGCTGACCGGGCCGATGGCGCCTGCGGCACGTGCAGAGGGTATGCCGTTGGTGAAGGTGTTGTGGGAGCCGGTGGCGATTGTTGCCATCACCACCGGCGGGAATAACGCGCTGCCTATCCAGTCACAGACTTTTGTCAGCCCTTTGTCCGCCCCCGTCTTGCTCATGCCTATGCCGACGATAATTCCCACCACGGCGCCCAGCACAAAGCAGCCTAGCCCGCCGGTTACGACTGTAATTCCGGTGGCGGCCACAATCGCAGCAGTGGCAACGGCCGTAATAGCGATGTTGGCCGCAATTTCCAGCACGCCTCCCAGGATGTCGGCCATCGCCGAGGTGTGCAGCAGGCCGTCGCCGAGACGTGCCGCCCAGAGTGCGTCAGACATGGAATAGGGACTTCAAGGCTTGGGATTCAGCTGCAAGGTGCTTTTGATGGTTGCCCAATGGGCGCTTTCAGCATCGCCCAGGGGTTGGGCTTTGACATAACTCAGGGCAAGCATCTGCCGAGTGCCGGGTATCACAAGCGCTAACTGGTATTGATGGATACGCTCGGTGCCCTTGCTGAACTGGTTATGCACTTCGATGGCGTCTATATCCTGCGCCGCGCCTACACGAAGTGCCTTGGCCGGTTGGTAGCGCAGGTCCTGTACCTGCTTCTCCAGCTTCGCCAGTTGCTCTTCGAAGTTGCTTTGCAGCGTCTCACCATCACCTAGAAGGCTACGGCTGACGATCAACGACGTACCCAGAGCGGCGAACTTCAGGATATTGATGGAAGCATCCTGAACGTCATCGCTGGGCAGCGTGAATTGCAGTTCATTAAGTTGATAGGTCATGAAACGGAATCTCGTTATTGGCCGGAAGGCGGCTTAGGAAACATGGAATTGACGGCCGCGTCGATTTCACCCTTGACCCCTTGGCCCATGGGGGTGGTGCCGCCTTTGCCACCAATGTTCAAATGCAAATTACCTCCAGTGTTGATCTCCGAGCTGCCTTCGGAATACACATTGATCTGCACACCAGTGAGATTGATCTGGCCGCTGGCGTTGAGCTCCAGCACGCTTTTGCCACAAACCAGGCGCAAGTTTTCGCCCACTTCAATTAGATAGCTCTTGCTGATGGCGTCGGTTTTGCTGAACCCCACCATAAGCATGTCGTCATGCTTGACCGCACGCACGCGGTCGTTGCCAATCGTCACTACCTCGTCATGCCCAATGCTCTTATTGCGGTCATGCCCCACCGAATGGCTCTCATCCACCTCCACCACAATGTCCTGGTTACGCTCGGCGTGGATATACAACTGCTCCAGCCCCTTCTTGTCCTCCATGCGGATTTCATTGAAATTGGCCGGCGTGCCGCCCTTGCTCGAGCGACTCTTCATGCCGCTCTGGGTCGCGTTTTCCGGCAGGTCGTACGGCACCGTCTGCTCGGCGTTGTACACCCGCCCGGTAATGATCGGGCGGTCCGGATCACCTTCAAGAAAGCTCACGATCACTTCCTGGCCAATCCGTGGAATCTGCATCGAGCCCCAGTTCTTGCCGGCCCAGGATTGCGATACACGAATCCAGCACGAACTGTTTTCGTTGGATTGGTCGTGGCGGTCCCAGTAGAAGTGCACCTTCACGCGGCCGTACTGGTCGGTCCAGATTTCCTCGCCTTTGGGGCCGACCACCAGCGCGGTCTGCGGGCCTTTGACGATGGGGCGATAGGTGCTCGCCAAGGGGCGGAAGCTTTGCTGGGCGTCGATGCAGGTCAGGCTGCTTTCGAACTGCGCCGAGCCTGAGCCACCACCGCTTTCCAGGCTTTCCTGGACGATGTAGTAGCGGCAGCCGACGATCAGGTATTCGCGGTTCTGGTCCTGGCGGCTGAAGCCGGTGAGGCTGAACAGGTGGCCGGAGCCGAGGCCGCGGGCGTTGCCGCTGAACTCGATCTGTTCATGCAGGGTTTGCAGGGCTTCGATGCGGGTGCGCGCGTAGTGCTCACCGTCGGCGCTTTGCACGTAGGTGCCAGGGTAGTCGTACAGCGGGTAGTCGCCGGCGGTGTGCGGGCGCGGCATGGCGGAGCGCACGTCGATGCTGGCGCTGGGGCGCTGGAAGTCGTAGTCGTTGAGCTCCAGCGAGCCCGGCTGCACTTCCTGCGCCAGGTGCCAGTTGTGCATGTGGTCGCGTTCGCGCTGCTGCTCGTCCTTGGGGTAATACGGGATCGACGCATAGCCCGGTACCGTGGTGTGGGCGCCATAGGCGTCGGCCAGCACCAGCACATGGCGGTCCTGTTCGTGGCGGAAGAAGTAGTAGATACCTTCCTGTTCCATCAGGCGGCTGACGAAATCGAAGCTGGTCTCGCGGTACTGCACGCAGTATTCCCACTCGCGATACGGCCGGCTCAGGGCGTCTTCGAAGTCGGAGAAGCCCAGGTCGCGAAAGACCTGCTTGATGATCTGCGGGATGCTCAGGTTCTGGAAAATCCGGCAGTCGGACGTACGGCTGAGCAGCCACAGCCAGGGGCGCAGCGTCACCTGGTAACTGGCGAACTGGCCCTGGTCGATGTTCTGGCTGCACCGCGCGACGATGCCGTGGAAATGCCGCTCGCCACCGTCCGCCAGTTGCAGGCCCACGCTCATCGGCTTGCCCAGCAACTGGTTGAGGTCGATGTTGGCGTCCAGGGACGTCAGTTGCAGCTCATAGTTGAACAGGCGGCCCAGCTCTTCGCCGCCGCCCATTTCATTGAGCAGCAGCACATCCGGCCCGAGGGGGCTGGTGATCTTGGCCAGGCGTGAGGCTTGGTTGAATAGCATCGGGCGTCTCGAAAATGACTAAATAACTGAAGAACCTGAGTTCAAATGTGGGAGGGGGCTTGCCCCCGATAGCAGTGTGTCAGTTGATGTATCAGGCGACTGATTCACCGCCATCGGGGGCAAGCCCCCTCCCACATTTGCATTGCATTCCAACAGTCTTTATTCGGCGTCGCTGAAGTCGTAATGCAGCTCGTTATCCCGGCTGCTGATGCGCACACCCGCCAATGCCTTGCCTTCGAGCATGCGCGTGAGGAACTCACGGCTCATGTCCGGCAGCAGGCTGTTGGTGAGGATTGTGTCGATCATGCGCCCGCCGCTTTCGGTTTCGGTGCAGCGCGAGACGATCAGGTCGACCACCGCGTCGTCGTAGTCGAAGGCGACCTTGTGCGTATTCTCCACGCGCTTCTTGATGCGGTTGAGTTGCAGGCGGGTGATCGCCTTGAGCATCTCGTCGCTCAGCGGGTAGTAGGGGATCGTCACCAGGCGGCCGAGCAAGGCCGGTGGGAAGATCTCCAGCAGCGGCTGGCGCAGGGCCTTGGCGATTTCTTCCGGTTCGGGGATATTCGCCGGGTCTTTGCAGACCCGGGAAATCAGCTCGGTACCAGCGTTGGTGGTCAGCAGGATCAAGGTGTTCTTGAAGTCGATCACCCGGCCTTCGCCGTCTTCCATCACGCCCTTGTCGAACACCTGGAAGAAGATTTCATGCACGTCCGGGTGGGCTTTTTCCACCTCGTCCAGCAGTACCACGCTGTAGGGTTTGCGCCGCACCGCTTCGGTCAGCACGCCGCCTTCGCCGTAGCCGATATAGCCCGGTGGTGCGCCCTTGAGGGTGGACACCGTGTGGGCTTCCTGGAACTCGCTCATGTTGATGGTGATCACGTTCTGCTCACCGCCGTACATGGCTTCGGCCAGGGCCAGGGCGGTTTCGGTCTTGCCCACCCCCGAGGTGCCGGCCAGCATGAACACGCCAATCGGCTTGCTCGGGTTGTCGAGGCCGGCGCGGGAGGTCTGGATGCGCTTGGCGATCATCTGCAGGGCGTGGTCCTGGCCGATGATGCGTTTCTTCAGGTGCTGGTCGAGATTGAGCACGGTTTCCAGTTCGTTGCGGGCCATGCGGCCCACCGGGATACCGGTCCAGTCGGCGACCACCGAGGCCACGGCCTGGTAATCCACGGTCGGCAGGATCAGCGGGGTTTCGCCTTGCAGCGCGGTGAGGCGCTGTTGCAGGTCGACCAGTTTTGCACGCAGTTCATCGTTGCCACTGTCCACAACCCCGGCCTTTTCGCGCAGGGTTGCGCGGGTAGCGAGCAGCTCATCCACCAGGGTTTTCTCTTCGGCCCAGCGGCTTTCCAGGGTCGCCAGGCGCTCACGCTCGGCGCCTAACAGGGCTTCGCTGTTGCTCTGGCGCGCGCCAATCGCAATGCCGATGGCATGCTCGCGAGCGATGATTTGCAGCTCGGTTTCCAGGGCTTCGATGCGGCGGCGGCTGTCGTCCACCTCCGCCGGCACCGCGTGCAGGCTGATGGCGACGCGGGCGCAGGCGGTGTCCAGCAGGCTCACGGATTTATCCGGCAACTGGCGCGCCGGGATATAGCGATGGGACAACTTCACCGACGCTTCCAGGGCTTCGTCGAGGATCTGCACCTGGTGGTGTTTCTCCATGGTCGAGGCCACGCCGCGCATCATCAGCAGTGCTTTGTCTTCCGACGGCTCGGCAACCTGGACCACCTGGAAGCGGCGGGTCAGGGCCGGGTCTTTCTCGATGTGTTTTTTGTACTCGGCCCACGTAGTCGCGGCCACGGTACGCAGGGTGCCACGGGCCAGGGCGGGCTTGAGCAGGTTGGCCGCGTCGCCGGTACCGGCAGCGCCACCGGCACCCACCAGGGTGTGGGCTTCGTCGATAAACAGAATGATCGGCTTGGGCGAGGCCTGGACGTCTTCGATGACCTGGCGCAGACGCTGTTCGAACTCGCCTTTCATGCTCGCGCCGGCTTGCAGCAGGCCCACATCGAGGCTGCGCAGTTCCACATCCTTGAGTGCCGGCGGCACGTCACCGGCGACGATGCGCAGGGCAAAACCTTCGACCACGGCGGTCTTGCCGACGCCGGCTTCACCGGTGAGGATCGGGTTGTTCTGGCGGCGGCGCATGAGGATGTCCACCAGTTGGCGAATCTCTTCGTCGCGGCCCACGATCGGGTCGAGCTTGCCGCTGCGCGCTTGTTCGGTCAGGTCGACAGTGAAGCGCTTGAGCGCTTCCTGCTTGCCCATCGCACTCGGCGCCATGGCACCGCTGGCCTCGCCCGGCACCGCGCCGGCATTGAAACCATCGCTGGCAGTCAGGGCATTTTCCGGCGAGTCGCCGACGTATTCGTCAAAACGCTCGCTCAGGGCCTCGGCCTTGATCTTGTCGAACTCCGACGACAACCCCAGCAACGCATGGCGCAGGCTTGGCGTCTTGAGGATGCCCAGCACCAGGTAGCCGGTGCGCACCTGGCTTTCGCCGAACATCAGGCTGCCGTACACCCAGCCGCGTTCCACGGCTTCTTCCACGTGGGACGACAGGTCGGTGATCGACGTCGAGCCACGCGGCAGGCGATCCAGGGCTTCGGTGAGGTCACGGGCCAGGCGCGCGGGCTCGACGTTGAACTGGCGGATGATGCGGTGCAGGTCCGAGTCCTGCAGTTGCAGCAACTGGTGGAACCAGTGAGCCAGTTCCACGTACGGGTTGCCCCGCAGCTTGCAGAACACGGTGGCGGCTTCGATGGCCTTGTAGGCCACGCTGTTGAGTTTGCCGAACAGTGCGGCGCGACTGATTTCACCCATGCTCTGGATTCCTTGAGGTGGTGGCTTGATCGGCGTAATGCCGGGCCAGGATTAGGTCGTTGGCGTCATGCTCGGGCTTGCCGAGCCAGGTGTTGAAGCCCAGGCGGAACTGGCCGTTGAGTTGCAGCGCGGGTACTTCGGGTTGTTGCAGAACCAGGTTCAAGTCCCAGTCCAATTCATGGCCCAGGTACTCGGCCACCCACGCCACCAGCTCGTTGAATGGCTGGCTGCCGGGCAGCATGCCCATGTAGTCGTCCAGCTTGAGCGGGCCCAGGCGGATACGGAATTTATGCTGGCGGTCCCACACGTGGCTGCCCAGGCAGAAGTCCACCCCCAGCTGGTTGGCGCTCACGCCCACGCGGCTGCGCTCGGGCAGTTCCAGCCATTGGCCGACGTATTCTTCGATCTCCACCGGCAGGCCGAAATACTCGCCGAGAATGGCCTTCAAACCGTCCGGGTAGCGGGTTTGTGCCGACAGGTGGCCGCTGTAATGCAGCTTCGCCGTGTCGGGGATCAATCCTTGGTTAAGCAGGCTCGGCATGCCCCGGCCACTCAAGGCGGCGAGGCGTGCAGACCAGTAGTCATCGTCCGGACGGTCGTGGCTGACCGTCGGCCGTGCCTCGGCCCAGGCCCGGTAAAACAGGCTCAGCAAACGGTGGTGGAACACGTCCAGGAACTGCTTGCTGGTGCTGTCGGCGTTGTTGCGCTGGCGCTCGCGTACGTACTCGGTGATATGCAGCGGCAACGGTCCGTTGGGGCCGCCGAGGCCGAAGAAGAACTGTTCCAGCCGTGCGGGTTTGCCGTCGCCACCGGGATCGACCGAGGCCAGGGTGGCCGGGGCGAAGGTGCAATCGGCCTGTTGCCCGAGGCGCAACGGGTCATCCGCCAGGCGCAGGGAATGGCCCAGGCGCGGCAGCTCGGGCGATTCGCACTCGATACGCCGCAACGCCTGGAAGAAATCGTATTCCCAGGGCTCCAGATGCATCGCATCCAACGTACTCACAGGGTCGGACGACGCCCGGGCTTGGCTTTCCATCGCATGATCTCGCCGCGTTCGGTGGTACGGATCACCGTCTCGGTAAAACTGTTGATCGACACGTAGCGTGCCAGGAAGCGTTCCAGCACCGCACCGAGCAGGAACACGCCGGTGCCGCGAAACGCGTTTTCATCGAACTCCAAGGTAATTTCCAGGCCGCGACCAAACACAATCGGGCCGGGCATAGGCAGGCGCCGTGTGACGGCCTTGCTGCTGACGTCGCGCAAGCCTTCGATCTGCAATTGCAGCGCCGCGTCGTTACTGTCGCCGTACAGGCGCAACAGTTCGCGCAACGCCGCCGCGCCCTGGCCTTGTTCGCTCAGGGACAAATAGTTGAGCGACAACTGGCTGATCAGGCGCCAGGCCTTGGCGTCATGGGCATGGCTGGCGCGTGGACGGCTTGGCCCGGCGACGCAACGCACGGATAACACCGGCGCGCTGTCGGCCAGGGTGAAGTCGGTCTTGCCATTGCCCACGCTCATGAACAATGGCAGGTCGCGGTTGGTGCACAGCGCGGTCACGCCGAGTTGGCGCAGGTCGTGCCGGTACGGCGCCTGGCGGCTGTCGACCAGGCTGACAAAGGTTTCGCTGCCCACATAGGTGGAGCGCGGGCCGTTGCGGCGCTGGTCGCTGGACAACACCCGTGGTTCGCGGCGCACGGTGTAGTAAGCCTGGTCGCGGCCATAACGCGATGGATCGCGTACCGCATAGAACGGTAAAAATGGCTGCTCTGGCCCGGTGCCGTGGCCGGTGATGCCGCTCAACGAATGAATCTCGAAATCCATCGGCCGTGTGCGGTCGGCGATCACGTGGTGTTCGTTGACCCGGTCGGACAAGTGGATGCGGTCCACGCGTTTCGGGAACAGGTTGATCGCCGGGGTGCAAAATGGCAAAAACTGCGCCGCGCCGACGCTGCCTTCCAGGCTCGGCTCGTGACGGTCGAACAGCACGATCAGTTCCAGCTCCTGGCCGTCGCAACGTTTGACCGCTCGGCTCAGCTCGGCGAATTCGACGAACAGGAAGCGGTGGGGCAGGGCGAAGTATTCCTGCAACAGGCGATAGCCCTGGAACGCACGCGCGACGACCGGCATGGCCGCATCGGCGTCGTCGAAACCCCGCGAGCGCAGCGCGTCCTGGGGCAGGCGCTCGACCCAATCGCCACCGGGCTTGCGTGCAAACACCGCACAGGCGTTGCCCAGCAGTTGTTCGTAAAGGCGGAACGGCTGCTCATCGGCGCCACTGAGGTACAGCGGCAGGTTGTCCAGATCGAGGCTGTTGAACGGCAATTCGGCGCCGGTGCGCAGAGTCAGGCGCAAGCCGGCCTTGGCTTTCGGCTCACTGGCGGCGAGGCGCCCGAGCACGGCGGCGGGGTTGCCGAAGTACTCGGCGCTGCTGACCTGCAACGGCCACAACGTCACCGGGTGCGCGGTGCGGTACTCGCAGCAGGTCTGGGTTTCGCGGCCCAATGCGGCACGCAACACGGTGTCGCGCGGCAGCGGGAAGCCGCTGGCCAGGGAGCCTTCATCGGGGTCGGTCTGCAATTGCACCACGGTCATCGACGGCGTCGGCGCCAGGTAGTGCGGGTAAGCGATTTCCAGCAGGTTGTGGGTGAAGGTCGGGTACTCGGCGTCGAGTTTGAGTTGTACGCGGGCGGTGAGGTAGGCAAAGCCCTCAAGCAGGCGTTCGACGTACGGGTCGGCGCAGTCCATACCGGACAGGGTCAGCCGACTGGCGATCTTCGGGTATTCCTTGGCGAACTCCGCCGCGCTTTCGCGCACGTGGTGCAGTTCCTGGTTGTACAGCTCCAGCAGGCGCGGGTTCATGAGCGCCTCCGCTGGTCGGCATTCACCACGCGCACATGGCCGGATTCCAGGTCGAGGTCGGTTTGCAGCAACAGGCGCAAGGGCACCGGCTGCGCCCACAGGTCGCCTTCGATCTCGAAACTCAGCGCGTTGTGATTCATCTCGCCATGGCCGACGCGGGCTTTGACGCGCAGGGTATGGCGCAGGATGCGCGGTTCAAAGGTGGCAATCGCCTGGTAGATCAGGGCTTCCAGGGCCTTGATGTCGACGCTGGAAACGCTGTTGCCCGCCAGCGCCGGCAGGCCGTAATTGACCACCGAGGTGCCTGCCTGTGTGTGCAGCGTGGCATCGGCATCGAGCAACGACGTGGTATTGAGCAGCCACGCCAGGTCGCGCAGCACCGAGGCTTTCAATTGGGTCAGGGACAGCACGCGTTTATCGGCGCTTTCCTTGGGATTAGTTGGGTCGTCGTCGGTCAACCGGTCCAGCAGGGACGGTTGCAGACGGTCGCGGGAAGCGATTTCAGTTACCACCAAAGCAGCTCCACGGACAATATCGAAAATGAAAGACCCGCCGTAGCAGCTGCCGAGCGAAGCGAGGCTGCGTCCGACTGCGAAGCAGTCGTAGAGCAGGCACTGAGTTTCATCAGGTAAACCTCAGTGCCTGGTGTACGAGGACTTCGTCCTCGAACGCAGCCTCGCTTCGCTCGGCAGCTGCTACAGCGGAGCGAGGTAGGCGTATCAGCGCTTGGTGTTGGAACGGATGTTCCAGCCAAACTTGATCGCGCCGCCGTCTTTGGTGCCGTCGGCTTTCTGCGGCTGGTAGTCGACCATCACTTGAGCGAAGTTCAGGGTGACGTTTTCAGTCAGGCGGTCATCGCTGCCCGAACCGCCGGTGCTCAGGGACGTTACCAGCACTTCTTCCAGGTTGATCACCATGTACTCGACCTGGCTTTCACCACCGGCCTTGCGCACGGTCAGCTTGACCTTGTCGATGTGCTTGCCGCTGGCGCAGTGCATCATCAGGTTCGGCGAGGCCTTGTCGACGTACTTGGTCAGCGACAGGTCCTGGATATTCACCTTGCCCGCGCCACCGCCACCGCCAACGTGCATGTTGCCGGACTGGGCCATGCCCCAGCTCCAGTTCAGCACGTCGATTTCGTCCTTGTGGGCCTTGTCCATGGACTCGCCCTTGATGTCGCCGATCTTGATGAAAATATCAACAGCCATGTTTTCTCCCTGTGTGGCTCTTGCCACTGAATTTGAGTGACTCCAAATGGGCAGTGCTTTTGTGTGGGAGGGGGCTTGCCCCCGATGCAGGCACCTCGGTGTGTCAGTCACACCCCAGTGATGCTATCGGGGGCAAGCCCCCTCCCACAGAAGAGCCAGCTCATCCGTGGGTTAGGCGCTTTTCGCCGAAGGCAGCTTCGATACCAGGCGCAGCGATACGGTCAGCCCTTCGAGCTGGTAGTGCGGGCGCAGGTAGAACTTGGAGTTGTAGTACCCCGGGTTGCCCTCGACGTCTTCCACGATCACTTCGGCGGCGGCCAACGGGTGCTGGGCCTTGGTGGTCTCGGTGGAGTGCGCCGGGTCACCGTCGACGTAGTTGAGGATCCAGTCCTGCAACCAGCGCTGCATCTCGTCCTTCTCTTTGAAGGAACCGATCTTGTCGCGCACGATGCACTTCAGGTAGTGAGCGAAACGGCAGGTGGCGAACAAGTACGGCAGGCGCGCGGCCAGGTTGGCGTTGGCGGTGGCGTCCGGGTCGTCGTATTCGGCCGGTTTCTGCAACGACTGGGCGCCGATGAACGCGGCGAAGTCGGTGTTTTTCTTGTGCAGCAGCGGCATGAAACCGTTCTTCGCCAGCTCCGCTTCACGGCGGTCGCTGATGGCGATTTCGGTCGGGCACTTCATGTCCACGCCACCGTCATCGGTAGGGAACGTGTGGGCCGGCAGGTTTTCCACTTCACCGCCAGACTCCACGCCACGGATGCGCGAGCACCAGCCGTAGTGCTTGAACGAACGGTTGATGTTCACCGCCATCGCGTAGGCCGCGTTGGCCCAGGTGTACTTGGAGCTGTCGGCGCCGTCGGTGTTTTCTTCGAAGGCGAAGGCTTCCACCGGGTCAGTCTTGGCGCCATACGGCAGGCGCGCCAGGAAGCGCGGCATGGTCAGGCCGATGTAGCGCGAGTCTTCCGATTCACGCAGCGAGCGCCAGCCAGCGTATTCCGGGGTGGTGAAGATCTTGGTCAGGTCGCGCGGGTTCGACAGTTCCTGCCACGAGCCCATGCCCATCACGGTCGGCGACGCCGCAGCGATGAACGGGGCGTGCATGGCGGCGCAGACTTTCGACAGCTCGCCCAGCAGTTCCACGTCCGGTGGCGACTGGTCGAAGTAGTAGTCGCCGACCAGGCAGCCGTAAGGTTCGCCGCCGAACTGGCCGTATTCTTCTTCGTACATCTTCTTGAAGATCGGGCTCTGGTCCCACGCGGTGCCCTTGAATTTCTTGAGGGTCTTGTGCAGGTCCGGCTTGGAGATGTTGAGCACGCGAATCTTCAGCTGCTCATCGCTCTCGGTGTTATTGACCAGGTAGTGCAGGCCACGCCAGGCGCTTTCCAGCTGCTGGAAATCCTGGTGGTGGATGATCTGGTTGACCTGGGCGGTGAGCTTGGCGTCGATGGCGGCGATGATCGATTCGATCGACTTGATCGCATCGTTGGACACCAGGTCGGTTTGCGCCAGGGCCTGTTCGGCCAAGGTGCGCACGGCGGTTTCCACGGCTTCGCGGGCACGCTCGGTCTTGGGCTTGAATTCCTGCATCAACAAGGATGCGAATTCGCTGGTTTCCTCGGTTGCACCCAGGCTCTGGGCGCCTTCGCGGGCGGTATTGTCAGTCATGATTACTGGTCCCCTGCAGGCTTAGGCGCGCTGGCAAGTGCCTGAAGCAGTGCCGGATCCTTGATTGCCTTCATGATGATTTCTTCAGCGCCAGTCTTGCCGTCCATGTAGGTCAGCAGGTTGGCCAGTTGGGTGCGGGCTTCGAGCAGTTGCTTGAGCGAGTCGACCTTGCGGGCCACGGCGGCCGGGCTGAAGTCGTCCATGCTTTCGAAGGTGATGTCCAGGCTCAGGTTGCCTTCGCCGGTCAACTCGTTGGGGACGTGGAACGCCACGCGCGGCTGCATGGCCTTGAGGCGCGAGTCGAAGTTGTCGACGTCCACTTCAAGGAATTTGCGGTCGGCCACAGGCAGAAGAGGCTCGGCAGGCTTGCCGGCAAGGTCGGCCATCACACCCATCACGAAGGGCAGCTGGACCTTTTTCTCGGCGCCGTAAAGCTCGACGTCGTACTCGATCTGCACTCGAGGCGCGCGGTTGCGCGCGATGAATTTCTGAGAACTTTGCTTCGCCACGTTGCTGCTCCTGGTCGCTTGAGCGACGGTGTTGTTACTGCACAGTCGGGCGGCTTACTCGCCGTCCGGGCCGCGCAGGTTTTCAAATTGGGACATGCCATCGGGAATCAGGTTACGCACGATGGCCGCGAAGTCGGCGTGCACCAGATGCTTGGCCCGGTTCAACAACACCGGCAGCGGGCTCGAAGGCTCGTGCCGGGTGTAGTACGCAAGAATCTTGTCGAGGCTGCGCAGCACGTCATCACGGTTGCTGATGTCGCCGGTGGGGCGAGGTGCGGCGGGGGCAGCGGCGAAATCGACCGAGGGGGCATTGTCGTCACTGACGGCCTCGGGTTCGCTGCTGGTATCGCTATTCGGAACACACTGGCTGAGCACCTGCAGCGCTTGCTTGAGCGGTTGCTTCAACAGGCTGAGGTCCACGCCTTGGGCGGAGCCCACTTGGTCGCTGACTTGCTGTTCGATGGCTTCGCAGGCAGCGCGCGCAGCGCTCAAGGCGTCGCGGGTGGCTTGCAGTTGTTCGGGGTCGCTGTCGAGGAACGCGGCGTTGAGTTGCTGGGCGCCGAGCTGTTCGTCGGGGAAACTCATCAGGCCGCTGGCATTCAACGCGGCGCGCAGGCTCACAGGGCCGAAGGTGCGCGAGCGCGTGAGGATGCTCTCGCGCAGCAGACGAATGGTCGCATCGCTGGTCAAGCCGGAGAGGGCGTTGATCCGTACGGTGGGGTCGTTATCGTCGTCGGCGTCCAGGCGCGGGTGCAGCTCGGCCCAGTATTCGCGCAGCAGCGCGTTGATCAGCGTAAGGACTTGCGCCAGCCCGGCCACACCCTGGAGGGCGAGGGAGCTTTGCAGCAGGAAATGGGTGATGCGCAGGTCTTTGCTGCGCTGCAGCAAATCGAGACTCTGCTGCTGGATGCCGCGCCATTCCGGCGGTTCGGCAGGCAGGATCGAGTCGCCCATGCTGCGTTCGGGTTGGCCCTTGGCATCACGCTCCAGCTGAAGAAAATCCGCGTCATATTCCATGTCTTCGCCACAGGGCGAAGTCGCAGAAACGGCGGTGAGCAGCAACGGCACATCCACTGAAATTGATCTCCCTATCGGCCCGTTAGATAGCGGGCAATGCATGCATTAGTTGCGCAAGGAACTTTGCATGTTTTCTTGGTCATATAAGTAAGATGCCACTAATGTGCCATCACTGGTATTCAAGAAGTTGTGCATTTTTGGTGTAGTACTTAGGCCTTGTCAAGGTAAGCTATTCGCCCTCTGTGACAGATGTGCGGTGCTTAACAACCTGCGCGACTGGTGGGTCGAACGACGTACCGGCATAGGATTTTTGTCATGGAGCCCAGTTAAGATCAGCGATCATGCTGGCATCAGCAGGTTTTGGACGGTCGATTGCACGACCAGATGGGGATCTCCCGGGAATCGCTGTCCCTGGGGTCGACTGCGCGCGAAGTATCAGCAAGGAGGCAAGATGTCGCTGTGTTTGACTATCACTAGTTATCACAAGATTACCCCCGGGCAATGCTCGGAAAAGTCCATGAACCAGGGCTCGATGGCTATCGGCCGTAGCTCGGATAATGACTGGGTATTGCCTGATCCTGAGCGGTTGGTGTCTTCGCAACACTGCGTTATTCAATATAAAGATGGCCGTTATTATTTAACTGATAACAGTACAAATGGTGTGGAATTAGTTAACGCCGGAATCCGTTTGCGCAGGGGTAATAGCGAGCTGTTGCAAGATGGCGAGCTGATCCGCATCGGCGATTACGAGATCCAGGCGCGTATCGACTTCAACGTGCAGTCCATCGACAGCCAGCCCTTCGCCGGTGATTCGCCGAACAGCTTTGAAGCCTTGATGGGCGCCGTGGTGAGCAAGCCCGCGCCAACGCCGGTGATCGCCCCGCAGTTCCAGGGCGCCTCGTCGATGGACACGCTGCCGGACCTGTTCGACTTCCTCAGCCCCACCGCCGTGCCGCCGCCCACTGTGGCCGACCACGTCCCCAGCGAACAACACGACTTCCGCCCGCCGACCCCGGTGCCTGTGCCCGTGATCGAGACGCCCGTGGCCTCGGGCTCGGTGATCCCCGAAGACTGGGACCTGTTTGGCGACACGCCGGCGCCCCTTGCCAGTGCACCGCCACCCCCGTCGCCGCCACCCGCACCGATCATCCAGCCGCCACCCGTGGTCGAGCCAGCGCTCCCCGTGGCAGACAGCCAACAACCCGACCTCTTGCAAGCCTTCCTGCGCGGTGCCGGCCTGGACCAGCTGCGACTGGACAAAGCCCAGGCCGAGGCGCAAATGGAAAACATCGGCCGCAGCTATCGCCTGATGGTCGAAGGCCTGATCGACGTGTTGCGTGCCCGCGCCAGCCTCAAGGGAGAGTTCCGCATGCAGCAGACGATGATCCAGCCTGCCGAAAACAATCCGTTGAAATTCGCACCGAATGCCGACGAAGCATTACTGCTGCTGCTTCGCCACGGCAACCAAGCGTTTATGGCGCCGGACATTGCCGTGCGCGACAGTTTTGATGACCTGCGCGCCCACCAGCTGGCGGTGATGGCCGGCGTGGAAGCGGCGATCAAGCACCTGCTCACGCGCTTTGAACCGGCACAACTGGAAGAGCGCATGGGCAAGCCCGGCGGGCTGTCGAACCTGTTCGCGGGCTCGCGCCAGGCCCAGTACTGGCAGCAGTTCACCGAGCTCTACAGCAATATTTCCCGCGAGGCCCAGGAAGATTTCCAGGACCTGTTCGGCCGCGAATTCAGCCGGGCCTACGAAGAACACAGCGCACGACAGCGTCGTTGACACGCAACACATGGATTAACGGATAGATAAGTACGTCATTGAGGACGCAGGATGATTCCCAGGTTTCTACTCGCAGTCACCACCGCACTGCTGCTGACCGCGTGTGCCAAGGACGCGGTCAAACCCGAAACAGCCGCTGAGGCTGAAGCGGACACCGCCGCCGTCGAGTTGCATTTCCACGCCATTGCCGGGCTTAACCCCGGCGCCAACGGCCAGGCCGCCCCGGTGCGGGTGCGCATTTTCGAACTGAAGAACGCCGCCACCTTCGCCCGTTCCGACTACTTCGCCCTGGCCGACCGTGCGCAATCGACCCTCGGCCTGGACCTGCTGGACCAGGACGAAGTCATGGTGCAACCCGGCCAGCAACTGAGCATCCAGCGCGACCTCGACCCCTCCACGCGCCAGATCGGCTTGCTGGTGGGTTATCGCGAGTTGGACCGCGCGCAATGGCGCACGGTGATCAACGTGCCGGCGCGCCAATACACCGAATACCAGATCAGCCTCGATGTGCGTGCCGTGCGCGCTGACGTCGTGGTCACCCCATCCAGCCCTGCCCAATAAGAAGCAATCGGAGCCCCCATGTCCTGGAACAATCGCGTGGTCTGGTCGGAAGGCATGTTCATCGGAACGCAGCACTTCCAGCAGCATGACCGTTACCTGGAAAACCTGATCGACGCCCGCAGTCGCCCGTTGTCCGCCGGCGCCTGGGGGTTTTCCGAGTTGCTGATCGACCAGGGCCTGTTGGCCCAGGGCAAGCTGGCCATCGTCTCGGCGCGCGGCCTGTTGCCCGACGGTACGCCGTTCAATATCCCCCAGGATGACCTGGCGCCCAGCCCGCTGAACATCGACGACAACCTGCGCGATGGCTTGGTCTACCTGGCCTTGCCCCTCAAACGTGCGGGTGCCCGCGACACCGTGGATGAAGGCGAAGCCCTGGAAGCCGCGCGTTACGTGAGCCAGGTGCGCGAAGTGCGCGATGACAACGCCCCGTTCGAAAACCGCGCGCCGGTGGCCGTGGGGTCCCGGGCCCTGCGCTTGCTGACCGCCCAGGATGGCATCAGCGACTACGCCGCCGTGGGCCTGGTGCGCATCAAGGAAAAGCGCGCCGACCGTGCGCTGGTCCTCGACGACAGCTACATCCCGCCAGTCCTCGATGTGGCCGCCAGCAAACCGTTGAGCGCGTTTCGCAGTGAACTGCTCGGCCTGTTGCACCAGCGCGGCGAAGCCCTGGCCGGCCGCGTGGTTGCCTCGGGTGCGGGGGGCGCGTCGGAGATCGCCGACTTCATGCTGCTGCAACTGGTCAACCGCGCCCAGCCGCTGATCCAGCATTTCAGCCAGTTGAGCCCGCTGCACCCGGAGCGCTTCTTCAGCGAACTGGTCAGCCTGGCCGGTGAGTTCTCGACTTTCTCCACCTCTGGCCGTCGCCCCCAGGAATACCCGCAATACCAGCACGACGACCTGGCCCTGAGTTTCGCTCCAGTGATGGCTGCGTTGCGTGAGGCGCTGTCGATGCTGATCGACAGCAAGGCCACGCCGATTCCCATTGTGGAAAAAGCCTATGGCATCCACGTGGCGATGCTGGCGGACAAGACCCTGCTCGACAATGCCAGTTTCATTCTGGTGGTACGCGCCGACGTTCCCGGCGAAACCCTGCGCGGGCGCTTCGGCCAGCAGAGCAAGGTGGGCGCGGTGGAGCACATCCGCGACATGGTCAACCTGCAACTGCCGGGTATCGGCCTGGTACCGTTGCCGGTGGCGCCGCGCCAATTGCCGTACCACGCAGGCTCGACCTACTACGAGCTGGATCGGGGCAGCGAGCACTGGCAACAGTTGAGCAATTCCGGTGGTTTTGCCTTCCACATCGCCGGGCAGTTCCCGGGCTTGAACCTGGCCTTCTGGGCGATCCGAGGATAATCCGCGATGCATCCCAATGATGACGACCGCACCCAGTTCATGCCGCGCCCGGGTGGCCGTGCGCCGGAACCCGCACGTGCCGAACCGGCCCCGCTGTCGATGCCGGCCGCGCCGATCCTCACCGGCAAAAGCCAGGGCCTGAACCCGCTGGAAAGTGCCGCCGGCCCGCTGCTGGCGCTGCTGACGCGCCTGCGCAAGACCATCGCGCACCCGGCGCCGGCCAGCCTGCGCGCGCAGTTGCTGGCCTACCTGCGCCAGTTCGAAGAGCGCGCCGAAGCCGCTGGCGTGGCACGCAACGAAGTGCTGCTGGCGCGTTACGCACTGTGCACCGCCCTCGATGAGGCGGTGTTGAGCACGCCGTGGGGCAGCACCAGCGATTGGGGCAAGCAGAGCTTGTTGATCACCGTGCACAACGAAGCCTGGGGGGGCGAAAAAGTCTTCCAGTTGCTTGACCACTGCCTGCAAAGCCCACGTGAGCGCCTGTACCTGCTGGAGCTGTTGTACCTGTGCATGTGCCTGGGTTTCGAAGGCCGTTACCGCGTGATGAACGACGGTCGCAGCCAGTTGGAAGCCTTGCGTGAGCGCACGGCGGCGGCGATTCGCAGTGCTCGCGGTGACCACGAGCGCGAGTTGTCGCCGCATTGGCGCGGCGTCACCGTGGCGCGTGATCGGCTGGCGCAGTTCATGCCGCCGTGGATCGCCGTGGCGATTGGCTTGGCGTTGTTGCTGGCGCTGCTGTTCACCTTGCGCATGCTCCTGGCGTCGCAGGCGGAGCCGGTGTTCAAAAATATCCATGCACTGGGCGAGATCCCGGTGCAGGCCATCGACCGTCCCGTGGCGCAGCCCAAAGTGATCGAGCGTCCGCGTCTGGCCGGCTTCCTGGCGGAAGACATCAAGGCCGGTCGCGTCGCGGTGGAAGACAAGGTCGACCGCTCTGTCGTCACCATTCGAGGCGATGAGCTGTTTGCGTCCGCCAGCTCCAGCATCGTCGATGACTACCAGCCGCTGATGCTGCGCATCGCCGACGCCATCCGCAAGGTCAAGGGCCAGGTGCGCGTCACCGGGCACAGTGACAACCGCCCGATTGCCACGCTGAGGTTCCCATCCAACTGGGCCTTGTCCGAAGCGCGGGCCAAGTCGGTGTTGGAGATCCTCGCGGCCAAGACCGGCCAGGCCGATCGCTTCAGTGCCGAGGGCAGGAGTGACACCGAGCCGTTGGCGACCAACACGACTGCCGAAGGCCGTGCCCGCAATCGTCGGGTTGAAATCACCGTATTGGCGGAGGGCGTCGAGTGAAGGCGTTTTTCAGTTTCATGATTCGCTGGGTGATCCCCGTGCTGGGCCTGATTGCCCTGAGCCTGATCATCTGGTTTGTGGGGCCGTTGCTCGATGTGCTGGTGCCGGAAGGCCGGCGCTGGGCGCTGATCATCCTGGTGTTCGCGGTGTGGATCGCCTACCGCGTGTTCCGCATCATCCAGGCGCGGCGCCAGGCCGCCGAAGTGATGCGCAGCCTGGCGGCCGAAACCCCGGCCGACCCCAACAGCGTGGCCACCGCCGAAGAGCTCACCACCCTGCGCCAGCGCATGGACGAAGCCCTGGCGCTGCTGAAAAAGGCCAAGCTCGGTGGCGACGAACGCCGCAACCTCTACGAGCTGCCGTGGTACGTGATCATCGGCCCGCCGGGTTCGGGCAAGACCACGGCGCTGGTTAACTCCGGGCTGCACTTTCCGTTGGCGGCCCAGTTGGGCGCCGGTGCGGTGCGCGGCGTCGGCGGTACGCGCAACTGCGACTGGTGGTTTACCGACCAGGCCGTACTGCTCGACACCGCCGGCCGCTATACCACCCAGGACAGCAACTCGACGGTGGATAAGGCTGCGTGGCTGGGCTTTCTCGACCTGCTGAAAAAGCAGCGCTCGCGCCGCCCGATCGATGGCGCCTTTATCGCCATCAGCCTGTCGGATCTGCTGCTGGGCACCGATGCCGAACGCGCGGCCCACGCGGCGGCGATCCGCCTGCGTATCCAGGAGCTGTACACCCAGTTGGGCGTGCGCTTCCCGATCTACCTGATGCTGACCAAGCTCGATCTGGTGCCGGGCTTCATGGAGTTCTTCGACAACCTGAGCAAGGAAGAACGCGCCCAGGTGTGGGGCATGACCTTTGCCCTCGATGACGGCAAGAACAGCGACAGCCCGCTGGCGCACCTGCAAAGCGAATTCGCCGGTCTGGAGCAGCGCCTCAACGAGCGTCTGGTGGAGCGCCTGCAACAGGAGCGCGACCCGGCGCGGCGCGACCTGATCTACGGCTTCCCGCAGCAGTTCGGCGCATTGAAGGATTGCCTGCAAAGCTTCCTCGAAGGCGTGTTCAAACCCAATGCCTTTGAAGAGCGCGTGTTGCTGCGCGGCGTGTACTTCACCAGTGGCACCCAGGAAGGCAGTCCGATTGACCGCCTGATCGGCGCCATGGCCCAGAGCATGAACCTGGACCGCCAGCACCTGGCGCGCCAAAGCGGCACCGGGCGCAGTTACTTCATCGAAAAACTCTTCACCGCCGTGGCTTTTGCCGAGCGTGGACTGGTGGGTGTGAACCCGAAAGTCGAACGCCGGCGCAAGTGGATCGCACGCGGTGTACTCGCGGCCACCGTGGCCTTGGTGATCGTGGTCAGCAGCCTGTGGTGGGTGAGCTATCGCGCCAACCAGGCGTATATCGCCCAGGTCGACCAGAAGGTCGCGCCGCTGGGCCAGACCGTACAGAACCTGAGCCCGGCGCAGCGTGAAGTGCTCGCGGTGCTGCCGCTGCTCAATGCGGTGAAGAACCTCGCGGGTGATTCGCCGAGCTGGTCCGAGGGCCTGGGGCTGTATCAGGGCGATATGCTCGAAGCCGAGTCCGCCAGCGTCTATCGCAAGCTGTTGATCGCTGTGTTTGCGCCGCGCCTGGTGACGCGCATCGAGGAGCAACTGCACGGCGGCGGCAACTCCGACTTCCTCTACGAAGGCCTCAAGGCCTACCTGATGCTCGCCGACAGCGAGCATTACGACCCGGACTTCATCAAGGCCTGGATCGCCCTCGACTGGGACCGCAACCTGCCACGGGACCTGCCGGCCGATCAGCGCCAGGCGTTGAGCGGGCACTTGCAGGCGTTGTTCGAACGCCATCCGCCGAGTGCGCGCCTTGACCCACGCTTGATCGATGATCTGCGTCGCCAGCTGCAACAACTGCCGGTGGCCCAGCGCGTCTACGACCGGGTCAAACGCCAGAAACTGCCCGAAGGCATCCCGGACTTCCGTATCAACGAAGCCGCTGGCCGTGATGCCGCGCTGGTGTTCAGCCGTAAAAGCGGCAAGCCGTTGGGCGAGCCGTTGAGTGGTTTTTTCACCGCCAAGGGCTATCGCCAGGCGTTTTTGCTGAGCAGCTTGAACCAGACCGGCACTCTGGCTGAAGAGCAGTGGGTGTTGGGTCATGAGCAGGCCGATCAGCAGAACGTGGTCAGCCTCGCCGCCGACGTGCGTCGCCTGTACTTCCAGGACTACCAGCGCCAGTGGGATGCGTTGCTCGCCGACATCGACTTTGTGCCGATCACCAGCGTGGCCCAGGCGGCCGACGTGCTGCGGGTGATTTCCGGCCCGAGTTCGCCGCTGAAAAAACTGCTGGTGGCAGTGGCCAAGGAAACCGATCTGCAAGCTGAAGAGCGCCAATTGGCCGCCAAAGGCGTGCCGGTGGAAGGCGGCGTCGACAAGCTCAAGGAGCGTCTCGGCAGCCTGCTCGGCCAGGAGCAACCGACGGCCAATGCGCCGGCGGCGGCGGATGATCCGGTGACCGCGCACTTTGCCGAACTCAACAGCATCGTCAGCAAGAACGAAGGCGAACCGGCAGCCATCGACGGCCTGTTGTCGGACATGAACGCGCTGTATGTGCAGGTCAGCGCCATGGTCGGTGCCAGCGGCGATGCCTTGCTTGGCGAGGCGAAGAACCAGGCGACGGCTGCAGCCACGCGGGTCAGCCTGAATGCCGAGCGCCAGCCGCCGCTGGTGCAGGGCATGGTCAAGTCGGTGGTCAACTCCACCACCAACAGCATGATGGGCGGGGTGCGTAACCAACTGAACGCGGCGTGGGTCAGCGAGGTGGTCAATGTGTACCGCCAGTCCCTGGCCGGCCGTTACCCTATGTCGCCGGGCAGTACGCGGGATGCGACCCTGGATGATTTCGGTCAGTTCTTCGGCGTGGGCGGGGTGATGGACAACTACTTCCGCAAATACCTGCAGCCGTATGTGGACACGTCGGCACAGACCTGGCGCTGGCAGCCGGGTGCGGCGCAGAAGCTCGGGATTGCGCCGGGCGTGCTGCAAACCTTCCAGCGGGCCGCAACGATCCGTGATGCGTTTTTCCGCTCCGGGGGCACTCAGCCGATCGTGCGTTTCGAACTCAAGCCGGTGTCGATGGACCCGACGATCACCCAGTTCCTGCTCGACCTCGACGGCCAGCAATTGAGCTACGACCATGGCCCAAGCCGCCCGGTGGCGATGCAATGGCCGAATCCCGGCAGCATTGGCGTGGTGCGTATCTCGATCATGCCGCCGTCGGCCAGTGGCCGCTCGGGCGTGACCCTGGACGGGCCGTGGGCCTGGTTCCGCTTGCTGGAACAGTCGGATCTCACCGCCGGTAACTCGCCGGACCGTTTCAACCTGCGCCTGCGGGTCGACGGTGCGAGCATCGCCTACGAGTTGCGCGCCAACAGCGCCTTCAACCCGTTCAAGAGCCGCGTGCTCAGCGGCTTCAGCCTGCCGGAGCGGCTATGACGACGCTGGGCTTCTACGGCAAGTTGGCGAGCCGCGGTGACTTCGTCAGCCGCGCCTTGCCCCAGAGCTTTATCGGCCCGTGGGACAGCTGGCTGGCGGCGGGTTTGCTCGCCAGCCAGAACAGCCTCGGCGCCGGCTGGCTCAATGCGTACCTGGTCAGCCCTCTGTGGCGCTTTGTGCTGGCGCCCGGCGTGTGTGGGCCGGACGCGGCGGCGGGCGTGGTGATGCCGAGCATTGACCGGGTCGGGCGCTATTTCCCGCTGGCGGTGGTCACCTTGCTTGATCACGACATCAACCCCGCGTCTCTGGTGGGCGGGCCGGACAGTTGGTTCGAGCGGGCTGAAGAGCTGTTGCTCAGTACCCTGGATGCCGGCGCCACGTTCGAACGCTTCAACGATGGCCTCGACGACCTGGGCTTGCCGGCGACAGAGCCGCGCGCGGTCGACAGCCGTTTCGCCGGTCTGCAACGCGTGGCGGCCAGCGTGCCTCATCAGCGCATGACCGCGCTCGCCGAACAGGCCTGCGACGGGGCGAGCCTGTGGTGGGGGCGTGGTTCACAGACGATTTCCCCTGGTTTATTGCGGTGTCAGGGCCTGCCTGCCGCTGGCGATTTTGCGCAGTTTTTGCTCGGACAAGAAGGTGTGGTGTAGATGGGGTCGACGTACAAATCCGCGAGCAAAAGCCATGTGGGCATGGTCCGCCAGGTCAACGAAGACGCGTGCCTGGACCTGCCGGAAAATCGCCTGTGGGTGGTGGCCGACGGCATGGGCGGGCATGCGGCGGGGGATTACGTCAGCAGCCTGATCGTCGACAGCCTGCGCAGCGTGCCGATGGGGCGCTCCCTCGACGAGTACTCGGCGGCCTTGCGCAATGACCTGATCCGCATCAACGCCGCCGTGCGTGAAGAAACCGCCAACCGTGGCGTGACCATGATGGGCAGCACGGTGGTGGTGCTCGCTGCACGCGGCTTGCGCGGTGTGTGCCTGTGGGCTGGCGACAGTCGCCTGTACCGCCTGCGCGACGGCGTGCTCGAAGGCATCTCGCGCGACCACAGCTACGTGCAGGACCTGCAAGACAGCGGCCTGCTCAGCGAAGCCGATGCCCGCGTGCACCCGCGTGCCAATATCGTCACCCGCGCCATTGGCGTGGAGGCCCAGTTGGAGCTGGCGGTGGTCGACCTGCTGATCGCCCCCGGCGACAGCTACCTGCTGTGCAGCGATGGCCTGAACAAAACCGTCGAAGACCATGAAATCCGCGAAGTGCTCAGCCACAACGCGCCGGACGAAATCGTGCGCAGCCTGGTGCACCTGGGGCTCAACCGCGGCGCGCCGGACAACATCACCGCCATCGTCGTGAAGGTATCGGCATGAACATTGTGATTCCGGGCTACGACATCGAAGGCGAGATCGGCGAAGGCGCCATGGCCAGCGTGTACCTGGCGACCCAGCGCTCCCTGGAGCGCAAGGTGGCGTTGAAGGTGATGGCGGCGGCGCTGGCGGCCGACCCGAGTTTCTGCGAGCGCTTCCTGCGCGAGGGCAAGACCCTGGCGCGGCTGTCGCACCCGCACACGGTGACCATCCATGACATCGGCAATGTCGGTGAGCTGTATTACATGGCCATGGAATACCTGCCCAACGGCACGCTCAAGGAGCGCATCGCCGCCGGCCTGACGCCTGAGCAGGGCCTCACGCTGATCCGTCAGATCGCCTCGGCGCTGGGCTATGCCCATGCCCAGGGGCTGGTGCACCGCGACGTCAAACCGGCAAACATCCTGTTCCGTGCCGATGGCACGGCGGTGCTGTCGGACTTCGGTATCGCCAAGTCCCTGGACGACCGCACCCAGTTCACCCAGGCCGGTTTTGCCGTGGGCACGCCGAGCTACATGAGCCCGGAGCAGGCGCGGGGCCAGGAGATCGATGGCCGCGCCGACCTCTACGCACTGGGCGTGGTGCTGTATGAAATCCTCGTCGGCAAGCTGCCGTATAACGGCAGCGATGCGCTGTCCACGGCGCTGGCGCATCTGACCGAACCCTTGCCGGAATTGCCGGTGCACCATGGCCGTTATCAGGGCGTGCTGCGCAAGCTGTTGGCCAAGGACCCGGCGGAGCGTTTCCCGGATGCGGCGGCGCTGCTGCAGGCGCTGGATAACCTGCCGACGGACTCGCCGGAGGCCACGCTGGTGCGGCCGTTGCCGATTCCGCTGACTTTTGACCTGGCGGGCATGACGCCGGTCACCATCGACATCCCGACCGATAAACCCCAGCCGCAACCGGTGCGCCAGCCGGTGGTGACGCCGCCCCGGCATAACGCCGTGTCCGAGCAGCGGCGTGGGCCGGTGTTGGCACTGGCCGCCGTAGCCGTGGCCGTCGCATTGGCCATTGGTGGCGGCAGCTACTGGTGGTTGAGCGGCAGTGATGAACCGGCCAAGCCGCCGGCTGCCGTCGTGCCTCAGGCCAAGCCACCTGCGGCGGTAGTTGAAGTGCCCCAGGCAACGCCTCCTGAGGCGGACGGCGGCCAACGTCCATTGTTGATGGCCGGTAAGAAGACCCTGTTCCAGCGCGTCCTCAGCAAGCCCGGCGCCAAGCTGTCGAATGACGCCGGCAGCGCGCCGGGCAAGGCCCTGCCGGCGTTCTCCGTGCTTTATGTGTACCAGCGCAAAGACGTCGACGGCAGCCCGTGGGTGCGCGTCGGTGCCGCCACCGACGGTCGCAGTGACGGCTGGTTGCCGGCTGCCCAGGTCAGCGACTGGAAGCAGAGCCTCGTGCTCAAATTCACCGAACGCTCTGGCCGGGCGCCGGTGATGTTCCTGCGCCAATCCGCTGAAGTGGAAAAACTGCTGGCTGACCCTGCCGCCGCCAAAGGCGTGCTGGCCAAGGCGCAGAAGAACCGCGAAGACAACGGCCAGGTGCTGGCGCTGGAGCCGTCCGCCAGCGCGGTGCCGCAGAACCAGTTCTACCTGCTGCCGATTTTCGACGCCAAGGAGAGCTTCGACGAAAACGGCCAGCCGGTGCAGTTGCTTAACATCGCCTCCATCGACCCAGGCAGTAACGCGGCGGCCAAGCCCGCGACGCCGGTGATCAACGCGAATGCCGACGCCTTCCGCACGGCGGTGGTGCTGGTGGTCGACACCACCGTATCGATGCAGCCCTATATCGACCAGATTCGCGATGTAGTGCACGAGCTGCAAACCCGTATCGCCGAGCGTGGCGAGTTGGACAGTGTCAGCTTCGGCATGGTCGGTTTCCGTAGCAGCATCAAGAAAACCCCTGGCCTGGAATACGTGGCCAAGACCCTGATCAGCCTCGACCAGGGCCGCGACCCGCAACGCTTCCTCGACATGGCGCGCCAGGTCAAGGCGTCTACCGTGTCCAGCCACTCCTTCAACGAAGATGCGTTTGCCGGGGTGATGCAGGCCGTGGACGGCATGGACTGGTCCGGCTATGGCGGGCGTATCATCCTGCTGGTCACCGACGCCGGTGCCTTGCGCAAGAACGACCCGTTTGCCGCCACCCAGATGAACGAAGCCGAAGTGCGCCAGGCCGCGCTGGGCAAGCAGATCAAGATCTACGCGCTGCACCTGCGCACCGACGCCGGCAAGAAAACCCACGCCGGCGCCGAGAGCCAGTACCGCATCCTCACGGCCGACGCCAACCCGCAGATCGGCGACCTGTACACAGCGGTTCCGGGTGGCGATGTACGCAAGCTGGGCGAGCGCGTCGACGAGATCGGCAGCGTGTTCGCCAACCTCGTGCATCAGGTGCGCAGCAACACTCCGCAACCGGTGCCGTTGTTGAGTGCCGCGCCGAGCCTGGCGGACAAATCCGCAGCGGTCGGTTATGCGATGCACATGGATTTCCTCGGTCGCAAGGGCGCGAGCCAGGCGCCGCAGCTGGTCAGCGCCTGGACCGCCGACCGCGACCTGACCAACCCCGCGCTGCCGGCGTTCCAGGTGTGCGTGATGCTGACCAAATTGCAGCTCAACGACCTGCAACAGTCGCTGAAACTGATCGTCGATGCGGCGCGCAAGACCCAGACCTCGCCCAAGGATTTCTTCCAGGAAATCGCCAGCGCCTCGGCCTACATGAGCCGCGACCCGCAGGCCCTGCGCAAGGGCGGCAACCTGGCCGACGGCGGCATTCTTGGTGAATACCTGGAAGGCCTGCCGTACCGCAGCAAGTCGCTGAACATGACCCAGGACCTGTGGTTGTCGTTGAGCGTGGCCGAGCAGGAAGACTTTATCGACGAGCTGGATTCGAAAATCCGCCTCTACGAAACCTTCCACAATGACGTGGCCAACTGGGTCCGTTTCGGCGATGCCGAACCGGGCGATGCGTTGTACCGCGTGCCGTTGTCGACACTGCCGTAATGCTGAACCTGAGCGCAGTGCACAAGAGCCGGGGTGTCGGCAGCCAGCGTTACAGCCTGGTGATCCCGGCGCTGCACCTGCGTGCCGGGGAGCAGTTGGCGATTGTCGGGCCGAGCGGGTGCGGCAAGAGCACTTTGCTGGATCTGTTGGCGCTGGTACTGGCGCCGGATCAGGTGGGTCGGTTCGAATTCAACCGGCAGGACATTGGCGGACTGTGGCGCGCCGATCAGCAATCCAGCCTGGCTGCGCTGCGCAGCCAGTACTTGGGCTATGTGCTGCAAACCGGTGGGCTGCTGGGCTTTCTGGATGTGCGCAGCAATATCGCGCTGTCCCGGCAACTGTTGGGCTTGAGGGATGATGGCAGCGTGACGCGCCTGGCTGAACAGCTGGAGATCAGCGACCAGTTGGCCAAGAAGCCGGCCGAGTTGTCGGTGGGCCAGCGCCAACGTGTGAGCTGCGCCCGCGCCCTGGCCCATGCACCGCAACTGGTGCTGGCCGATGAGCCGACCGCGTCCCTCGACCCGCTGAATGCCGAACGCGTGATGCAGGCCCTGCTGGCCCAGGCCCGCGAGCACCGCGCCGCCTGTGTGATCGCCACCCATGACGAACCCCTGGCCCGCGCCAGTGGCTTGCAGGTGCGGCGCATCAGTTGTCGGCGCGACACCGACGGTGGCGTCACCGCGACCCTCGGGGAGGCGTGCTGATGCGCATCCCCCTGGTGGCGTCCCTGGCCTGGCAGGATTACCGCAACGATGCCTGGCTGTCGGCCTGTTCGGTGTTGGCGCTGGTGGCGGTGATCGCGCCGTTGCTGGTGTTATTCGGCCTGAAATTTGGACTGGTTAGCAGTTTGACCGAACGTTTGGAGACCGATCCGGCCACCCGTGAAATTATTCCGTTGGGCGGTGGTCGATTCAGCAGCGCATTTGTCGAACAGCTCGGCCAGCGCAGCGATGTGGCGTTCGCCTTACCGCGCACGCGGCAGATTGCGGCGACGGCGCAGGTGGGCACGCTGACCCTGGAAATGTTGCCGACGGCGGCGGGTGACCCGTTGCTCAACGGCCTGCCGATGCCCAAGGGTCTGGACCAGATCGTGCTGAGCCACACCGCTGCCGAGAAGCTTGCGGCGCGGCCGGGGGATTGGCTGGAGACCAGCTTTGCGCGGCAAGTGGCCGGACGCGTGGAAGCCCAGCGCACGCGCTTGCAGGTACTGGCGGTGCTGCCGCTGGAAGCCTTCGCTCGGGATGGGTTGTTTGCCGATTTGAGATTGCTGGAAGCGGCGGAAGATTACCGCGATGGCCGTGCGGTGCCGGCGTTGGGTTGGGCGGGTGATGAGGTCGCTGTGAGCGACCAGCGGGTGTATCCGGCGTTTCGCTTGTATGCGCGCAGCCTCAGCGATGTGGAGCCGTTGCGGGTGTTTTTCGCCGGGCAGACTCTGTTGGTATCGACTCAGGCCCAGACCATCGCGCAGGTGCAGTCGCTGAGCCGCAACCTGTCGATTGTGTTCTGGATCATCGCCGGGCTGGCCTTGGCGGGCGCGTTTGCGGCGATCTTCGCCGGGGCGTTGGCGGCTGTGGCGCGCAAGCGTCGAGAGTTGTCGGTGTTGCGCCTGTTGGGGTTTTCCACCGGCGCGCTGTTGCTGTTTGTGGTGCTGCAAGCGCTGTACAGCGCAGGGTTTGCCGCCTTGCTCAGTGCCGGGCTGTATGGCCTGGCCGAAGCGGGTTTGAATAAATTATTCGTGCAGGTGCCGGGCGAACACGCCAGCCACCTGCTGGCGCGTCACTATGGCCTGGCCCTGGTTGCAGTCCTTGGCGTCAGCGCCGTGGCGGCTGCCTGTGGTGGTTGGCGAGTGGCGCGTATCCAGGCTTCTGAAGGAATCAGAGATGTATAAGTTACTGGGCGCCGTTGTGGCGCTGAGCCTGGCCTCGATGGCCTGGGCCGATGAGGCAAGTGACAAGCTCGACAACCCCAAGCCGTTGCCCGATGACGTCAGCCTGCCGCTGCCGTGCGAAGGCAATATGGTGTTCCGCTACGCCTACGTGTTGGCCCAAGGGACTCTGGATGACCGCGAGATCAGCCTCGGCTACCCCTTCGCCGAAGGCGAGGCGGGTTATCAGCAGTCGTTTATTTCCGGCTATCGCCGCGACTTTATCAACGGCCAGTTCACCCTCAAGGACTTGCCGAAAGACTGGAACAAAGTCATCGCGCCCTTGATGCCGAAGACCGACGCCAAGACCCCGCTCAAGCCCATGCTGTACTTCATCGGCAAGTACGAAGTGACCGCACGCCAGTACGCCCAGGTGATGGCCCAGGCGCAGTCGCTGGCCAGTGGCGAACCGGCGCCGGCGTGCGATGCACCCACCGGCATGGCCGGGCGTTTGCCCAAGGTGAAGCTGTCGCGCTTCGAGGCTGAGCGCTTTTCGGCGGTGTACAGCGCCTGGCTGATGAAATACCACCGCGACTTGCTGCCGGTGAGTGGTCGCGGTTCGTCGGCAGAAGACGGTGGCCTGGGTTTTGTACGCCTGCCCACCGAAGTGGAATGGGAGTTCGCCGCGCGTGGGGGCCAGGCGGTGAGCCGTCAGGACCTCGAAGGGCGCCTGTTTCCACGCCGTGTCGAAGGCAGCGATAGCGACGGCCCGCTGGGTGATTACGCGGTGTTCAACCAAGTCGCAGGCGGCACCGGCCAGGCCGCGCGCCTGATGCCTATCGGCACTAAGTTGCCGAACCCGATCGGCATGTTCGACGTGATCGGCAACGCTGCGGAAATGGTCCAGGAATCCTTCCAACTGGTGCATGCCGGCCGCCGCCAGGGCACTTACGGCGGCTTTGTGGTCAAGGGTGGCAACTACCTGGAAGGCGAGGGCACGCTGTTTACCGGCATGCGCCGCGAATACCCGCTGTTCGCCGCCGACGGCACCGAGCAAAGCAATGAGACCACTGGTTTCCGCGTGGCGATTGGTGCGTTGTCGGCACCGCGCTCGCGTTACAAGGAGCTGTTTGCGCAGTGGCAGAAAGAGGGCCGCCTGGCCTCGCTGACCGACGCCATCGACGACGCCCAGGACCCGACCAAGCGCCTGGACAGCATCATCGCCGCCAGCGTCGACCCCAAGCTGCAGGCTGAGTTGGGGCTGGTCAATGAAGAGCTCAAGCGCAATGTCTCGCTGATCGCCCAGCAACGCGAAGAGGCGGCGGGCAACCTGATTCAGTCGGCCGCGTTGGTGGCCGAGACCATCAGCAACTACAACATCCGCCTGGCCAACCTGCAGAAGAGTCGCCAACAGGCCCTGGACGATAAGGACGAGGCCAGCGCAACGCTATTTGCCACGGCCATCGAGAACGGGCGCAGCGCCCTCGATGGCGCGGTGGCGATCTATATCGACAACCTGGCCACTGGCACGCGTTATACCGATGCGGTGATCCAGGCACAGTTTCAACGTATCAAGGAAGAGTTGGATCGCAAGCCAGTGCTCGGCAAAAGCCTGGTGACGCGCGCAACACTGTTCGTTCGCCATGTTGGCAACTACCGCAAACAACAGCGGGCCGACCCGGCGACGATCTTGAAGGAATTGCTCGCAGCGAGCGGTCAGCGATGATCGCTGGCTGTATGGCGAGCTTGGAAGGGACTCAGGCGGCAGTGGCCGTGCTGGGCAAGTCAAACTTAGAAGAGAACACTACTTATGCTTTTTTCCCGTAAGGCGGTTTCCAAGCGTCATTTGTTGCTGATTGCCGCTGGCTTCAGCACCGTGTTGACAGGCTGCGCCACGTCGCCGGCTTCCAAGGTCGCGTCCAGCACCAAGGTCGAGTACTACCCCAACTGCTACGAGCCGGTGCAGCACTTGCGCGCCACCGACTCGAACATGACCAAGTCGGTTGTCACCGGTGCAGCCATCGGCGCGGCCGGCGGTGCATTGCTGGGCGCCCTGACCGGCGACAAGGAAAAGCGTGGCCGTAACGCCGCCATTGGCGCAGCGGGCGGGGCCCTGGCCGGCGGCGCAGCGGGTTACTACACCGAGCGTCAGAAGCAGATCGCCGATGACAACCAGCGCATTGCCTCGTATGCGGCTGACGTGAACAAAAGCGCCTCTGACATCGACCGCAGCACCGCGTACGCCAGGGCGTCCCAGCAGTGCTACCAGAGCGCATTCACCAAGTTGGTGACTGATCGCAAAGCCAAGACCGTCAACGACACCGAAGGCCGCAAGCGCCTGGCGGAAATCGTCTCGGGCCTGAAGGAATCCAATGACCTGATCGTTGCGGTCAACGGCAAAGCCGCCGAAGACCTGAACAACTACACCCAGGCCTACGAGAAAGACCTGCAGCAGGTTGGCGTACAGCGTGCCGACGTGGTCACCGTGGCCAAGGCCGACACCACACCCGTTGTGACGCCAGGCAAGAAAAAAGGTACAGGCAGCAAACCGCCGAAAAAGCCGCCTCTTCCAACCGTACCAACAGAAGCGGTGAGCACCGAGAAAACTTTCCAGACCGCCCAGACCAAGCAAGATGAAAGCAAGAAGGTCGCCAGCGCCGGTAAAGCGCAGATCGAAGGCACTTGCCGCGATCCAAACCTGTCCGACTGGGCACCGGTGCCTTGCCCTAACGTTTAAGTAACATGCTGCTATAAGCGTCAAACGCCAGCCGATCTTCCGCTAATGCGCAAGATCGGTAGCGTTCTTTTTGCAATTCGTTAAACTGCTGCGGCCACTCAATAATTACACCGAGGCCGTGTGCATGAAATTTCGTCTTCTCCTGTGGGTGCTGGGCCTGATGATGGGCAAAGCCAGCCGCACCAATCCTGCCTTCCAGCAACAGCTGGGTGACAAAGACCTCGCTTTCCAGTTGCAGACCCTCGACGGCAAGGTTGCCCGTCACTTCATCGTCAAAGACCAACGCATCACCAGCCGCTCGGGTGTCCACCCGGCGCCGGCGTTTGCCATCGCGTTCAAGGATGCCGCCTACGGCTTCGCCACGATGCAGGCGAAGAACAAGCAATTGGCGTTCATGACGGGGATTCAGGACAAGTCGATCCAGATCAAGGGCAACCCGGCGCTGGTGATCTGGTTCCAGGGGTTGACCAAGTATTTGGGGCGTAAGCGCAGCTCCAAGCGATGAGCCACAAGCTGCAAGCTTGAAGCTGACTACTTGAAGCTTGCAGCTGCTGTTAAGCCTGGCTGAACTGCGACGCCAGCTCACGCAACAGCACCTCGGCATCCAGCACCTTGGCCACTACTTCTTCAGCCTTGTCACGGCTCAAGCCCAAACGCTCAAGCAGTTCGTCCGGGATGGTCTCATCCGGCCCGGAGCCAATCCCTCGGCTGCGCAACAGGCGCACGGCCAGGCACACCAGGTTCGGGTACTCGGCGTATTGCCCATCGTAGGTCGGGTCGTGCTGGAAACGCAGGGCAGTGGACAGTTCGTCCGGCATGTCCCAGTAGCGCATCAACCAGGCGCCGATCTGCTCGCGGCTGATGCCCAGCAAGTGTTGCTCCACATAGCTGTGGCACAGGTGTGGGTTGACCTCCAGGTGGCGGCAGATCAGCGAGAAGTGCGGCGGGAACACATGGGCCAGCAACAGGTAACCGAAGTTGTGCAGCAGGCCGGCGAGGTAGGTCAGGCCGGCTTCCGGGCGCTGGGCGCGAGGCATGGCGCGGGTCAGGCCTTCGATCACGGCGGCGGTGTAGATGGACTGGTGCCAGTACGGCGTGGCCTGGTGCGGGTGGTCCTTGGGCAGGCTCAAGGTCTTGCCCAGGGCCAGGCCCAGTGCGAGGTTGATCACCAGGTCAAAACCCAGCACGCGCACGATGGCATCTTCCACCGAGCGGATCTTGCCCGGCGATGCGTAGTACGGCGAGGCGGCCCAGCTCACCACTTGGGCGGCCAGGGCCGGGTCGGTCTCGACCACGCCGGTGATGTCGTCGATGGTAGCGTTGGGGTCGACGCGCAGCTTGATGATCTTCTGTGCGGTGTCGGCCAGCGGTGGAATCTCGATAGTCGCTTCCAGGCGTTGCTGGATGCGACGGGCGGTGAATGCCTGCATCGCCTGGGTGATTTCCTCACGGTCATCATTGGGGCGGTCGAGGTTCGGGCGGATGTTGCTCAGTGGCTCACCGAACTGGGCGGCGCTGGCCTTGGTGAGCATGGTCTTGAACGCGTCGCTGGCGATCTCCAGCAGCAGCCCGGCTTCACCCGAATGCACCAGCAGGCTCGACTCGTTGAGCAGGCTGCCTTCGTACAGGCACGGCGAACTGGTGAGGGCCGGCAGGCCCGGCAGCAGGCTCAGGTCGTGCTTGCCCAGCATGCGCGCGACGCGATCCGGCGACACGGCCGTAAGGCGGCGACCCGTGAGTTCAGTGAGGCGGTTGAGGTCCAGCAGTTGGCTCTGCGGAAACAGCACCATCAGGGCGCCCACCGCGTCTTCCAGCAATACCGCCTGGACTTTTTGCGCAGGATTCAGGCCCGGATGTTCGGTGACTTCCGTGTAGCTGATGGCGAGTTTTGCGAGCAAAGCCCGAATGACCGGCGGGGCGGTCAGTGGGGCTGTGGCGAGGGCAACTTCTGACATGGCCTGATCCAATTTCCTACATTCACCGAAGTATAACCAGCTTGATACAACTGTAGGTCGGATAAGTGAGTCAGGTGTCACACTTGGCCGTATTGCTGCCCATGACGCAGCCAGCGGTCCAGCAGCGGGCTGACGTGATCCGGCCAGCGCTCCAGCAGCGCTTGCGCTGCATCGCGCACCGCAGGCAACAGGTCGGCGTCGCGCATCAGGTCGGCGACCTTGAATTGCAGCAGGCCGGTCTGGCGGGTGCCGAGCATTTCGCCGGGGCCGCGCAGTTCGAGGTCTTTTTCGGCGATGACAAAACCGTCGTTGGTTTCGCGCATGATCCCCAGGCGCTGGCGACCGATCTGCGACAGCGGCGGGTGGTAGAGCAGCACGCAGTGGCTGGCGGCGCTGCCCCGGCCGACGCGGCCGCGCAGTTGGTGCAATTGCGCCAGGCCCAGGCGCTCGGGGTTCTCGATGATCATCAGGCTGGCGTTGGGCACGTCCACGCCCACTTCAATCACGGTGGTAGCGACCAGCAGTTGCAGGTTGCCGGCCTTGAATTCGGCCATCACCGCCGCCTTTTCCGCGGGCTTCATGCGCCCGTGGATCAGCCCGACCTTGAGTTCGCCCAAGGCGCTGGTGAGGTCTTCATAGGTGGTCTCGGCGGCCTGGCAGGTCAGTTCCTCGGACTCTTCGATCAGCGTGCACACCCAGTACGCCTGGCGGCCTTCGGCGCAGGCGCCGCGCACACGCTCGATCACTTCGACGCGGCGCGTATCGGTGACCAGCACGGTGTTGACCGGTGTGCGCCCGGGGGGCAGTTCGTCGAGGATCGAGGTGTCGAGATCGGCGTAGGCACTCATGGCCAGGGTGCGCGGGATCGGGGTGGCGGTCATGATCAACTGGTGCGGGTTCATGCGCCCGCCCACGCCTTTCTGGCGCAGGGCCAGGCGCTGCTGCACGCCGAAGCGGTGCTGTTCGTCGATGATCACCAGGGCCAGGTTCTTGAACTGGACTTCGTCCTGGAACAGCGCATGGGTGCCCACCACCATCGGTGCGCCGCCAGCGATCTGCTCCAGCGCCGCTGCACGCGTCTTGCCCTTGAGCTTGCCGGCCAGCCACGCGACTTCCAGGCCCAGGGGCTCAAGCCAGCGCTTGAACGTGATGAAGTGCTGCTCGGCAAGGATCTCGGTGGGCGCCATCAGCGCCACCTGGTAACCGGCTTCCAGGGCTTGCAGGGCGGCGAGGGCGGCGACCACGGTCTTGCCCGCGCCTACGTCGCCCTGGATCAGGCGCAGCATCGGCTCGTGCTGGCTGAGGTCGTAGGCGATTTCATTGCCCACGCGCTGCTGGGCTCCCGTCGGCGCAAAGCCGAGGTTGGCCAGGTATTGCGCAGGCAGGCGCGTAGCCTTTGGCATGGCGGGCGCACGCAGGGAGCGCATGCTTTCGCGAAGGCGTTGCTGGGACAACTGGTGAGTCAACAGCTCTTCGAACGCCAGGCGGTGCTGGGCCCAGTGATGACCGAGGGCCAGTTCGTCGACATCGGCATCCGCGGGTGGGTGATGCAGGTAGCGAATTGCATCGGCCAGCGGCGCCAGTTGATAGTCGCGGGCCAGCTCCAGGGGCAGCCAGTCGGGCAGGCTCTGCGGACCGAGCATGCCCAGGGTCTGCATGCACAATTGGCGCAGGCGCTGCTGGGTCAGGCCTTCGGTGAGCGGGTAGATCGGTGTCAGGGTGGTGTCCACTGGGGGCGGTTCGTCGCCGGTAATGGCGCGGTACTCCGGGTGGTAGATCTCCAGGCCCGAGGCGCCGGGGCGGGCTTCGCCGTAGCAGCGCACGCGGGTGCCACGCTTGAGGCCTTCCTTTTGTGCATTGCTGAAATGGTAGAAGCGCAGGCTCAGGCCACCGGTGCCGTCCTGCAGGCGCACCACCAGGCTGCGGCGCTTGCCCATCACCACGTCGGCGCCGCTGACGGTGCCTTCGACCACCGCATCCTGCCCAGGACGCAGTTGGCCGATGGGCACCACGCGGGTGCGATCCTGATAGCGCAAGGGCAGGTGAAACAGCACGTCCTGGAGGTTTTCCAGACCGACCTTGGCCAGCTTCTCGGCCATGGCCTCACCGACACCCTTGAGTGCCGTCACCGACACCTGCGACAGCTCCGTCATACGTTTACTTAGCTCGCAGCAGGCGGCTTGGCCACCGAACACAGGCGGATCGAGTCGGCGAGGATCTCAATCGCTTTGGGCCGTGGGAAGCTGGCGCGCCAGGCGATCGCCACGGTGCGAAACGGCACCGGTGGCGTGAGTGGACGCACTTCGATCACGCCGGGGGCGTAGTGATGGCTGTCCACTGCCGACAGCGGCAGGATCGAGATGCCCAGGCCGGAAGCGACCATATGGCGGATGGTTTCCAGGGAGCTGGATTCCACGGTGGTGTGCTTGGCGCCGTCGTTGCCTTTGGTCAGGGTGGGGCAGGCTTCCAGCACCTGGTCGCGGAAGCAGTGGCCTTCGCCGAGCAGCAGCAGGCTCTTGTCGTTGAGCAGGCCGGCGTCGATGGTGTCTTTTTGCGTCCACGGATGGGAGGCGGGCATCAGCACGTAGAACGGCTCGTCGTAGAGCGGCAGGGTCAACACATCCGCTTCGTTGAATGGTAGGGCGATGATGATCGCGTCCAGCTCGCCGTTGCGCAGTTTGTCGCGCAGCACGTGGGTGAAGTTTTCTTCGATATACAGCGGCATCTGCGGTGCGACGCGGTGCAGCTGCGGGATCAGGTGCGGGAACAGGTACGGGCCGACGGTATAGATGGCGCCGACTTTCAGCGGTGCGGTCAGCTGGTTCTTGCCGGCCTGGGCCAGTTCGCGAATGCTTTGCGCTTGTTCCAGTACCTTCTGGGCCTGGGCAACGATGCCTTCGCCCACCGGGGTGAGGCGCACGGCGCTCTTGCTGCGCTCGAAAATCAGCACACCGAGTTCGTCTTCAAGCTTTTTCACGCCCACCGACAGCGTCGGCTGGCTGACATGGCAACGCTCGGCCGCGTGGCCAAAGTGTTGCTCTTGGGCGAGGGTAACGATGTAGCGTAATTCTGTAAGAGTCATAGCGGGCGTCCATGAGGTTGCGGGCCAAGCATACCGGCTGCAATCGATAGACGCACGTTATCAGAACTTTGCTGGGGATTGAGGGGGGAATGCGCGGGATTTTGCTGAGAGTGGCGAGGGGTGCCCCTCGCCACTTTCATTTTCAGCGACGACGTTTTTCGATGTTGTACACGAACGGTGCAACGATCTCGATGCTGCCGCCTTTGAGCATATCGGCCGGCGGCTTGGGCAGCGGCTGGGCACGACGGATCATGTCCAGGGTGGCGCGGTCCAGGTCGGCGTTGCCGGAACGGCCCACCAACTCGTAGGACAGCACGTTACCGTCGGCGTCGACCACGAAGCGCAAGCGGTTCAGGCCTTCCTTGCCACGGGCCTGTGCACCTGGCGGGTACTTCTTGTACTTCTGCAAGTGCGCCAGCAGGCTGCCTTCCCAGGAAGCTTTGGCAGCGACCTGCTGGGGCGACGGCCCAGGAACCGGCTGGGCCGATTTTTCAGCTGGGGTGTTGGTCGGTGGCGTTTCGCTCGGCGGCTCTTCGGAAGGTTTCTCCTTGGGCGGCTCGGGTTTTTTCTCCACCGGTTTGGGCGGCTGAGGCTTCGGCTTGGGTTTGACCGGCTTGGGCACCTGGATCGTTGGCTTGGGTGCCTCGGCCAGCTTCGGCAAAGGCAGCTCTTCGACCGGCGCAGGCGGTTGCGGCGGCGTGACGACCTTGGGCGGTGCCGGAGGCGGCGGCGCTGGCATCGGCGCCAGATCAATGACCATGGCAGCCGGTGGCAGTTGCGGCTGGCGCGGAACCGACATATGGAGCATCAACGCAATCGCGACGGCATGCACGCCCAGCACGACGGCAAGGCTGGTGCCATAACGCGTCAGTTTGTGGCGCGTCGTGATCATTTCTTGGCTGCCGTCTCAAGTCCGACCAGGCCTACCTTGAGGTAGCCGGCTGCCCGTAGGGCATCCATCACGCTCATCAGGTCGCCGTAGTCCACGCCCTTGTCGGCCTGGAAGAAGATCGTCGTGTCTTTCTTGCCTTGGGTCTTGGCATCGAGCACCTGCCCCAGGGTTTCGGCTTTGACTTCTTCTTCACCCAGGAACAGGCGTTGGTCCGCCTTGACGCTGAGGAACACCGGTTTCTCCGGCCGCGGCGCCGGCTTGGCGCTGGACGCGGGCAGGTCAACCTTGATGTCCACGGTGGCTAATGGCGCGGCCACCATGAAGATGATCAGCAGCACCAGCATCACGTCGATAAACGGCGTGACGTTGATTTCGTGGTTCTCGACGAGTTCGTCGTCGCCTTGATTCAAATGCAGGCCCATGGCCGATTACCCCACTTTCACCATGTGCGGTTGCGAGCTGCGCTCGGTAGGCAGGTGATCGAGGTCGCGGCTGACCAGCAGCAGGACTTCTGCCGACGCGTCCGATACCTGGGCCTTGTAGCCGGCAATCGAACGGGCGAAGACGTTGTAGATCACTACCGCAGGAATCGCGGCGACCAGGCCGAGAGCGGTTGCCAGCAAGGCTTCGGCGATGCCGGGGGCAACGACGGCGAGGTTGGTGGTCTGGGTTTTGGCGATGCCGATGAAGCTGTTCATGATGCCCCATACGGTACCGAACAGACCGACGAACGGCGCGGTTGAACCGATGGTAGCCAGCACACCCGTGCCGCTGCTCATGTTACGGCCGCAGGCTGCAACGAGACGCTCCAGGCGGAAAGCCACGCGTTCCTTGATGCCTTCTTTTTCACGGGTGTTGGCCGACAGGCGCATTTCTTCCAGCGCGTCGTGCACCAGGGTGTTGGCCAGGGTGCCCTTCTTGGTCGCGCTTTCGCTGGCTTCCTTGAGGGTGGTGGCCTTCTTCAGGTGGACGATTTCAGTGCGCAGACGACGCTTGGCACCCAGCAGCTCGAAGCCTTTGGCGATCCAGATGGTCCAGGTAATGATCGAGGCGATGGCCAGGCCGATCATCACGGCTTTCACCACCACGTCAGCATTCTGGTACATGCCCCATGGCGACAGGTCGTGGGCCATGCCCAGGGTGTTGTCTTCTTCCAGCACTACGCCGGTGTCGTCGGCAGCGGCAGCCGGGTCGGTAGCGGCCGGTGCTGCAGTGGGAGCAGCCGGAGTGGCGGTATTCTGCTCGGCGGCTGCCGGGGTAGCCGGGGCGGTGGCATCGGCGAATGCGGCGGTCGGCGCCAGCATTACGCTGAACAGCAGCGCAGCAATCGCACGCCAGGCGCGGGAAGGGCTGTGAAGCTTGGTTGGCGAAGCGGGGGTTGTATTACATGTCATGCTGGCCGGACCTGAGAGAAAAAAATGAGTGATCGTCCTTCCAGACCCCAAGAGGTCGAGGACAAATGGGCGGTTATTATTGCAAGTAATTCTTGTTAACAGAAGTAATACAGTAACTTTATTTGCCCTTTTTCTGGCCGTCGGTCATCTGCGAGGGCTAATCTAGACCTTTAAGAACGGAGTTTTATGATGTCTGTGCCTTCTGTTGTGATTGCCGGATGTGGCGATGTGGGTAGTCGGCTGGCTAGCCAATTGCTGGCCTCGGAATGGGAGGTTCATGGCCTGCGGCGCGATATTTCACGCCTGCCCGACGGGGTGATTGGCATCGCCGGCGACCTGTTCAACAAGGATTGCCCTGACACCTGGCCGATCGGCGGGGTGGATTACCTGGTGTACTGCGCCGCCGCGACCGACCACGATGAGGCCGGTTATCGCGCGGCTTACGTGCAAGGTTTGCAGCATGTGCTGGAGTGGCTGAAGGATTATGGCCAGGAGCCCAAGCACCTGCTGTTTGTGTCCAGCAGCAGTGTGTATGGCCAGCAAAATGGCGAATGGGTCGACGAAACGTCTGAGACCCAGGCGAAAGGCTATTCCGGGCAGGTGATGCTGGAGGCCGAGCAAGTGGCGCTCAATAGCGGCATCCCGGCAAGCATTGTGCGCCTGACCGGCATCTATGGCCCAGGCCGTGAGTGGCTGCTGACCCAAGTGCGCCAAGGCTACCGTGTGGCGATCGACCCTCCTCTATATGGCAACCGGATTCACGCGGACGATGCGGCGGGCTTGCTCGCGTTTTTGCTGCGGCATGTAGAGCAGGGCGGTTCGCTGGATAAGGTCTATATCGGCGTCGACGACGCACCGGCGCCGCTGGCTGAGGTGGTGGCGTGGTTGCGTGACTACCTGGGCGTGACGGAGTGGTCCGAGGACGCCAGTGTGCGGCGAGCGGGCAGCAAGCAGTGCAGTAATGCCCGAGCCAAGGCGCTGGGTTGGGCGCCGGCCTACCCGAGCTATCGCGAGGGTTATGCGGCCATTCTGAAAGGTTGAAGTACGGTGAACATGTGGGAGGGGCAAGTCCCCTCCCACATTTAGGCATGCGCTTGGATGGCTATTGCTTCTCAAGCAGCCATTGGCGAGGGCCCGGTGTAAACGAAGGCACTTCGTCGGCCTGGGCGGTGTTGACCGCCTGGAAGATCTCCAGCTGCTTGCCCTTGCGCACGAAGATCCACGGGTTGCCTACGCCGTTGAGTTGCAGCCACATGCTGTCGTAGCCGCCGCTCATGGAGGCGCAGTCACCGGCCAGGCACAGTGAGTACCGATCAACATTGGGCAGGCCCACGACCTTGCCGTCGGGCTGGAACTGCACGATGGCGCCGTTGCCGAAGCCGTCAGTGATCTTCCAGTCGCCGCCCATGTAGGCCGAGTACAGCGCACGCTCGAAGTTGGCGCCCAGTGGCGCGCCTTCTGGTGCAGGTTCCTTGGCGCGTGCGAAGAGCTGTTCAGGCTCGTTGTCGTTGGCCACTTGCAGCAGTTGCTTGTCTTTGCGTTTGAGCTCGGTGGCGGAGCTGCCATAGAAGTCGACGCTCCAGGCGCCGGATTGCTCACCGAGCAACTTGCCTTCGGCTACTTCAAAACCGTTGTAGTAGCGCGCCTGCGAGGCCTTGGGGTTGACCTCCCATTCGAGGTTCGGGCCAAAGCTTTGCAGTGCTTCACGCAAAGGGCCGCCTTTGGCTGCCGCATCGATGGCGACCTGGTTGATCCAGGTGCCGCTCACATCCAGGTCGGCAGGGTTGCTGGCGCAGCCGCCGAGCAACAGGGCGAGCAACGAAGAGGCTACAAGCGCTTTGCGCATCATGAAATCCTTTTAAAACGAAGTCGGCGCAGCCTGTGGAGGCTGCGCCGGGTGTTTTACTCGATGACCAGAATCGCGTCCATCTCAACCTGCGCGCCCTTTGGCAGGGCTGCAACGCCAATGGCGGCACGGGCTGGGTAAGGTTGTTCGAAGTACTTGCCCATGATCTCGTTGACCTTGGCGAAGTGGCTCAGGTCGGTGAGGAAGATGTTCAGTTTGACGATGTCCTTGAAGGAGCCGCCTGCAGCTTCGGCCACGGACTTGAGGTTTTCGAAGACCTGTACGGTCTGGGCTTCGAAGCCTTCCACCAGTTCCATGGTCTTTGGGTCCAGCGGGATCTGGCCGGACATGTAGACGGTGTTGCCTGCCTTGATGGCCTGGGAGTAAGTACCGATGGCGGCTGGGGCTTTGTCGCTGGTAATAACGGTCTTGGTCATGAATGACTCCTTGTAATGGATGGGCTACGCACGCATGCGGGTGATGCGGATCACACCGGTCAAGGCGCGCAGTTTCTTGATCACGCGGGCCAGGTGCACGCGGTCATGCACGCTGACCACCAGCTGGACCACGCTGATGCGACCATCGCGCTCGTCCATGCTGATTTTCTCGATGTTGCCGTCGGCTGCGTTGACGCTGCTGGCCAGCAGGGCGATCAGGCCGCGCTGGTGTTCCAGCTCCACGCGCAGCTCGACGTTGAATTCGCCGGTGACATCCTTGGCCCACGAGAGCTGGATGCATTTTTCCGGGTTGTGACGGATCTCGGTGATGTTGCGGCAGTTGTCGAGGTGAACCACCATGCCTTTGCCAGCCGACAGGTGGCCCACGATCGGGTCGCCCGGGATCGGCGTGCAGCATTTGGCGTAGCTGAGCACCAGGCCCTCGGTTCCGCGAATCGCCAGTGGGCCTTCCGGGCTTGGCAGTTGTTCGCCTTCCCCCAGCAGGCGGCGGGCGACCACGTAGGCCATGCGGTTGCCCAGGCCAATATCTTCCAACAGGTCTTCGATGGTTTCCTGGCGGTACTCGTGGAGCATCGCTTGCACGCGCTCTTGCGGAATCTTGTCCAGGGCGCTGTCGAAGCCGTTGAGCACTTTGTTCAGCAGGCGTTCGCCCAGGCTGATGGACTCGGAGCGGCGCTGCAGTTTCAGCGCATGGCGGATGTGCGTGCGCGCCTTGCCGGTGACCACGAAGTTCAGCCACGCCGGGTTCGGGCGCGCGCCGGGTGCACTGACGATCTCGACCGTGGAGCCGCTTTGCAGCGGTTCCGACAGCGGGGCCAGGCGGCGGTTGATCCGGCAGGCAATGCAGCTGTTACCGACGTCGGTGTGCACCGCGTAGGCAAAGTCGACCGCGGTGGAGCCTTTGGGCAGCTCCATGATCCGGCCTTTGGGCGTGAACACGTAGACCTCGTCCGGGAACAGGTCGATCTTCACGCTTTCGATAAATTCCAGGGAGTTGCCGGCACGTTGCTGCATTTCCAGCACGCCCTTGACCCACTGGCGGGCGCGGGCATGGGTGCCTTTGGGCTGCTCGTCGCCGCTGGATTTGTACAGCCAATGGGCGGCGATGCCGTTGTTGGCCATCTCTTCCATTTCGCGGGTACGGATCTGGATCTCGATCGGCACCCCGTGCATACCGAACAGCGTGGTATGCAGCGATTGATAGCCGTTGGCCTTGGGAATGGCGATGTAGTCCTTGAAGCGCCCCGGCAGGGGTTTGTACAAATTATGTACAGCGCCGAGCACGCGGTAGCAGGTATCGACCTTGTCCACGATGATGCGGAACGCGTACACGTCCATGATCTCGTTAAAGGCCCGGCGCTTGCCGCGCATCTTCTTGTAGATGCCGTAGATGTGCTTCTGCCGGCCACTGACCTCGCCCTCGATTTCGTCGATCGCCAGGCAATGGCTCAGGGATTCTTCGATCTTGTTGACGATTTCCTTGCGGTTGCCCCGGGCGCGCTTGACGGCCTGGTAGATGCGCGCCGAACGCATCGGGTGCATGGCCTTGAAGCCGAGGTCTTCGAACTCGATACGAATGGCGTGCATGCCCAGCCGGTTGGCAATGGGCGCGTAGATTTCCAGGGTTTCCTTGGCGATGCGCCGGCGTTTTTCGCCGGACAGCACTTCCAGCGTGCGCATGTTGTGCAGCCGGTCGGCCAGCTTGACCAGGATCACGCGGATATCCCGGGCCATGGCCATGGCCATCTTCTGGAAGTTTTCCGCCTGGGCTTCGGCCTTGGTCTCGAAGTTCATCTGGGTCAGTTTGCTGACCCCGTCGACCAGTTCGGCCACGGTTTCGCCAAATTGCGCGCTGAGCGCCTCCTTGGCAATACCGGTGTCTTCGATCACGTCATGCAGCATCGCGGCCATCAGGCTCTGATGGTCCATGTGCATGTCGGCCAGGATATTCGCCACCGCAAGAGGATGGGTGACGTACGCCTCACCGCTTCGGCGGCGTTGGCCGTCGTGGGCTTGTTCGGCGTAGAAATACGCTCGGCGGACCAGGTTGACTTGGTCGGGGCCGAGGTAGGTCGATAAGCGATCGGCGAGGGCGTCTATGCTCGGCAAAGTGTGAACTCCTGCCGAAGGCTGTGACCCCGCGCCGTGCTACGTCGACCAGGCATAGGCTTAGACGGCCTCGTTGGACTCGTCCTCGAACGCTGCAAACAGCGGTTCGTCTTCAACGATTTCAGCGTTGGCGATGAACTCGTAGCTCATCAGGCCTTCAGCGATTTCACGCAGGGCTACAACGGTAGGCTTGTCGTTTTCCCACTGGACCAGGGGCTCTTTGCCGCCAGTGGCCAGTTGACGGGCACGCTTGGTAGAGAGCATGACCAGCTCAAAGCGGTTTGCCACGTGGTCTAGGCAGTCTTCAACGGTTACGCGGGCCATGATATTCCTCGGAGCGAATGCAAGATGCGCGCTGCCCGGTTGGGCGAGCGGACTAAACAGTTTAAAAAATCACCAGCGTTTAGGGAAGCGCTGATTTTTCGCAGGCCCTCGCAAAACCGCTACAAGCGCCAATGTAAAGCCCCTGCAGCGGTTTTGGGAAGAGCCAATCAGCCAAGCAGTTCGGCCAGTAATTTGCCGAAACGCTGCTGTTGACGCTTTTGCTGGAGTTGATTAGCGCGGAAAATCGCCTTCAGGTCGTCCAGTGCGTGGGAAAAATCGTCGTTAATGATCAGGTAGTCGTAGTCGACATAGTGGCTCATTTCGCTGACGGCTTCCCGCATGCGGCCTTCGATGATCTCGTCGCTGTCCTGGCCACGGTTGGTCAGGCGCTGGTGCAAGGCTTCGAGCGACGGCGGCAGGATGAAGATCGAGCGTGCCTTGGGCATCAGCTGGCGCACTTGCTCGGCGCCCTGCCAGTCGATTTCCAGGATCAGGTCGTGGCCTTCGTCCAGGGTCTGCTGCAGGTGGCTTTGCGAGGTGCCGTAGAGGTTGCCGAAGACCTCGGCGCGCTCGAGGAAGTCGCCATGTTCGATCATCTTGACGAACTCGGTGCGCTCGACGAAGTGATAGTGCACGCCGTTCACCTCGCCCGGGCGCATGGCGCGGGTGGTGTGGGAGATCGAGATGCGAATCTGCTCGTCAGCGTCGGTCAGGGCCTTGACCAGGCTGCTCTTGCCCGCGCCCGAAGGGGCGGAAATGATGTAAAGGGTGCCGGTGCTATGGGTCATGGAGGTTGCCTTACTCAATATTCTGTACTTGTTCGCGCATCTGCTCGATCAACACTTTGAGGTTGACCGCCGCCGTGGTGCTGCGCGGATCGAAAGCCTTGGAGCCCAGTGTATTGGCTTCACGGTTGAGTTCCTGCATCAGGAAGTCCAGGCGCCGACCGGCGGCGCCGCCGGACTTGAGTACGCGGCGCACTTCGAGGATGTGGGTGCTCAGGCGGTCCAGCTCTTCGGCGACATCGCTCTTCTGCGCCAGCAGCACCATCTCCTGCTCCAGGCGCACGGGGTCGAGGTCGGCCTTCATGTCGGTGAAGCGGTCGAGGACCTTCTGGCGTTGGGTGGCGAGCATCTGCGGCACCAGCTCGCGCAAGGTGACCACGTCTGCTTCGATCGACGTCAGGCGTTCGTTGATCAGTCGGGCCAGTTCGGCGCCTTCGCGCTCGCGGCCGGCCTTGAGCTCCTTCAATCCCTGGGTGAACAGGGCGAGGGCTTCGGCATTGAGGGCCTGCGGGTCAGTGGCGTCGGCCACCAGCACGCCGGGCCAGGCCAGCACTTCCAGAGGGTTCAGCGCGGCGGGCTGCTTGATCAGGCCGGCGATGGTTTCGGCGGCGGCGACCAGTTGCGCAGCGCGTTCGCGGTCGACCTGCAGCGGCTTGCCGGTGGTTTCCTCGGTAAAGCGCAGGGTGCATTCCAGCTTGCCGCGGGAGATGCCTTGGCGCAGTGCCTCACGCACGGCGCCTTCGAGGTCACGGAAGGATTCCGGCAGGCGCAGGTGCGGCTCCAGGTAGCGGCTGTTGACCGAGCGCAGTTCCCAGCTCAGGGTGCCTTGGGCGCCGGCTTTTTCGACGCGGGCGAAGGCGGTCATGCTGTGCACCATGGAGGTACCTCGCGATGCAGTCCCGCGAAAGCGGGCTGATGGGTGAATTGAAGCCGACAGGCTGCGAAGGCGCGGGATTGTAGCGCAGTGGGGCGAGCGCGCCCAAACAATGGGCGATAGGCTGACCATTCGTAACCAGATTTTTAGAAGTGCCCCGAATCGGCTCGCGGCTCTATAATGCTCGGCAGTTTTTCGTCCTCAGTACAGGTATCCCCTATGAAACGTCCAAGTGGTCGCGCTGCCGATCAGCTCCGCTCGATCCGCATCACCCGCAACTACACCAAACACGCCGAGGGATCCGTACTGGTCGAGTTTGGCGATACCAAGGTTATCTGCACCGTCAGCGTTGAAAATGGCGTGCCGCGTTTCCTTAAAGGCCAGGGCCAGGGTTGGTTGACCGCCGAATACGGCATGCTGCCGCGCGCCACCGGCGAGCGTAACCAGCGTGAAGCCAGCCGTGGCAAGCAAGGCGGCCGCACCCTGGAAATCCAGCGCCTGATCGGGCGCTCGCTGCGCGCGGCGCTGGACATGTCCAAGCTGGGTGACGTGACCCTCTACGTCGACTGCGACGTGATCCAGGCCGATGGCGGTACGCGGACTGCATCCATCACCGGCGCCATGGTGGCGTTGGTGGACGCCCTTAAAGTCATCAAGAAGCGTGGCGGCCTGAAAGGTGGCGACCCACTGAAGCAGATGATCGCCGCCGTATCGGTGGGCATGTACCAGGGCGAGCCGGTGCTGGACCTGGACTACCTGGAAGACTCGGCTGCCGAGACCGATCTGAACGTAGTGATGACCAGTACCGGTGGTTTCATCGAAGTGCAGGGCACCGCCGAAGGTGCGCCATTCCAGCCGGCCGAGCTGAACGCCATGCTGGCCCTGGCCCAGAAAGGCATGACTTCGATCTTCGAACTGCAAAACGCCGCACTGGCTGACTAAGCCGGCTTCAAGGAGAAGCGCCATGAGTGACAGTCAATTGCCGGTTCCGGCACCGACCAAGGAGGTTCGCCAGTGGGCGATGTTGTGTCACTTCGCGGCGTTCCTGGGGTTGGTATTCCCCTTCGGTAGCCTGTTGGGGCCGCTGATCGTGTGGCAGATCAAGAAGGATATGGACCCGCTTATCGATGATCAGGGCAAGGAAGCCCTGAACTTCCAGATCACCGTGGCCATCGCCTGGCTGGTCTGCATGGTGCTGGGGTTCGTGGTGATTGGCTTTCTGCTGATGTTGATCCTGGTGGTGGCGGCGCTGGTGCTGACGATCATCGCTGGCATCAAGGCCAACAACGGCACTGCCTATCGCTACCCGTGGACCTGGCGCCTGGTCAAATAATGAGCGCCCACAAAAAAACCGACAGCGATGTCGGTTTTTTTGTGCCTGGATAAAGACCTTAGATGGTCAGTGTCCAGTCGTAGTCCACGATCAGCGGCGCGTGCTGCGAGAAGCGCGGCTGGCGCGGCAAACGTGCGCTGCGCACGAACCGGCGCAGGCCTGGGGTCAGCAACTGGTAGTCGAAGCGCCAGCCAAGGTTGAGCATCTCAGCCTGTTCATTGTCTGGCCACCAGCTGTACTGGTCGCCTTCGCGGCTGACTTCGCGCAGTGCATCCACATAGCCCATGTTGCCGACAATCTCGTCCATCCAGGCCCGTTCCGGCGCCAGGAAGCCCGGGGATTGCTGGCTGTCGCGCCAGTTCTTGATATCCAGCTTCTGTTGCGCCACGTACAGCGAGCCACAATAAATGTACTCGCGACGTTTGCGTCGCTGTTTATCCAGGTAACGGGCGAAATCGTCCATTAGCTTGAACTTCTGGTTCAAGTCTTCATCGCCGTTCTGCCCCGAAGGAAGCAGCAAGGTCGCGATGCTGACCTTGTCGAAATCGGCTTGCAGGTAGCGCCCGTAGCGGTCGGCTGTCTCGAAGCCGAGGCCGCTGATGACCGCCTTGGGTTGCAACCGCGAGTACAAAGCCACGCCACCTTGGGTGGGCACTTCGGCATCGCAGGCATAAAGGAAGTAGCCATCCAGTTGGAAGGCTGGGTCGTCCAGTTCAAAGGCGGAGGCGCGGGTGTCCTGCAGGCAGATGACGTCGGCATTCTGAGCTTGCAGCCAACTGAGCAAACCACGCTCGACTGCAGCCTGAATACCATTAACGTTCACACTGATGATCCGCATAAATGGCCCCAAAAATCGCGTGCGTGTATGATACACGCCGTCTACCTAATTAGCTAAATCCGTGGTATCTGAGGCTTTTTTCATGCAGGCGTATCAACGCGATTTCATTCGTTTTGCCATCGATCGCGGGGTTTTGCGCTTCGGTGAGTTCACCCTCAAGTCCGGGCGCACCAGCCCGTACTTCTTCAATGCGGGCTTGTTCAACTCGGGTTCGGCCCTGGCTCAGCTGGGGCGTTTCTACGCGGCAGCCATTGTTGAAAGCGGTATTTCCTTCGACGTGCTGTTTGGCCCGGCCTACAAGGGTATCCCCCTGGCAGCTGCAACAGCCGTTGCCCTGGCGGAACATCATGGGCGGGATCTGCCATGGTGCTTCAACCGCAAGGAAGCCAAGGCCCATGGCGAAGGCGGCAGCCTCGTGGGCGCGCCGCTGACCGGCGATGTATTGATCATCGACGACGTGATCACGGCCGGCACCGCTATCCGTGAAGTGATGCAGATCATCGCGTCCCAGGACGGCGCCAAGGCCGCCGGTGTGCTGATCGCGCTGAACCGCCAGGAGCGCGGCAACGGTGAGTTGTCGGCGATCCAGGAAGTGGAGCGTGATTTCGGTATTCCAGTGGTAAGCATCGTGTCGTTGAACCAGGTGTTGCAGTTCCTGGAAGATGATCCGCAGCTCAAGCAGCACTTGCCGGCAGTTAAGGCGTATCGCGAGCAGTTCGGCGTTCAGTAATCGCCACGATAAAAAAGGCCCCGTTCCATTCAATTGATCGGGGCCTTTTTTCAGCTCGGGTTTCGGGGTGCTGCTACTCCCGCAGTCGCAAGGCGCGCAATAAAGCGTCAACCTGCCCGAAAGCGTCTTGTTGCCATTGGTCCGGTGTGCGATCTCCGAGTATTTGGCTGTCTTCGACGAATCGCCTTACGGCGGTCGGGCCATAACCTTCGGCGATATCAAACTTTTCGCCGATGAACTGAAACCCCTGTTCTCCACTCCCGGTTTCCAGTACTGATCGACATTCCTCAGCAAGCGCTTGCATGCCTCCGGGGAAATTACGGACGCAGTAGTAGATGTCATATGCGTCCTTCTGTTTGTGCCTTCCGTTCAGGGCGTATCCCTTCATCGCCAGCAGGGCGGGGATCGAGCACACCGCGACCTCGACACGATTTTTGCCACCCGCAGGCATGGAGCCTTCAATGGCAACCATTTGATAGAAGCGCATCGCCAAGTCGGCACCGTCAGCGCGTTGAACTGCAAAGTCGTTGAGAATGGGAGGTTTGTTCTGGATGATTTCGGCGTCGCGCGGCATCAAGAAGTCCACGATCACATCTATCGCCGATCCACCGTCTTGCACGGCAACCTGGCGAACGAGCTGGAATCGCCGCAGTTCTCCTCTTTGTTCGTACCCATTACCCATCAGTGCTTCAATCAACGTCGCGTACTCGCCATCACCGAGAGCCTCTGCGTCCAAGCTCAAATCGACATCGAGGGTTCCAACGTGCTGCATATCGTCGTTCGCCAGCAGGAGCCAAGGCACCGCGCCACCGATCACTGCAAACTTGCCTTTGAAGGAACCAAGGATCTGACCGATCTCGACTAATACCGCCTTCACGGCAGCTGTCGTTCTGTCGTCATAATCTGAGGCGGATTGAGGTTCTTGAGGGATTAACGAGACCATGTCAGTTTTTCCTGTCGTAGATATTCGGCGGCTTCCTCTCCGCGCTCTCCCGCAACCGATAGATCCAAATATGTCTGAACGGGACTGGTGCACAGGGCGCCCGGTGCGGGTTCAACGGTGTCCAGTAGGAGTCCTTCGTCGTTGGGTAAAGTGATGACAACGTTCTCTCCCTTTGATGCAGGAACCAACTGTAGTGCTTTAACCAGTCTCTCTAGCCCTTCAATGTCGGCATAAAAGTAATTCGTGCTGATGCGGGCATAGGGTGCGAGCCATTGAGCGGCAGAAAAGGACGAAAAAAGTGCGTGTCCGCCGCTCCTTTCTCCAATAGCGATGCGCGCGGCATTTTCCAATGCGCTGCCATGTAAGGTGGTATAGAAGCCCTTACGCTCTCCTGATGGAGGCTCGTATGCTTCGGCCCATGCATCCAGGAGCGCTTGAGGATCGGATAGACATACGCCGTCGTTTGTCGCTCTTGCCCATTCTCGATTCAGTAGTGCTGTGCGGACATTGCTGACTTGTCCCAGGCTTACCCCGGCGGCTTCGCACAGTTCTACCACCCGCCAGGCTCGGCCCGGATCCCGAAGCATCGTGCGTATGATCTGCGCTGATTTCGGTTTGAAGAAAGACTTAAGCTCCCTGTGCTCCGAGAGCGGCTTGCCAGCTACTTGGTGATCAATGAATACACCATCGAACGAGATCCAGGCATTACCTTCCAGGTCCAGATATCCCACACCCTTTTCCCGACACAGTTGTCTTGCTACGGGTGAAAGATAGGGTGCTACCACAATAGGCGTAGCCTCTGGCCTTTGCTCGCTCACATAGTCGCGAAGCTGAAGTATGGCCGCGTTTATGAATCGGGGCTGGCCGTTTGCTTTTACCTCGCACACCAGAGGGCGTGATTTGCCTGATGCGTTAATCTCGATAATGAAGTCCGGAGTCCAGCCTTTTGAAGGAGGCATAGATTTGAGGCTTTTAATCTCGAGAATCGGTACCTTGCTCAGGAGGCTTCGCAGCGCATCTCTGGAGTGAATTTCGAGTTCTTTCATTAATTGAGCCCTTTTCAGCGAATGTTGAAAATAGCTATTGCGATGAAAAAAGTCGAGGAATTTCACCCTTTATGATGTTTTCAGTGAGTGTTGAAATATGCACTAATACTGAAAAACTTCAGCGGCGTTTTCGTGATCATCGTTGTAGGCTGCGTTTCCATTGCGCATAAAAAACCGCAGATTCTACTTTGCCTGACGAAGATTCCGTACATGGGTACGTATTGTCGTAGGCGCCGTAAGAAACTGCGGTTTTTTGGTGCTTTATAAATCAGGGACGCTTGCGGTTACTGATCAGCGTGCCCACACCTGTATCGGTGAAGATTTCCAGCAGGATTGCATTCGGCACACGGCCATCCAGGATCAGCGAGCTGCCGACGCCGCCTTGCACTGCTTCCAGCGCGCAACGGATTTTCGGCAACATGCCGCCGTAGATGGTGCCATCGGCGATCAGCTCGTCCACTTGTTGAGTGGTCAAGCCGGTCAGCACCTTGCCTTCCTTGTCCATCAGGCCGGCGATGTTGGTGAGCAGCATCAGCTTTTCAGCCTTCAATGCTTCGGCCACCTTACCGGCCACAAGGTCGGCGTTGATGTTGTAGGACTCACCGTTGGCACCCACGCCGATCGGCGCTATCACCGGGATGAAGTCACCCTTGACCAGCAGGTTCAGCAGGTCGGTGTTGATGCCGATCACTTCGCCCACCTGGCCGATGTCGATGATTTCCGGCTGGGTCATTTCCGGCGTCTGACGGGTAACGGTCAGTTTTTTCGCACGGATCAGCTCGGCGTCCTTGCCGGTCAGGCCAATGGCGCTGCCGCCGTGACGGTTGATCAGGTTGACGATGTCTTTGTTCACCTGGCCGCCGAGGACCATCTCCACCACGTCCATGGTCTGCGCGTCAGTGACGCGCATGCCATCGATGAAGTGACTCTCGATCGACAAGCGCTTGAGCAGGTCGCCGATTTGCGGGCCGCCGCCGTGGACCACCACGGGGTTGATCCCCACGGCCTTCATCAACACGATGTCACGGGCAAAGCCGGTTTTCAGCTCGTCGCTTTCCATGGCATTGCCGCCGTATTTGATCACCAGCGTCTTGCCGACGTAGCGTCGAATGTAAGGCAACGCTTCGGACAGGACCTTGGCGGTGTTGGCAGCGGCTTCGCGTTCGAGGGTCATTCAGGGCTCCGGTAAAAATCAGAACGGTAATTGGAGATCAGGGGCAACACGTTTCAACTGGGCGTGGAACACGTCCTTGATGCGCTGCAACTCAGCCTCGGTATCCGCCTCGAAACGCAGCACCAGCACCGGTGTGGTGTTGGACGCGCGAACCAGGCCCCAGCCTTTGGCGTAATCGACTCGCACACCATCAATGGTGGTCAGGTTGGCGCCTTCACCCCATTGCGCATCGTGCAGTGCGTCAATGATGCTGAATTTGCTCTCCTCGGTCACATGGATATTGATCTCTGGCGTAGAAATATCATTCGGGAAGGTCTGAAACAGCTCCTCGGCGGTGGATTTTTCCTTGCTGAGGATCTCCAGCAGACGGGCGGCGCTGTAAATGCCGTCGTCAAACCCGAACCAGCGCTCCTTGAAGAATACGTGGCCGCTCATTTCGCCGGCCAACAGGGCGCCGGTTTCCTTCATTTTCTTTTTGATCAACGAGTGACCGGTCTTCCACATTAGTGGGCGACCGCCGTATTCCTTGATCAACGGGGTGAGGCGGCGGGTGCATTTCACGTCGAAAATGATCTCGGCACCAGGGTTGCGCGCTACCACATCGCGGGCAAACAGCATCAGCAGGCGGTCCGGGAACACGATCTCGCCGGTTTCGGTCACCACGCCCACGCGGTCGCCGTCACCGTCGAAGGCCAGGCCGACGTCAGCGCCGGTTTCCTTGACCTTGGCAATCAGGTCCACCAGGTTTTCTGGCTTGCCCGGGTCCGGGTGGTGGTTGGGGAAGTTGCCATCGACCTCGCAGAACAGCGGGATCACTTCGCAGTTCAGGGCTTCGAGCAGCTGCGGGGCGATTACGCCGGCCGCGCCGTTGCCGCAGTCCACTACCACTTTGAGACGTCGTGCGAGTTTGACGTCGCGGGTGATTTCGTCAGAGTAGCGCGGCAGGATGTCAACTTTGGTGATGCTGCCTTGGCCGCTCGTCAGGTCGTTGGTCTTCAGGCGGGTGTGCAGGGCCTGGATCTGTTCGTTGGCGAGGGTGTCGCCGGCGATGACGATCTTGAAGCCATTGTAGTCCGACGGGTTATGGCTACCGGTCAGCATCACCCCGGATTTGCCGGCCAGTACGTTGGCGGCGTAGTACAGCGCAGGGGTGGGCACCAGGCCTACGTCGCTGACATGGCAGCCGCTGTCGGCCAGGCCCTGGATCAGTTGTTCCACCAGTTCCGGACCGGACAGGCGACCGTCACGGCCGACCGAAACGTTCGGCTCGCCCTGGGCCAGGCTCTGGGAGCCAATGGCGCGGCCAATCCAGTAGGCGGTCTCGGCGGTCAGGGTCTTGGGCACTACGCCACGAATGTCATAGGCGCGAAAGATGCTGTCGGGGAATGTCGGGGCTACTCGGGCTGCGGTACTCATCGCGGGGGGAAACTCCATCTCAAGGGGGCAAGGCTGGCCTTAATGTGGCTGACCGGCAGGCTCAAACTGAAGGGTATGACGGTGTTTTCGGCAGAGAGTTCGTGGTGCAAAAGTGCCATCGGAGCTTGGCTCCTGTCTTTTTGTCTGCGTAATGCGTTGATTTCAATGGGGAAATCTCGCTGATAAAGTCCGCGCATTCTTCATCCTGAAAAGCCTTGCGGGGGCGTTGAGCCGGGCAAAAGCGCCCGGCCAGGCTCAGCGTAGTCAGTGACTGCCGGAATGCCCAAAACCGCCTGCGCCGCGTTGGGTTTCATCGAAATCCTGCACCAGTTCGAAGTGCGCCTGCACCACCGGCACCAGTACAAGCTGGGCAATGCGCTCGCCGACAACGATGTTGAACGCCGTCTGACCACGGTTCCAGCATGACACCATCAGCTCGCCTTGGTAGTCCGAGTCGATCAGGCCTACCAGGTTGCCCAGCACGATGCCGTGTTTGTGGCCCAGGCCGGAGCGCGGCAGGATCAGCGCCGCCAAGCCTGGGTCGCCGACGTAGATCGACAGACCGGTAGGGATCAGGAGGGTCTGGCCCGGCTCAAGGACGGTGTCTTGCTTGAGCATGGCGCGCAGGTCCAGGCCGGCGGAGCCTGGGGTGGCGTAGGCCGGCAGCGGGAATTCGGTGCCGATGCGGGGGTCGAGGATCTTGGCTTGCAAAGCGTGCATGGAAATTAAACCTGGTTCAGCCGTTGGGCGATAAAAGAGATCAGTTGGCGGGCAATCTTGCCTTTGCTGGTCTGGGCGAAAAGGGTGGCGTGCAGCTCGCGGTCGATCACGCTGCAGGCGTTTTCCTCGCTGTTGAAGCCGATGCTCGGGTTGGCGACATCATTGGCAACGATCAGGTCGAGGTTTTTGTCTTTCAGTTTGCGTGCGGCGTAGTCCAGCAGGTGCTCGGTCTCGGCGGCAAAGCCGACGCTGAAGGGGCGGTCCGGACGCGTGGCGATGGTTGCCAGAATGTCCGGGTTGCGCACCATTTGCAGGAGCAGGCCGTCGCCACTCGTAGGGTCTTTCTTGAGCTTTTGCGGGGCGACGACTTCCGGGCGGTAGTCTGCAACCGCTGCCGAAGCGATAAACAGGTCACACGGGATGGCGGCCTCACAGGCCGCCAGCATGTCCCGGGCGCTGACTACGTCGATGCGCGTGACGCGATCTGGGGTCGGCAAGTGCACCGGGCCGGTGATCAGGGTAACGCGTGCGCCGGCCTCGACCGCAGCTTCCGCCAAGGCAAAGCCCATTTTTCCTGAGCTATGGTTGGTGATGTAGCGCACAGGGTCGATGTTTTCCTGGGTCGGGCCCGCCGTAATCAGTACGTGCCTGCCGGTCAGGGCCAAGTGCTGGAAACACTCGGCGGCGCACAGCGCCAGGTCGGTGGCTTCGAGCATGCGGCCCATGCCGACATCGCCGCAGGCCTGGCTGCCGGAGGCCGGGCCGAACACCTTGAGGCCACGGCTTTGCAGGAGTTGGGTGTTCGCCTGGGTCGCCGGGTCGCGCCACATGGCCTGGTTCATGGCCGGGGCGATGGCGACGGTGGCATCGGTGGCCAGTACCAAGGTGGTCAGCAGGTCATCGGCAATACCTTGCGCCAGGCGCGCGATCAGGTCGGCGGTGGCAGGAGCGATCAGCACCAGGTCGGCCCACTTGGCCAGCTCGATATGACCCATGGCGGCTTCGGCTGCCGGGTCCAGCAGGTCCAGATGAACCGGGTGTCCGGACAAGGCCTGCATGGTCAGCGGGGTGATGAACTCACTGCCGCCGCGGGTCATGACCACGCGCACTTCGGCGCCCTGGTCGAGAAGCCTGCGGACCAGCTCTGCGCTCTTGTAGGCGGCAATGCCGCCGCCGACGCCGAGAACGATGCGTTTCCGATACAGACGCTGCATTGGTTTGCCTTTCCAGTTCAGTGAAGCCAGTTCAGTGACGCCTGCGATGCCCCCTCCCCAGGTGAAATCGCACGCAAAAAAGAGGGCCTACGATAACACAGCGTCCGTTCCGCAACAGCGGCGCACATGCACAGGGAGGTGGGATGAGTATTCGTGATTGGCCGGCGGCAGAGCGGCCGCGAGAGAAGCTTTTGGAGTGGGGCGCGGCGAGTCTGTCCGATGCTGAATTGCTGGCGATCTTCCTGCGCACCGGGGTAACCGGCAGGAGCGCGGTGGACCTTGCGCGCCATCTGCTGGCGCAATTTGGCGGTCTGCGCCCGCTGCTGGAAGCCAGCCAGGCGTTGTTCAGCCAGCAATTGGGCTTGGGGCCGGCGAAGTTTGCGCAGTTGCAGGCGGTGCTGGAAATGTCCCGGCGCCATATGGCCGAGCGCCTGCGTTGCGATTCGGTGCTGGAAAACCCGGTGGCGGTGCGCGACTACCTCAAGGCGTTGTTGCGTCATGAGCCACACGAGATCTTCGGCTGCCTGTTTCTTGATTCAAAGCACCGGGTGTTGGGGTTCGAGGCGTTGTCCCAAGGAACCATCGACGCGGCCGTGGTTTACCCCCGTCAAGTGGTCAAGCGTGCCCTGGCCTATAACGCCGCGGCGTTGATTCTGTGTCACAACCATCCTTCCGGGAACGCGGAGCCCAGCGCGGCTGATCGAAAATTGACCAAACTGCTGCAAAAGGCCCTGGAAGTGGTGGATGTGCGGGTACTGGATCACATCATCGTGGGGGACGGTGATCCGTTGTCGATGGCCGAATATGGCTGGATGTAAGCCCGCCCCCTGGGGGCGGGCCTGGTTCTCATGGCTTGACGCTGACCTTCGAGAAGTCCTGGCGCCCGAACGGGCTCACCTGATAGCCCTCGACGTTCTTGCGCGCCAGGGCGAACGCCGTCGGGTGCGCCAGCGGCAACCACAGCGCCTGTTGCTGGATCTGCGCCTGGGCCTGTTGATACAGCTTGCTGCGCACGCCTTGTTCGCTGGTGGTCTTGCCGGCGCTGATCAGCTTGTCCAGCGCCGGATCACAGTAGCGGGCGAAGTTGGTGCCGGATTTAACCGCCGCGCAGGAAAACTGCGGGGTCAGGAAGTTATCCGGGTCGCCGTTGTCGCCTGCCCAGCCCATGAACAGCAGGTCGTGTTCACCCGCTTTGGCGCGGCGAATCAGCTCACCCCATTCGATCACGCGGATCTCGGCCTGGATGCCAATCTCGGCCAGGTCCGCCTGCAGCAGTTGTGCGCCGAGGTTCGGGTTAGGGTTCAGCAGGCTGCCGGTGGGGCGCGTCCAGAGGGTGGTCTTGAATCCGTCCTTGAGGCCGGCGCGGTCCAGCAAGGCCTTGGCCTTGGCGAGGCCCAGGGGATAACCCGGCAAGTCTTTGGCGTAGCTCCAGGTATTCGGCGGGTAAGGGCCGTTGGCGGCTTCGGCGGTGCCTTCAAACACGGCCTTGAGGTAGCTGCCCTTGTCGAAGGCGAGGTTGATTGCCTGGCGCACCTCGGGCTTGTCCAGTGGCGGGTGCTGGCTGTTGATGGCCACGAATGCGGTCATGAACGCTGCGGTTTTTTCCACCTTGAGTGCTGGGTCCTTTTCGGCCTCGCCCACATCCAGGGGCTTGGGCGACAGGGCGATCTGGCATTCATCGCGGTGCAGTTTCTGCAGGCGCACGTTCGCGTCCGGGGTAATGGCGAATATCAAGTTATCCACAGCCGGTTTGCCGGCGAAGTAGTCCGGGTTGGCCTTGTAGCGCACCACGGCATCTTTCTGGAAACGGCTGAAGATGAACGGCCCGGTGCCGATCGGTTGGCTGTTGAGCTTCTCTGGCGTGCCGGCCTTGAGCAGTTTGTCGGCGTATTCCGCCGGATAGATCGAGGCAAAGCCCATGCTCAGGGCCGCGAGGAAGGTGGAGTCGGCGTGATCGAGGGTAAAGCGCACGGTCAGCGGGTCGAGGGCATCGATCTTCTTGACCAGGGCTGGCAATTGCAGGGACTGGGCGTGGGGGAAGCCGCTCTGGGCGATCTTATGCCACGGGTTGGCCGGGTCGAGCATGCGTTCGAAACTGAAGCGCACGTCTTCGGCGGTCAGGGTGCGGCTTGGGGTGAAATACTCGGTGCGATGGAATTTCACGTCCGGGTGCAGCTTGAAGGTATAGGTCAGGCCATCCGGCGAGACGTCCCAGCTGTCCGCCAGGCTCGGCACCAGTTTGCCGCTGGCTGCGTCGTAATCCACCAGGCGGTTCATCAGCACATCGGCCGAGGCGTTGGTGGTGGTCAGCGAGTTGTACTGCACCACATCGAACCCTTCGGGGCTGGCCTCGGTGCAGACGCTCAAATTGCTGGCGGCAGAGGCCAGCGGCGCGATAAATAGAGGGGCTAGCAATAGCGGTAGGGCAGCGAGGCGCATGTTCGGTTTCCTTTGCAGATCGAAGGCCCATCTGCGAGTGCAGTCTGGAAAAGCCCTACCGTAGTGGTCTGATTGATAAATGACTAGCCCATTTTTGCCTGTGCTTTTGCCTCAAATGCTGTTTTGATGGCACCCCAGCGCGTTTCGCTGTGCGCTTTACGGCGCGCGCGAGCGCTGTAAATCATTCTGTGCGACGAGCGGTCGGCTGTTACAGCGGCCCCTCCTGGCAACGGTTCGGGCGTCTGTCGCCGAGATTTACGCCGGTAAAAATACACGGGCTGTTGTTGCACATGGGTCTTTCTGGTATAAAGCAGCGCTCTTTTCTAGGGGCCCGGTTCCTTCGCTTGTAGGTGTAGCCGGTAAGACCCTAAAGAAACGCGGCGCCTGGCGCCAAATGACTGAGAGATTAAGCGGCCAACCCATGCCGGGTTGGGCATGTGGTTTTAGAGGGCTGAGGCATGTCGAGAGTCTGTCAAGTTACCGGTAAGGGTCCGGTGACTGGGAATAACATTTCCCACGCAAATAACAAAACCCGTCGTCGTTTCCTGCCGAACCTGCAGCATCACCGCTTCTGGGTTGAAGAAGAGAAACGTTTTGTTCGCCTGCGTGTATCTGCCAAAGGCATGCGCATCATCGACAAGCGTGGCATCACTGTCGTGCTGGCCGAAATCCGTGCCGCTGGCAAGATCTAAGGAGCTCTATCATGCGTGAATTGATTCGAATGATCTCTAGCGCCGGTACTGGTCACTTCTACACTACCGACAAGAACAAGCGTACTACCCCGGACAAGCTCGAAAAGAAAATGTTCGACCCGCGCGTTCGCAAGCACGTGATCTACAAAGAAGGCAAAATCAAGTAATTGATTTTCTTCCTTGTGAAAAAAAGCCCGTATCTCACGATACGGGCTTTTTTTTGCCTGGGATTTGTTGATCAGGCTTTCTGCTCGAACACCACGTAGATCTTGCGGCACGGCTCCAGCACTTCCCAAGTGCCGCTGAAACCGGCGGGGATCACGAAGCGGTCGCCGGCACGCAAGGTCTTGGCGTTACCCTCGCCATCGCGTAGCACCGAAACCCCCTGCACGATCTCGCAATACTCATGCTCGCTGTAGTTGATCTTCCATTGCCCGACGTCACCTTCCCAGACCCCGGCGCTCATCTGGCCGCATGGGCTGTTGTAATGGTTGTACACCGTTTGTTCGGGGTCGCCCTTGAGGATTTTTTCGGCGGCAGGGCGGTAGCGGTCTGGGGCGGTGTTGGCTTGGCTGAAGTCGACGATGTCCTGGATGCTCATGTGCGTGTCCCGTCTGGCCTGGGGTTGGAGAGCCCAAAGTCTATGTTTATTAAAATGAACATCGCAAGGGCGTTTACCGGCGTTATGTCAAATATATTGAAACATCCCCGGCCGCTGGTTTAGGGTGGCAGCTGCCTTTGAGCCGAACAGCTGGCTGGCGGGCAAGCATTCTTTGAGGCTGCCGGGGGACATCGCCTGGCCCTTGTATTCAATAAGAGGAGGACACTCGCATGACCACCCTGACCCGTGCCGACTGGGAACAACGCGCCAAGGATTTGAAGATCGAAGGCCGCGCCTACATCAATGGCGAATATACCGCTGCTGTTTCCGGTGACACCTTCGAATGCATCAGCCCGGTCGATGGCCGCCTGCTCACCAGAGTGGCCAGTTGTGACGCCGCCGACGCCCAGCGCGCTGTGGAAAACGCCCGCGCCACCTTCAATTCCGGTGTCTGGTCGCGCCTGGCGCCGGCCAAACGCAAAGCCACCATGATCCGTTTCGCCGCGCTGCTCAAGGCCAATGCCGAAGAGCTGGCGCTGCTCGAAACCCTGGACATGGGCAAGCCGATCAGCGATTCCCTGAACATTGACGTGCCCGGCGCGGCAAATGCCCTGAGCTGGAGCGGCGAGGCAATCGACAAGATCTACGACGAAGTCGCTGCCACCCCGCACGATCAGTTGGGTCTGGTGACCCGCGAGCCGGTCGGCGTTGTGGGGGCCATCGTGCCGTGGAACTTCCCGCTGATGATGGCCTGCTGGAAGCTCGGCCCGGCGCTGTCGACCGGTAACTCGGTGATCCTCAAGCCGTCCGAAAAATCCCCGCTCACGGCCATCCGCATCGCGGCCCTGGCCGTTGAAGCCGGTATTCCCAAAGGCGTGTTCAACGTGCTGCCGGGCTACGGCCACACCGTCGGCAACGCGCTGGCGCTGCACATGGACGTCGATACGCTGGTGTTCACCGGTTCGACCAAGATCGCCAAGCAACTGTTGATCCGCTCCGGCGAATCGAACATGAAGCGCGTATGGCTGGAAGCCGGCGGCAAGAGCCCGAACATCGTGTTTGCCGATGCTCCGGACTTGCAAGCCGCCGCCGCGTCCGCCGCCAGCGCCATCGCCTTCAACCAGGGCGAAGTCTGCACCGCCGGTTCGCGCCTGCTGGTGGAGCGTTCGATCAAGGACACATTCCTGCCGCTGGTGATCGAGGCCCTCAAGGGCTGGAAACCCGGCAATCCACTGGATCCGGCGACCAACGTCGGTGCGCTGGTAGACACCCAGCAGATGAACACCGTGCTGTCGTACATCGAGGCGGGGCACGCCGACGGCGCCAAGTTGGTAGCGGGCGGCAAGCGCATCCTGGAAGAGACGGGCGGCACCTACGTCGAGCCGACGATTTTCGACGGTGTGACCAACGCCATGAGAATCGCCCAGGAAGAAATCTTCGGCCCGGTGCTGTCGGTGATCACCTTTGACGGCGCCGAAGAAGCGATCAAGATCGCCAACGACACCCAATATGGCCTTGCCGCTGCGGTGTGGACGTCGGACATTTCCAAGGCGCACCTCACCGCCAAGGCCCTGCGTGCCGGTAGTGTGTGGGTTAACCAATACGACGGCGGCGACATGACCGCACCGTTTGGCGGCTTCAAGCAGTCGGGTAATGGTCGCGACAAGTCGCTGCATGCATTCGACAAGTACACCGAGCTGAAGGCGACCTGGATCAAGCTGTAAGCAACACTGCAGCCAAATGTGGGAGGGGGCTTGCCCCCGATAGCAGTGTGTCAGGCACTAACAGTGCTCAATGATCCACCGCAATCGGGGGCAAGCCCCCTCCCACACTGTTTTGTGTGAACCCATAATTATCCACAGGAGCGTGGTAATGCGTTGGGCGACCTATTTCGCCGTCCTGGCCTCGGTACTCAGTGTCGGCCTGGCCCTGGGCGTCAGCATGCCGTTGGTATCCCTGCGCCTTGAGGGCTGGGGCTACGGCAGTTTCGCTATTGGCGTAATGGCCGCCATGCCCGCCTTCGGCGTATTGCTTGGCGCCAAGGTCTCCAGCCGGTTGGCCGCCTGGCTCGGTACCGCCAACCTGATGCGCTTGTGCCTGTGGGGCGGCGCGGTGTCCATCGGGTTGCTGGCAATTCTGCCCAGCTACCCGATATGGCTGGTGTTGCGCCTGATGATCGGGGTGATCCTGACCATCGTGTTTATCCTCGGCGAAAGTTGGATCAACCAGTTGGTGGTGGAGCGGTGGCGCGGCCGTCTGGTGGCGCTGTATGGCTGCAGTTATGCCTTGAGCCAGCTCTCGGGGCCCTTGCTGCTGGGCGTGATCGGTACCGACCATGACTATGGTTTCTGGGTCGGTGTTGGCCTGCTGGTGCTGGCTCCGCTGGCATTGCTGGGCCGCTCCGGTGCGCCGAGTGCCGAATCGTTCAGCGTGACCTTCGCGGACTTGTGGCGCTTCTGCCTGAGCCTGCCGGCGATTGCCTGGGCGGTGGCGCTGTTCGCCGCGTTTGAGGCGATGATCCTGACGCTGCTGCCGGTGTATTGCCTGCAGCAGGGTTTCACTGCCGAAATTGCCTTGGCGATGGTCAGCACGGTGGTGGTCGGCGATGCGCTGCTGCAACTGCCCATCGGTGCGCTGGCGGATTACCTGCCGCGGCGCACCTTATTCCTGAGTTGCGCGCTGTTGTTGCTGGCGTCGAGCCTGGCCGTTCCGTTGCTGATGCACACGCTGCTGATCTGGCCACTATGGGTGCTGTTCGGCGCCAGTGCTGGCGGGTTGTTCACGTTGTCGCTGATTCTGATCGGCGAGCGTTATCGTGACGATGCGCTGGTGCGTGCCAACGCCCACATCGCGCAGTTGTGGGGCATCGGTTGCCTGATCGGCCCGCTGGTGGCCGGCGCGGGTAGCCAGTGGATCAGTGGGCATGCGCTGCCGTTGCTGATGGCGGTCGGGGCATTGGGTTTGGTGGTGCTGTTGCTGCGCCAAGGCGCATTTGGTGCTGCTCAGCCGGCTTGATCCTCACTGTTCTTAGAGCATGCGCTCCAGGCCGACCGAGGTGGCGAACCAGGCATTGAATCGCCGCCACCAGCTGCCTGGCTCACGGCTCAGAGTGTGCAGTTGGCCGTTGTCCTCGGTCACCCACACTATCTGGCCGTCCTGTAATTTCGCTTCGTAACTCAACGCTGGCGCCATGCCTTGCAGCGCCAGGTTGCGCACGTGTTCCGCCAGTTCGGGACTGTCCACCAGTACGCCGACTTCGGTGTTCCACAGCACGGAGCGCGGGTCGAAATTGAAAGAGCCCACAAACGATTTTTGCCGATCAAAGATCATCGCCTTGCTGTGCAGGCTCGAGTCCGAACCGCGGAACGTGCCTCGCCGAAACAGGTGCGGGCCGCTACCGCCACCATCACCCGGTTGGCGGCGCAGTTCGTAGAGTTTTACCCCGTGCTCCAGCAAAGCCTTGCGGTACGGTGCATAGCCGCCATGCACCGCCGGAACGTCGGTGGCTTCCAGGGAGTTGGTCAGCAGGCTCACCGACACGCCCGCATCGGCGCGGCCGGTGAGGTACACCAGCCCAGGTTGCCCTGGCACAAAGTACGCCGAGATCATGATCAGCTCACGGTTAACGCCTTCCAGCTCCGGGGCCAGTTGCGTGGTCAGCAGCAGGTGCGGGTCCGGGTCGGCCCTGGCCAGCACCTTGCTCGGCGCGTCCCACAGTGCCTGGTTCCAGGCCCAAATCAGTTCGCGGCGCCAGATGTCCATGCGTGGCTGGGTCTGGTAGGTGCGCAAGCGCGCATACAGCGCGTGCTTTTGCTGGCGCGACTCGGCCAGCGATGCTTCCAGGCTCAGGCGCGCGGCGGCCAGGTCACCTTTGGAGGGCGTATTGGAGACAAAGTCGTCAATGGGTTTGCTCAGGGCGCTGTTCCAGTACTGATCGAAACTGTGCCCGAGTTGCTCGGCTACCGGCCCGACGCTGAGCATGTCGATATCGGTGAAGTTCAGGTTGGGCTCGGCATCGAAATACTCATCCCCCAGGTTGCGCCCACCGACGATAGCCACGCTGTTGTCCGCCAGCCACAGCTTGTTGTGCATGCGCCGGTGTTGCAGCGACAGGTTGAACAGGCGGCCCATGGCGCGCGTCACCCCGGTGCTGCGCCCCAGGTGCAGGGGGTTGAACAGGCGAATCTCGATCTTGGGGTGGGCGGCGAGGGTGGCGATGATCTGGTCGAGGCCGTCGCTGGTGGTGTCGTCCAGCAGGATGCGCACGCGCACGCCACGGTCGGCGGCCTTGAGCAGTTCATCCACCAGCATCCGCGTGCTGATGCCGTCGTGGACGATGTAGTACTGCAGGTCAAGGCTGGTCTGGGCGTTGCGGATCAGCTCGGCGCGGGCCATGAAGGCTTCGCTGCTGTTGGGCAGCAGGCGGAAACCTGAACGGCCCTGGTAAGGCGCGGCCTGGGCCTGGATCGAGCGGCCGAACGACGACTGGGCGGCCGGCAGGGCATCGCTGGGTATGCGCGGGGTACTCACCGTGGCGCAGCCGCTCAAGGCCAGGGCTCCCAACAGGAAAAACGTTAAAAGCCGTCGAATCATCAAGGGAGTCGTTTCCAGGTCAGGGCGGTTGTCGACATATGACGGCGATTTCTCGCGAAAGGTCAGTCCACCACTTCGGCCAGCATCTTGATCGCGGCAGCGCCGACCTTGCGCACAGCCTCTTCAATCTGCGCGGTTGGCTTGGCAGCGTAGTTCATGCGCAGGCAGTTCCGGTACTTGCCCGAAGCAGAAAAGATGCTTCCCACAGCCACCTGTACGCCTTGTTCCACCAGCACGCGGTTGAGCTTGAGGGTGTCGAAGCCTTCCGGCAGTTCTATCCACAGCATGAAACTGCCTTGGGGGCGGCTGGCGCGTGTGCCGGCGGGGAAATAGCGGCTGACCCAGTCGAGCATCAGGTCGCGATTACGCTGGTATTGTGTGCGCATCCGTCGCAAATGCGGCTCGAAATGACCGCCTTTGAGAAACTCGGCAATTGCGATCTGCGGCTGCGTGGCGGTGGAGCCGGTGCTGATGTACTTCATGTGCAGTACCCGCTCCAGGTACCGGCCCGGAGCGACCCAGCCAATGCGCAGGCCCGGCGCCAGGGTCTTGGAGAACGAGCTGCACAGCAGCACGCGACCGTCTTCGTCGAAGGACTTAATCGTACGAGGGCGTGGGTAGCTGTAGGCCAGTTCGCCATACACATCGTCTTCGATGATTGCTACATCAAAGCGCTGGGCCAGGGTCAGCAATGCGCGTTTGCGCGCTTCCGGCATGATGTAGCCCAGCGGGTTATTGCAGTTGGGGGTCAGCTGGATGACCTTGATCGGCCACTGTTCCAGCGCCAGTTCCAGGGCCTCGAGGCTGATGCCGGTGATCGGGTCGGTGGGGATTTCCAGGGCTTTCATGCCCAAGCCCTTGAGGGTCTGCATGGCGCCGTGGAAGCTGGGCGAGTCCACCGCAACGATGTCGCCGGGCGCGCAGATGGCGTGGATGCTGGCGGACAGCGCCTCGTGGCAGCCAGTGGTAATCACGATGTCCTCGGCCGTCAGTTGGCAGCCGGAATCCAGTGACAGCCGGGCGATTTGCTCGCGCAGTTCCATACAGCCGAGGATATTGTCGTAATACAGCCCCGGTAGATCCTGGCGCCGGCTGACGCGGGCCAGGCTGCGCAGCAGGGGCTTGAGGGTGGGTGACAATACATCCGGCATGCCGCGTCCCATCTGTATGACGTCTTTGCGCGGAACGGCGCGAATCAGCTCCAGCACCAGATCCCATTGGGAGATTTCCACCGGGCGCTGGGCCGGGCGGCCGACCTCGGGCAGTGCCGGCAGCTCCCGACCCACCGGTACAAAGTAGCCGGACTTGGGCTTGGGCATCGCCAGGCCATTGTCTTCCAGCAACCGATACGCCTGCTGCACGGTGCTCAGGCTGACCCCGTGCTCCACACTCAAGGCGCGTACGGACGGCAGCCGATCTCCGGGGCGATAGAAACCCTGTTCGATGCGTGTGCCCAGTAATTCGGCGAGGTTGACGTAAAGCGTCATGGCGGTCGCTCCCAGGGGACCAGTACAGATAGGGGAAAAATACAGGATTCAGCCGCGTAAAGGCAGTATCTGTATGGATTTAATAAAGGTGGGTTGAATCTGTAATGGTTTTGCCTTCTGGCCCATTCTAGCCACTCATGGCAACAAGCAAATGAGGGGCAGCAAAATGAACGGCATGAGCGATGTGCGGCTGATGTTACACAGTCAGGAACTGCAGGCTGGGCAAGAGCGGGCGACGTCGCCGCGCGAGATCAGCCGCTGGAGCCTGTTCTGGCACCGCCGCCATACGCGCAAGGCCTTGCTGCACTTGACCCGCGAGCAATTGCGCGACGTTGGGTTGACCCCAGAGCAAGCACGCCAGGAAGGCCTGAAACCGTTCTGGCGCGATTGATCAGACCAGCTCTTTGAGGCGGTGCCAGAGCATTCCCAAGGCCAGCAGCGGCGAGCGCAGGTGCTTGCCGCCGGGGAAGGTGATGTGCGGCACCTGGGCGAACAAATCGAAACGTCCCTGCTGCTGGCCACTGATGGCTTCGGCCAGCAGCTTGCCCGCCAGGTGCGTGGCGTTGAGGCCATGGCCTGCGTAGGCCTGGGCGTAATACACGTTGGGCTGATCCGCCAAGCGGCCGATCTGCGGCAGGCGGTTGGCGCCGATGCCGATCATGCCGCCCCATTGGTAATCGATCTTCACGTCGGCCAGCTGTGGGAACACCTGCAGCATCTTTGGCCGCATGTAGGCGCCGATGTCCTTGGGGTCGCGTCCGGAGTAGTGGCAGGCGCCGCCGAATAACAGGCGGCGGTCGGCGGACAACCGGAAGTAATCCACCGTCACGCGCTGGTCACACACCGCCATGTTCTGCGGTAGCAGGTTGGCGGCTTGCGCTTCGCTCAACGGTTCGGTGGCGATGATGTAGCTGCCGGCGGGCAGCACCTTGCCGCTCAATTGCGGATTCAGTCCATTGAGATAGGCATTGCAAGCCAGTACCAGGGTCTTGGCGCGCACCGTGCCTTGGGCGGTGTGCACCTTGACCTCGGGGCCGTAGTCGATGCGCGTGACGTCGGACTGTTCGAACAGCTGCACACCCAATTGCTGCGCGGCGGCGGCTTCGCCGAGAGCCAGGTTCAACGGATGCAGGTGGCCCGACCCCATGTCGATCATGCCGCCCACATAGCGGTCGGAGCCGATGACGCTGCCCATTTCGCTCGCTTGCAGCAGGCGCACTTGGTGGCGATAGCCCAGGCTGCGCAGTTCTTCGGCGTCTTCGGCCAGGCCTTGCAGGTCGCGAGGTTTATTGGCCAGGTCGCAGTAGCCCCAGGTCAGGTCGCAGGGGATCTGGTAGCGCTCGACGCGTTCACGCACGATCTCCACGGCTTCCAGACCCATCAGCTTCATCTGGCGCACGCCATCGGTGCCGATCACGTTGGCGAACTGCTCCAGGCCATGACCGACACCGCGAATCAACTGGCCGCCATTGCGCCCGCTGGCGCCCCAGGCGATCTTGCGCGCCTCCAGCAACACCACGCTGAAACCGCGCTCAGCCAGCTCCAGGGCTGTGTTGAGCCCGGAGAAACCGCCGCCGATCACGCACACATCGGCGCTCACTTCGCCTGTCAGCGCAGGGTAATCGGGTTGCGGTACGCTGCTGGCGGCGTAGTAGGAAGCGGTGTGCCGGGCGCTGGCAGTCATGGGAGCATCCCTGTTTGGAAAATTTGACGCAGGATACAGCGGTCGGACGAAGCTGTCTGCGCAGGGCGTTTTGCTTCAGAATCCACCTCTATTCGCCGTTCGGTACGTGTTTCGATGAGTTGCAACAGTCAGAAAATCAGCGCGCTACGCCGTCAGATTCCTTCGTTCGAGTGCGTCCCCGGCTGCCACGACTGCTGTGGGCCGGTCACCACTTCGCCGGAGGAAATGTCGCGCCTGCCACGCAAGACCGCTGCCGAGCAGGACGCGGCGATGGACGAGCTGAACTGCGTGCACCTGGGCCCCAACGGCTGCACCGTGTATGACGAGCGGCCGCTGATCTGTCGGCTGTTCGGCACCACCAAGACCTTGCCATGCCCCAATGGGCGGGGGCCCGTAGAGCTGATTCACCCTCGGGTGGAGAAGCAGATCCATGAGTACATGGCGAGCACCCGGCAAGTGCTGGTCTAACAGATATACGGGATCAGTCAGTCCGGGATCGGCAGGTTAAGGCTCTCTTTCACCTCTTCCATCACGATATAGCTCTTCGATTCCCGCACATGGGGCAGCTTGAGCAAGATGTCGCCGAGTAATTTGCGGTACGAGGCCATCTCGGAAATCCGCGCTTTCACCAGGTAGTCGAAGTCACCCGACACCAGGTGGCACTCCAGCACATGAGGCAGTTTCAACACGGCGCGGCGGAACTCTTCAAAGGTGTCGCCGGATTTGTAATCGAGGCTGATCTCGACAAATACCAGCAAACTTCCCTTCAAGTGCTGGGGATTGAGCCGTGCGTTGTAGCCCATGATGATCCCCTCGCGCTCCAGCCGCCGTACCCGCTCGGTACACGGCGTGGTGGAGAGCCCGACCTTTTCCCCCAGCTCGGTGAACGAGATTCGCCCGTCGGTTTGCAGGATGCGCAGGATGTTGCGGTCGATCTTGTCCAGCTCCCGCTTGGTCTGGGTGTTGGTACGCATAGGGGATACGCCTCTGTGAAAAGGGTTTTTGCCGAGAATTGTCGCCAAATATAGGCATTTATATAGTGAAATGCACTGGCGATTGCTTTTTATACTGCGCCCATCATTGCTCGAATAACACACGTCAGCGGCTAAGCCCGCGATGAGGATATAAAAATGCGCGTTCTGGTCTTGGGTAGCGGCGTCATTGGTGTGACCAGTGCCTACTATTTGGCGCGGGCCGGCTTTGAAGTGGTTGTAGTCGACCGTCAGCCCGCAGCCGCCATGGAAACCAGTTTCGCCAACGCAGGCCAGGTGTCCCCAGGCTACGCTTCGCCATGGGCCGCGCCGGGCGTACCGCTCAAGGCCATCAAGTGGTTGCTGCAACGCCACGCGCCGCTGGCGATCAAGGCCACGGCGGATATTGACCAATACCTGTGGATGGCGCAGATGCTGCGCAACTGTACCGCCAGCCGTTATGCGGTGAACAAGGAGCGCATGGTGCGCCTGTCCGAGTACAGCCGTGACTGCCTCGACGAATTGCGCGCCGAAACCGGCATCGCCTACGAAGGCCGCAGCCTCGGCACGACCCAACTGTTCCGCACCCAGGCGCAACTCGATGGCGCCGCCAAAGATATTGCCGTGTTGAAAGAGTCCGGCGTGCCGTTCGAACTGCTCGACCGCGCCGGTATCGCCCGTGTTGAGCCGGCCCTGGCGAGTGTCACCGATATCCTCGCCGGGGCCCTGCGCCTGCCCAACGACCAGACCGGCGACTGCCAGATGTTCACCACCCGCTTGGCCGACATGTGCAAGCAACTGGGCGTGGAGTTCCGCTTCGAACAGGACATCCAACGGCTCGACTACGCGGGCGAGCGCGTCAACGGCGTGTGGATCGACGGCAAGCTGGAAACCGCCGACCGCTACGTACTGGCCCTTGGCAGTTATTCGCCGAAGCTGCTCAAGCCGCTGGGGATCAAGGCACCGGTGTACCCGCTCAAGGGCTACTCGCTGACCGTGCCGATCACCAACTCGGCGATGGCGCCGACGTCGACCATTCTCGACGAGACCTACAAGGTCGCCATCACCCGTTTCGACAACCGCATCCGCGTCGGCGGCATGGCTGAAATAGCCGGTTTTGACCTGTCGCTTAACCCGCGTCGGCGTGAAACCCTGGAGATGATCGTCAACGACCTTTATCCTCAAGGCGGCGATCTGGCCGAAGCCACTTTCTGGACCGGCCTGCGTCCGACCACACCCGACGGCACGCCGATTGTCGGTGCCACGCCGTTCAAGAACCTGTTCCTGAACACCGGCCATGGCACCCTCGGTTGGACCATGGCGTGCGGCTCCGGTCGTTTGCTGGCCGACCTGATGGCGAAGAAAACGCCGCAGATCAGCGCCGAAGGCCTCGATATTTCCCGTTATGGCAACCACCAGGAGTCTGCAAAACATGTCAATCCAGCGCCAGCTCACCAATGAGCGCATGAGCCAGATCGTTGTTCACAGCGGTACCGTGTATCTGGCCGGGCAAGTCGGCGACGACATGAACGCCGGGATCGAACAGCAGACCCGTGAAACCCTGGTCAATATCGAGCGTTTGCTGGACCTGGCCGGCACCGACAAAACCAAGCTGCTGTCGGTGACGATCTACCTGAAAGACATCGACGCCGATTTCGCCGGTATGAACGCGGTGTGGGACACGTGGCTGCCCAAGGGCGTTGCCCCGGCCCGCGCTACGGTTGAAGCCAAGCTGTGCGAACCGGAAATCCTGGTAGAGCTGTCCGTCGTGGCCGCGCTGCCTTAAACAACGATCCCTCTCCCGGTGCCGAAGCTGTTGGCCGGTGCCGGTTTTTTCTTCACTTTGCCGCCTAGAAGCCTGCCGCCATGCGTCCTGCCCGTGCCCTGATCGACCTCCAAGCCCTGCGCCACAACTACCAATTGGCCCGTGAAGTCACGGGGGCCAAGGCCCTCGCCGTGGTCAAGGCTGATGCCTATGGCCATGGTGCCGTGCGCGTTGCCCAGGCGCTGGAAGCCGAAGCCGATGGGTTTGCCGTGGCGTGCATCGAAGAAGCGTTGGAATTGCGCGCCGCCGGCATTCGCGCGCCGGTGCTGCTGCTGGAAGGTTTTTTCGAAGCTGACGAGCTGCCGCTGATCGTCGAGCATGATTTCTGGTGCGTGGTGCATTCGCTGTGGCAACTGGAGGCCATTGAACAGGCCAGCCTGCTCAAGCCGCTGACCATCTGGCTCAAGCTGGATTCGGGGATGCACCGCGTTGGCCTGCACCCCAAGGATTACCACCAGGCTTACCAGCGCCTGCTGGCCAGCGGCAAAGTCGCTAAGATTGTGTTGATGAGCCATTTTGCCCGCGCCGATGAACTCGATTGCGTCAGCAGCAATGAGCAAGTGGCGGTGTTTGATGCGGCGCGCCAAGGTCTGGTGGCTGAGGTCAGCCTGCGCAACTCGCCGTCGGTGCTGGGCTGGCCGAGCGTGTCGAGCGACTGGGTGCGTCCGGGCATCATGCTGTATGGCGCCACACCGTTTGGTGAGGACCAGGCCTTGGCCGCGCGTCTGCAGCCGGTGATGACCCTGGAATCGAAAGTCATCTGCGTGCGTGAACTGCCGGCCGGCGAGCCGGTAGGCTACGGCGCCCGGTTCATCACGCCTAAACCGATGCGTATCGGCGTGGTTGCCATGGGTTATGCCGACGGCTACCCGCGCCACGCGCCCACCGGTACGCCGGTGCTGGTAGCGGGGCAGCGCAGCCAATTGCTGGGTCGTGTGTCCATGGACATGCTGTGCATCGATCTGACGGACGTCCCTGAGGCGGGTCTTGGTTCCACAGTGGAGCTGTGGGGCAAAAACATCCTGGCCAGTGACGTCGCCGTCGCCGCCGAAACCATCCCGTACCAGATCTTCTGCAACCTGCGTCGTGTGCCAAGGCTCTATTCCGGCGCTTGACCGCCAGGTACGAACACAGCTCCCTGGGATTTAGGTCCAAGTGTTGTAAATACTGAACGCTGTCGCCATGATAACGCTCAATTACAACAAAGCCTGAATCCTAGGAGGCTCCCGCATTGGACGTCGGCGAACGACTGCAATCCATCCGTAAGCTGAAGGGTCTTTCCCAGCGTGAGCTCGCCAAGCGCGCGGGTGTCACCAACAGCACCATTTCGATGATCGAAAAAAACAGTGTCAGCCCCTCGATCAGTTCCTTGCGCAAGGTGCTGGGCGGCATCCCCATGTCCATGGTCGAGTTCTTTTCCGAGGAGATCCTCCAGGAAATACCGACGCAGATCGTCTATAAAGCCAATGAGCTGATCGACATCTCTGACGGCGCCGTCACCATGAAACTGGTGGGTCGTGCTCATCCGAGCCGCGCGATCGCATTTCTCAACGAGATCTACCCGCCGGGCGCCGATACTGGCGAGGAAATGCTCACCCACGAAGGCGAGGAAACCGGGATTCTGGTGGAAGGCCGTTTGGAGTTGGTGGTCGGTCTTGAAACTTTTGTGCTCGAAGCCGGCGATAGCTACTACTTTGAAAGCACCAAGCCCCATCGTTTTCGTAATCCGTTCGACGTGCCGGCGCGACTAATCAGCGCAGCCACACCCGCGAACTTTTAACAAAAGAGGCGTCCTGCCAGCGTTGCAGAGGCACCCGAGCAGCATTCCGCGAGGCTGAATCTCCCTTTGTTTAATAGGGTTGTTTCGGCCAGACGGGCTAACCGTTATACTTTCGCCGCCTGCGAAACCGTGGCCGCAGGCGTGAATAGCCACCATTGAGGGTGAACGCGTGAATCTAATTATGAAAATGCTGGCTGCACCAGCAACCGTACTGGCCCTATGGGCTGTCAGCGCTCAAGCTGCGACCAATGATGAAATTGCCAAGCGCCTGGAGCCTGTGGGCCAGGTGTGCGTCCAGGGGCAGGAATGCAAGGGGATGGAAGTGGCTGTGGCAGCGGGCGGCGGCGGTGGTGCGAAAACGCCAGATGACGTGATCGCCAAACACTGCAACGCGTGCCACGGCACCGGTCTGCTGGGCGCGCCTAAAATCGGCGACACAGCCGCCTGGAAAGAACGCGCTGATCACCAAGGTGGTCTCGACGGCATCCTGGCCAAGGCGATCACCGGTATCAACGCCATGCCGCCAAAAGGCACCTGTGCTGATTGCTCGGATGATGAGCTGAAGGGTGCTATCAAGAAGATGTCCGGGCTGTAATTAGTCGATCTTCGCCAAAAATGCCGCTTACGAGCGGCTTTTTTGTGGCTGTAATTTGTGTTTCGAGGCTGTTCTTTGCAGCAAAGACCCGCCACTCTCTGTCCAACCCTAATCATGGAATGTTCAGGAGGGTCGGATGGTGCAGTTGTGTTCAATCGAGCAAGCAGTTGACGACGTACTGGCGCGGCTACCGGCGCATATCCACATGGGTATGCCCCTGGGGCTGGGCAAGCCCAACCTGTTCGCCAATGCGTTGTACCGGCGTATCGCCAAGCTGCCGGAGCGGGCGCTGACGATTTACACCGCGTTGAGCCTGGGTCGCCCGGCCTTGGGCGATGGCTTGCAGAAGCGCTTTCTCGAACCCTTTATCGAGCGGGTGTTTGGTGATTACCCAGAGTTGGAGTTTCTCGCCGCGCTGCACTCAGACAGCCTGCCGAAGAATATCCATGTGCAGCAGTTCTTCATGCAGCCTGGCAGTCTGCTGCACAGCACGTCGGCCCAGCAGGACTATGTCAGCAGCAACTACAGCCACGCCGCCCGCGACATCAACGCCGCTGGCCTGAACCTGGTGGCGCAGTTGGTCGCGAGCAGCGCCGAGCACCCGGATCGCCTGAGCTTGAGCTGCAACCCCGATATCACCCTCGACTTGCTGCCGATGATCGCCAAGCGCCGTGACGCGGGCGAAACTGTTTTGATCGTTGGTCAGGTTCACACCGATTTGCCCTACATGCCGGGCGATTCCGAGTTGGGCATGGATGCGTTCGACTACCTGATCGATGCCAAGGACAGCACCACGTTGTTCTCCACGCCGAACATGCCGGTGGGGTTCCAGGACCATTTCATCGGCCTGCATGCCAGCACCCTGGTGCGTGATGGGGGCACCTTGCAGATCGGCATCGGCTCCATGGGCGATGCGCTGACCGCCGCGTTGTTGGCGCGCCAGGCCGACAACGAAGCCTACCGACTGCTGCTGACGGACATTGATGTATACCAGTGGGCCCCGCTGATCAGCCGTGAAGGCGGTGTCGATCCCTTCGCCCGTGGCCTCTACGGTTGCAGCGAAATGTTCGTCAACGGCCTGCTGGTGCTGGCGGATGCAGGGATTATCCGGCGCAAGGTCTACCCGGATGTGGCGACTCAGGAACAAGCCAACGCCGGTTTGCTGGACGATGCGGCGCAGCCCGACGGCGTGTCGATCCACGGCGGTTTCTTCCTGGGGCCGCGCAGTTTCTACCAGCGCTTGCAGGAGATGACCCATACCAAGCGCCTGCAATTCAACATGACCCGCATCAGCTACATCAACGAGCTGTACGGCCAGGAAGAACTCAAGCGCCTGCAACGCCAGGACGCGCGGTTTATCAACAGCGCGATCACGGTGACATTGCTGGGCGCAGGCGTGGCCGACCAGTTGGAGGACGGCCGCGTGCTCAGCGGCGTGGGTGGGCAATACAACTTCGTCGCCCAGGGCCACGCGCTCGAAGGTGCGCGCGCCATCCTGATTTTGCGCAGCTGGCGCGAGGCAGCGGGGGAGGTCAGTTCCAATATCGTCTGGGAGTATGGGCATTGCACCATTCCCCGGCACCTGCGGGACATCGTCATCACCGAGTACGGCATTGCCGACCTGCGCGGGCAGACCGATGCCAAGGTGATCGAGGCGTTGCTCAACATTACCGACTCACGCTTCCAGGCCGACTTGATCGAGCAGGCGCAAAAGGCCGGCAAGTTGCCCAAGGATTTCCTGCTCGATCCGCGCTTCAGCGACAACACGCCGGAGCGCCTCCTAGGTATCCAGGCCCGGCATCGGCGGCTGTTCCCGGAGTATCCGCTGGGTAGCGATTTCACGGATGAAGAGCGGGATCTGTTGCGCGCATTGAACTGGCTCAAGAGCAAATTCAAGCTGACGGAGATTCTGGAGCTGGGCAAGGCGGCGCTGGATGCACCTGAGCCGGAGGCGTTTCCAGAGCATTTGAGGCGGATGCGGTTGGATAAACCGGAGGGGCTGAAAGAGGATCTCTATCAGCGGCTATTGCTCGCTGGCTTACAAGCAACCGCACACTAAAAACCAACACAAAGCCAAATGTGGGAGGGGGCTTGCCCCCTATAGCGGTGTATCAGTCCCAAATGTGTTGGCTGAGCCACTGTTATCGGGGGCAAGCCCCCTCCCACATTTTGATCCGTGTTCACCTCGTAGCAAATTACTCGATGAAGGTGACGACGCCACCGGCCAGCGACTTCACCCGCGCCAGCGACTCAACCCGATAACCCTGCGCATCCAACTCCGCACGGCCACCCTGGAACGACTTCTCGATCACAATCCCTAAGCCGGCAACGGTCGCACCGGCTTGCTTGATGATCGAAATCAGCGCCTGGGACGCCTTGCCGTTGGCCAGGAAGTCATCGATCACCAGTACGCGGTCGCTGCTGGTCAGGTGGCGCGGCGAGATTGCCACGGTGCTTTCAACTTTTTTGGTGAAGGAATACACCGTCGCCGACAGCAGGTTTTCGGTCAGGGTCAGGGACTGCTGCTTGCGCGCAAAGATCACCGGCACACCAAGGTTCAGCCCCGTCATGATTGCCGGCGCAATGCCCGACGCTTCAATCGTGACGATCTTGGTAATGCCCGAGTCCTTGAACCGCGCGGCGAATTCGTCGCCGATCAGTTTCATCAGCGCCGGGTCGATCTGGTGGTTCAGAAAGGCGTCGACCTTGAGTACCTGATCGGAAAGCACGATGCCTTCTTCGCGAATTTTCTTGTGCAGTGCTTCCACGGAAAGCTTCCTCTAATGGCGCGTTGTGCGCCGAAAGTAGATTAAAAAGTAGTCGATTCTAGCGCTTTAACATCGCGCGTATATCCGCCAGGGCGGTGTTGCCGCGAACGGCCTTCACCTCGGTCGGAGTGTCGTCATTGCCTTCCCAGGCCAGGTCATCCGGCGGCAGTTCGTCCAGGAACCGGCTGGGGGCACAATCGATGATTTCGCCGTACTGCTTGCGCTTGGCGGCAAAGGTGAAGGCCAGTGTCTGACGTGCGCGGGTAATGCCCACGTAGGCCAGGCGCCGTTCTTCCTCGATGGTGTCGGCTTCGATGCTGGAACGGTGCGGGAGGATTTCCTCTTCCATGCCCATGATGAACACGTAGGGAAATTCCAGGCCCTTGGACGCATGCAAGGTCATCATCTGTACACCTTCGGCGCCGTCTTCTTCTTCCTGCTGGCGCTCGAGCATGTCGCGCAGCACCAGCTTGCCGATGGCGTCTTCGACGGTCATTTCGCCGTCTTCGTCTTTTTCCAGGGTGTTCTTCAACGCTTCGATCAGGAACCAGACGTTGCCCATGCGGTAATCCGCGGCCTTGTCGCTGGAACTGTTGGTGCGCAGCCAGTTTTCATAGTCGATGTCCATGACCATGCTGCGCAGGGCGCTGATCGGGTCTTCGCCGGCGCACTGCTCGCGCACCTTGTCCATGAAGCGCTTGAAGCGCGACAGGCGATCAGTGAAGCGCGTGTCCAGGTGTTCACCCAGGCCGATTTCGTCGGTGGCGGCGTACATCGAGATCTTGCGTTCGGTGGCGTAGTTGCCGAGCTTTTCCAGGGTGGTGGAACCGATCTCGCGGCGCGGCACGTTGATCACGCGCAGGAAGGCGTTGTCGTCGTCCGGGTTCACGATCAGGCGGAAGTAGGCCATCAGGTCTTTCACTTCCTGGCGTCCGAAAAAGCTGTTGCCGCCTGACAGGCGATACGGCACCTGGTGGTGTTGCAACTTCAGTTCGATCAGCTTGGCCTGGTAGTTGCCGCGATAGAGGATCGCGAAGTCGCTGTAGGGGCGGTCGGTGCGCAGGTGCAGACTGAGGATTTCCACGGCCACGCGCTCGGCTTCGGCGTCTTCGTTACGGCAGCGGATCACGCGGATTTCATCGCCGTGGCCCATCTCGCTCCACAGTTGTTTTTCAAACTCGTGGGGGTTGTTCGAGATCAGCACGTTGGCGCAACGCAGGATACGGCTGGTGGAGCGGTAGTTCTGCTCCAGCATCACCACTTTCAGGGACGGGTAATCGTCCTTGAGCAGCATCAGGTTTTCCGGGCGGGCGCCGCGCCAGGCGTAGATCGACTGGTCGTCGTCGCCCACCACGGTGAACTGGTTGCGCGTACCGATCAGCAACTTCACCAGTAGGTATTGGCTGGCGTTGGTGTCCTGGTATTCGTCCACCAGCAGGTAGCGCACCTTGTTCTGCCACTTTTCGAGGATGTCGGCGTGTTCCTGGAACAGCTTCACCGGCAGCAGGATCAGGTCGTCGAAGTCCACCGCGTTGAACGCCTTGAGCGTGCGCTGGTAGTGGGTGTAGACGATAGCGGCGGTCTGTTCCTTGGGGTTGCGCGCGTTTTCCAGGGCTTCGGGCGGCAGGATCAGGTCGTTTTTCCAGGCGCCGATCATGTTCTTGATCTCGTCGACGCCGTCGTCGCCCGCGTATTCCTTCTGCATGATGTCGGTCATCAGGGCCTTGACGTCGGTCTCGTCGAAGATCGAGAAGCCCGGCTTGTAGCCCAGCCGCACATGCTCCTTGCGGATGATGTTCAGGCCCAGGTTGTGGAAGGTACACACGGTGAGGCCACGGCCTTCGCCACCCTTGAGCAGGGTGCCGACACGCTCTTTCATTTCCCGCGCCGCCTTGTTGGTAAAGGTCATGGCGACGATGTACTGGGCGCGGATGCCACAGTTCTGGATCAGGTGCGCGATCTTGCGGGTGATCACGCTGGTCTTGCCGGAGCCAGCACCGGCGAGCACCAATAGAGGGCCGCCGACGTAGTTCACGGCTTCTTGCTGCCGGGGATTGAGTCGGGACATACGGAATTTTAGGAGTCGTTATTCAAAAGGGCGGGCATTTTAACAGGCTGGCGAGATTCTGCTGCCCTGGATCGACGGTGTGACGTACCACTCGATCTAAATTTGCCGCTTTTGATACTTTGCCGCAGGATGTCTGGGTTTTAAGACAATTGCTTACAGCCTGCGTATTTGATAACCCCTATCATTGGTGATTATCAGGCCGCACGTCATAATGCCCGCCGCCAACGAATTTTTGCAGAGTCTAGGGAGCTAGCTTGTCTACGCCTGTCGAACCCTTGCGTTTGCTGCTACTGGCCGATATGCCTGAGTGGGCAGCGTTGTTGCGCGAGTGCCTGGCGCCGATGGGCGATGGGGCTGTGCTGATCAGCGCGCCAAACTGGGACTCGGTGAGTCGTCTGTTCGATGACGACGACAGCGCCGTGCTGTTGACTACGCCCAGCCTGCAACCCGGCCCTGGGCGTTGCAGTTTGCCCTGCGTGTTGTTGTTGGAGCAGGAGCCGCTGGTTTCGCCGCTTGGCGTCAGTGACTGGCTGATCCGCAATGCGTTGGACGCCGACACACTGCGTCGTTGCCTGCGCCATGTGCGTGAGCGTGGTGTGCTGGAAAATACCCTGCAACGCCTGGCCGAGCAGGATCCGCTCACCGGCATTGCCAACCGCCAGGGCTTCCAGACCCTGCTGGCCGCACGGCTGGCCGAGAACGAAGGTCGCGGCCTGGCCCTCGGTCACCTGGACCTCGATAATTTCCGCCATGCCAACGATGCTCTCGGTCACCAGGCCGGCGACCGCTTGATCCTGCAAGTGGTCTCGCGGCTCAAGAGCCAGCTCGAAGCCGGTGATCAACTGGCGCGCCTGGGCAGCGACGAATTCGCCCTGCTGATCGATACGCGCCGAGCGCCTCAGCGTGCGGAGTGGATGGCCGAGCGCATCACCGAAGCCATGGCCGAGCCGTATTGGGTGGATGGCGAAAGCCTGCTGATCGGTTGCAGCCTGGGTGTGGCCCATGCCCGCGCCCGTGCCGGCGCCGACCCGCTGATGTGGCACGCCCATATCGCCATGCAGCAAGCCAAGAGCACCCAGGGCTGCACCTTTCATATCTTCAATGAGCGCATCAACCGCAATGCGCGCAGCCTGGCCGACCTGGAAAGCGAGCTGCGCCGTGCCTTGCGCCGCGATGAGCTGGAGCTGCATTACCAACCGCGTCTCGACCTGGACGACGGGCATATCGTCGGCCTGGAAGCCTTGGTGCGCTGGCGCCACGGCGAGCGGGGCCTGTTGCCGCCGAGCGAATTCGTGCCCCTGGCCGAGCAGAGCGGCCTGATTGTACCGTTGGGTTACTGGGTGATTTCCCGGGCCCTGCGTGACATGCAGGACCTGCGCGAACGCGGCCTGCCGCCGCTGCATATGGCGGTCAACCTGTCGTTTCGCCAGTTCCAGGACAGCCAATTGCTCTCCACGCTGAGCCGACTGATCAGCGAGCGCGGCGTGGAAGCGCAGTGGCTGGAATTCGAACTGACCGAAACCGCCGTGATGCGCCGCAGTGACCTGGTCAAGCAGACCATGGACGCCCTTGGCCGCCTGGGCGTGCGGTTTTCCCTGGATGACTTCGGCACGGGTTTCTCATCGTTCGTGCACCTCAACAGCCTGCCGATCGCCTTGTTGAAAATCGATAAGAGCTTTGTCGGCGGCATGGAAGAGCGCGAGGAAAACCGCAAGCTGGTGCACGCCATGATCAACCTGGCGCACAACCTCAATCTGGAAGTGGTGGCCGAAGGTGTAGAAACTCCCGAGCAACTGGCACTGTTGCGGTTGTTCGGCTGCGACCAGGCCCAGGGTTACCTGATCAGCAAGCCGCTGCCGTTGCCGGAGCTGGTGGAATACCTGACCTTCGGCAACGGCCAGCACACCCGCGTGGGGGAGGGGCTCTAGTCGGTCTGTGCAGCCTGAAACCCGGTGTCGGCTTCGGGCTCCGAGCCTTCGCGCCGAATCATCCGCTTCATCTTCGCTTCAAACGCCCAGGTCAGGCTTATCGCCGCGCAGGCCAGGCCCAGCGCCAGGCCCCACCACACGCCGGTCGGGCCCCAGCCCAACGTGAAGGCCATCAACCAGGCTGACGGCGCGCCAATCAACCAGTAGCAGCCCGCCCCGATCAGGAACGTGGTCTTGGCGTCTTTGAGTCCACGAATGCAGCCCATGGCGATGGTTTGCACGCCGTCGAACAGCTCGAACCATGCGGCGACGGCGAGCAGGCTGACGGCCAGGACGATCACGTCGTGGAACGCCGGGTTGTCGTGGTCGATAAGCAGTCCAATGAGCGGATCGGAAAACAGCCACAGCACCGCGGCGAATCCCAGCATTATCGCCGCGCCAAAGCCAATGCCGACGCGCCCGGCCATGCGTGCATGCACCAACTGCCCGGCGCCGTAATGTTGGCCGATACGCATGGTCACCGCGTAGGACATCCCCGCCGGCACCATAAAGGCCACCGACACGATTTGCAGGGCGATCTGGTGCGCTGCCAACTGCGTGCTGCCCATGGTGCCCATGCACAGTGCTGCAAAGGCAAACAGCCCGACCTCCACCGCATAGGTACCGCCAATCGGCAGGCCGAGGCGCCACAGCTCGCGCAAGTACCGGGTGTTGAGGCGCAGCAGCCCGGTGCCCAGCGGGTAGGCTGCATAAGCTCGGTTGCTGCGGATGTACCACATCAACGCCAGCGCCATGCTGTTGGCGACAATGGCCGTGACTAAACCAATGCCCATCAAGCCGAGTTTGGGCAGGCCGAACATGCCTTCGATGAGCGCGTGGTTGAGCAGGTAGTTGACTACCGTGCCGCCGAGGCTGATCACCATCACCGGAGTGGCCTTGCCGATGGCGCTGGTAAAACCGCGCAGGGCCATGAAGCTCAGGTAGCCGGGCAGGGCGAACGGCAGCATGGTCAGAAATTGCCCTGCCGAGTGCACATTGGTTTCGGTTTGGCCGAACATCAGCAACACCGGCTTGAGGTTCCACAGCAGCAGGGCCGCCGCCAGGGCCATCAGCCAGGCCAGCCACAGCCCCGCCTGGGTCAGGCGGGTGGCGCCTTCGATATCGCCCGCGCCATGGCGGATGGCAACCAGGGTGCCCACGGCGGCAATCACGCCGATGCAGAAAATCGCGACGAACGAATAACTCGCTGCGCCCAGGCCGCCACCGGCCAGGGCTTCGGGGCTCAGGCGCGCCATCATCAGGGTGTCGGTCAACACCATCAGCATGTGCGCCAACTGCGAGGCAATCAACGGCCCTGACAGCCGCAGAATGGCCCAGAGTTCGGTACGTGCCGGATGCTGCATGATCATCACGCTCAAAAAGTCAGAGGGTTGGGGAGGGGTTGATTCTCGGCGCTCCCAGCCGATTGCACAAAGGGATAAAAGCGATCGTTCGCATGATTAAAACTCATGCCTGTTTGATTCTGGTAGGGTTTCGACACTGCACTGTCGGAGCCTTTCCTATGTCCCGCCGTCTTCCTCCTCTTTATGCGTTGCGTGCCTTTGAAGCCGCCTCCCGGCACAACTCCTTCACCCGCGCAGCGGAGGAGCTGTCGATTACCCAAAGTGCCGTGAGCCGACATATCCGCACGCTCGAAGAGCATTTCGCCTGCCGCCTGTTCCAGCGCAACGGCCGCGCCTTGCAGCTCACTGAGGCGGCGCGCCTGTTGTTGCCCGGTGTGCGCGAAGGGTTCGCGGCGCTGGAGCGGGCCTGCCATACCTTGAATGCCGAAGATGACATCCTGCGCATGAAGGCCCCCTCCACATTGACCATGCGCTGGCTGCTGGCGCGGCTCAGCCGCTTCCGGGCGCTACAGCCGGGCAATGAGGTGCAACTGACCAGCGCCTGGATGAGCGTGGACGAGGTGGACTTCAATCAGGAGCCTTTCGACTGTGCGGTGCTGCTGAGCGATGGGCGCTTTCCGGCGGATTGGGAGGCCATTTACCTGTTCCCCGAGCTGTTGATTCCTGTCGGTGCGCCGAACCTGCTGGAGGAGGGTCCTTGGGACGCCGCGCGCCTGGCCACCGCCGAATTGCTGCACCCCACGCCCGACCGGCGAGACTGGCGTAATTGGCTGGAGCGCATGCAGCTGTCGTCCCAAGTGTCACTCAAGGGGGGGCAGGTGTTCGATACCCTGGAGTTGGGCATGATCGCCGCCGCGCGGGGCTACGGCGTTTCCATGGGCGATTTGCTGATGGTGGCAGAAGACGTAGCCCAAGGACGATTGAGCCTGCCATGGCCGACGGCGGTGGCCAGCGGGGAAAATTACTACCTGGTGTGGCCAAAAACCCGCCCCGGTGGCGAGCGCTTGCGACGCTTGGCGGATTTTCTGCAAAGCGAGGTACAGGCCATGGTGTTGCCTGCGGTAGAGCGTCTCGACTGAAGGGTTGGAGACGTTGGTTGGCAACCGTTTGCGTCATACCCCTGTTAATCGCTCAAGTATTGCCCCAGCCCGCCGAAGTAGGTGTGTTGGAACTATCGTGCACCAACGTTTCCCATCAGATAATTTGCCGAGCAGCGCTATGAGATCAGGATGATCCTGGCCTCGGCCAGGAGCTGTCATGTCTCAACCTCGCGCCCGGATCGCCTCCCAGTTAGGTCTCGCGTTAGCCGTGATTCTGGCTGTCGTTATCAGCGGCAGTACGGTGTTTGCCTTGCGTTCCCTCGACTCCGCCAACCTCGACACCCGCGAGGAACACCTGGCCAGTGAGGCGCGTTTGCTCGCCGACCAGCTCAATACCTTCCACGGCACCTTGCGCGAGAGCACTCAGCGTTTGAGCGGGCTGTTTGAAAAGCGCTTCGGCGCCGGGTTGAGCGTGCATGCGGACCAGCCCGTGACCGTGGCCGGTGTTCAGACGCCGAGCCTGTACCTGGGCAGCGAGGTGCTGAATAACAACTTTGATCAAGTGGATGAGTTCAAGCAAATGTCCGGCGGCGTGGCCACCGTATTTGTGCGCAGTGGCGACGACTTCATCCGTATCAGCACGTCCTTGACCAAGCAGGATGGCAACCGCGCCATCGGTACCGTCCTCGACCGTCAGGGCCCGGCCTATCAGCGCGTTGTGGGTGGGCAGACCTATATCGGCAGGGCGGTATTGTTCGATCGCTCCTACATGACCCAGTACAGCCCGGTGCGTGACAGCGGCGGTAAGGTCATTGCCGTGCTGTTCATCGGTTTTGACTACACCGATGCGCAGAATGTCCAATTCGAAAACCTCAAGCGCTTCCGAATTGGCCAGACCGGCTCCCTTGCGCTGCTGGATGAGCAGAAGCACTGGCTGGTGCCACCCGCCGGCGTGCAGGCGCTGGATCAATCGGTGCCGGTGATGCTGGACCTGGCCAAGACCCCAGGCAAAGGCCGCTTCTGGAGCGACAAGAACGAAGATTTCTATAGCGTTTCGGTACCGTTCGAAGGCGGGCCTTGGGCCGTAATCGCGAGCATGCCGAAAGCTGAAATCCGCGCTGTGACCTGGGCTGTGGGTATTCGCCTGGTGATCGGCAGCGTGCTGGCGATGTTGCTGGCCGTGGGCGCGACGGTCTGGTTGCTGCGCAGCAAGTTGCAGCCCCTGAGTGACCTGGTGCGTCAGGCCGAGGCCTTGGGCGCGGGCGATTTGAGCGCACGCTTGAATGTGTCCAGCCATGACGAAATCGGCCAACTGGCGCGCAGCTTCAACCAGATGGGCGAAGCGCTGTCGACCATGGTCTCGCATATCCGTAACGCGGCCGAAGAGGTCAACAGCCGCGCCCAGGCGTTGTCCGGTTTGTCCGGCGGTGCCTATGAGGGCATGGAGCAGCAGTCCGGCGAGATCACCAGCATGGCCGGCGCGGTGGAGGAGTTCAGCGCCACGTCGTTGAATATCGCCGACAACATGGGCAATACCGAACGCCTGGCTCAGGAAAACGCCCAGCAGACCCGCATTGGCCGCACTTCGATGCAGGAAGCGTCGTCGTCCCTGGAACACATCGCCACGGCCCTGAACAGCACGGCCACGGTGATCAACACCCTCGGCCAGCGCTCCCAGGAAATCGGCGGGATCGTCGGCGTGATCACCTCGATTGCCGAACAGACCAACTTGCTGGCGCTCAACGCTGCTATTGAAGCCGCCCGCGCAGGGGAGCAAGGCCGTGGTTTCGCCGTGGTGGCGGACGAAGTACGTAATCTGGCGTCGCGTACCCGCGAGGCCACCGACGAAATTTCCGGGATGATCCAGAGCATTCAGAAGGAAACCGGCAACGCCATCAGCACCATGGAACAAGGCAACGCGCTGATGCAGGAAGGTCTGTCGCGCAACGCTGACGTGGCCTCGGCCCTGGCGCGTATCGATGAGCAAAGCCGCTCGGCCGGTCAGCAGTTCGCTGCGATCACCACCGCCACCCAGGAGCAGAGCAGCACCGCGACCCTGCTCAGCAGCAACCTGCAGAGCATCGCGCTGGCCAACAGCGAGCAGCGTGAAGTGGTGTCCAACCTGGCGATTACCGCCAAGGAGCTGGAGACGCTGGCGGCGAGCCTGCGCCATGAGGTGGATCGATTTCGCTGAGCCACCGCTGTACAAAGTGTGGAAGGGGGAAAGCCCCTCCCACATTTAGATCTGCGCCAAGCTTAAGTGATCGCCGCCGGGCGGTATTGCAGGGCTTCCTTCAAATGGTCACGCGAGATGGCATCCACCTGATCCAGATCCGCCAGGGTGCGTGCCACCTTGAGCAGTCGATGGGCCGCGCGCAGTGACAGCGTCAGTCGTTCACAGGCCGTTTCCAGCCAGCCTTCATCCACCTTCGCGAGCTTGCAGTGCTCGCGCAGCCCTGGCAGATCAAGAAAGGCATTCGCACAGCCCTGGCGCTTTTGCTGATGCTCGCGGGCTTGGGCGACTCGTGCTGAGGCATGGGCGGTATCCTCGCCCGCCTGTTGGATCGGGTTCAGCGCAGTCGTTTCCCGAGCCACGGTGAGGTGCAAATCGATCCGGTCCAGCAACGGCCCGGACAGCTTGTTGCGATACCGCTGGATCTGCTCCGGCGTACAGCGACAGCGCCCGCTGGGTTCGCCCATATAGCCGCAAGGGCAGGGGTTCATCCGCTGCTTTTGTGAGAAAAGCGGCTTGTGGGGAAATAGATTGCTGATTCAGCATCACTGCTATCCGCCGCTTGAGGTACAAACGCCATGGCCACATTCCCCCCCTTCTCTAAAACCAGAGACGGAAAAAAGGAATACTTAAATCCAAACTTAACTGTGAAAGTCCGGAACGACAGTAAAAAAGAACGAGAAACCACTGCCGACTTCGGATTTTTATTGCCCTGGCTTGGTACTTCCGCAGCTGGGGTGGTGAATGCGTTAACAAAATTTACTCGACGGTACTCAAGCGCCACACCTATATACAATGTACGTATAGTCTTGAAGTTTTGGAAAGAATTTCAAGATCAGGAAAATTTGCCTTTATTTTTACACTTGAAGCGTGAGGAGTTAGAGCGGCAGATCTCCGCCCTTCGGCATGCTTTTTTTCGAGATCAAACAGAACTTGGAAAATCGCTAGCTACGACCTCCATTCGCTGGAGGACGTTTCTGGCTTTCGTAGAAGTGCTCGTACTTACCAAAGAGCTTCCAAACGTCAGAGTTACTTTGCCTAGTTTAATGGCGCCACCAACTAAAGACTTAATTACTACGCGTGAAAAAGCTGTCATCAACTTGGGAGCCAGAGGGCCGAAAAGCCTGAATCATGATGGTGATTCGTATAACGAAAACCTCTATGAGCAGTTGTCGATTGCCCGATGTGATACCGAGTACCTCCAAGAATACGAAGTCCGTCTAAAAAATGCTATTGAAACCATAAGGCAATGCGCGCTAAAAGACTTCAGAGATCTTATAGCAAAACGTATTGAGGGTAAAAATTTAGTTGGGAACGCTTGCGCAGAGATGCTAGACGCTCTTTATCATGGTAACTCAAATAATTACTCCGACCCGATAACGGGTGTCCATATTTTGGAACATAGAGAAAACCACCCTAGGCTATTGGCGAATTTACTATACATTGTCGAGCGGCAAATGGGTGGGTTGCCTAAAGTTCACATAAAATATACTAGTTGCCATAAGAAAAAGCCGATATCTAACAGTGGGAATCCACACTGGAGATTTCTTCAGCGATACGGAAAAGGTAAGATTTTCCCTTACATGGGAATATTGAATAGTTGCTCGATGTCCGTGTGCTTGGTACTTATACTAATAGAGCACCCTAACATAAATGTAAGCTCTCTAATTAGAGCTAGGCTAGCAGACTTCGAAGGAAATGAAATACTTTTAGCTGCTTCGGGTGAAGGTGACAAGGCAGATACTAGGCTGACAGTGAAGAAACCTCGGTCTGGTTATGAAAAGTCGGCGGAGCTTAGCCCTTTAGCGAAAGAGGTTATCGATCATGTCTTGGAGTGGACTAGGTCTGTCAGGGAGGAGCTGAGAAGGCTGGGTGATTTTGAAAGTGCTGGGGCATTATGGGTAGGTGTGAACTTGAACAGTTTGCAACCAATAGCATTTTCTCATAAGTCAGCGCTGAACTCTCTTAAGCTAGATAGATTTCGAGCGAGGGGTGAGAAAATTAATAGATTTCGAATCACTCCATTTGTAGATAGACATCCAGAGTTAGCCGAATGGGCAGAAAAAATTAATTTCAAAACGCTCCGCGTTAATTGTGGAGTTTTGAAGTATCTTGAGACCGATGGAGATTTAGTTGCAACGGCACGAGCATTCGGGCATAAAAGTATAGAAACCACTATAGGTAATTATATACCTAAGCCATTGAGGCTTGCGATGCATGAACGTCAGATCAGGCGTCACCAGAACAAGTTGATAGTGACATCGTTAGATGATGAGTCATCGCAATTGCAGTTTTCTGATTTTAATAGTGTTGAAGAGTTGCACATATTCTTAAGCTCGCAGCCTACTTCTCAGTTTGATTTAGAGGGCGAGGATTTCAAAATGACGTCTAATCATTTTGTGGAGACAATGCCTAGCCGGAAAGGGCGAGTGGTAATTTATGATAACGTTGATGCAATGGCGATAGCCATGCTTTATAGAGTAGCTCTTCAACATGCTCCTACCAATTTTATCGACATACCTGATCGAATAACTGGGCTGACTCCCAGATTCTGGATAAAGCTGGTTGACGCTTTGATGGAACCTCTCCCTTTATCGCTTACGGATATACGCGATTTTGTCGTTAAGGCCAAGGATAGGATGGGGGTCCTTCAGAATACAGTAGTTCTTCCAAGGTACGAATAAATGAGTGCTGCTAAGTTGCCTGACGCTTTACTGGAGTTTTTTAAAGCAACCGAACGGGAAGTGCATGAGCTCTACAGACCTGAGTGGCTCCTTTCTAATCTTGACGACCGAGTTTGGTACGTGAGAGGTTCTGCGGAGATTCGCCAAGTATCGGGCGAAATTAAAGGTGCTGTGGTACTTCGTTGGGACAAAACTTTGTGGAATGGATTTTTAATTGATCCGCTTTTTACTAAGGTTCTTTATCAGGCTAAGCTCATAACAATTCTTGCGTTTGATGGCGTTCATCAAAAGTTGGGTAATACCTTGAAAACTATAAGCGCCTTCCATGCTTTTATATTTCGAGTTATAGAATATCTTGATTATAAATATGGTGGGTCTTTTCACTCTGATGGTTTCAAGGTCTTAACGTGTGAAGATGTCGCGGAAATGTTAGAGCTGTCCGTGGAATCAGGGGTGAGTGGAACTGGGTTTTGGATTGAAAGATTAAATGTAAAGGTTGTTGAGCGTGTTGGTGAAAATACTAATCACAAAATTATGGTGAGTTTCCTTGAGTCGCTGGGTGCGTATGACCAATACGGCAAGATTTCAATAATTCAGATAGGGCGGTTGATCAATGTAGAGCCACGTCGATTATCTAGATCTAGCAGTTTTTTGACTTATTTAAAAAAATTCGAAAAAGGACCGGCTCCAGGCAAAAGTAAAGAGATATCACAGAAAACTGTTGTGCAACTTGCGAACTGGTTTGTTACATTCACTCAGGTGCTCATACTATCTCCCATAGAAACTTCTATGGATCTTGAAGGTGAGTACGTGCTTATGGACCTTGTAAAGCAATTTCGGAATCCAGGCATAGGTCGAACGAAAAGCATGCCTAGAAATGTGGCTCGCACACTCATACGAGAGTGCTGCCTTTGGATTCAGAGCTTTTCTTATGTACAGACTTACGTGAGTGAAGTAATAGAAATTGCCATTAAGTTGAGTAATGAAAATCGGAATGTAACTGTATATGAGTCCCTGGTAGATGCTGAGTCTGAGTGCCTAGTTCCAAGCGCCTTGCGTAAAATTGCACACTTTTTTCAAGAAGATGAGTTCGTAATGGGCCGCGTTGACAAGCATTTTTTAGCACCCCCATTCACAATAAAATTGATGCGCTTCCACACTGCGGTATGCTTCGTATTAGTGGCGTTGTTATCTTGCAGTCGGCGGAAAGAGGTTCTTGAAGTCGGCTCGGCAGATTTGATTGAAAAATCGGGCCTCAAATATCTCAATGTTTCTTTGAGAAAAACGGGTATGGATTCCTCAAGGTTTAAGTTTGCGAAGCCCGTTCCTGCTCTTGTTTTTACAGTCCTGAAAAGTTTAGATGATTTGAAAGCTGATTGGCTTAAGCTTTTACCGTGTACTGATTCTCTTTTAGGGGCAAGGTCTTTTTTTAAAATTAGTTACAAAGGTATTTTTCCGTTGGCAGCCAATGACGTATATCTGCCGCTAAAAATGTTAAGCGCTTACTCAAATATTGTCGATAGTTCAGGTAAGCCATGGGTGGTGTTGCCGCATCAGTTGAGGCGTTATTTTGCTCTTACATTCTTTCATGATTCAGGAGCTGAAAATTCTTTGCCGGCTTTAACTTGGTTTATGGGGCATGAGAATATAGAAGGGACTTGGCGTTACATCAAAGAAAGCCTAACAGGCAAAGAGATAAGTGCCAGTGAGGCAGCAATGGCTACAAGTGCTATTTGCTCGGGAGATGAATCTGAAGGAGCAGCTAGACTTCGAACGGTTATTTACGAGTACTTCGGTTGTAGTAACATCAGCTTAATGGATGAAGATGAAGTACAGGATTATTTAGAGCTTCTCTCAGAGAAGGGCGTATTTTCGGCGACCCCTATAGAAATTGGTTTGGGTAATAAAAAACGCGTGTCCATCATGATTTCGATAATGGAGCAATAAAGTGCCTAGGCTAAGAAAAGGTGAAGTCGCAGACGGCGTGAAGGCCAAGTCTATTGCTATAAAGAGCAATATAAAGCGGCGGATTGATATATTCTATGAATTGATCGCAATGGAACAACCACCATCAGAGCCGTTAGAGTATTTCCAATCTGCTCAGAAATTGGCGAACTGGAGCGACGAATCACGTGCAATTCTCCCAGTCAGCGTTAAAACGTTGCGTAAACACGTCGATGCTCTCTATCCTGAAGGGTTGGCAGCGTTATGTGCTTCCGCAAGGCTGAAGCTCGTGAAGACGGTGGTGAATTCAAGTCAGAGCAAAACAACAGATTATAAACGTAAGGCTTCGCTTGCTATTGACTCAGCATTGGAAATGACTGCTCGTTACCTTGATCTACTGGAGCGGATGAAAAGGATGATTCATCATTCCAAAGATATGGAGCTGGAGCTCATTAAGCACTTTCGGCGATATGGGCAGCACCCGCATATTAAGTAGGTGACATGAGAAATGAACGGTCAACTTTGGATACCTGCTTCTGAAACCTTTGCTCTCCCTGGTTTCGCTGGTCGGCCTCTTAAAAGCAGGTGGGCAGCACCAAATCTCAGAGCTTTGTTCTGGCCTTCAGGCGCTATATGCTGGCAGTTTAACCTATATTTGATTCATTTGAGGAGGCATGGATTATCCGTTTCGACCGTTAACACTTATGCTTCCGAGATGTCTGTTTATTTACGCTTTTTATGGGAGCAAAAGCTGAATGTCGCAGATGTCGACGACGACGTACTGATTGACTTTGCGGATAATCTTGTATTGCATGGCAAGTCTGGTAATCATGTTAACCGCATTTTGCTCTGCGTCCTGCGGTACTATACCTGGTATCAAACGGTTTTTCCTGACGCTCATCTTGTGGGGGCGCCTGGAAGTGGGTGCAAAATTTCGCTAACACGGCAAGTAGTTCGTACTAAGATCGGCGGGATTTCTGGAAAAGTAAAACATATTTCTATGGTGCCGCCAAGCGTGCCTAGTACGGTACGACCAATCTCGTTCGAAAGCATTTCTAAGCTTATATCTGCTTGTGATGATGTGGGCAAAACTCGTTTCAAGAGATGCCGTGATCGGTGTATCGTAACGCTGATGGCGGATTCTGGAATCCGGCGAGAAGAACTAACATGGCTCCGATGCGACAATGTTAGATTTGCAATGGTTAACGGAAATAAAATCCGTGTTAGAACGTCCAAAAGGAAAGGAAATCCAGAGCGGGAGATCCCGTTGCCGTCAGAGACTGTCGCAATGCTCATTGAGTATATAGATGTTGCCCGAGCAATGAAGATAAGACGTTTAACTTCTGAAAACTCGTCTTTCGCGGATGATGGATGGCTTTTTTGTACTATTTCAGGCGCTAAAATTGCGCCAGTTACAATTTCTCAGATTTTTGCTGATCTAAAAAATGCATCTCAAACTTTAGGCCGTGCTTCACCGCATATGCTTCGCCATCGATATATAACTCTTCAGGTGGTGGCCAGAATTCGAGCGATGAGGAAAAAAAATATTGGTCTCGAAGCATTGACTACAATCCTCTCTCGGGTAGCCAGCTTAAGTGGGCACGGTAGCCTGCAGAGCTTATGGACGTATGTTGACTGGGCATTTGATGAGCTAGACTCGTCATTTAAACGCTCTGAAATCGAAAAGAATAGTATATTAGATCTGGTGAAGCTTCTTATCGTTGAATCAAAAAATGAAGGCAGCAAAAAACTACTTGTTGGGCTTGAACAGCTTGAGCACGCTTTACTTAAAAATCAAGAGGCTATTGCCTCCGCTACAGTGCTCTCTCATTCATTTAGAAAGGGATAAGGATTTACATCAATATCAACCCCGTTTGGTTTCGCGTAGTCATGGAATATCTAGAACGCGCGGGGTACGTAATTTAGCAATAACAGGGGTTGTAAACGTCCGCCCAAATCAGCATAGGCTGGAGATGACTTCGGGAGCGGGGGCAGTCCAAGGTTACGGTGAGTGGTGAGCGCGTCGACGGCACTGTGACTGGTCATGTCCAATGCAACTGGTCAAATCGAATGCAAAAACTTGGTCAAATGCCAGGCAATTAGGTGTTCGATAGCAGTATTTTGTTTGGGGAGACGTCTCGCCTAAGTTCGCGCGCCGCTGTCTATAACACCTCGCAGCTGCTTTGGAGGTATACCTTGAGCAGATCATCAGTCTTATGGAGTGACATGGCTAGTCCAGATCTTTCAGAGCTTCTAGCTCAAGTAACTCAGCTTGTTGAACGCGCAGGCGTTTTGCTCTCTGAAGAGTGGAATCGTCCGAATGGACCTCGCGGCCAAGGTGACAAGGCCGTGATTGATGTGGAAATTGAGGAGATTTTGAGGTCTGAGCTTCTCAGCCTGTTTAGCTGCGATTTTTGGGGTGAAGAGACGGGGCACGTCCTCACAGGGCATGCTTGGTGTTGGGTTGTGGACCCTAACGATGGCACAAGTGACTTTTTGAAGGGCTTGAAGGGTTCTGCTATATCGGTGGGGCTACTGCATAAAACTATCCCCGTACTAGGGGTTGTATACGCCCCCGTGACGCCCGAGGGACTACCCGACTGCATAGGTTGGGCGGAGAGTATTCCCCATTTGATTCGCAACGGCCAACCAGTAGATGTGCGCCTTGCTGATAAAAAGCTGTCAAGCGACAGCACAGTTATGGTCAGTGCCGCGGCGATGAATAAACCGGAGCTCAATCGAGAGCTGTGTGCTCCGGGGCGTTTTCATGCAATGCCATCAATCGCATACAGACTGGCAAGGGTAGCCGCCGGCGACGGTGTGTGCGGTGTCTCGCTCTACGCTGTTTCAGCACATGATGTTGTAGCTGGGCATGCGCTCTTGAGAGGTGTCAGTGGCGTGCTGCTGGACGAAAATGGGATCACCATCCGCTATGCGACGGAAGCCAATATGGCGATTGTATCGCAACGTTGTTTTGGTGGATCACCTTCCGCATGTCACGAATTAATAACTCGTGAATGGGGTCGAGTGCTCCGAACCTAACGTCACGAATAACAAATCAGACAAATCAAATTTTAGAAAGCTTCCGGGCCAGGCTAGTCGCCAGTAAACGTGACTTCCACAGCCTCACCTCAACGCTGCCACGCCATCCGATAGACAAATCATTGGTGTTCACCCTCGCAGCGATCTGCCACGAGCAACAGGGACCATCCTGCTGCCAGTAATCGAATGGTATTTTCATCGCTGCGGCTGTTGATCAACTTTTTCGTCTGCTAGATGCCCACGGTAAATGATCCTGGACAATGTGGCCACCAGTTCCGAGGGGAAATCGATTCCCGCCACATTGACCGATTTCGGAAGTGATTTGAGATTGATTAGAGAAATTCAGAGCAGATCGTCATCAGTGGTCCAGGTGCCGATTCCGGTGACGTTGTACGAGAAGTTGAGTGGTTGCTGCTTCACCTCTCCCTCCAAACTGATCACCCCACCCACGCTGTATTTGCCTTCATGCAGGTAGGTGGTCATGCTCTTGAAGCTCAGGGTGCCACCGGTGATTGGATAGGAATAATCCGTTTCCCAATGACCTATAATTTCGGGGTTGTGATAGGAGGGTGGGAAGAACACTACGTACAGTGAAATTAGCGCTGCAAGGGCAGTAAGCGTCTGGCGAACTCATCTTCACTATTAGCCATTGCTGTCGACATTGGTTGGTCACCCAGAGGCGGCGAGATGATCACCATCTCTTCTGATGCTCGCATTGGTACCGTTTTTGCCGAAACGAAAGCCGGCAAGGTTGCAGGCGATTGATCCCGGTAAGTCTGTAGCCACTTGCGGATCACGTTGGCGTTGATGCCGTGATGGATGGCTACGATGGAAATTGTCGCTCCGGGTTGCAAGCATTCCTGGACGACCTTGGCTTTGAATGGTTTGGGATAAGAGCTTCGTTGGCGCATGGAAATCCTGGCGATAAGGGCAATCGCGTTCGCTTAAAAAAACGCGGACACCATCGCCCTTAATGCTGGAGTTCGGTAGGTGACTTGGCCGGACGGTTACCAAGGGCACTCAAGATAGTAAGGACAGTGTTAATTTTCTTGGTTGTCGGTGACGACGCCCAGTTGAGGAGTCTCATCGGGTTTCCATTTTCAAAGGCAGAAGGATCGTTGATGAGCTGCGCGTTGAGTCTCGACAGGAAACCGTATCGGCGGTAGCGGGCATGACAAGAGGTGAGTACGCCGAATACACACCAGCTCACTTGACGATGTGGGCGCCTATTCTGAAAAGTCCGCCTGACTTGACCACCCATTTGCATCGGATTTCACCAGCACGTGCCGTAACCATGATCGGCAGAAAACGGCCGATTCTGTTGAAAAAGTCGGCTTCGAATTCCACGCCAGAAAAGTACGCTCCTGAGATTGAAATCTGATTTTTTGGCAGAAGGTTCGTAAGCGTCCGGGGAAGTCATCTACCCGATCCCTGCGATGACTGGAGGTGTAGGGCAACGTCTTTCAGCAGACTTTTGAGTAGGTATTCACCCCTTCCCTAGTCCGCACAAACTATATTCGCTAGCTCTTAAATCACTGTCGATTTCTCGGTGGAGGCATCGGTGTAGTCAGCTTACGATGGCGCGATCTACATCCGTCTTCTCTCACCGGGGTACCACTGAATGACGCCACTAAGTGCGGTTTTCCGCAACCTTCACCAAGATACTTTATTGGTACTCGCCAACGTGAGCGATGCTGGCACCGCACGTATTGTCGAGAGCGTCGGGAGTAAGGCAGTCGCGACCAGCAGCGCCGCCGTTGCTTGGGCGCATGGATACCAAGATGGCAATCAGCTTCCCCTAAAACTGCTGACTACTACAGTTGAGTCAATGGTTCGAGTGCTTACAGTCCCCCTCACGGTCGATGTCGAAGGGGGCTATTCCGACGACCTTGAGTCGGTTGCTAAAGTTATTGATTGCGTAGTTAGGGCTGGAGCCGTTGGAGTCAACATTGAGGACGGAGCAGGCAGCACCGATCTGATTTTGCGAAAAATCGAAGTGGCAAAGAAGGTAGCAAACAAGCATGGAATCGACCTGTTCGTAAACGTACGAACTGACGTTTATCTGAGATGTTTGGTAGAACCAGCGCGACAATTGGCAGAGACCCTCTTCCGTGCATCGCTGTTCGAGCAAGCAGGTGCAGACGGCATTTTTGCGGCTGGAATGGTTGAGGAAAACGACATTGCTACACTGTGCGAGGCAACGCGGCTACCCGTCAACCTGCTTGCCTGGAACGGCCAACCCGGCATGGATGAATTAACGAGTCTAGGCGTCAAACGGCTAAGCGCCGGTTCCAGCATTGCTGAATTCTTATACGGCGCCAACAAGGCGATAGCCAAGAGCTTCTTGCGAACGGGAAAGCTTTTCGAGTATCCATTGGACGCATATACCCACAGCGACCTGAATAGCCTTATGGCAGCAAAAAAACACCTAAGCGAAAAGTAATCTTCGCCCTATTAATCTGTGATTCGCATGAAAATCGCCGCTGTTTTCCGCACCTCGAAAGCGATTTTCACCCCCATTCGAGGACGAGGCTACGCTCTAATGAGATCTTACAATCACGCTCTTCCGCCCAGAAGCGAGATGGTAAATGCGATGCTATGCAGCGACACCGCCTATGAGGGCGTTTTTTTCACTGCTGTCAAAACTACAGGTATTTTTTGCCGCCCTACATGTGGTGCACGTAAGCCAAAACCCGAGAATGTAGAGTTCTTTTCGCAGGCCAACGAAGCGATGGCAGCAGGTTATCGGCCTTGCTTACGATGCAAGCCATTGGATCTCGCGGCTTCCGCGCCAGATTGGGTCAAGGGGCTACTGGCCTCTGTATCTGCATCACCTGACGCTCGCTGGAGTGATGCTGAACTAACTACGCGTGGTATCGATCCGTTACGCTTACGCAGGTGGTTCAAACAAAATTTTGGCATGACTTTTCATGCATGGATGCGTTCTAGAAGGCTCGGTGTCGCCCTAGGCCGGATTTCTTCGGGCGAAACGCTGGATAACACAGCATTTGACTTAGGATACGAGTCATTGAGTGGCTTTAGAGATGCTTTCAAAAAAACATTTCAAATGCCCCCCGGTAAGGCGACTGAAACGTCGCTCCTGCTTTATCGCCATCTGACTACACCGCTGGGCCCAATGATTGCCATGGCAGAGGAACGAGGTTTGGTACTCCTCGAATTTCTTGACCGCCCGGCCCTAACCGCTGAATTAAACGAACTGCGTGGGCGTCATGGGTATTCAATTGCGCCTGGCGAGCATCTCTACATCAAGCAGATCGAAGTTCAACTAAAACTTTATTTTGATGGAAAACTAAAAAGGTTTTCAGTACCGCTCCATATGCCAGGCAGCTCTTTTGACAGGCTTGTGTGGGCAGAGCTTCTTAAAATCGACTATGGAACCATTTCAACCTACGGTGCCATCGCTAGGGGCATCGGTAAGCCAGGTGCAAGCCAAGCAGTGGGCAATGCAAATGGACACAATCGCTTATCTATTGTCGTGCCCTGTCACCGTGTCATAGCGACAAATGGTGCACTCGCCGGATATGGCGGAGGACAGCCCAGGAAAGAATTTTTACTGCGTTTGGAGAAGGCTGCTTTGCAGATAACTCAACAGAACGAATTCCTATTGGATTAGCTGCTAATCGGAACATATGCAGACACAACGTAAGAGTTCCGGAAACACGCCCTCCGAACTCCAGAACCAATGGAGTAAGTCCCCACGTGTCAGCGGGTTGAGCCCACATCACCTATATTCGAACGATGCTGGATTAGTGATACGCGATGAGACATCCCGGGCTAACCATAAGGCGTGTTTGGCAGAACCTTATGATCAGCTATTGTCGCACCAGTTTAAGCTTGGCTTCTAACGTATCAGCGAGTGTTCTAAATGCAATCAATACTACGCTTCAGGACTATCACGTTTGGTCTGATGCTTTTTGCAAGCCAAATTCATGCAGATGCGCTGGTAAGCGAAGAACGGCTCTTATTGCCGATCCAGATCGACTCCCATATTGAGAAAATCGAAGCATTAATCGTCCGTCCCGTAAAGGAGGGAAAGTTCCCCATCGCACTGATTGTTAACGGCTCGGCGGCAACATCTCCGTCCGCCGCACATGCAGATTGGCTTGCTCATATCGCTCACGACTTTGCGCACCGTGGCTGGCTTGCCGCATCTATTGTATGGCCCGGCTATGGTCGTTCGACCGGACGCTTCATGAATGAAGGGGGAACTTGCACCAATCCCAACGTGGCACGATTTCTCGATGCGCATGGCAAAGAGCTTGGCGCCGCATTGGCGGCTGTGCGTGAGCGTCCAGATGTAGATCCATCCTTAGCAGTAGGTATTGGTATCTCTATCGGCGGAGCTTCAATGCTAGACCTCGCGGCTCAACCAAGTCACCCATTGACGGCGGTAATTAACATCTCTGGCGGCGTTTACCACTACACAAATGTGGGCTCTGCCGACTCTAATTGCTCGTTATATCAAACTGATCTTGTGCGAAACCTCACGAAATTCGGCAAAGACAACCCAACGCCAACGCTCTGGATTTACGCCGAGAATGATCCGTTTTTCAGCCCAGATCTTGTAGGTCGGATGATCGCGGGTTATCGCTCGGGGGGAGGTAAAGCTGAGCTGGCGTTGCTACCCCCATTCGGTAAGGATGGGCACTCGCTCTACAAACAAGAGGCCAATACACTTTTAAAGCCTCATATCGAAGATTTTCTCAGGAGCAACCGGTTTCCTGCCATGGACGACAGCGCATTAATGCCGCTGCTTTTGAAGCTGGTGCCCGAAGACCGTGCGGGCGCTGAGGCTTATCTTCAGAGCGTTACCGAGAAAGCCATGGCAATGTCCAAGGAAAGTAGCAGCATTTATTGGTACTACGGCGCGCGCTCACTCAAGACAGCACGAAAGCAGGCGCTTAGCAATTGTCGCAAGGCAACTGGCAAGCCCTGCCGGCTCGTTGCGCAAAATATGGAATTGATTGATGGCTGGCAAGATGTGGTTTCCCCATCGGGGAAATGACGAGCTGTTTGGCGTATCGACCATATCGCACCGAGTAACCAACCCAAGCGGAGCGCGCAGGCTGGCACAGCCGAAGGCGTGAAGGATGGACGCCCGCAGGGCCGAGATACGGCGGAACGCGGGAGCTCGGTTTACGACAGCCTGGCCGCGCACAGCGGCTCGCCAACAAAGGTATGTCAGTCAGATCTTGCGGCTCGACTAAGTAGCGCCACCGTACTTGCAGAGCAACTGCCCTCCTACAAGGCTGCCCTATCTACTCAGCCGTGCTTTTGCTGCGAACGAAGCTCATTCCACGTAACGCAGCCAAAGATGCGTCCGACCGGAGATCGCCTGCGCAACTTTGGAAACACGTACCTGTAGGTTTTCATCGCTAGTGTTGTAGAGCGCACAGAAGTCTTTGGCTACGACGTTAGCAAGGTATGTATCAGGCGGTTCAGCACGAACGAAACCGAGGTAAGAAGCACCTACGCCCATCAACTCATAGCCATGCGCTTCTGAAAAATGACGCGCAACCGCATAGTTTTTCGCAGGATCCAAGTCGGAAGTGAAATAGCCATTCGGAAAAGCCGCGAGTGCCTGGCAAGACTGCTGAACGGGCACCAGGAGGGCTGAAAGGGGCTGATCCAGAAGAGAGACAGGGTTGTTCTGATAACCGATCCACTCCTGCATGGTCTGCTCATCCAGCGTCAAACCATGAGCGCAAGCATCTTCGAAAGACGTGGCTGAAACCAGGTTCATGAAATTGCGATAGCAGATTGCAAACTCCGCTTTCGTAGTCGGGTAGCCTATGTATTCACCATTTTCGAAGCACTCTGGAGGCAAGCCCGCTATGTCCTGCTCCGATGCATCGTCCATCCCTAAATTATTGCGCACATGCCCGGAGGTGTAGCGAGCCTGGTGCAAATCATCCAGCGAGAAAAGAGGTTTAAAGCCTGGGTGTGACTCAGCAATCTTGCGACGAGCTTCGGTCAGATCGTCAAAGCTGGCAATACCGCTCACGCCGTACTCATCGCATGTACCTACAGACGGGTTATCACGCATGCCATTACCGCGAAATTCGATATCCATAAACCGTGGCCTGCTCCATGGTGGAACTGCATTGAGTGAGTAATCCTAAGCGTTCCAGGATCATCATTGAAGGTCTGCCGCCGAGCGAAATAGGTCTTCCTGCCATCATATAGCAGCACGCCACGCTAACTTTGACGTTCGCACTTCGAGGTAATGTTGGTGTCCGAAACTGGCCCACCATGCAATTTCTAATCGACTCAGGGAAGAAACTGAGTAAGAGAATGGCAAAGACACCCTAGGTTAGGTGGTAATGCCCAATTTTCTTGTTGATCCAGCAATCATAGGACACGCCACAATGTTTCACGAGTTGTGGCGTCCAAGGTCAGCCATTGACGATCCATAACCTGTCTCAAGCCCTCAGCTATGTGTTCACTGGGCATCGTACGGAAGCCATGTTTGCGGAACCAAGGGCCATTCCAAGGAGGCTCATGAAAAGTTGTTAAGCTCACTGCTTGAACCCCACTGCTTTCAGCATGCTCTATAACTGCCGTGAGAAGCTTTGCTCCAATCCCACTCCCTGAAGCATCCGGGTCGACGGAAATATTGTCTAAATACAAAAGCCCGTCCAGTGGTCGCATTGCCGCAAAGCCCATTATTTTCTGGCTTTCGCTATCGAGCGCCACTACGACCCGACAGGCTTCAAATCTCGCTGGGGGCAGTGCGGGTGTTTCAGCAATATGGGCGAGATTTGGAATGTCCTTGTAACGCAGACGTGCTTGAGCCGAGATACGGCATAAATCTGCCACATCATCTATGCCACTAAGCCGGAGTTGGTAGCTATGCATGCGTTCTTCTCTCATTGAGATCGCTGGACGAGTATTCCGCTTACCTCACATGACTCAGCCAGATACCCACTGATGCGGCAGCAGTAGCTCAATCTCGCTCGCCTGTTGCGTCGGCAGGCGCGTCAGCACATCTTTGAGATACGCATACGGATCATGCCCATTCATGCGCGCAGACTGGATCAAGCTCATGATCGCCGCCGCCCGTTTGCCGCTGCGTAGCGAACCCGCAAACAACCAGTTCGAACGCCCAAGTGCCCACGGTCGGATCTGATTCTCGACCGGATTATTGTCGATTGGCACAGCTCCGTCATCAAGGTAGCGCGTCAGCGCTACCCAGCGTTTAAGGCTGTAGTCCAAGGTTTGGGCCGTCTCTGATCCGTTGGGCACAAGATCGCGCTGGGTCAACATCCACTCGTGCAGTGCTTTCGCCAATGGTGCTGCTTTTTCTTGTCGTATTCGCCAGCGATCCTCGTCACTCATGTCTCGCGCTTGGCGTTCAACTTCGTACAAGCCGCCAATCGAGTGCAGTGCCTGTTCAGCCAGCTGGCTTTTATTTGCCACGTGCAGATCGAAAAACTTGCGACGGGCGTGAGCCATGCAGCCGATTTCGGTCATGCCTTTTTCGAAGCCAGCTTTGTAGCCAGCAAAGTCATCGCACACCGGCTTGCCGTTCCACGAGCCGAGGAAGTTACGCGCATGCTCACCGGCGCGGCTCGGACTGAAGTCATAGACCACAGCCTTGAGCGCCGAAAACGGTGTGGTGCAGTAAGCCCAGACATAAGCGCGGTGCGTTTTTTTCTGTCCGGGCGCAAGCATCTGCACCGGCGTCTCATCGGCGTGGACAACTTGCTGCGCCAGAACAGCTTCTCGCAAGGCATCAACCAGCGGCTGAAGCTGTACACCGGTTTGCCCAACCCATTGAGCCAGTGTGGAACGCGGTATTGCTAAACCGGCGCGCCCGAAGATTTTCTCCTGCCTATACAGTGGCAAATGATCAGCGAACTTCGCCACCATCACATGAGCCAGCAGACCTGCAGTTGGAATGCCCTTGTCGATCACTTGGGCCGGTACCGGCGCCTGGATAAGTGTTTCGCACTGACGGCAGGCCCATTTTCCACGTACATGTTGCTCGACGGTGAACACGCCTGGTGTGTAGTCCAGCTTCTCGCTGACGTCCTCGCCGATGCGCTGAAGCTTGCAACCGCAAGTGCACTGAGTGTTTTCTGGTTCGTGATGAATGACGGTGCGTGGAAACTGCGGCGGCAGCGGTGCACGCTTTGGTTTTTGGCGCACCTCTTCTGGAGCCGGAGCCGGCTGGAGTGCCGTCAGCTCAGCGTCGATAGCCTCAAGATCAGTGTTAAGTAGATCGTCGAGCAAGCTGCCTTGCTCAGGGCTGATCTGCTCGCTGCGCTTGGCAAACCTGTGCCGCTTGAGGATCGCGATCTCGTGAGTCAGCTGTTCGATGATGGTTTGATCGCGATGGATCTTCCTGCCCATGGTGTCGACCTTCGACATCAACTGCGCAGCGAGGGCGCGTAGTTGGTCGGGGGGCATTTGGTCGAGGTTGGGCAAGGAAGTCATGCGGTGGATTTTACTAAAGCAGACCGCCTACGGCAGCAGACCCAGACGTTAATTACCGCCTTTTTAAAGGATCGTGATTGCGCCACCAGCGCCCACGCGCTGCCACGGCAAACCAAGTATTAAGGCCTGAAGTTGCTCGGTATCAAGTTCCAGCTCGCTACCTTGTCGAATACCTGGCCATTGAAACTTGCCCTGGTTCAACCGGCGTGCCGCCAACCAGACACCAATCCCGTCGTGCACCAGCACTTTCATCCGATTGGCCCGTCGATTGGCAAATAGATAAGCGCAGTGCGGCTTCGCCGCACCAAATACCGTAATGACTCTGGCCAGCGCGGTCTCGGTACCAGCACGCATATCCATGGGCTCGGTGGCGAGCCAGATGGCGTCGATGCGGATCATCGCAACAGGTCTCGAAGAAAGGTCGCGCAGACAGCAGCACTTTCAGTTGGCCAGTTTATTTTAACGGTGCCGCGTGGGTGCTCGATCTCAACGTAGATATTCGATGACGCTGCATGCGAACCTGCTCCGGCCAACGGCATGGGTAATGGAATAAATGCAGGTTGCAGCGCCGTGCTGTTCTGCATTTGCAGGCGAATCCATTTGTGGACGAGGTTTGCATTGAGGCTATGGCTGAGCGCGATGCTGGCAATCGAAGCGCCGGGTTGGGCACACTCTTGAATGACCTGGGCTTTGAAGGACTTGGAATAGGAACGGCGTTTTGGCTGCATGAAATACCCGCTTAAAAGGCTAGAACTGGTGCCCACTTAAATTTAAGTGCACACCATGTCCTGGCTTTGCGGGGCTGGGTAGATGACTTGGCCGGACGCTTACGAAGGTTCAGTACTCGGATTTCACGTAGCAGCGGGCAACAGAGGTGTTTTCATCCATCAATATTCGAGTGTTTTGGGAAAACCGACTTTTTCAACACAATCGACCAATAGCAGCCTGTCACCTGACAGAAGCTTGAATCCGTTGTAAGCCACTGAGTGATTGAGCAGGAATCTTGGAAAAGGTCGTTACTCTCTTCTGCTGGCTGGCTTCTGTTTGCGAAGTTTTAGGCGTGGTTCATTCCTCGTTGCAACTATGGCTAGCTAGGTTTAGTAGCGGGCACGGGCGGGGCCTTTGGTGGGGTTTTGGGAAGCATGTTTCGGGTAGGTGCTCCATTGATGCTTTCAAAGGCTGGCTCGCCAACATGCTTTGTCGGCTTCTGGTCGTCTCGGCTCACGTTCAGTCTCCTTCTTTGGCTGGATTTCTCACCGGCGGGGCTGGCGGAGCCTTGGGTGGTGTTTTAGGTAACACGTTTCTCGGCATAAGCGGATTAACGTTTAAGCCTTCATTAATACTTTTCCTGAGCACTTCATCGATGCTTTCTCTATCACGGCTCATCTTCTTCCTCCGGCCTATCTAGGAACTCAGTCCAAGCCACATCTGCTACGGCAATCAGCATAGAGGTGATTCTATCAGCTGGTTCGTAGCTGCCATCAACAATCCAGGTTGGTTGAATAATCAAATAGTGGCCAGTTGTGGGGTCAGTCGGCCAAGCTCTTGGATATCCCGCGAGCCTCCTTCCATCCTTAAGCTGCAGTGTAACGCCCCTATCTTTTTGCGTACGATGTGCGAAGCGCCATTCCCCATCAGCTGATCGGGAGGTCAATCGAAGGTCTCGGCATATCGCGTAAATAGCGTCGTTGTTGGCCCACTTGGCAAGCAGAAGTCCAGAGCCGACGGCAATCGTGATATTCCACCCCATCGCAACATTGTCAGTCCATTGACCCAGGCTGTGGAATTGTCCTGCTAAAAGCGCCAACCAGCGGATTACCTCAACGACAACCTGAATTACTACTGTCGACATCAAGGCTTGGATTACTCGCTCAAACTGACTGGGCTTCGGCGCATCAGAAAGCCAATAGAAGATAAATGTAACAACGAAACCCGGCATTATGGCTTGCAATACCGGCAGAGCTTCAGCCAAAACACTGTCCATCCAGTCTCCTTACATTCGCTGGCCAAGAGTAATCATTGAAAGATCGCAACTGAATGACCGATCTGCGCGGCCTCTAAAATTTAGACGTTTTTCTGCGAATATCAGCTGTTGCCGAAAGTCTACGATGAAACTGGGACCACTACATGTCGGCTGTCCTCTATAAACCTGACAATGTTGTAACGGCCACTTAAGGCATCTTGAGCGCCGCCAGTTGAGGATGGTTCGAAAAGTCGTCCTTCGCTGTACCAAGCAAGCTACCGAAGTTGATACTCCTGCCTCCGCCGCCCTGTTTCAGAGTGCGGAGCGCTGCATGCCAAGAAGCCTGGCCGGTTGGGTGTAGCTGGAGGCGGGACAGGTCACCACCAGCGCGGCTCCACACCTCTTGGTCCCGCGGTCCGAATGGGTAGAGTTCGACCAGTATCTTCTCTAGCATCAACCACGGAGCCTCATCTTGCACCGTTGGCGTGTGCGGCGACTTCTTCCCGCCTTGGCTCAGTGCAACAGCGAAGTTCCCTTCAAGGTTGTCAGCCTTAAAAATTGGGTGCTGTTTGTCTGGGATCAGTTTCGGCACCTCTTCGGAAACGTAGTTAAACAGATCAAAGATTTTGATGAAGCCGCTGGCGTCCTTGTCGGCAGCTCCCCGCAAACCTGCGAGCAGCACCGTAGTGAAAACGCTATTTCTCGCACCGGCAAATACGGACGACACTTCGTCAGCGCGACACGATGCCATCAGCGCACGTCCGCTCCCGACTGCCAGCTTCGCGAATGTGTTTTGAGTATAACCAGACTTGAACTCGTGGCCTTTGCCATCAGTCAATCTTTTCGAGATTGCAGCACCCCCAGCATGACAGGCGTCGATGAAGACCAGCAGTCGCTTCGCCTTGATCTGCGCAAGGGCCGCTGCTAGCTCATTCGAGCTAATGGACGTGTTTTCAATGTCAGCGAGATCGCTATCCACGGTGACCAGCACGCTATCCTCATTACCAGGGTTGCCCACGATGGCACCGTGGCCGGAGAAGAACACGCAAGCCGTGTCGTCAGGCCCCGCCCGGGCAGCCAGCTCGTCTAGCCTCTTCAGCACAGCTGCCCGAGTTGCGTTCGCCTCTAAGAGAGTGACGACGTTGGCGGGGGCATAGGCACAGTACTGCGGCGATGAGAGTGTCGCTGCGACGTCGTTGACGTCGTTCAGAATCGCAGCAGGCAGGTTGGAGATTTGCTGATAGCTCGCCACGCCGATAAGAAGGGCATGGCCTTGCGGGTAGCTAGTTGGGTTCATATGTCAACCATGAGTATGGAGTGTCAACGCCAGCCAACGATGTCAGTGTCGCTGACACAAAGGCGCAGCTTTTCGTTCAAAGGAAAGTCCTGGCACATTACTTTAAGGAGCTCACGTGCAGTCGGCCGGCCGCCGTAACGGATTGAATTCAATGCAGTGTGCCAACGTGTTGCGCCGTTTTGAGACTGTCCTGGAAGATCGGAATTCTTGCCACCGGCCCGTGACCAGAGCTCATCACTATCTGGGCCGCGTGGATAGAGCTCGCGGGCCTCTTTCTCGAATGCATTCCACTTCTCGACAGCGCTTGGTTTCGAGATTCCAAGCATCCAACGCGTATAAAAGTTGAGCAAGTCTGCGCACAACCGTAGCCCCGGCATGAGATCTGGACGATGGTCGGCAAACCGGTCCGAAAGATTTTTGGCTGCGCGCTCCCAACGTCGGGACGCAACAAGCGTTCCCAGTTGCTCAGAATCCGTATGAGAAAGAGTGCGAACGCTCTTCAAGAGGTTGCTCAGCCATGAGATGAACACCTCTTCGAGGAAGGACGGAAGGGCTCTGATGATTGAGACGCGAGCAGCAACCGTCACCGATGATCTTTCAAGCACGGACTGTAAGCTCAAACTCGCCATGATTGCGCGCTCAAGTGGGGCTTCAGGGGGAATAACCACCGAGCCTGTCGCCGCGACGCTCAGCCAGCCGGTTGCGGTCGCCTTTAGGTAGTGCTCACGCTGCGACGCGGGCAGAGACGGCCACAGCCGCGCCCGCTCCGGGATGGCACAGAGGTCAGCCAAGGGGGTCTGCGCCAACGCTTCGAGTAGTCCGGTGTCGACGGACCGCCCTTCGACGAGTTGAGCTAAAACGGTGTCGCGCGCACAGATGGCATTGCTTGGTGCGCTCCACAGGGAAGAGCTCTTGCCGATCGCAATGCCCCACACCTTTTGCTCGGTGATGTCGTCGCAGCGGATGTTAGACAGGATCTGAGGGTGGGTGGCCGCCAGGTCAGAGCACAATTCCACCAAGCGCAAGTCCGTATGCGTGAGTGCGCATTCCAGTGCCTGGAAAGGGCTCGCGTACCTAAGGGCTGATCGCAAGCCGGCGCTGTGGTCTAGATCTTTGTCCACCTTGAGCTGCTGAGCTGTAGCATCGAGAGGGGAGAGAGTTGAAGCTAACAGTGCACCGTACGCGGTCAGCCAGCGCTTTTTCAGCAACGGCGAGAGCAAGGCAGCCAGATTGGTAACGTGGAGTTTTCGGGGCACTTCCTCCGCCAGCCGTTGCTCAACTGCTGCATCAGCCGGTAGGAAGTCTATGGCCGCGGCGAACGCGGCTTGGCTAACCTCGGCCCATCGCCAGATCGCTTGAGAAATGGCGGGTTTGTCTCGACGAGCGGCAGTCGATAAGCCCGTTGTTACCGCAGCGCGCCAAGACGGCAATGCGAGGTCCTCATCAACCGACGCAGCGACCATCTCTATTAAGTCGCTGTCGTCCACTGGCGCGAATCCTAGGTTGCTAACGAGAAGCTCAACGGCCGACCACAGCAGCCGCGTGTTGGCAAAACCAGGGAGTGCCAAATTCCTCATTGGCAGCAACTGCTTGCAGCCTGCGCCTGGAATCAAGGCCGTGAACCGCCCGATGATCTTATCCTTGATGCTTGCGCCGAGAGTCGGCTGATTTGAGAGGCCATCTGTCAAGCGTACGGCAGCCAGCAAATCATCGAAGCTCTCACGGCCAGAGAGAAGTGTGTGCAGCCGTTCAAGCTTAATCAGCTCCTTGAGCGTATGAACTTCAAGGCCCAGTTCTGCGGCAAAAGCCAAGATTGGCCGCAGGTCGCGTAGGCCACAGAGAAGCCCTGCGGCTTCAGATTCCGGGGTTTGATCATCTGGCTTGACTATACGGTGCTTCGTCCAACGAGCTTGGAGCTGCTCGGGCGTGCATACGAGCGCCGGCGTTGGTTGCTCTACCATGTCGTTCGGACCGAAGCTCAGCCGGAATGCGAAAGTTCTCCTTAAGGCTGGCCAGAGGTTCCTCCACAGCGAATCGACGAGGTGATCGAATCCTCCGGCGCTTAGTCGGACAACTGGAGCGAGCTCTTGGGCTGTCAACGCGTTGGCCGTACCGACCAGGTCTGCAGCCGGTTCGTGGCTGCTGCCGAGAGTGTTGAGCTCAAGCGTTGCCACCGAGCCGGGACAGTCTGTAACCGAGGGTGCCAGCCGCCCAAACAGTATGGCCAGGCTGCTAACCTCGCACATATCGTCCAAGCTGATGATCAGTGCGTGAGTCAGCACCATGCCACCACGCGACGCGCTCGAATCCAGGAACGTGCGAGCAAGAACGTAGTGCTCGTCGATTGGGAAGCCGCGAACGAACGGTGACCAAGTCTGGACACCTATGGGCACTGCATCTGGCAGGTCGAGCTTTGATGCGATGGCAGCGGCTATAGGCGCATTCGTACTCGATGCTCTGAGTCCGTGACCGCGACCTGGTACCTCGCCATAGACAGCCTGCTCGACTCGCATTCGCTCAGGTTCCATCGATCATCAAGCGTTGGATCGGCAGGGTAATGTCGGTGCTCTTCACACCGTCGGGTAGCACTACGTAGCCGAACTCTTCGGGGCCGCGGATTGCATACTCTTGGTCCGCATCCGTCTTGCTGAGTGTGCGCTCTAGGGCCGAGAGGCCAATGACAGTGGGCGACGCCCAATTGCTGCGCACGAACGACCACAGCATCGGCAGTCGAGCGGCCAGAAGGTCAGCCGGTAGCTCCGTCGTTTCAAGCTCATCCCAGCAACTCAGAAGGAGCGTCAAGCGAGGTTTGCGAAGCGGCCGGTCCAAGTGGAACTGCGCCAGATAGAGCAGCATTTGAAGAAGCTCCACAGTCCTTGCTTGGTCTGACAGCTCATACGCGGGAGCCTCTGCCTGGGACTCTACCGCAGCGAATGACTGCAGCGGGCGTGAGAACAGGTCATCTTCAGACCGGAGCGAATGCAGTCTGATGAGCAGTACCCAGTCCGTGGCTCCGAGTACACGTTCGCGCCAGGCGGCAGGAATCCGGCGCTGCGTGACAAGGTTACGGACCTGTTCGCCGCCGTAGTCAGGCCAAACCAGTTCGGCGTGGCGGCCGGCCTCGTCCGTAATAGGCCAGACGCTCTCGACATAGGTGCTGGCCGGTGTGTGATCGGTCGACTTCCCCTCTGTCAAGCAACTGAGAGCTGCAGTGAACGCCTCCAGGTTCGTCGGAGCGCCGGACATCTTGAGTGCGCACGCTTTGACCATGAGCCGCTTCAAAAACTGGGCCCCATAGTGAGTCTTACCGACGTTTGACTCGCCGATCAACAAGATGGTGTGTTGAGCAGCCACCAACTATCTCCTATCGAATCGAAAAAACGGGTCGTGACCAGACGCTTCTGTCGTGGGCAAATCCACCCCCGTTCGTTTGGTGCAAAGAACCCAGCCAAATAGCTCACGGAAGCCTTCTGCAGCATCGACCACGCCACGGGGGGATACGCTGACAGTGAACTCTGGGATGCTTGATGAAGCCGAGGCCACCGCTTTTCTGATCTGCGCCTCCATGGCTGGTGCCACGTCTACGTCCCCCTTCGTCCAGACGAGTGCCAGGCGCCGTCCGCGGGCCTCAGTCACAGCACGCTGAGCCAGCAGTTGAAAATCGTTTCGAGCGGCCCCCATCTTGGGTCCCGCAAGTGCCTGACGGTCAGCAATTAGTAGCGTGACGTCTGCGTGTCGGGCAATCCAACGGGCCCCTTCAGCGTCGACTGCCCGTTCATTGACCGCCCATTTTTGAAACCACTCTCCTGGGGCGTCGGCAAAAAGAAGGTCGCGCAGCGACCCGTCCTCACGACGAAAGCCAAGGTGAAGCATGCCAGGTGCTCGAGCCGCTCCACTGGGCGTGTGGGGCGGAAAGCTTGGAGGCTGTCCCGGCTTCCAGCGCAGATAGGTCGCCACCGCCTCCCAACCTGCGAGCGTGTAAGAGTTACTGAATAGATTTGCGTCAGTGGTCAGTGCGCCTCGACCAAGCAGTAGATAGAACGCACCAAGAATGGTCGTCTTACCTGCGCTTTCCGGACCGACGATACCGACAGTTATAGGCTTAACCTTACCGCTAACGAAGTTGAGATCAGACTCTCCCATTGCCAAGCCGCTCCATGGGAGCAGCATCTGGTCATCGCCAGGCGAAGCAGTCACCTCGCCTTTGCTGACACGCGTCCACTCGGGGCACATATCGAGCCGGATGTGGCCCAACGTGCAAGTGGTGTTGTCGTCCGCGAAACAGTTTGGTTGGGGGCACCTGTCCATGGGTGTCTCACTTCTTCCTTGCCCGCGTGGATGGGCTGTTGCTGGTGGCGCGGGCTGTCTGGAGCTCACGGAATAGGTATGTTCCCCAATCAGACGGGGTCATTGAGGTAGAAGCATCCACGCCACAGAGTGCACGTAGGGTTGTTGCTTCGAGTGTGCCTGAATCCTGCGAGTGCCCAATCAACGAAAGCAGAGGGCCTCGGCCAACTGGTGCAGGCGCATATTGCGCAGCCAGCGCGCGGAATGGCTGCATGAATGTAGTTGTCCTTGCGTCGTGCACAAGGCGTGCGACGTCACGCTCACCGTTGCTTTGGTCATCTTTTTCAATCGGTAGACAGCGAATGGCCTCTCGCAAGAAGGCAGATACGCTCGCCGGTGAATAGGTTGGCACCTGTTCATGTAAGTCGAGCGCCATCAGCGCGGAGGCTTCGAATGGCGGCAGCTCAAGGTAGCTCGCATGAGCGCTCGGGGAATACAGCGCTTCCTTCCACCAAAGTAAGTTCGTGCGGCGCTGAAGACCTGCCGTTGCGTCGCTGAAGCTGGCTAACGCCTTGTTAACATGTGTGGCGACCGCCTTCGCCAACGCAGATAGCGGGCCCGAGAGGTCTACCGGGGATGGAATAAGCTCCTCGGCTACACCGTCGATTGCCTCTGCGATGCTATCGCTAAATGCATCTATAACATTCGGCATCCAAGTGTTGATGTTATGGTAGTGCCCAATTGCATTCGCAGCCGAAGCGCTGCTCTGCTTGAAACGATCCCGATCAACAGTGACAGCTTCAGATTGTTCGCCTATTGGACGTGGTGGCGTGTACTGCAAGGGATCGACCGTAATCATATCCGGCGTTGCCCACTCTCTTTCGGCGCGCGCATCGACCTTCGTTTCAATTTCGCTAACAGCTTCGCGCCAAATATCAGACTCGTCGGCTGTTTCGGAGTGGGCCAGGGCATTGCGTGCCGTGTTGACGAAGGCGACTGCAATAGCATCGTCCGAACGAGCCGCCTGTACGATCGCGTCAAGAAGGATAGCCCGTAAGATGCTGACTGGCCGGCCAGCAAAGGCATTGGCAATAGTCTCCCATTGCTTGCGGAGGGCCGCCATTGCCTCTTCCACGGTTGGGTCCGTAGGTGCAATGTTGGGATCAGCCGCCACCATCGTGAAGCTGGCGGTCTTGGAGGGTGCCTTTCGAAGAATGGCTGCCAGGTCTTTGGCCGTGGATCGAAGCTTATCGAGTTTTGTGTCATCGCCTTTGAGGTCGATAGCTCCAATCTCAAGAAACTTCAGCAAAAATTCCTGTTCCATTCCCTAGCCCCGATCCTTGGTGTGATGCCTAAATGATACTAGAGCCAACAACGCACCGATAGGTGCCGACTCCAATTGGCCGCTTTTGGCCGATTTCTGCCTGTCGCGACCGGTTGAAACCGATATCGTCGCGACGATTCAGCCACAAAATTTTCAGCTTTTACGCAATGCGCCTCCTCTTTTGCTGTCTGTAACCCTGACTCCGCAAAAGGAAAGGCTTCATGTCGATACGCCCTCTGCTCTGCCTGCTTGCATTGCCGTTGTTCGCAGGCTGCCAGTTTTTGCCCCATACCAACTACTTTACCGCGCCCGAAAACGAGCCCAACCCTGCCTGGGTACGTATCGTCGACTACACGCAGCACGCCGAAATTTACCAATACGAAAACGGCAAACGTTCGGGCGGCGCCGTTCGCACCGGCCCCCTGCCGTTCACCCACACACAGGACGTGGGCATGCCAAAGGCAGGGCAAGACCTTACATGGGACTATTACGAAACGCAGATCCGACCCGGTATCGAAACGCAAGTGGATCTATTCTGGGAGGGGACACGCACTCGTTCCTGCTATGTCTCGACTAAGTTCACGCCCCAAGCCGGACGCTATTACCAGTTCAGGCTGACATCCGGCTCATCAGGCAACTGTAGGTTATACGCATCACTGATCGAGCGCGACAAGGAAGGAAGCGGTTGGCATCTCACGCCAAACCCGCAGGTGACCTATAACGGCGATGGACCGACGGCCAAAACCCATTACGAGAACAGCCGCTTTGAGAACCCCAATTATCGTCCACCCGCGGATCTCTATCCGGGGATAGACGTTTACTAAACAGGTAAACGACTACAAGGAATCGTTGATTGGCTAGCGCAAAATACTTCCGAATGATCGGTGAGCGAGCCTCAGAGGATCTGTTTGCATGGTCGGCATTTGTCGTGCAAACAGAATTCCTATGGCAAGACACGGCGTCAGTCCAGGACGCCGTCGCTTGGCAGCGTGTTTGGTTCGAGCTGGAAATACTCAACGGGCTTGCATTGGCGCAATGGGAGGATGAGGGAAAGCCTGATAACTGGTCGTGCCGCTGGAACGCCGACTATCGACAAGAAGCGGCGGTCCTGGCGAATGAGTTGTTGGAGCTGCTGTGCGATGCAGTCTGTTCAAAACATGCCGAATAGAAACTCGGCTGCTCAATGAACCTTTGTCTTTGGGGACTTGTCATTACGAAAATGGGCATGACCCGGTATATCCGGCTAGACCTGTCGCAAGGTGAGTATATGGAAGACATAGATGATTTTAGATTTAGATGCCACGAGCTACTAGTTGAGCTTGATGCCGCCAATACCAAAATGATGATGATGGTGGTCTCGAAGAGAGTTTCAGGGCCTGATTGGGATGAGGAAGTCAAAAAGCATCATGAAGCATACAAGGCCTGGAACTCTTTTCTTCATCCCGTTACCGTCCCTCCAGACGATCAGCATTAGTTCTTATTAAGTGGCCAGAAGGTTCCCGAACAATGGGGCTGGGCACGACCAAGTGTTGTAAATGCTTCTATCGTATCGGGCCGGAATCAGTCTGGGGTATCGCCATTGCCAGCTTTGAGTCGAAAGCGGCTTTTAGTAAATGGCGGCTAATGGCCCAGAGTGTGTAAAAACGCTTCACCAAAATTTAAGTGTCCGCGTCTACGTCAAATCTGAAATTTATCGGTACGTCAGCAGATGTGGATTTTGCGTAGAAACGCGATTTTCGGTTCGGTTTTGAGTACCTGTCGCGCTCAAAAACGTTTTTCCACAGCCTCGGCCAAAAGCAGCCATTCATAATCCCTTAAGGTATAGGGATGCTAACCTCGCTAGGCCAAACTGAGGCAAGGCACCTGAGAGATTCCGGGGATCAAAAAATGGAAGAAACACTCTCCTCTACATTTATGCGCACCAAAGGGAAGCCCATAAGTTTCAATGGAAAAACTATCGTTGCGATAATGGAGATCAAGATCACAGAACCCAGAACTGTCTTTTCAGTTCGTCGATTGGGCGCTACGAACGGTCGAGTGCAAGGATTGGCAT
>JAEAMG010000151.1_pt1 | contig 110986 bp, 95 predicted proteins | sample 8958741 | NCBI WGS metagenome assembly JAEAMG01 (sample SAMN16933256, study PRJNA681125) | bioreactor sludge metagenome | isolation source: anaerobic bioreactor treating anionic surfactant - SDBS | place: India: Bengaluru | collected 2019-02-28
GTTCTGGCGAGCATTCTCGCCTAAATGGGTGTCCGGTTTCATTAGACCACTACATTATGAACTCTGTAAGCGAACAGGAGATACGCCTATCCAACTCAAAAAATCAGGTTCATGGCGCCGACCTATTTTTAAGAGCGCGACACAGGTATTAATGAAAATTGGTCGCACGTTTTGAAGGGAAAAATTTTTACCTCTAAATCTTGTACGACAACCTTTGGTCGGCTTCCTACGTAAAAAGAAGATTCGTCCCACAATTCCCTAAGTTTTCCTCCTGCTTGGCCGAAAGCCTGATGAGCCATGCGTGCACCGAAATAGAGCGGCCCGAGACGCCGTCTATACCGTTACATGGAATGTTCCTCTCGGCACGCTCACCCCCTTTGGCAAAAAGAAGTCGATGAAATGAATCTCAAATTCAGTCATAAAATTCTGTTGGCCGCGTCAGGCGTTGTGGTTTTGGCCTTCGCGTTATTCACTCTTTACAACGATTATCTGCAGCGCAGCACCATCAAACAGAACCTGGAGTCGTCTATCCAGCAGTCGGGTGAGCTCACCGCCAGTAGTGTGCAGAACTGGCTTAGCGGTCGAATACTGGTGCTCGAAAGCCTGACGCAAAACGTTGCCCACCAGGGTAGTGCTGTGGATCTCCCGGGGTTGGTCGATCAACCGGCATTCACCTCGAACTTCCAGTTCACCTACGTTGGCCAAACAAACGGTGTGTTCACCCAGCGTCCGGATGCAAAAATGCCTGACGGCTACGACCCTCGTCAGCGTCCCTGGTACAAGCAAGCCGTGGCTGCCGATAAACCCATGCTCACTCCGCCCTATATGGCCGCAGTGGGTGGGCAGATCGTAACTATCGCTATGCCGGTGAAAAAGAACGGTGAGTTGCTCGGCGTGGTGGGCGGAGATCTGAGCCTGCAAACCCTGGTGAAGATTATCAATTCGGTAGACTTTGGCGGCATCGGTCATGCGTTTCTGGTCAGCGGCGACGGCCAAGTTATCGTAAGTCCTGACGAAGATCAGGTGATGAAAAACCTGAAGGACATCTATCCAGGTACTAACGTCCGTATTGAGAAAGTTAACCAGGAGGTAGTACTTAAGGGCCAGGATCGCATCCTGTCGTTCACGCCTATCAGCGGCTTGCCTGGTGCAGATTGGTATATCGGCCTGTCGATCGATAAAGACAAAGCCTACGCACCGCTGGGTAAATTCCGTACGTCTGCATTGATCGCCATGCTGATCGCCGTAGTCGCGATTGCTGTGCTCTTGAGCCTGCTGATTCAAGTGTTACTGCGGCCCCTTACCACCATGGGCATTGCCATGCAGGACATTGCCCAAGGTGAGGGCGACCTGACCCGCCGCTTGACGGTCACCAGTAAAGACGAGTTCGGTGAAGTGGGCAGTGCGTTCAACCGGTTCGTAGAGCGTATACACGCCTCGATTTCCGAAGTGTCTTCTGCCACACGTCAGGTGCATGACCTGTCTCAGCGTGTGATGGCGTCATCCAACGCCTCGATCATCGGCTCTGACGAGCAAAGCGCACGCACCAACAGCGTGGCCGCCGCAATCAACGAATTGGGGGCTGCCACCCAGGAAATCGCGCGTAACGCCGCCGATGCTTCACAGCACGCCAGCGGTGCCAGCGAGCAGGCCGATGATGGGCGTAAAGTGGTCGAGCAAACTATCCTGGCAATGTCGGAGCTGTCGCAGAAGATCAGCCTGTCCTGCACTCAGATCGAAACTCTGAACGCCAGCACTGACAATATCGGCCACATCCTTGATGTGATCAAAGGCATCTCCCAGCAAACCAACTTGTTGGCACTGAACGCTGCAATCGAAGCGGCACGTGCCGGGGAAGCTGGGCGCGGGTTTGCCGTGGTCGCCGACGAGGTGCGTAACCTTGCTCACCGTACCCAGGAGTCGGCTGAGGAGATTCATAAAATGATCACTTCGCTGCAAGTGGGTTCGCGTGAGGCAGTGACCACCATGAATGCCAGCCAGACCTCCAGCGAAGAAAGTGTCCAGGTGGCCAACCAGGCTGGAGAGCGCCTGGTCAGCGTAACGCAGCGAATTGTTGAGATCGACGGCATGAACCAGTCCGTTGCTGCAGCCACCGAAGAACAGACTGCCGTGGTGGAAACCCTCAACGTCGACATCAACCAGATCAACCTGCTGAACCAGCAGGGCGTGACCAACCTCAACGAAACCCTGAAAGACTGCGATGCGTTGTCGCAACAGGCCAATCGGTTGAAGCAGCTGGTCGATAGCTTCAAGATCTGACCCGCTGAGTGTCTGAGTAGGGGCGAGCCGTTTCGCTCCTACCGCTTACCCAGCAAGCGGCGAACATTGTCCAGCGCGCCGTCGGCGAAGCCCTGCACAAACTGTTCAAATCCTGCCTGCGCCGTGTCTATTGGGTCTGCAATGATGGTCCAGGTTACCCTGGAGCAGTGCGCTCCCAGCGCTTCTACCTTGATTGCCGCCCACAACCTGGCCACGCCCAGGGTGTTGTAGATCGTGGTCCAGGTCATGTGCATCGCGTGCTCATCCCGGCTATTGAGCTGTTCTACGACGCGGTTGCCATCGCGGAAAAATTTCGTGCGTAAAGCGCCCACTCCGGTGCCCGTCATTTCGATATGCGTCAGGGCAGGTATGAACGCATCGAAGCCTGCAAACTGCCCGACCATGTTCCAGAGACGGGTGGCATGGCAGTCAATCACCATAGAGGAGACTATCGGCTGGCCGTTCGGGTTATGAATTAACGTATCGGGTTGCAGCGGTTTCATGAAGTTGTCCTGAGCGGTTCAAAGAAAGCCGATGGCCTTGAGGTAATTGCAGCCTTTACTCAGCAGTGCCGGGTCTTTTTTGGGGTACTGCTCACCCATCTGCTGAACGCCGCGTTGCGCGTTGTCATGGCGGATCATCAGGGTGTCGCCGATGTCTTCATCCAGTCGATCAAGGTAAAAACCGAGCACGCCAAACATTGCATTGTCCTGGCTCACCGTTCGCAGCGCGCGCTGCCAATGCGCAGCGCTCACCCGTTCGAACCGGTGGCCCGCCCGGCTGAACGCGTCCAGGTAGCGCTCCCAACTCAATGGTTGTGGGTTGTGCAGGTTGAATACGCTTCTGTCGGCTTGAAAGCGGGTGCAGTGGAACGCAATGAAGCGCGCCACAAAGTCCACGGGCATCAGGTCGAAATTCAGATCCAGCCGAGGCAGCATGCCCAATTGCAGCGAGCCCTTGAGCATCAGCATCAGGCGATTCTTCTGTGGTTGGCAGACACCGTTACGGCTGTTGAAACTGATATTTCCAGGCCGATGGATGTTCACCCAGGCTCCTTGCTCAACTGCACGTCCCAGCACCCGCTCGGCTACCCATTTGGACAGGTTGTAGCCATTTCGGATGTACAGCGGCAGGGTAGTCGCCGCTGGAGCTTCGAGCACATGCCCCATCGTGTCGATGCTACTGGCGGCCGACAACGTCGAGACAAAGTTGAAGACCTTCTTGCAGTGGGTTTCGCACAGACGCAGGCATTCGAATATGGGGTCGACGTTGTCTCTGGCCAGTGAGGCGTAGTCCATGACGTGATTGACCCGTGCTGCGTTGTGCACCAGCGCGCCAAAGTCTGCGGCGAGGGCTTCATACACATCGCAGGCCAAACCCAATCGAGGCTGGTTGATGTTGGCGGGGAATACTCGTATCCGGCTCAAGTCCAGGTGTTCCAGGTGGTATTCACGCAACGCCTGGGTAAAGCGAGCCATCGCAGGATTCCCCGGCAATTCACGCACCAGGCACGCCACCTCCGTTGCACCGGCAGTCAATAACGCTTCGACAATATGGATGCCGACGAAACTGTTGGCTCCCGTCACGATCACCTTGTGTGGATTGCCTGAGCGGCACTCTTGCAACGAATTGATCACCCATTCCCGTTGAGCATCCTGGACCGCCTCGGCGGAAGATGAACCGGGTAGTTCACCATCCTCCATCAGCGTTGCAAGCGTACGAATCGTCGGTGCTTCAATGAAATGGCTCAACGCGAAACTACGGCCAAACTGCTCGCGAACACGCAGCAACAACGTCGACAGCAAAATCGAATGGCCGCCCAGTGCAAAGAAGCTTTCATCGATGGGCAACTGGCTGGTGGGCACGCCCAACAGCTCGCCCCATAGGTCGCGTAATCGCGCTTGAAGGGGTGTGCGCGCAGCGCGGGGAGTGGCCTGAAAAATGGAGTGGAAGGGTAGGGCCAGCAGTTCCTTGCGGTCGACTTTGCCATTGTTACAGTGCGGCATGGCTGGCAGTTCCACCCAGAAACCGGGTTCCATGTAGTCCGGTAGCCACTGGCGCGCGTGCTGCTGTAAGGCCGCCAACGTAGCGTTGGGTTCGGGTTGGGCGACGAAGGCGCAGATCCTGCTTTTTTGGTCGATCACCACTGCCAGCTCGCGATACAGCCTGCTGTTACGCAGGCACTGTTCAATCTCCCGGGGTTCGACTCGAAAGCCGCGGATCTTTACCTGATCGTCGCGGCGCCCACCCAGCACAATGCCTTCGGCGGTCCACTGCGCCAAGTCGCCGCTGCGGTACGCCCGCAGCGTTTGGCCGCCCGGCACCAACAGTTCGACGAATGGGCTGTTAGCCTGCGGCGGCGCATTCACATATCCCAGGCTCACGCCGGGCCCGACGATGTACAGTTCGCCCATCACCTGCTCATCCACCGGCTGCAGATCGTCATCGAGGATCAGCACCTGGCTATTGGCGATGGGGCGGCCGACATTACGATTGTTGTCATCGGGGGCGAACGTCCGGTGCGTAATCAGTACTGTTGTTTCGGTGGGGCCATAGAGGTTGTGAAGCTGGCACTGCCCTGCCAGCCGCTCGATTACATGGGGTTCGCAGGCGTCGCCACCGGTGAGCAGATGCGTAACGCCCAGGGGGTTATCCAGCGGTAGGATATTGAGCAGCGCAGGCGGCAGGAAGGCGTGAGTGACGCGCTGTCGGCGGAGCAATTCCACCAGTTGTACAGGGTCGCGTCGCTGTTCCTCGTTAGGCACGATCAACTCGGCGCCGGCAATCAGGGCGGGGAAGATTTCGATCAATGACGAGTCGAAACCCAAGGGGGAAAACTGCAAGACGCGGCTCCGTTCATCTTGCGTCATGCAGGACCCGAACCAGGCCGTGAAATGCGCCAGGTTACCTTGGCTGAGTAGTACACCCTTGGGCTGGCCAGTACTGCCCGATGTATAGAGCACCATGCACGGTATATCCGAACAAGGGCGATTGTGCGTCAGCGAGGACGCGAAGTTGGCGTTGTGCGGCTCGACGGTGCTGACATCCAGTGCAATGAAATGCTCGCGTAATGGATGCTGGCCGGCATCCAGCAATACGTGGGCCCCGGCGTTTTCGAGCATGGCCCGATGGCGTTGTGTGGGTTGATCAGGTCCCAGTGGCAGGTACACCGCGCCACTGCCCAGTACGGCAAGAATGCTGGCATACAATTCCGTGTTTTTTTCCAGGCATACGCCGATCACCGCGGGCGTCTCAAGCGCTTCCATCAGCGGACGCAATCGCTGCTGAATCGCCATGGCCTGTAGGTGCAGTTGGCGATAGGTTACGGTGTGCCCCGCAATGTTCAGCGCCGGCCGGTCGGCGAACAGATGAAGGCTGGCTTGCACGCGTTCGATCAGCGGTACCTGGGCTTGCTGGATCAGATCGGGGTTTGTCGTACGATTGAATCGATGCATAAATGCCAACGGCTCAAGCCCGTGCAAACTGTGCTCGGACCACTCAGTGGCAATCGCGCTCGTAGAGAGAGATTCGGGGTCACGTGAGAAGCCACTGACTAGCAGCGCGACCCAATCCACCAGCGCGTTTGTTGCGTGTTGACGCAGTCGCTGGCCGTTGCCACTGGGCTCCTCGGCGATGTCCAGCACGGCAGACAAACGTCGGTCATGGCCATAGGCGCGCAATTGCAGCGCGGGTAACCCACAGTCGGTTGACGGACCAACCCCCACTCGCAGACTTATACAGGTGGTTCCGCCCGCGTCATCCGGCAACGGCAGGCTACCGTCTTCAATCCACAGGTCGGTGGCCTCATCACCCGACACATGGCCGTACTGTTCCAGCATTGGCCTGATTGCGCCAAGTGCCTTGCTTGTGCCGCACCAGCCGATTGTCAGGCGCCTCATGGCGACACCGACAGGTAGTCGTTCAGCACCTGCCCCACACTCGGCGTCTGCAACAAGCCGCTGTGTTGCAGGAAGCCCATGATATTGCCCATCAACGGGTGCTGGCGGGTGATGGGGAATGCCAGCGCCGATACTTCGTCGCGCAGCACGCCGCGCAGGTCCTCGCTGATGTCGAGGTGTTCGATCAGATGCAGGTCGAAGTTTTTCTGCAGGTCGTTGGTCAGGTAATGCGCCAGGAATGTCGGCAGTACGTGAGCGATGCTGTCACGGTCGTCCGGGCTCGCGGCCTGCCAGTAAATGCGCACCAGCCGCGTCCAGAACTGCGCGTGGCGCCCTTCGTCAAACAGGTGGTCGTCCATCAAGCCTCGTATGGAGGCCTTGACACTGCGGTCCTTGGAAAACGCTGCTACATCGTGGGTGACGGTGTTTTCGGCGATGGCCACGCCAATCAGCTCCACAGCATCGCTCAGGTGTGCGGGAGCCTGTGCCTGCGCCGCCGGCAGCGCGCGACTCAGTTCGATATGCCCGGGCAGGTCGAGCGGTTGTATGCCCGTCATTGCGACAGTCTGTTGCATGAAGTCCAGTGCCACCAAGGCGTGGTAGTCCTCGTCCACCACAACCGTCATCGCATCAACGCGACAGGCAAGGGGGAAGGGCAGCGAGAAGCGATTCTTGGCAATGTTGCGTGCGGTCTTGTCGACGATTTCGGTTTCGAAAATAACCACGTCGTTGATGAATTTATAGAAGCTTTGCACCAGCACGAAGTCGCGCCATTGCGGGCAATGTTCCACGAAGGTCGCGCTGAGTACCAAGGGCTGACGGCACAGCGGGTAGATCAGCTTGTCATCGTTTTCCAACCAGCGGCGAGGACGGGTTCGGATGGTTGCGCGGCGTTCCCAGTCGTCGGCAATAGTGGTGTAGCCAGCGGTATTCATGGGTGCACCTCTTGCAGCGCGGCCTGCACCTCGTCCCAGAACGTGATACGGCTTTCTATGGCGGCAAGGGCTGCGTCGTGGGCTTGTTGCGGATAAGTCGGGTCTGCGCCCACCAGGCGTCCGAGCAACTGCTCGGCTGCTGGCCCATGATGTTCAGTGTCCAACTCGATATGGCGTTCGAAGTAGCCACACAAGGTAGGTGCCTGGCGATGGATGAGCGTATCAGGCTGCAGGATGTGCTCGAACATACTTGGGATGACACGTTCACGACCGTGAAGGAATGCGGCTGCTACGCAATGGGTAGGAGCGTTCAGCGCAATGTGCAACGTGTCGCTGACGAAGCGTTCCGCGCCAGCAGGAACATCGGCCATGCGCAGGGCAGCGCTTGCTTCCACGCCTTGGTGCTGCAGCGCAACGAAACGTTTTATCGCCGAGGTACTGGCGCCGACCTCGACCATGGCTTCCAGGTACCACTCGAAGTGGCTGCAGTGGCCTTGCCTGGGATGGGAGTCTGACTCCTCGCCCAGCACTATCTCATTGATAAGGCGTGCAGCTTGCGGGTCGGCCGGTGGCAGCCAGGGCAGGCGAGTGCAGGTCAGGTCTTGTTGCAGGCGTTTGGTGAGTGTCATGAAGTCCCATACAGCGAACACATGGTTTTCCATAAATAGTTGTAACTTTTTCAGTGAAGTTATTTCCTGGAATAACGGATGACTGCATAACTGCAGTTTTCTTTGTTCAAGTAATGATTGGTACATGGTTGATGCCTATAAATTGTTGCGTTTGCTGTTAAAGCAGCATTGGATTTTTGTGAGTGACAAGGAGATAAACAGATTTAAACCAGGGTTGGCACGCACGAGCGCTCACACGTATGGCGCTGCGCCGTCGAATTAAATGTCTGGTTTAGTAAGGGAGAATAATAAGCGGGTTAAACAAATTGGCGAGCATATGAATGCAGTAGATGTTTTTCTAAATAATATAAGCTGTCGGCAAGTTACTTTATAAGAGTGGGAAGTTTCTTCGGCGCGGGGTACTACCCGATCAGGTAGTTAACCCCGCAGCGCTGTACGGGCAAGATGAGCGACCTTGTTATGGCGTCTTCTTACCGGTGGGTTCCAGGCTATTGAGATAGGAAGTGATCACTTCCATCCCGCGCATCAAGTGATTACGCAGCGTCAGGATGCTTTCCTCGACTTTCTTCTGTGCCACCAGGTTCAGCAGTTCACGGTGGTCTTCCTGGGATGTCTCACCCAGCCCCATCGCCTCGAGGTTGAAACGCAGGAAGCGTTCCTCTTCATTCAACCCATGCTCCACCAGCTTGAGCAGCCGCTGGTTGGGGGCCTTGCCATACAGGGTCATGTGAAACAGGCGATTGAGATGGCCAATCTCGGTGTAGTCTTTTTCCTGTTCCAGGGCACAGATGAACGTGTCTGCCTCGACGATATCGGCTTCGGTCAGCAAGGGAATCGACAAGCGCAGGGCTTCAGACTCCAGCAACATCCGCAGCTCATAGGTCTCAGCTGAATTGTCTTCGATCAAAGGTGCAACCACGGCGCCCTTGTGGGTGACCACATGCAGCAGTGACTGGGCCTCCAACTGGCGCAAGGCTTCACGCACCGGCATGCGGCTGACCCCGAACAGGCTGGCCAGCTCCTGCTGACGCATGGCGGTACCGCAGGGCAAGCGGCCATCGAGGATTGCATTGCGCAAGGTTTCTTCAATCACGGAGCGAGCAAGATGGGCGGGAATAGGGCCGGTGATCTTGATGCTGTTCAAAGGGTTCGGCTTCTGCGTCACGGTTACGCTATCCTCCTTATAATAGTGGTGGCTAATTGGATCCAATGCACACTAGAGGCTGCCCATAAGCTTGTCAAACGGGCACGGTTTCGGCTTGTAAGCGTTTCAACGCGCGACTCCGGCGGCCCACGCCTGGGTTTTGCCGGGTCTGACACGGCACTGACATGTTACGACATTCCCGCATATAGATATTCTTTAACGGTATTTAAATTGCCGTTCTTATACCTATAAAGTCACTCTCCTGTCTGACCGGGAGTGAACTCATGTCCGCCACCTCTACTGTTCCAACAGCGACCCTTACCGCCCAAGCCTTCGAGGTTCGCCCACTGCCCGGCAGCGTGGGGGCCGAGATTGTCGGCCTGGATTTGTCCCTGCCGGTCAACGACCAGGATTTCGCCCGCATTCATCGCGCGCACCTGGATCACCACGTGGTGGTGTTCCGCGATCAACGCATCACCCCCGAACAACAGATCGCTTTCAGCCGCCGCTTTGGCGTCCTGCAGATCCACGTGCTCAAGCAGTTCCTGCTGGCCAACCACCCGGAAATCCTGATCGTCTCCAACATCATCGAAAACGGCCAATCCATCGGCCTGGGTGACGCAGGCAAATTCTGGCACTCGGACCTGTCCTATAAAGAGCTGCCGAGCCTGGGCTCGATGCTCCACGCCCAGGAGCTGCCGTCCGAAGGCGGCGATACCCTGTTTGCCGACATGCACAAAGCCTGGGACCAACTGCCCGAGCACCTGCGCAAAGCCGTGGAAGGCCGCAGTGCCGCACACTCTTATACCGCGCGCTACAGCGAAACCAAATTCGAAGGCAACTGGCGCCCGACGTTGACGCCCGAGCAGCTTGCCCAAGTCGCGGAAGTGGTTCACCCCATCGTGCGCACCCATCCGGAAAACGGCCGCAGGGCGCTGTTCGTCAGCGAAGGCTTCACCACCCGCATCGTCGGCCTGCCGGAAGATGAAAGCCGCGAACTGCTGGCCCAGCTCTACGCCCACAGTGTGCTGCCGCATAACATCTACCGCCACCAATGGCAGCCCCACGACCTGGTGTTCTGGGACAACCGCTCGCTGATCCACCTGGCCGCCGGTTGCCCGAGCCATCTGCGCCGCAAGCTGTTTCGCACCACCATCCAGGGCGACGCGCCTTTCTGATTCGGAGCATGACCATGTCCAGGAAAACCCCATTTGCACGGCTGGCCACGACCGTCGGCCTCGGTATCAGCCTGTTGGCCGGCAGCCTGCTGGCTCCGGTGGCTGCGCAGGCCGAAGGCGAGATCCGCATCGCCGAACAGTTCGGTATCGTCTACCTGCTGCTTAACGTAGTGCGCGACCAGAACCTGATCGAAAAATACGGCAAGCAGGAAGGTCTCGACATCAAGGTCGATTGGACCCAGCTGTCCGGCGGCGCAGCGGTCAACGACGCACTGCTCTCCGGCTCGATCGATATCGCCGGTGCCGGCGTCGGCCCGCTGTTGACCATCTGGGACCGCACCCATGGCAAGCAGAACGTCAAGGCCGTGGCCTCCCTGGGCAACTTCCCCTACTACCTGGTCAGTAACAATCCCAAGGTCAAGACCCTTGCCGATTTCACCGACAAGGACCGTATCGCCGTGCCGGCGGTGGGCGTGTCGGTGCAGTCGCGCTTCCTGCAATACGCCGCCGCCAAGCAATGGGGCGACAAGGAATTCAATCGCCTCGACAAGTACACCGTCGCCGTCCCGCACCCGGATGCCACCGCTGCCCTGATCGCCGGCGGCACCGAACTGACCGGGCACTTCTCCAACCCGCCGTTCCAGGACCAGGCCCTGGCCAACCCTAACGTGCATGTGGTGCTGAACACCTACGACCTGCTGGGGCCGAACTCGCCAACGGTGCTGTTCGCCACCGAGAAATTCCGTAACGACAACCCGAAGACCTACAAGGCATTTGTCGAGGCGCTGACCGAAGCCGCGCAATTCGCCCAGAACGATAAAGGCGCTGCGGCCGACACTTACATTCGCGTCACCAAGGCCAAGATCGACCGCGCCGAGTTGCTGAAAATCATCGACAACCCGCAGTTCGAATTCAGCGTCACGCCAAAAAACACCTACCCGCTGGCGGAATTCCTCTACCGCGTCGGCGCCATCAAAAACAAGCCTGAATCGTGGAAGGACTACTTCTTCCAGGATGCCAAGCCCCTGCAAGGAAGTTGAGATGAACGCGCCCTTGCAAGGCCACACGGCCAGCAACCTGCACACCGCCGCACCATTGCTGGCGGTGGATAACGTCAGCCTGGAATACCGCACCCCCGAGCGCGTGGTGCGCGCCACTCACCAAGTCAGCTTCGAGATCGACCCGGCGGATCGCTACGTGTTGCTCGGCCCATCGGGTTGCGGCAAATCCACACTGCTCAAGTCCATTGCCGGGTTTATCAAGCCCTGCGAAGGCGAGATCCGCCTGCTGGGGCAAAAGGTCGAACAACCAGGCCCGGACCGCATTGTGGTGTTCCAGGAATTCGACCAACTGCCGCCATGGAAAACCGTCAAACAGAACGTGATGTTTCCGCTGCTGGCGTCGAAAACTTTGCCGCGTCGCGAAGCCGAAGAACGGGCGCTGCACTACCTCGACAAAGTCGGCCTCTGCGCCTTTGCCGACGCTTACCCGCACACCCTTTCCGGCGGTATGAAAGCCCGCGTGGCCATCGCCCGCGCCCTGGCCATGCAGCCGAAGATCCTGCTGATGGACGAACCCTTCGCCGCCCTCGACGCCCTGACCCGACGCAAGATGCAGGAAGAATTGCTGCTGCTCTGGGAAGAAGTGCGCTTCACCCTGCTGTTCGTCACCCACTCCATCGAAGAAGCGCTGGTGGTGGGCAATCGCATCCTGCTGCTGTCGCCGCATCCGGGGCGCGTGCGCGCGGAAATCCACAGCCATCAATACGACTTGCACAGCCTCGGTGGCGTGGAGTTCCAGGCGTCGGCGCGGCGGATTCATCGCCTGTTGTTCGATGAAGCGCCCGAGGCCGAACGTGAGTTGGGTTTCGCCGACATCCGCATCGCTTACTAAGGGGACAACCCAATGCGCCAGGAATACGAAATCAACCTTGAGCCGCTGCTCAGTGTCCCCATTGAACGCGAACTGCCCCTGCGCCAACGCCTGTGGCAGCAAGGCTGGCTGCGCAAGGGCCTGATCCTGATCGTGCTCGCGATCCTTTGGGAAGCCGTCGCGCGCTACCAGAACAACGACCTGCTGCTGCCGAGTTTCCTGCAGACCTTTCACGCGCTCTATGACGGCCTGCTCAGTGGCGAACTGCTGGGCAAGGTGAGCATCTCGCTGGTGGTGCTGATCAAGGGCTACCTGATCGGTATCGTGCTGGCGTTTGCCCTGACCACCCTGGCGGTGTCGACGCAACTGGGCCGCGACCTGCTGAGCACCCTGACCTCAATGTTCAACCCGCTGCCGGCCATCGCGCTATTGCCGTTGGCGTTGCTATGGTTCGGCCTGGGGCAGAACAGCCTGATCTTCGTGCTGGTGCATTCGGTGTTGTGGGCGCTGGCGCTCAATACTTATTCAGGGTTCCTCGGCGTGTCCGAAACCCTGCGCATGGCCGGTCGCAACTATGGCCTCAAGGGCATGCGTTTCGTGTTATTCATCCTGATCCCTGCGGCACTGCCATCGATCCTCGCCGGCCTGAAAATCGGCTGGGCCTTCGCCTGGCGCACACTGATCGCCGCCGAGCTGGTATTTGGTGCGACCAGCGGCAAGGGCGGCCTGGGCTGGTACATCTTCCAGAACCGTAATGAGCTGTACACCGACAAGGTATTTGCCGGGTTGGCGGTGGTGATACTGATCGGCCTACTGGTGGAAAACCTGGTGTTCGACACCTTCGAGCGGCTCACCGTGAAACGCTGGGGCATGCAGCGCTGACATACCCATCCTGCTACGATTGCGGCCAGCTCACTCCCGACTGATCACGAGTGCTTGCCATGCAACTACCAGACATGAACCTGCTGGTCGCCCTCGACGCCTTGCTCGACGAGGGCAGCGTGGTGGGCGCCGCGCGGCGGATGAACCTCAGCCCGGCGGCCATGAGCCGCACCCTCACGCGTATTCGCGACGCGGTGGGCGATCCGATCCTGGTGCGCGCCGGTCGCGGCCTGGTGCCGACGCCCAAGGCCCTGCAGTTGCAGGGCCAGGTGCGCAACGTGGTGGAGCAGGCCGCGCTGTTGTTTCGCTCGGCGGACCAGGTGGACCTGAGCACCCTGCGCCGTCGCTTCAGTGTGCGCGCCAATGACTTTTTCATCGGCGTGTATGGCGGTCGACTGTTCGACACCATGGAGCGCATGGCGCCACTGTGCGAGCTGTGTTTCGTGCCTGAAGGCGACACCGATGATGAAGCGCTGCGCGAAGGACGGCTGGACCTGCGCGTGAGCAACACCATGCCGGTCACCCCGGAAGTGAAGGTGCAGAACCTGTTTTCCACCACCTTCGTGGGTCTGGCGCGGGAGAACCATCCGTTGTTTGACGAAGAGATTACCGCCGCGCGCTTCGCCAGCTATTCCCATATCAGCATCTCGCGGCGTGGCATCGCCCGTGGCCCGATCGACACTGCACTGAATGCCCAGGGCCTGGAGCGACGCGTGGCGATGATTGCGCCGGGCTTTCACGGTGCGATGTTCATGTTGCCTGACTCCGACTTGATTCTGCCGGTGCCCAAGGAAGCGCTCTACAGCGCCAATCGCCTGAAGCTGCCCCTACGCGCCTTCCCGTTACCGATCTCCTTGCCGACCCTGGTCCTGGCCCAATCCTGGCACCCGCGCTTCGACAAAGACCCGGCTCATAAGTGGCTGCGCGAAACCCTGCGCGAAAGTTGCCACGCCACCTGGCTGGAAGCCCAACCCACCTAAACATCAAGCGTACACAGGGCAAATGTGGGAGGGGGCTTGCCCCCGATTGCGTTGGATCAGATAGAAAATCTGTGTCTGGCACACAGCAATCGGGGGTAAACCCCCTCCCACATGTAGATTTGTGTCGGATTCAGGATTGTGTGTGGTGCAGTTATAAGCTGCCAATAAGTAACTTTTTGTCATGGATGTGCCTGATTAAACTGCTCGGGTATTTCTAATCCTGAGTTACCTGTTCATGACTTCCCTCGCTGCCCCCACCCTTGCGGCCGCAGCCAAACCCACCGCCATCACCCCGCCTGTATTTGGCCCGCGCATCATCATCGGCCTGGTCGGCGTGTTGCTCGCGGTGCTGGTGTCCGGTCTCAACGAGATGGTCACCAAGGTGGCCCTCGCGGATATTCGCGGTGCGCTGTACATCGGTTTTGACGAAGGCACCTGGCTGGTCGCTGCTTACACGGCCACCTCCGTGGCGGCCATGGCCTTTGCGCCCTGGTGTTCGGTGACGTTTTCCCTGCGGCGCTTCACCCTGTGCGCCATCGGCCTGTTCACCCTGCTTGGTATCCTTTGCCCGTTTGCGCCGAACTACCAAAGCCTGTTGCTGCTGCGTACCGTCCAAGGCCTGGCGGGCGGCGCATTGCCGCCGATGCTGATGACCGTAGCGCTGCGCTTCCTGCCGGCCAACGTCAAGTTGTATGGCCTGGCCGGCTACGCGCTTACCGCTACGTTCGGGCCGAGCCTCGGCACGCCGTTGGCGGCGCTGTGGACCGAATACGTCGGCTGGCAGTGGGCGTTCTGGCAGATCGTCGGGCCGTGCCTGCTAGCCATGGTCGCCGTGGCCTACGGCTTGCCGCAAGACCCGCTGCGCCTGGAGCGCTTCAAGCAGTTCAACTGGCGCGGCCTGCTGCTGGGATTTCCGGCGATCTGCATGCTGGTGATCGGCATTCTGCAGGGCAACCGCCTGGACTGGTTCGAGTCGGGCCTGATCACCTTCCTGCTGTGTGGCGGCAGCGTGCTGCTGGTGCTGTTCATGTTCAATGAATGGTCGCACCCGATGCCGTTTTTCAAGTTGCAGATGCTCGGCCTGCGTAACCTGGCGTTTGCCCTGATCGTGCTGGCAGGCGTGCTGATGGTGCTGACCTCGGTGATCATCATCCCCTCGAGTTTCCTTGCCCAGGTCCAGGGTTATCGCCCCCTGCAAACCGCGCCGGTGATGCTGTTGATGGCGCTGCCGCAATTGATCGCGCTGCCACTGGTGGCGGCCTTGTGCAACCTGCGTTGGGTCGATTGCCGCTGGGTGTTGGGGATCGGGCTGGGCCTGTTGGTGCTGTGCTGCGTGGGCAGCACGCACCTGACCTCGGCGTGGATTCGCGATGATTTCTACGGCCTGTACCTGCTGCAAATCTTCGGGCAGCCCATGGCGGTGTTGCCGCTGCTGATGCTCTCCACCGGCAGCATTCAACCGGCGGATGGGCCGTTCGCCTCGGCCTGGTTCAACACCGTCAAAGGCCTGGCCGCCGTGATTGCCACTGGCGTGCTGGATGCGCTGACCACCCAGCGCCTGCACTTTCACTCAACCATGTTGGTGGACCGCCTGGGTAACTCGCCCCTGGTCGACGGCAATGCGCCCGGCCTTGCCCACCGCCTGCACGAACAGGCCGTGGTGCTGACGTCTTCGGATCTTTATTACGTCATGGCCGCTGTCGCGGTGGCGTTGATCCTGCTGATTTTCTGGATGCCCACGCGGATTTTTCCGCCTCGCGCACCGACCTAGCCACAAGGATTTCCCATGAAACGCAAAGACAAAATTGCCGTCTCCGTTATCGCCGTGTTTGCCGTCGGCGTGCTGGTGTATCTGGTCGCGCCGGGCCTGCTGGGCAGCCAGCGCCAGACCACCAACGACGCCTTCGTCGCCGCCGACTTCACCCTGGTGGCGCCGCGTGTGGCGGGCTTTATCAAGGAAGTGCTGGTGGAGGACAACCAGCGCGTCAAGGCCGGCCAACTGCTGGCGCTGATCGACGACCGCGATTTTCGCGCCGCCGCCCAGGCCGCCGACGCCGACACCCTGGTCGCCCAGGCCCAGCTGAAAAACGCCACCGCGACCCTGGAGCGCCAAAGCTCGGTGATCGCCCAGGCCCAGGCCACCGTGGCGGCAGACCGTGCCGAAGTGGCCTTCGCCGAACATGAACTGAACCGCTACAACCACCTCGCCGGCGTGGGCGCGGGCACCGTGCAGAACGCCCAGCAAGCCAAGACCCGCATCGACCAAGCCACTGCGCGCCTGGCCAATGCCACGGCAGTGCTGGCGGCTGAACGTAAGCAAGTGGAGATCCTCGCCGCCCAGCGCGATGCGGCCGAAGGTGGACTCAAGCGTGCCCAGGCTGCGTTGGAAATGGCCAGCTATCAGCTGTCCTACACGCGCATCGTCGCGCCGGTGGATGGCATGGTCGGTGAGCGCGCGGTGCGGGTGGGGGCCTATGTGACGCCGGGCAGCAAGATCCTCGCGGTGGTGCCGTTGGCCGAGGCCTACGTGGTCGCCAATTTCCAGGAAACCCAGCTGTCCCCTATGCATGCCGGCCAGGCCGTGCAGGTGCGGGTCGACAGCCTCGACGGGGCGCTGCTCCACGGCCACCTGGAGAGCCTCGCACCTGCCACAGGCGTGACCTTTGCGTCGGTCAAACCGGATAACGCTACCGGCAACTTCACCAAGGTGGTGCAGCGTATCCCGGTAAAAATCGTCCTCGAACCCAACCAACCGCTGACCGAGCGCCTGCGGGTCGGCATGTCGGTTGAAGCCAGCGTCGACACGCAGCCGGTCAAGCAGCGTGAGGTGGCCCAGCAATGAGACACCTTGCCTGGCTCACCCTGAGCGTTATCAGCCTGGGCGCGTGCACCGTCGGCCCGGATTTTCAGCGCCCGCACACGCCGCACGCCACGCAGTGGAGCGAACCTCAGGGTCGACAAGCCGCCAGCCGCGCTGTCGGCGAGCCGCTGCAAGAGCGCTGGTGGGACGTGTTCCACGACGAGCAACTGTCGGCGCTTACCCGCCGGGCGCTCACCGATAACCTCGACCTGAAACTGGCCAGCCGCCGCCTGCAACAAAGCCGTGCGGTCCGCCAGGTGACCACCGCCGAGCGTTATCCCACTGTCGACGCCACGGGTGCCTACCAGCGCAAACGCAACAGCGGCAAAGGCTTGAACGACCCCTCCGGCGAAAACGGCCGTTCCGCGTTCAACCAGTGGGACGCGGGATTCTCGGCGTCTTGGGAACTGGACTTCTGGGGCCGCGTCAAACGCGAAACCGAAGCCGCCGACGCCACCCTGCAAGTGGCGGAAAACGACCGCCGCGCCGTGCTGTTATCGGTGCTGGCCGAGACCGCCCAGAACTACATCCAACTGCGCGGCGTGCAAAATACCCGTGCGGTGACCGAGCAAAACCTCGACGTCGCCCGCCACAGCCTCAAGCTCTCGCAACTGCGCCTGGCCGACGGCGTGGCCACCGACCTGGACGTCGCCGAAGCCGCCGCCCAGGTCGCTGCCATCGAAGCGCGCCTGCCGGATTTACAGCAACGCCAGGACCAGTTGATCAACGCCCTCAGCCTGTTGATGGGCGAGCCACCGCAAGCCCTGCACGCGCAATTGTCCAAGGACGCCGCCGTACCGCAGAGCCAACACCAAGTCGCCATCGGCCTGCCGTCGGAACTCGCCGAGCGCCGCCCCGACATCCGCCAGGCCGAGGCGCGCCTGCACGCCGCCACCGCCAGCATCGGTGTGGCCAAGGGCGACTTTTACCCGCGCATCACCTTGTCCGGCAACCTCGGCTCCCAGGCCATGCAACTGTCGGATTTCGGCTCGTGGAGCTCCCGCGCGTTTGCGTTCGGCCCGCAATTGAGCCTGCCGCTGTTCAACGGCGGACGCCTGCAAGGCATGGTGAACCTGCGCGAAGCCCAGCAACAGGAAGCGGCCCTGGCCTACCAGCAAACCGTGCTGCGCGCCTGGCATGAAATCGACGATCAATTGACCCGCTACAACGCCAGCCAACTGCGCCGCGACAGCCTCGCCGAAGCCGTGCGCCAGAACCAGATCGCCCTGACCACCGCGCAGCACCAGTACGTCGAAGGCGTGGTGGATTTCGTCAACGTACTCACCGTGCAAAGTGCGCTGCTGGCCACGCAGAAGCAGTGGGTGGAGAGTTCTACCGGGGTGTCGCTGGCGATGGTGGGGTTGTACAAGGCGTTGGGGGGAGGGTGGGAGTCGGTCTACCCAGTGGCAATGGCTCAGCATTGAAATTGGAGTATCCGATGTAGGACCGTTCTTAATTTTTGCTGCCTTAAACCTTGGTGAACCTTGATCGTTAAGCTTTCAGTCCGATTATTACCTGTGAGCCTTTCCGATGTCTGTCATCGAAAACCCCTACGCGCCTCCACAAGCTGATCTGCGCACTCCAGTCTCCGCCATCCAACCTACATTCTTCGTGGTCGCGCCGCGCAAGCTGGTCCTGATGGTGTTGCTGTCCCAAGGTTTTTATCTCTTCTACTGGTGTTACCAGCAGTGGGCCTGCTATCGGCGGGCTACTGGCGCAAAGGTGTTGCCGCTGGTGCGAGCGTTCTTCTCGGTGTTTTTTCTGTATTCGCTGGTGATGAAAATCAGGCAGAAACTGGCGCTTGACGGTACGCCGTACCGCTGGTGGCCGCGAGCCATGGCGCTGGGGCTTATTGCGTGTGGGTTGTTACCCTTTACCTACGTTTTTTTCGTCACCGCCATGACGGCAATGAAGTTGAGCGTGTGCTTGATGATCGTGCAGGTAGCGCTGTTCGTGCAGGTGCAAGGCGCGGTGAACCTGATCGAGGGCGACACACATGGCGAGGCGAACAATCGCCTGACTTGGGCTAACGCAATCTGGATCGTTATCGGGCTGGGCATGTGGAGCCTGGGCTTTATAGAGGCGTTTTACGAGCAAGGGCTGTCGTGATTGTCCTCAGGGCGCAGTGTTTTTTAAGACCGCAAAAGCATAAAGATGACAACGTCTTGCGTTGAACAACCTTCCTGTAGTTCCAGGCTGATCAGTTTGAACAGGATGACGATGTCTTGCCTTTTCATGGGGCTCCAAAAGCGAGCGTCCTCTGTCCGCGGACAGAGGACACTTTCTTGTATGGGTTGACACTCATGTCAACGGTTTTGCAAAAACACCACATACCCCCGAAACCACTCACTCCCCTGCAAATACCCCGGCTCCTCCCACTCCCCACCCTGAATCAAACCGATCTTGAACGGCAGCCCCATGCGGTTCATCCGTGGCAAATACGCCGCGTAATCCGGGATGCTCTGGCGCCCTTGATAAGTCTGCACCACCACTTCATCCACCACGCCCTTGAGCTGGGCGATGGCGGTGGGGTCGGCGTTGCTGCTCCAGTCCATCAGGCCGGTGATGCTCAGGCGCAGCTCAAAGGGCAGGCGCTGGCGCAGGTCGCGCAGGAAGTCGGCGTATTCGTGCAGGTATTGGGTGCGGGCGTCGAAGTCGATCTGGACGCCGACCACCGGGTTGCCCGCGTCGCGCCAGCGTTGTACCTGGCCGAGCAGTTGGGTGTAGACCTGTTCGGGCCAGTGCAGGGTGTGGGCGCGGTAGACCACCCAGACGTCGCCTCGGGTGAGGCGCGGTACGCTGATGCCTTGGGCGATCAGTTGCACGCCGCGCTGGGGCGCGCGGCGGGTGGAGTTGATCTGGCCCTGGAGGATGTACAGGGTCTTGGCCTGCTTGAGTACCGGCTGTGGCGCGACGCCGCTCCACAGCCAGAAGGCGTCATAGTCACGGGCATCGACGGCGCCGAACGCCGGGCTTGCCAGCAACAGCACGCCCAGCCACAGGCGTTTCACCAGTAGTACTGCAGCGATTTGCCCCACTGGGTGTCGGCGAAACCACTTTTCAGTTGGCGGAACCAGGCTTTGCGCACGGCGGGTTCGACGTCCTGGCCGCCGCAGCTGTTGTAGCCGGCCGGCGCGTAGCAGTTGATGGCGCGGAACAATGCGTAGGCTTTGTCGGTTTTCGGCGCCTTGGCGTTGGCGATGACCTGCTTGTAACCGTCGAGCCGCGAGAAGGTTTCACCCTTGAAGTCCGATGCGCTGCTGCCCAGGCTGCCGGCGGCGCGGGCCTGTTCCAGGGGCATGCCGTCCAGGCCGTTGCGCAGGATGAATTCGCCGAAGCAGTTCAGGGCCTGGGGGTTCTTCGCGTCGGTCTGCAAGGTCGCTGCGGTTTGCGCGATGCTCGGGCAGGCGTAGCCGGATTCGGCCTTGTCGCCGTTCCACTGGAACAGTTTAAGCGTCTGGCTGGCGCTGTAGACGTAACCCAGGCTGGTGCCCAGTTTGTCCTCGGGGGCCTGGGCCGGCAGTTGCTTGAGGTCCTCGGCGAACGTGGCGAACTGGCCGTGCAGCAAGTCTTTGTAGAGCAGCACGAATTGCGCGGTCTGGCGTTCCAGCGGATCGCTCGCCTGGGCGATCTGCTGGCGCAGCAGTTCAGCCCCGGCGACGTTGCGCAGCAGGATGTAGCGCACCTGCCTGGCACTGATCGGCGAATCGCTGGCGAACACCTTGGCCAGTTGGCCACTGCGCTCGTAGTTCATGGCCAGGGCCAATTCCAGCTGGTCGCGTTGCAGCGGCAGCTTCGCCAGTGGCAACAGTTGCAGCCACACAGCCTCTGCGCCTTTCCAGTCTTGCTTGGCTTCCAGGGCCAGGGCGCGCAGGGTCTGCTGGCTGAAGGCGAAGTAGTTCAGGTTCGACGGCACGCTCTGCGGCAACTGCTTCAAGGCGGCGTCCGGTTGATGCTCGATGTACAGCGCGCACACGGCCAGCAAGTACTCATAGAGCTCTGGCTCGCCGGCGAACGCGGCCTTTTGCTTCTCGAGGTCGGCGCGGCTGAGGGCGGGCTGGTTGCCGCCGCGCATCACCATCAGGTCGCTGACGAGCTGGATCATCGGGGTCTTGACGGTATCGCTATTGACCATCAACAGCTTGAGGTCAGCTTCTTCTATCAGCTCATCCTCAGACACATTGCGCTGCTCGTCGGTGGCCGTCAGTGCCCAGGCGAACGCGTCGGCGAGCTGGGTGTTGTCGTCGGCCAGCCAGTACACCCGCCGCAGCAGGCCGTGGGCCGAGGCCGCGTATTCGCCCTGTGGATAAGTCTTCAGGTAGGCGTTAAAGCCCTGCTCGGCCGTGGCCAATGCGGGCTTATCCACACGGTCCAGGTGCGGCACGCCGTCTTCGTCATAGGTGTCGGCCTGGGCCTGGTTGAGCGCTGTGCGGGCGGTCATGTACAGCGCGGTTTCCTTCAGCCACGGCGATTGGGCACTGCCGACGCTGGCAAAGCCTTGCGCGGCTTCGGCGAAGCGGCCGCTGTAGAAATCGGCGGCGGCTTGCAAGTAGGTGCGAAACAGTTGGCCGTCGGCTGACTGGATCTGCTGCGGCTCGACGATCACCGGGCCATCCCAGGTGCAGGTGGTGAGCAGTTGCAGCCGCGCCTTCGCCAGCAGCTCGCGCTCGGCCGCCGGCATATTGGCCTTGACCACTTGGCGGATAAACGCCGTGGCGCTGTCATCGTCGTTGCTGCGGCAGCGGCTGCCTTCGCCATTGAGGAACGCTTCGCCGGCGGTTTTGTATTCCTCGCGCTTGATGCCCAGGGGCGTCAGCAGGGTGTCGAGCTCGGCGGTAGGCGAATCGTCCGAGTCGGGCTCAGTCTCTGCACTGGAGGCTGCGGCCAGGCGATACACCGGGAACGGCACCGGGCCGAAACCCTGGGCCAGGTCATCTTCGCTCAACGCCTTGGGCGCCAACGGCGCGGCCTTTTTGTCGGCCAGCAACAGGCGCAGGTTGGCCCGGCTGTCATTGCCTGGGCTCAGGAACGGCACGTTGTTGCAAGGGTCCAGGCTGTCACGCGAGACACGCCAGTCGGGGTAGCACGAATCGTCGGAACTGGCCTGGGCCTGCTGGGAAATACCGGCCAGCAGGGCCAGTGCCAGGGGAGAGAGAAAACCGATGCGCATGACGTGTCCTTGATCCTGGGTCCTTGGAGGGCGCCAATCATAACGTGTTCCTACTCAGGCTTCGGTGAAGCCCTACACAAATTGCTGATTTGTCGGGGGGGAAGAGTGGCAATTTAGTCTTGCTGCCCTAGACTGCGGTCATCTTCAGGGAGAAGCATGCGCATGACGCACCTACGTAAATGGATATTAAGTTTTTCCTGTGTGCTGGGTGTGGCAACCATGGCCATGGCCGACGATCCGCTGCTGGATCATCCCTCCACGACCACCGCCGCCAGCACCGACAGCGAAGCCCGTGGCGTATTGCGTGCCCGTGACCAGGCGATGTTGGCCAGTGAGCTGTCCGGGCGCATCGTCGACCTGCCGTTCAGCGAAGGCGAGTCGTTCAAGAAGGGTGACACCCTGGCGCGTTTCGATTGTTCGGCCTACCAGGCCCAACTCAATGCAGCTTCAGCCGCCAGCCGGGGTGCCGGTGAAGAGCTGGCCCATAACAAGCAATTGGCCGCGCTGAATTCCGTCGGGCGTTTTGAAGTAGCCCGCGCTGAGGCCAAGCTCTCCGAAACCCAGGCGCAGTCCCAGGTCTACCAGGTGCAGGTCAAGCGCTGCAGCGTGCTGGCGCCGTATGACGGCCAGGTGGTGCAGCGCAAAGTCCAGCGTTATGAAAGCGTTTCGGCGGGTGCGCCGCTGCTGGAAATCGTCGACAACCGCAGCCTGGAAATCCACCTGCTGGTGCCATCGCGCTGGATGGGCAAGCTCAAGCCCGGCCAGACCTTCAGCTTTACCCCGGACGAAACCGGCCAGGCGTTCAGCGCCACCGTAAAGCGTTTGGGCGCCCGCATCGATGAAGGTAGCCAGACGCTCTTGCTGGTTGCCGCTGTGACCAATGCCACGGGACTGATGGCGGGCATGAGCGGTACTGCCCACTTCGCGCAACTGCAATGAACGCCCCGATGCCGGGCAATACCGAGCGGGTATTCGCCCAGTTTCTGGCGCTTGAGCACCAGACCCGTGCCGCCCGAACCACCGAGCAGTTGGCCTACAGCCTGGTCAACGACGGCCAGCTGTTGTTCGGCTATCGCCATGCGGCGCTGCTGATCGCCGGCAAGGTGCGGGCGGTGACGGCGGTGAGCAGTGTCGATCCGAATGCGCCGTTTGTGGCGTTCGTCGAGCAGGCCGTGGCGCAATTGCACAAGCAGGCGCTGGTCCAGGCCGCACGGGTGGTACCGACCGAGCAATTGAGCGCCCAGGTGCAGGCCGACTGGCAAAGCCTGTCCGCCGGCCATGTGTTCTGGCTGCCTTTTATCGACCCGCAAGGCCGCGTGTTCGGTGGTCTGTGGCTGGCGCGGGACACCCCGTGGAACCCGGCCGAGCAGGTGTTGCTGGCGCAGTGGGGCGATACCTGCAGCCATGCCTGGCTCGCCCTGCAACCGCGCCAGCCGTGGCGGCTGCGCCTGACCCGCAAGCGCCAGGTGCTGGTGGGGGTTGCGTTGTTGCTCGCGCTGCTGATCCCGGTGCGCCAATCGGTATTGGCGCCGGCTGAAGTGGTGCCGCTGGCCGGGCAGGTGGTGGCAGCGCCATTGGACGGGGTGATCGCCGAATTCCTGGTCAAACCCAACCAGGTCGTCAAGACCGGTGACCTGCTGCTGCGCTTTGAAAGCACCACCCTCACGGCTCAGGCCGACGTGGCGGCGCGCGCCCTGGGCGTGGCCGAAGCGGAACTCAAGGCCAATGCCCAACGTGCCTTTGCCGATGCCGAATCCAGTTCGCGCATCGACCTGCTGGCCGCGCGGGTCGAGCAAAAACGTGCCGAACGTGACTATGCCCGCGAGTTGCTCAAGCGCAGCGAAGTGCGCGCCGAGCGCGACGGTATTGCGGTATTCGCCGACGCCGAACGCTGGACCGGCAAACCGGTGCAGACCGGCGAGCGCCTGTTGCAGATCGCCGACCCGGCCCAGGCCGAGTTGCGCATTGAACTGGCAGTGGGCGATGCGATTGCGCTGGAACCGAACGCCCAGGTCGCGCTGTTCCTCGACAGCGACCCATTGCAGCGCCATCTCGCTACCCTGCAACGCGCCGCCTACGAGGCCCAGCCCACTCCGGGCGGGCAATTGGCTTATCGCCTGGACGCGCAGTTCGATGGAGCGCCGCCGCGTATTGGCCTGCGCGGTACCGCGAAAATTTTTGGCGAGCGCGCGCCGCTGGCCCTGTACCTTTTGCGCCGACCGCTGGCGGGCCTGCGCCAGAGTGTGGGCCTGTGACGAGCCTACCCAAGCTGCGCGAAGACCTGCAACTGTCCAGCGCCGGCGCCGCCCTGGATGGCTCGCCGCGCTGGACCTTGGCCGATCCGGTGCGCGGGCGCTATTTCAAGCTCGGTGCCACCGCCATCCGCCTGTTGCGTCACTGGGCTTTGGGCGACCCGGAAAAAGTCTTGCAAGCCGCCAACCGCGAGCCGGGCCTGCCCTTGGGCGGCAGCGAGGTGGACGAGCTGCTGAGTTTTCTGCGCGCCCACGACCTGATCGCCGCCCTCGACCCCGAACAACGGGCCAGCTACCTGTATAAAGCCGCCGCACAGAAACAAAGCCTGGGGAAAGTCCTGCTGCACCAATACCTGTTTTTCCGCATCCCGCTGTGGCGTCCGGACACTTTTCTCAACCGGGCGTGGCCGTGGCTGGCGCGCTTCGGGCCGGGCCTGTTGCGCTATGGTTTGCCGATCATCCTGGGGCTCGGCGTGTTTCTGGTCGCGCGGGACTGGCAGCGGTTCCTGGCGACCTTCCCGCACCTGTTCAGCCTGGGGGGCGCCCTGGCCTTTGGCAGCGCGTTGTTTTTCGCCAAGCTGTGCCATGAGTTCGGCCATGCGTTCATGGCCAAGCGCGCCGGCTGCCGGGTACAGAGCATGGGCGTGGCGTTCATGGTGATGCTGCCGATGTTCTACACCGATGTGAGTGACGCCTGGCGCGTCAATGACCGCCGCTCTCGCCTGATGATCGGCGCGGGTGGGGTGATGGCCGAATTACTGCTCGCCTGTGTCGCGCTGCTGGCCTGGTCGCTGTTGCCGGACGGCCCGGCCCGCACGGCGGCGTTCATGCTGGCCAGTGCCACGTGGTTGACCACCTTGGCGATCAACCTCAACCCGTTCATGCGCTTTGATGGTTATTTTTTGATCAGTGACGTGTGGGGTGTCGATAACCTGCAAGGCCGCGCGTTCGCCCTGTGCCGCTGGCGCCTGCGTGAGTGGCTGTTCGGCTACGGCGAGCCGGCCCCGGAGCCTTGGTCGCCGACGATGCAGCGGCGCCTGCTGTGGTGGGGCTACCTGGCGTGGTTGTGGCGGGCGGCGTTGTTCCTGGGGATCGCCTTGGCGGTGTACCACCTGTTTTTCAAATTGCTCGGGATCTTCCTGATGCTGGTGGAGTTGGTGTGGTTCATCTTCCTGCCGATCTTCAAGGAATGGCGCGAATGGTGGAGCCGGCGCAGCCAGGCCTATGCACCGAGGGTGCTGCTGACCGGCCTGGGGTTGCTGTTGATCCTGCTGGCGCTGGTGGTGCCCTGGCGCAGCGCCGTGGAGCTGCCGACGATGCTCGAGGCGGGACGCGCCAGTGCGCTGCATGCACCGGTGGCGGCGCGGGTCAAGGGGCTGAAGGTCGTCGATAGTCAAGCGGTGACTCAGGGCCAGGTGCTGATTGAGCTGGAATCCCCTGACCTTGATGCCCGGCAAAGTATCGTGCGCCGCGAAGTGGAGATCCTGCAGTTGCAGATGCGCCGCCAGGCGGGTCGCAGTGAAACGGCGGCGGACGCGGGCATCAACGACCAGCGCCTGTCCCAGGCCCTGGCCGAGTACCGTGGCCTCGCCGCGCAGCGTGAGCGCCTGCTGCTGCGAGCGCCCCATGCCGGCATCGTGCGCGATGTGCTGCCGCAGTTGAGCGTGGGCCGCTGGCTGTCACCCAAGGACGCGCTGGCGCGGGTGGTGGAAGACGGCGCCCGTCTGCGCGGCTATGTGGCTGAAGCCGAGTTGTGGCGCGTGGCGCCGGGGGCGACCGGGCGTTTTATCGCCGATGACCCGATGCACGCCGCCATCGCGGTGGAATTGACCGACATCGACGCCAACGGCGTGGCCTACCTGGATCAAGAGGCGTTGACCTCCGACCACCATGGGCCGATAGCCGTGCGCCGTGACGAAAACCAGCGCCCGGAGCCGGTACAGGCCCAATACGGCGCCCGCTTGAAAAGTGTGCAATCGATCCCGACGCCCCATCAGCCGCTGCGCGGTGTGGTGGTGTTACAAGGGCGCAGCGAGTCGGTGCTGGGCGTGGCCTGGCGACGGGTCGCCGCATTGGGGGTCAGGGAAAGCGGGTTCTGACAGGAGTTGAACGCGATGTTGAACAAGGAAGGCGCTTTGGCGCAGGGCCTCTCGGTGCGCCCGTCACGCAGTACCGACGAGCCGTTTTTGCACAGGCTTTACCGCTCGGCACGCGCGGACTTGCAGTGGATCGATGGTGAGCAGGCCCTGGTGGAAGAGGTCATCGCCCAGCAGTTTCAAGTTCAGGAACGCGGCATGGGCGAGCACTTTCCGGGTGCGCTGCATTACGTGATCGAGAAACTCGATACCCCCATCGGCGCCTTGAGTGCCGACTTCGGGCCCAATGAAATCCGCGTGTTGTACCTGGCGTTTATCCCTGCCGCCCGAGGCCAAGGCTTTGGCCGGGCAGTGCTGCAGGGCGTGCAGCAAGCCGCACAACAGGTGTGTTGCCCAGTGGCCACGGTGGTCTGGGCGAGCAACCCCCATGCGCGCCAGCATTACCTGGCGCTGGGGTTTCGGGTGGAAGAAGCGACGCCTGCCGCTCAGCGCTTGGTGTGGTACCCGTCTCAGTTGAACACGATGCAGAAATAACCGCGCTGCGCGTCACGGCCCATGGCGGGCTCGCGGGATACAAACACGTGTTCCAGGCAGGTGTGCGCCAGTGGCAAACGGCACAGGCCATCGACGAAGTCGGTAGGTTCCAGGCTATTGAACAACACACTGAACGCTCCGCGAGGGCTGCCCGGCATGCTCGCTTGCGGTGCATCGTTCAAGCGTTGGATCTGGATCGGCAGCGCCGAACCATCGGGCAGGTACAGCACGCTGGTGCGGTTCAGCAACGGCCGAAAATGCTCAGGGGTGACCAGGTTCAACATAGGGGGCTCCGCGTCAGAAGGGCCGAGGCCTGTAAGCCTCGGCCACGTGCAGGTGTCAGCTGCGTGATGGAAAGATCCCGTTCAGGGCAATGCTGAAGTTGATCGCCAGGAACGGATTCATCGACCCCATCGGCAGGCCTTGGCCCGCAGGCGCGAGGGTTCCCGTCACCGTGGAGGCGACGCCCTTGAGCGGCACCGGGCTGACGCCTTGTTGGTCGGAGTAGATCGTGGCACTGCCCGGTCCCGCGCCGGAAGCACCGATAAACGCGTTGGTGGCGGTGGGCACCGTCACTGGGTTGCTGGTGACGCTGGTCAGTTGCACCGAGGTGCTGATGGCGAGCGTTGTTGCATCGTGGGTGTGGGCGGGCAGGTTGGCCAGGGTGGCTGTGACGCTTTCGGTGCCGGCGAATTCGCCCATGACCCGTGGCGACAGCCCTGCACCGTTGCCTTGGCCGATGGGTAGCCGACCTTGCAGGTCCGGTAGCTTGAACGTTTGCACGCCATCGCCGCCGTAGGTGACGCCTATCAAGGCGAACAGCGTTTGGAACTGGCTGAGCGAAAGGGTCTGACCGGCGCACAAGGCCCAGTCTCGTGGAGCGAAATTAAAGGCGAAGGGTTGGATGGTGCCGATGAATACTTCCATGATTCGTTCATCCTTGTATGGGCTTTACGGGGTGTGACGCCAATCGATCGGGCGCCATCGCAGAGCGTAGACGCAGCGCTCGCTCGCTGCCTGGCGCTTTCGAAACAGCGAGCGAACCGGGGGCTTTTGACCTAGAGTGGCGACTGTTTGTGCATGCACGGGTTTTGCTTTGGAAACAGGCAATGGCAGGGGAATTGAGGTGCGACGGTCTGTGGTAGAGCAAGACGAAAAGGCTGCGGCCGTTACCGCGTACAACGGCGCCTGGGCAGGCGCCGGATGGCTGAGCCGGCTATGGTGGTTGCCGATCCTGGCGCTGGCCATGGCCGTGCGTTTTTATGGCCTGACGGCGGCGGCGATCTGGGGCGACGAAGGCTCCAGCCTGCTGCTGAGCGAATACGCCGTGGGCGACCTGTGGTTTCACGCCGCGCACGATGTGCATCCACCCCTGTACTTTTTCATGCTGCGCGGCTGGATCGAACTGTTTGGCGACGGGATCTGGTCCATACGCAGCATGAGTGCGCTGCCCGGCGTGGTGGTCGTGGGGCTTGGCGTCTGGCTGACACGCCAGCTGTCGACCCAGCGTGCGGCCGTATTGGCCGGCGTACTGCTGGCGCTGATGCCCACGGCGGTGCGCTATAGCCAGGAAGTGCGGATGTATTCGCTGCTCGGCGTGTGGCTGCTGGCCGCCACGTTGGCGCTGGTGTATTGGGTGCGCCAACCCCAACGCAGCCGCTGCCTGGTGGCCTACGTGTTGCTGATGGCCGCCGGTTTCTACACCCACTACTTCACCGCGTTGTGCGTGCTGGTGCATTGGGCGTGGCTGGGCGTGCTGTGCACGTCCCAGCGGCCTGGCGAGCGCCTGATTCTGCGTCGGCAGTGGTGGCTGGCCAACGTGGTCATCGTGCTGTTGTACCTGCCGTGGCTGCCGAACCTGCTGGGCCTGGTGCAGCATGTCGATGAACTCAAGGTGGGCGGCGATATAGGCTGGGAAGACCCGGTCAGCCTGCTCTCCGTGCCGTCGATGATCTGGCAGTTCCTGCTCCAGGATGAGGGCCTGGGCATTTGGGCGCCGCTGTTCTGGCTGTTCCCGTTGCTGCTGCTGGGTGTAGTGGGTGTTACGGCCTGGCGTGATCGCGAGCGTTATCGTCCGGCCAGCCTGTTGGCGCTGTTCTTCCTGTTGCCGCTGTTACTCGTCTACGGCGTGTCGTTTATCTCCCCGGTGTTTATCGAGCGTTACCTCACGGTATACGCCCTGGGCTTGCCGATTCTGGTGACGATAGCCATCGACCGCTTGCCCTCGCGCCTGTCTCTGCTGGGGGCGGCGCTGTTCGTGCTGTTGGTCGGTGTGGAACTGCTGGGGCTGAAGAACAACTTCACGGTGGATGAACATGACCAGTTCAACGGCCCAGTGGAGTTCGTCAATCGCAACTACCAGGAAGACGACCGCATCGTTCTCAGTGACATGCTGTGGTACCTCAGCTACGTGTATTACGACCAGACCGACGCCCAGTTGCAGCTCTACACCCCGCCCAAGGCCGATGGCACGCCAACCCGGCCGAATGCCTACGGCTTTGGCACCCTGGTGGACCAGGACGGCGGGCGCATCTACCTCGACCGTTTGTCGGATTTGCCGGCCGATACCCGGCGTGTCTGGCTGATCAGCAGCAACGAACAGCCGGACGAATTTGCGCCGCTGCCAGCGGATTGGCGACTAGTCAGCCAACAAGACGGCGGTGGGGCGAGGGCGCGTCTTTATGTGTTGTGCCGCGGCCCCGAGCCCTTGCGACCGGAAGGTTGCCGCTAATACCCATTCGTTATGAAAGGAATATCAAAATGGTGGCAACTGCGTCCTAGTGGTGCGTGCAATCTTCAACTACTCTTCGACGACAAATGGATGTTGTCCTACAAAGTGGTGAATGGATGCAGTATCACTTTATCTCCGGACTGCCGCGTTCTGGTTCGACTCTGCTCTCTGCGATTCTCCTGCAGAACCCGCGTTTCCACGCAGGCATGAGCAGCCCAGTGAGCCCTTTGTTCAACGGGGTGCTGGCGCAATGCAGCGCCGGCAGTGAGTTCGGCTCGGTGATCGATGCCGGCACTCGCCGCCGTTTGTTGCGCGGGCTATTCGACGCCTATTACGCCAACCAGACCTCCACCCCGGTGGTGTTCGACACCAATCGCCAGTGGTGCGCGCGCATGCCCGCACTGCATGACCTGTTCCCCCAGGGCAAGGTAATCGCCTGCGTGCGCAACGTGGCGTGGGTCTTGGACAGCCTTGAACGTCTGTACCGCGCCAATCCGTTCGAGAACACCAAACTGTTCAATGACGATGACGAGCGCAACACCGTGTACAGCCGTTGCGAAACCCTGGCCCAGCGTAATCGCTTGGTGGGCTTTGCCTGGACGGCGCTCAAAGAGGCGTATTACGGCGAGAACGCCGAGTCGTTGCTGATCGTCGATTACGACTTGTTGAGCCAGGCCCCGGAGCGCGTGATGCGGCTGGTGTATGAGTTCATCGGTGAACCGTGGTTCGAACATGATTTCAATCACCTGACCTACGACGCACCGGCCTTTGACGAGGCGCTGGGGCTTGCCGGCCTGCACAAGGTCAAGCCCAAGGTCGCGCCACAAGCCCGGCGAACCGTGTTACCGCCGGACCTGTTTGAAAAGTATGCCGCGTTGTCGTTCTGGCGCGATGGGTCTGCCAGTGCAGCCAATGTCATTCGTATGAAAACCGACGCCGCGATCAGCTGATTGCGGTTTTTCTTTTTTGCGTGTTCAAAGCGTTCGAGTCCAGGTGATCGTCATGTGGTGGAGCAAAGGCAAATCGCGGGTAACCGAGGGTGCACACGCCCTGGCATCGCCAATGATCATGTTCCTGGAGCCGCGAATGCTGTTCGACGGTGCAGTGGCCGCAACCGTGGTCGATGCCGCGCAGCCGGATGCCCAGCCTACGGCCGAGGCGGCCAAGACCCCCACGGCGGATCAGCCGGCGGACACTCACGCGCCCCAGGGCCAGGTCGATGCGACCCAGGCGGCGGTGCCGGGCAAGAGCGTGCTGTTCGTCGACTCACGAGTCAAGGATTCCGCCAGCCTGCTCGAAGGCGTGGCGACCGGTACCCAGGTGGTGCAACTGGATGCGACCAAGGACGGTTTGCAGCAGATCGCCGACTACTTGGATAGCCACCAGGGCGTCAGCTCGGTGCAGATCATCGCCCACGGTAACGCCGGCGATTTGTGGTTGGGCAACAGCTACCTGTCGGCGGATAACGTCCAGGCCCGCAGCGAGGTGCTGGCGCAGATCGGCCAGGACATGAATGTCGGTGGCGATATCCTGATCTATGGCTGCTACACCGCCGAAGGCGAGCGTGGCTTGAGCCTGGTCGATTCATTGGCGCAGTTGACCGGCCGCGACGTGGCGGCGTCAACCGACCGCACCGGCCTGGGTGGCGACTGGGACCTGGAAATCGCCACGGGCAATATCGAAAGCGCCAACGTGCTGTCGGCCAGCGCCATGAGCGAGTATCAATGGGGCCTGGCCACCTGGACCGCCACCAACAACCTCAATGCCGGCGTGGGTTCCCTGCGCGCGGCGCTGACGTCCGCGCAGAACGGCGACATTGTCACGTTCAATAACACCATGACCATCGGGCTGACGTCGGTGCTGGTGATCGACAAGAACGTCACTATCGATGGTGACCTCAATAACGACAACGTGGCCGACGTGACCCTCGACGGCCAGTACCGCACACAGGTCATCAATGTGACGGCCGGCACCACGGCCACCCTCGATGGCTTGGTGATTACCCGTGGCATGGCGGCAGGCAACGGCGGTAACGGCGGCGACGATGCGCTGGTGAGCAAGGGCGGCGGCATCTACAACGCCGGTACCTTGACCCTGAAAAACGTCACGGTGACCGCGAACGCCGCTTCGGGCGGTGGTGGCGGCGGCGGTGTAACGCCGCAATATGCCGGGGGCGGCGGTGGCGGCGGCGGCGCGATCACCGGCGGTACCGGCGGCAAGGGCGGCGACACGCTCAACTCCACGGGCTCCAACGGCACGGCGGGGCAGGGCGGTGCGGGCGGTGGTTTCTTCAATATTGGTGGGCGTGGCGGTTCCACCACCGGTGGCGCCGGCGGTGCGGCGTATCCGGGTTATAGCACCGGTTCGGCCGGTGGCACGGCCACCAGTGGCGGATTGTCCATCGGCGGTGGCGGCGGTGGTGACGGCTATGACGACATCGGTGGCGCTGGCGGCGGTGCAGTCGGCGGGATCTACAACGATACCGGCGCGACCTTGCGGGTCATCGGTAACTCGGTCATTTCCAATAACGTGGGTGCCGGCGGTGGCGGCGGTGGCGGCGGTGCGGGGGGTAGCTACCTCCAGGCGGGCGGTGCGGGTGGCGTCGGCGTCGGTGCTATCTGGAACAAGGGTTCGATCCTGATGACCGCGGCCAACTTCATGGCACTGGCCGGTAACGTCGGCGGCAGCGGCGTAGGGGGTACGAGCGCGGGCTCTGCCGGTGTTTCTCCGGCGTCGGTGGTCAATATCTATGGCGACGGCGGCACTCTCAACACCAACTATGTGCCGGACGAGACACCTCCCACCGCGACCGTCGTGGTCGCCAATACCAACCTGAACTCCGGCGGTACGTCGCTGGTGACCATCACCTTCTCCGAAGCCGTGACCGGCCTCACTGCGGCAGACCTGGCAGTGCAGAACGGCAGCGTCGGGACCTTGACCAGTGGCGACGGTGGGATCACATGGACGGGGACGTTGACCGCAGCCGGCAACATTGCTGACACCACCAACATCATCACCCTGAACAACACCGGCGTGACCGACTTGGCTGGCAATGCAGGTGTGGGCACCACTGACTCGAACAACTACATCGTCAACGATACCGTGGCACCCACGGCGTCCATCGTGGTCACCGACACCGCCCTCAGGATCGGCGAAACGAGCGTAGTGACCATCACCTTCAGCGAAGCAGTCAGCGGTTTCACCACCGCCGACCTGACCGTTGCCAACGGCTCAATCAGCGGCCTGAGCAGCAGCGACGGTGGCATCACCTGGACGGCCACGCTGACGCCGGACGCGGCTATCACCGATGCCACCAATCTCATTGTCCTGAATAAAACCGGCGTGGCAGACCTCAGTGGCAATGTTGGTGTGGGCTCTATCAATTCCAATAACTACGCCGTCGACACGCAACGCCCGACCGCCACCATTGTGGTGGCCGACAACGCGCTAAGCGTCGGCGAAACCTCGCTGGTGACCATCACCTTCAGCGAAGCGGTGACAGGCTTTACCAGCGCCGACCTGACGGTTGCCAACGGTACGGTCACCGGCCTGAGCAGCGGCGACGGCGGTATCACCTGGACCGGCACGCTCACGCCGAGCGCCAGCACCAGTGACACCACCAACCTGATCACCCTGGACAACACCGGCTTGAGTGACCTGGCGGGCAACGCCGGCAGTGGCACCACCGATTCCAATAACTATGCCATCGATACCCTGCGCCCGACCGCCACCATCGTGGTGGCCGACAACGCCCTGAGCATCGGCGAAACCTCGCTGGTGACCATCACCTTCAGCGAGGCAGTGACCGGTTTCACCCTGGCCGACCTGACCGTTGCCAATGGCGTGTTGAGCGGGCTGAGCAGCAGCGACGGCGGTATCACCTGGACCACGACGCTCACGCCGAGCGCCAGCACCAGCGATGCCACCAACCTGATCGTCCTGGCCAATACCGGTGTGGCGGACGCGGCCGGTAATGCTGGCAGTGGTACCACCAACTCCAACAACTACGCTGTCGATACCCAGCGCCCCACCGCCACCATCGTGGTGGCCGACAACGCGCTGAGCGTCGGCGAAACCTCGCTGGTGACCATCACCTTCAGCGAAGCGGTGACAGGTTTTACCAGCGCCGACCTGACGGTCGCCAACGGCACGCTTACCGGCCTGAGCAGCGGCGACGGCGGTATCACCTGGACCGGCACGCTCACGCCGAGCGCCAATACCAGCGATGCCAGCAACCTCATCACCCTGGACAACACTGGCGTGAGTGACGCGGCGGGCAACGCCGGCAGCGGCACCACCGATTCCAACAACTACGCCATCGACATGCTGCGCCCGACCGCCACCATCGTGGTGGCCGACACCGCGCTGAACATCGGCGAAACGTCCCTGGTCACGATTACCTTCAGTGAGGCGGTGACCGGTTTCACCCTGGCCGACCTGACCGTTGCCAACGGCAGCCTCAGCGGCCTGAGCACCAGCGACAACATCACCTACACCGCGACCTTCACCCCGAGCGCCGGCACCAGCGATGCCACCAACCTGATCACCCTCAATAACACCGGCGTTGTGGATGGGGCGGGCAACGTCGGCAGTGGCAACACCGACTCCAACAACTACGCCATCGATACCCAGCGCCCGACCGCGACCATCGTCGTGGTTGACACTGCGTTGAGCGTCGGCGAAACCTCGCTGGTGACCATTACGTTCTCCGAGGCGGTCAGCGGTTTCGACAATTCGGACCTGAGCGTGGCCAATGGCACATTGAGCGCGGTCAGCAGCAGTGATGGTGGTATCACCTGGACCGCCACCTTCACACCGGCCCTCGGTATCAGCGACACGTCCAATGTGATTACCCTGAACAACACCGGCATCAACGATGCGGCGGGCAACACAGGTACCGGCACCACCAGCTCCAACAACTACCAGGTCGACACCAACGTGCCGACGGCGACCATCGTCATCGCCGATACCATGCTGAGTATTGGCGAGACATCGTTGGTCACGGTGACCTTCAACTCGGCGGTCAGCGGGTTCGACAATGCGGACCTGACCGTCAGCAACGGCACGCTCAGCACTCTGAGCAGCAGCGACGGCGGCGTCACCTGGACGGCCACGTTTACGCCGAGCGCCAGTATTTCCGACACCAGCAACGTGATTACCCTGGACAATACCGGCTTGGTCAACGGCGCCGGCAACGCGGGTGTGGGCACCACCGATTCGAACACCTACGCCGTCGACACGGTGCGCCCGACCGCGACCATCGTCGTGGCCGACACCGCCATTGCCGCCGGCGAGACCTCGCTGGTGACCATCACCTTCAGCGAGGCCGTAACGGCGTTCACCAGTGCTGACCTGACCGTCGCCAACGGCTTGATTTCGGGGCTGAGCAGCAGTGACGGCGGCATCACCTGGACTGCAACTTTCACGCCGACCAATGGCGTCGCCGACACCAGCAACGTCATCACGCTAAACAATGGTGGCATCGTTGATTTGGCCGGCAACGCCAACGTCGGCACCACCGATTCCAACAACTACGCGCTGGATACCCAGCGCCCAACTGCAACGATTGTGCTGGCCGATCCCTCCCTCAGTGTTGGAGAAACCTCGTTGGTGACCATCACCTTCAGCGAGGCCGTGACCGGTTTCAGCAACGATGACCTCAGCGTTGCCAACGGCACCCTGAGCGCTGTCAGCAGCAGCGACGGCGGCGTGACCTGGACCGCCGTCTTCACCCCGACCCTCGGCGTGCGCGACGCGACCAACCTGATCACCCTGGACAACACCGGCGTGAGTGACGCGGCGGGCAATACCGGAAACGGTACCAGCGATTCCGCCAACTACAGCATCGATACGCAGGTGCCGACGGCAACCATCGTGGTCGTCGATACATCGCTGAACATCGGTGAAACCAGCCAGGTGACCATCACCTTCAACGAAGCGGTGAGCGGTTTCGACAACAGCGACCTGAACATCAGTAACGGCACGCTGAGCAACGTCGTGTCCGCCGACGGCGGTGTTACCTGGACCGCCATGTTCACACCGAACGCCAGCACCAGCGACACCACCAACCTGATCACCCTGGACAATACCGGCTTGGTCAACGGCGCCGGCAACGCAGGCGTCGGCACCACCGATTCCAACAATTTCACGATTGACACCCAGCGCCCAACCGCGACGATTTCCGTAGCTGACAACAACCTGGGCATCGGGCAGACCACCACGGTGACCATCGGCTTCAGTGAAGCGGTCAGCGGTTTCGATCTGTCAGACCTGAGCGTGGCCAATGCTGTCTTGTCCAACCTGGCCAGCAGCGATGGCGGTAAAACCTGGACCGCCACCTTGACGCCGACGGCGGCCATCAGCGATGCCACCAACCTGATCGTACTGGACACCAGCCTGGTGAATGATGCCGCGGGTAACGTCGGCAGCGGCATCGTAATTTCCAACAACTTTGCGATTGATGGGGAGCGACCTACCGCGATCATCAGCGTCGCCAACCCCAGTCTGACGGTCGGGCAGACCACCACGGTGACCTTCACCTTCAACGAGAAGGTCAGCGGCTTCGAGCTTGATGACCTCAGTGTGGCCAACGGCACCGTGTCCAACCTGGCCACCAACGACGGCGGCAAGACCTGGACTGCGACCCTGACACCCACGGCGAACATCAACGATCCGAGCAACTTCATCACGTTGGATTCCAGCCTGGTGGTAGACCTGGCGGGCAACGCGGGCAGCGGTTTTGCCAACTCCAACAATTTTGCGATCAACACCATTGCGCTGACGGGCGATCCCCTCTTCCGCGTCACCGTTCCGGTTGCGCCCCAGGATGCGCCGAACCAGCCGTTGCAGCCGATCATCTTCGGCCGTCCGGGTGGCGATCTGGGTTCGCCCATCGGTTTCCCGCCGCTGTTCGAGCAACGTGAGATGGGTGGCGGCTTGCCGCCCATCGGCAGCATTTTCATCAACACCGGCGCGTCGTCGCCCAGCTTTATCGCCCAGGTGTTCAGCGCTGACGGTAGCGGGGACGGCAGTGGCCAGGGTTTCCTTGGCTTCGGCGGCGGCGACGGCGGGGTATTTGGCTCAAGCACGTTGTCAGGCCTGTTCAACCGCGATACCGGTGGCAGCGACTCAGGCTTCAAAGCGTTCGACAACCAGTCGATCAAGAGCGGCGGCGATGCGGCCCAAGGCCTGCGCGGCGTCTTTGGCGCACCGACCCTTGGCCAACAATTGCAACAGATCAACGAGAGGGAGCGTCACCAGGTGATGGACCTGGCACACGCACTGCAACAAGTCGGCATCAGCGAAATGCAGGCTTGAACACAACTAATTTCGACGCAGGAACAGGGGCAGTACAAGGATGAATACACGTCATAAGTTGTTCGGCGCCAGCGTGCTGGTGCTGGCGATCAGCGGTTGCGCGGTCACCAGTGAGCCGATTGAGCGCAGTGTCAGCGAGCAACGCGCCCGCAATGATCTGCACGGTATGTACACGGGGCAGGAACCCCTCAGCGGCCCGCTTACCTTGCACCAGGCCATGGCCCGCGCCGTGAAATACAACCTCGAAGGCCGTTTGAAGGTGATGGAAGAAGCCTTGGCCAAGCGTCAGTCGGACCTCTCCAGCTTTGACATGTTGCCGCGCATGGCGCTGTCCGCCGGCTACGCTGGGCGCAACAACACCAACGCCTCCAGCAGCCAGAGCGTGCTCACCGGCACCCAGTCCCTGGAACCGTCGACCTCCCAGGACCGCGACCGCCGTGTGGCGGACTTGACCATGGTGTGGAACGTCCTCGACTTCGGAGTCAGCTACATCAGTGCCAAACAGCAAGGCGACCAGCGCCTGATCATCCAGGAGCGTCGGCGCAAGGTCATCAACACCATCGTCCAGGACGTGCGCTCGGCCTATTGGCGAGCGGTGGCGGCCGAGCGTCTGCTGACCCAGATCGACAGCCTGATGGTACGGGTCGACCAGGCCCAGACCGACAGCCAGAACATGAGCGAACAGCGCATCGGCGACCCGATCCAGGCCCTTGGATACCAGCGCTCGCTGATCGAAGCCACGCGCCAGTTGCAGGAACAGCGCCGCGCCTTGTCCCTGGCCAAGACCGAACTGGCGACCTTGATCAACTTGCCGATGGGCACCGACCTGAAACTGGCCACGCCGGACGATTACGTGGTGCCCCAGCTCAAGGTCAACCTGGCGAGCCTGGAACAGGAAGCCCTGGCCAATCGTCCCGAACTGCGCGAGCAGGACTACCAGACCCGCATCAGCGCCGCCGAAACCCGCAAAGCCATGCTGCGCCTGCTGCCCGGCCTGGAGTTCTCCGCCGGCGGCCATTACGACAGCAACTCGTTCCTGGTGGACAACCGCTGGGCCGACTACGGCGCCAAGATCACCTGGAACCTGTTCAACGTGATCTCCGCCCCGGCCGCCATCGACGTCGCCAAGGCCGGTGAAGAAGTCGCTACCGCTCGGCGCCAGGCAATGTCCATCGCGGTATTGGCGCAGGTCTACGTGGCCAACGCCAACTTCCAGGACGCCGTGCGCCAGTTCAAGACCAACGAACAACTGGCCAATATCGACGGGCAAATCCTCACCCAACTGCGCAACCGTCACGAAGCGGCGGGCCTGGGCGAACTCGACCTGATCCAGGGCGAGCTCAACACCCTGCAAGCCGACCTGCGCCGCGACCTGGCCTACGCTGACCTGCGCAACGCCTACGGCCAGATCTTCGCCAGCGCCGGTCTCGACCCGCTGCCGGAGCAACTGGACTCCGACCGCGTGCAAAGCATCGCCACCGCCCTGGCCAGCCGTGAATCGGCCTGGGCCGCCGGCAACATCACCGCACCGGTGCCGCGTGCCCTCGTCCAATAACCTGGTGGCGCCGACGGCGAGCATCACCCGCCGTCAACGCGAGGCGCGCAATGGCCATCGCGGTGTGGCGATCCTGCTCACCGGCTTGCCCGCCTCGGGCAAGTCGACCCTGGCCCAGGGTCTCCAGGCCGCGTTCTTCGAACAAGGCCGCCAGAGCATCGTGCTCGACGGCGATGCCTTGCGCGTTGGGCTCAACAAAGACCTGGGCTTTGCCGACAGTGACCGCCTGGAAAACATCCGCCGCGCCAGCGAACTGGCGGCGCTGCTGGTGGACCACGGGCAGATCGTGATCCTGGCGCTGATTGCGCCCCTGGTGCAATTGCGCGCGGTCTTTGCCGAGCGCCTGGGGGCTGACTATCGCGAAGTGTGGTGCAGTGCCTCGCTGGCCGTCTGTGAGCAGCGCGACCCCAAGGGCCATTACGCCCGCGCACGGCGGGGCGAGCTACCGGGTTTTACCGGCATTGGTTCGCCCTACGAGCCACCGCCCCACGCGTCGCTGGTACTGGATACCGGCGTGCTGTCGGCACCGCAGAGCGTCGAGCGGCTGTTGGCCTGGCTGGCGCCTGAACTAGACTCTGGGAAATCATCTTCTTAGGAGTCCGCCATGGAATCGCCTGTGCACAGCTTGCCATCACTGTTCAAACAGCTTGGACTGCCGGATGACCCGGTCAGTATCGAGCAGTTTGTGGCGGTCCACTCACCGCTCAAGCCGGAGCTGCATCTGGCGGATGCGTTTTTCTGGACAGACAGCCAGAGAGCGTTTTTGCGTGAGGAAATTCTGGACGATGCGGATTGGGCGGAAGTGGTGGATGAGTTAAATCTGATGTTGCGGGGTGGGCGAGGGGTGTAAAAAAATTAGAGAAATCGCGAAAACTTGAAAAAATCGGGTGAGAGTTGAAAAAAAACTGGGCTTTAATCGCGTAAGTGAACTTTTTTTGAGGTTGCGCGATGTCTTTTGTTGGTTATGCCCATCTCCATCAATCCCTCGGGTTAAAAGCCATTGCGCCTACCCGGGCCGCGATGATCAAGCCAGTCACCCGGATTTCGATCATAGGTGATTGCCTCGCGGTTCCTCAGGCTGTTGCGCCCGTCACTGGCGCAGTGCTCGACCATATTCTTTTCGCCCTCAAACACGAAGGTATCAACCTTGGCATTCTGGCTCAGGCGCTTGAAACCGTCAGCGCAGACCAGTTATTGAACGAGCTGGATAAGGCACCTAACGGAGTATTTATTCGCAAGGTCTGTTACTTATGGGAAGGCCTGACCCTTCAGCAGCTCAATTACAGCAAGCCGATCAATAGCCGCGTTTCTCCCTTGTTTGACCCTCAACGTTACGTGACGGGACCGTCAACGCGTAATTCCCGCTGACGCATCGACTTTAATGGGCTGGGCTCTTTGGCTTATTGCGCGACCGTAGAGCGGACGCCGGAAATTGACGCTTTACTGAGCCTCGACATCCTCGGCCGCGCCAAATCCTTCATGGCCACCCTCCCACCCGAAATGATGGACCGTGCCATCCAGTGGGCCTACTTCCACGAAACGCGCGACTCGTTCGCCATCGAAAAAGAACAACCCAGCGAAGAAAAATCCCGCCGCTTCGTTCATCTATTACGTCAGGCCCACGAAGGCCGCTTGCTGACCGAAGACTACTTGGTAGATCTGCAGAACAACACCGTCTCCAACCCCTTCGACAAAGCCGTCGCGTTTCGCCATGAGCAGAATCATCTGCACAACGGCCTGCGCGGCGCGGCGGGCGTCAGCTATGTTCCTCCAGCCCCTGAACTTTGCCAGGAACTGATGGAAGAGCTGATGGCCTTCGCCAATCAGCCTGTACGTGAGGTCGACCCCTTGGTAGCGGCGGCAGTCACTGCGTTCGGCTTCGTATTCCTGCACCCGTTTATGGACGGCAACGGGCGATTGTCGCGCTTCCTGATCCATCAAACGCTCTGCCATTACGGGGCACTGGAAAACGGCCTGCTGCTGCCGGTGTCCGTCGCGATGAAGCACGAAGAGCAAGCCTATCTGGCTGCACTCAAAGCATTTTCCCAGCCGACGCGTGAATTCTGGAACGTCACGTGGCTGGACGGCGATCAAATGGCCTTCGACTTCATCGGCCACCCCTCGATCTACCGCTACTGGGACGCCACTCACTGCGTCGAATTCACCCTGCAAATGGCCCGCCGCGCGCTGGAAGTGGAACTGCGCGAAGAAACCGAATTTCTGGCCCGCTACGACCGCGTGATCAAGGCCGTGAATCAACGCTTTGATGTGCGCGGCAGCGATTTGTCGAAGTTGGTAATGATGTGCCTGGATAACGAGGGCAAGGTTTCCAAGCACCGACGCAAGCAGTTTCAGTACAGCGTGTCGGAGGAGGTGTTTGAGTTTATTGAGGAGGAGGTGGGGGATGCTCTGCGCGACATTGGGAAGTTTCCTATCGACTAAACGGAAGTGGACGATAGTGGCCGGTGGGAGGGAGTCGCTATTAACAGGCGCTAACTCCCTGCTCTGGACACAACATGAAACGCCTGGTCCCACACAACGAAATTGAAGGCTATGAACTCACAAAGATCGAGAGTCCCTATTTTGCAGGATTAAAAGTTCGAGAGTTTTTTCGTGCCCCATATGCGCTGCCCGGGTTGAGTGAATTGCTCAGTGAGTGCGGTCTTTCTCCCGTTTGCTGCTCCGCTGAAAAAGACCAACGGCGGGTTTTGGATAAACAGGCAGCCGGTGAGTGGTTGTTTGTGATGGACTATCCCTTTCTCCCTTTAAGTCGCGAATGTCGCGTAAATATGGACATCTAATGGGACGCCGACTTTATGTTGGGCCTGGCAAATGGGAGAAGGTAAGCATCGATTACGATGGAATTAAAAATACCGCGATACTCGCTGCTAATCGGTTAGTTTCAGCAGCTGATGAGGGAAGGGTATTTCTCGCGGATGGGAAAGATCTCGCGAACACCACTAGAGTTATGACTCAACGGTGGGTAAGGCTTGATAGTCGAGATGATCAACTTGCCCACCGATCAGTTGAGCGTCGGTATGGAGAGCTGCGGCATATAAAACAACGTTATCTGGAGGGCGATGACAACTGGCAGGTGGGTGGTAAGTCATGGCATTGGCAGCCTGTAACACCGGATGTGGCCTATGAGTACAAGGAAGCAGGAAAATGACGCGCAAGCATGTTTTTTGGTTTTGGGGAGCCATGGATGCTCTTTTTCTGATTCGGTATGCAGTGGCCAGCGCAATAGCGGGAAGAATTCCTTATTTGAGCGATCTTGAAAGTGCTTTATGGGGGCTGCGTGATCATAGTGTTGTGCAGTTATACATGTTCGGCTTTGCCATGCTGCTGCAAGTTTCCATCGTAATCTCGTGCTTGCTGTTCTTTCTTGGACATGAACAGGTGAGGTGGGTTACTTACCTTCAAACACCCTTGCGATTGGCTTTTATTGTGCCTTCTGTTTCGCTGTTGCTGGTAGGTGCTCAGTTTTTTCCTAACTACAACTTGGTGTTAATGGCTGCGTTAGTCGTTGCGTCCGAGGCAGTGAAAATCTGGAGCGTCTGGCGGTGGAGCAAAAGGTGCTGATGTTTTCCAGCAGGGCCGCTTAGGAGACTGAGCGGTCAATAAGCCGGTTGCACAGACCCAACCATCCACTTGGTCACGGCCACACGGATCCCCCTGCGCGATGTGACGGGCCAAAACAAGCGCCGCCTGGATGGCCAGGCCGCACAGCAACCCTGAAGCCGACACCGATCCAAAGGTGGGAGGGGGCTTGCCCCCGATGGCGGTGGATCAGCTAATGAATCTGTTCACTGACACTCCGCTATCGGGAGCAAGCCCCCTCCCACATTCGTCCTGCGGTGTTGTCACTGAATCGCTCCATCCATCGCTAAATTGTTTCTAAACTTGACGCAATTCGATGCGTCCATCATATTGATAGTTAGCAAACTAACTGTATGCGAACTATCCAGTGCCTCAATCCCTCGAACAACTCCAGATGAACCTCAGCAGCAGCATGGTGGTGGGCGCCCGTAACTGGCGCAAAATCTGCCAGAGCACTCTGGTGAGCTATGGCATCTCCGAAGCCTGCGCCGTGCCGTTGTTGATGATCGGCCGCCTGGGCGACGGGGTGCACCAGGTAAAAGTCGCCCAGGCCTCCGGGATGGAAAGCCCGTCGCTGGTGCGCCTGCTCGACCGGCTGTGCCATGACGGCTATGTGTGCCGTACCGAAGACATCCACGACCGCCGCGCCAAGGCCCTGAGCCTGACCGAGCGAGGTCGCGAGTTGGTGCAGGCGGTGGAGATGCAACTGGTGCGCCTGCGTCGCGAAGTGCTGGCGGACATTGCGACCGCCGACATGGAAGCGGCACTGCGTGTACTGCGGGCTTTTGAGGCGGCGACGCTTTGAGCGGATTTTTTACCGGCTTTCCGCCCGCCCGTGACTGGTTCTATGGGGTTCGTACATTCGCCGCGTCGATGATCGCGCTGTACATCGCCATGCTCATGCAAATGCCGCGTCCCTACTGGGCGATGGCCACGGTGTATATCGTCTCCAGCCCGTTTGTCGGCCCTACCAGTTCCAAGGCGTTGTACCGCGCCATCGGCACCTTGATGGGGGCGGCGGCGGCGGTGTTTTTTGTGCCGATGTTCGTGCAGTCGCCGTACATCCTGGTGGTGGTGATCGCATTGTGGACGGGCACCTTGCTGTTCCTCTCGATGCACCTGCGCACCGCCAACAACTATGCCTTGATGCTCGCCGGCTACACCTTGCCGCTGATCGCCCTGCCTGTGGTGGATAACCCGTTGGCGGTATGGGATGTCGCCGAGGCGCGTACCGAAGAAATCTTCCTCGGTATCGCGGTCGCAGCGGTGGTGGGCGCGATGTTCTGGCCACGGCGGCTGATGCCGGTGTTCGATGGCTCGGTGGCCAAGTGGTTCAGCGACGCCCAGGTTTATAGCCAGCGCTTTCTTTCGCGCAATGTGCAGCCGGAAGAAGTCAGCACCCTGCGCGGCGGCATGGTTGCCACCTTCAATACCCTTGAGTTGATGATCGGCCAGTTGCCCCACGAAGGCGCGCGGCCGCAGACGGTGCGCAACACCAAGGAACTGCGCGGGCGCATGATCCATCTGTTGCCGGTGATCGATGCCCTCGACGATGCGCTGTACGCCATCGAGCACCGCGCGCCGCAGTTTCTCGACCCGCTCACGCCGCTGCTGGAAGCCAGCCGGCAGTGGCTGGAAAACACCACGGAAAGCGCACCGCTGGAACGCTGGCGCGCCCTGCGTGACCAGGTCGACGCCCTGCAACCCCACGGCGAAGCGCTGGACGACCGCCACACGCTGCTGTTCTCCAACGCCCTCTACCGCCTTGGTGAGTGGATCGACCTGTGGCAAGACTGTCGCAGCCTGCAAGCCGCCATCCAGTGCGAGAGCCAGGACTCCTGGCGCGCCGTCTACCGCCACTGGCGCCTGGGCCGGCTCACGCCGTTCCTTGACCGTGGCCTGATGTTCTACTCGGCGTTTTCCACCGTCACCGCGATCATTGTCGCTTCGGTGCTGTGGATTCTGCTGGGCTGGACCGACGGCGGCAGCGCGGTGATCCTGGCAGCGGTGGCCTGCAGCTTTTTCGCCTCGATGGACGACCCGGCGCCGCAGATCTATCGGTTCTTTTTCTGGACCGCCATGTCGGTGCTGTTCGCCAGCCTCTATCTGTTCCTGGTACTGCCCAACCTGCATGACTTCCCGATGCTGGTGCTGGCGTTCGCGGTGCCGTTTATCTGCATCGGCACGCTGACCGTGCAGCCGCGTTTTTACCTGGGCATGCTGCTGACGCTGGTAAACACCTCGTCGTTCATCAGCATCCAGGGCGCCTACGACGCGGACTTCCTCAACTTCGCCAACGTCAACCTGGCCGGGCCCGTGGGCCTGTTGTTCGCCTTTGTGTGGACGTTGATCGCACGGCCGTTCGGCGCCGAACTGGCAGCCAAGCGCCTGACCCGTTTCAGCTGGCGCGACATCGTCGGCCTGACCGAGCCCGCCACCCTGAACGAACACCGCTACCTGGCCGTGCAAATGCTCGACCGCCTGATGCAGCACCTGCCGCGCCTGGCGTTGATTAACCAGGACACCGGCAGCGCCCTGCGCGACTTGCGCGTGGCGCTCAACCTGCTCGACCTGCTGGCCTATTCGCCGCGCATCCTCGGCGTACCGCGGGTGCTGCTCAACCAGGTGGTGGAAGGCGTGGGCGGTTACTTCAAGGCCTGCCTCAAGGCGGGTGAACGCTTGCCCGCGCCCAGCGGTCTGCTGATGACCCTCGACCGCACGCGCCGCGCCCTCAACGGCCAGGGCCTGCAAGACGAAGACGATACCCGCCTGCACCTGCTGCACGCGCTGGCCGGCCTGCGCCTGGCGTTGTTGCCGGGTGTGGAATTCATTGGCGGCACGGAGATGGAAGCGCCGCTACCCGATGGAGCGCCTTTATGATCGGTGATCTGGATATCAGCGGGGTGTTCCTGCCCACGCTGCTGGTGCTGATGGGCATTACGTACGTGTTGTTCCTGGTGGTGCACGGGCTGTTGACCCGCGTCCACTTCTATCGCCTGGTCTGGCACCGGGCATTGTTCAATGTGGGGCTCTACGCGCTGTTGCTGGGCGCGGTGGACTCACTCAGTCGATACCTGATGACATGAAAAAACCTTTTTTGACCATCGGCCGTGTAGTCCTGACGTTGTTGATCGTGAGCTTCGCGGTCGTCGTTGTGTGGCGCATGGTCATGTACTACATGTTTGCGCCCTGGACCCGTGACGGGCACATCCGTGCCGACATCGTGCAGATCGCGCCGGACGTATCCGGGCTGATCCAGCGCGTCGATGTGCGTGACAACCAACTGGTGACCAAGGGCCAGGTACTGTTTGCCGTGGACCAGGACCGCTTCAAGCTGGCCTTGCGCCAAGCCCAGGCCGCCGTGGCCGACCGCCAGGAAACCCTGGCCCAGGCCCAGCGCGAGTACAAGCGTAACCGTGGCCTCGGCAACCTGGTGCCCAGCGAGCAACTGGAAGAAAGCCAGTCCCGCGTTGCCCGCGCCCAATCGGCCCTGGCCGAAGCGCAAGTGACGGTGGATTCGGCCCAACTCAACCTTGACCGCTCGGTGATCCGCAGCCCGGTGGACGGCTACGTCAACGACCGCGCGCCGCGTACCCAGGAGTTCGTCACCGCCGGGCGCCCGGTGCTGTCGGTGGTGGACAGCAATTCGTTCCACATCGACGGCTACTTCGAAGAGACCAAGCTCGACGGTATCCACGTCGGCATGGGCGTCGACATCCGTGTGATCGGCGACAACGCCCGCCTGCACGGGCATGTGCAGAGCATCGTCGCCGGTATCGAAGACCGCGACCGCAGCAGCGGCTCGAACCTGCTGCCCAACGTCAACCCGGCGTTCAGCTGGGTACGCCTGGCCCAGCGGATTCCGGTGCGCATCGCCTTTGACGATGTACCGGCGGACTTCCGCATGATCGCCGGGCGTACGGCCACCGTGTCGATCATTGGCGACAAACCCCATGAGGGAGCCAAGCCATGAAGCAGCTTTGGGCAACCGCTGCGCTGGGGTTGTTGCTGTCGGCCTGCCAAGTGGTGGGGCCGGATTACAAGCTGCCGCGAACGTCTGCCGTCAACCGTGCTGACCTGCAGGGGCACCTGGCGGGTGAGGGCAACAACGTGGTGTCGGCGCCAGTGCCGGCCGACTGGTGGAAGCTCTACAAGGACCCGCGCCTGGACGAGTTGGTGCGCCAGGCCATGGCCTCCAACACCGACCTGCGCGTGGCGGCCGCCAACCTGCAGCGCTCGCGCTATCAGACCCAACAGGCTGAATCCGCCGGCGGCTGGAGTGCCGGTGCGAAGGCCGAGGTGCAGCGCCTGCAGGAATCCGGCGAAGCTTTTTTGCAGGCGGACAAAGTGCCGGTGGATAACATCGGCAGCGTAGGCATTACCACCTCATATCAATTCGATCTGTTCGGCACCTTGCAACGTGGCATCGAAAGCGCCCAGGCCAGCGCCGATGCGGCCCAGGCCGCCGTGGATATTGCGCGCATCACCCTGGTGGCCGATGTGGTGCGCTCCTACACCCAGGTGTGCGCGGCCAACGAAGAGCTGGCGATTGCCAACGAGTCCCTCGACCTGCAAGCCCAGAGCACCAAGCTGACCCAGCGCCTGCGCGACGCGGGCCGTGGTGATGAAACCCAGGTCACCCGCTCGCAAACCCAATACAAATCCTTGCGCGCCGACATGCCGCGCTACGAAGCGGCGCGCCAGGCCGGGTTGTTCCGCCTGTCGATGCTACTGGCCAAGCCCGTCGACCAACTGCCGGCGGGCACCGGCAGCTGCGCCGAGTTGCCGCACATCGCCCAACTGTTGCCGGTGGGCGACGGTGCGGCACTGCTCAAGCGTCGCCCCGACGTGCGCCAGGCCGAACGCCAACTGGCCGCCGCCACCGCGCGTATCGGCGTGGCCACCGGCGCGTTGTACCCGGACATCGCCATCGGCGCCACGGTGGGCACCGTGGGCCTGCTCGACAACCTCGGCCAGCCGGCGACCAACCGCTGGGGCTTCGGCCCGATGATCAGTTGGACGGTGCCGACCAACGGTGCCCGTGCGCGCATCCACGAGGCCGAAGCCGCGACCCAGGGCGCGCTGGCGCATTTCGACGGTGTGGTACTCAACGCCATCCGCGAAACCCAGACCGGCCTGGCGCAATACACTGCCGTGTTGCAACGGCGCGAGGCGCTGGCTGACGCCGAGCAATCGGCCCAAGAGGCTGCGGACCAGACCCACCGGTTCTTCCAGGCTGGCCGTGAATCGTTCCTCGCCGACCTGCAAGCCACCCGCACCTACACCGCGATGCGCGCGCAACTGGCGGCGGCGAACACCCAGGTTGCCATGAGCCAGATCGATCTGTTCCTGGCCCTGGGCGGCGGCTGGGAAAGCGGACGAACGCAAGCGTCACAGCCCGGCAAACCCTGAGCGAATGACTATGCTTTGTCAGGTGGAGCGCACTGCGGTTTGACGGGCAGGCGCTCCCCAGACACTGCTCGCGTTTGCTCATGGGGATTCCAATAATGAAAAACCCTTATGCTCCCGCTTTCTGGTGCGTGCTCTTCGCACTGGTGTTGTTATCGGCCGCGTATTTCTACGGCGTCATGCTCGCCCATCAACTCGACAAGGCCATGGTGTTTCTCGACAGCGCCTGCCTGGTGATCGGTTCCTTGTCCATCGGCGTGGTGGCCTGGGCCTCCTACCAGAACCAACGCGTGAAGAAAAAACTCCTCGAACAAGGCAAGACCCGCGTGGCGATCTGGGATACAAAGGTCGCGCTGCGTCGGGTCGAAACCGTGTTCGACCGCTATTTCTGGGGCAGCTATTGGCAGCCGGGGCGCACCTTCCAGGAAGTCATGGGCGACCTCACCGGCACGCCCCTGGAAAAAAGTCTCGACGTTCTGAAAAAACAGTGTGTGTTGCTTGATCGGCAGGTCGCCGATGGCAGGCATTGGCTGAATAACGCGCGGGAATTGTCCGACGTTGCCACGCAGATGGCTCGTGAGCGCTACCAACTGGACTTCTGCGACCCCAAGACCGACACCCCCGGCAATGCGGTCATACACCGCGAGTTTGAGGTGCTGGTGTACACCTGGACGGCGCGTCTGAAGACCTTCGACCACCAGCTCGACGAGATCGAATTGGAGTATTCCTGACGTAGCAGTGGTCGAGTAGAACGAGGCCGCGTTCGAGGACGAAGTCCTCGTAAAACCAGCACGCACGGTTTTTGATAAGCCAAGGTGTGTGGTTTTACGACTGCTTTGCAGTCGAACGCGGCCTCGCTGCGCTCGACCGCTGCTACGGAGCCTATGCTAACCTCTCCCGGATTTTTCGGCGGGCTTGAGCCAACCCCAACAGGGTCCAAGGAAGACAGCCCACTTCTCACAGGATTTGATCAGGTCACTTCATGAATAAGCCAGCAGTCGTTCTTTTGGGTTTTGTTGTCGCCGTAGGCGTCGTTAGTGCAGGCGGCGCCTGGTACACCGGTAAACAACTGGAGCCGGTGCTGCAAACCGCGATCCAGAACGCCAACAAGGAACTGCGGACCTCCATGGCGGGCGTCGATGGCACCGTGGACCTGGAGCTGGTGTCCCTGGAGCGTGGCGTGTTCAGCAGCACCGCCCATTACCGCTTGAAAGGCCAGGGTTCGGTCTTCGGCGAAGACAACCCTAATCCGGAACTGCTGTTCGTCGACCATATCGAACACGGGCCGCTGCCGTTCTCGCGCCTGGTGACGCTCAAATGGCTGCCGGTCATGGCCACCAGTCACTACGAACTGGAAAAGAACGCCACCACCGAGAAGTGGTTCGCTGCCGCTAAAGACGTGTCGCCGCTCAAAGGCGTGGCCAATATCGGCTATAGCCGCTCGGTCAACGGCAACATCGAATTGCTGCCCCTGGAGTTCAAGGACGCCGCAGCTTCGGCGAGCTTTTCTGGCGCCAACCTGAATTTCGACAGCACCGCCGAAGGCCAGAAGGTCAAGGCTGACGGCTTCATGAACAGCTTCAAGATCGCCGGGCTAGACAGCAAGGGCGAACACTTCGAAGCTCAATTATCTGGCCTGACCCTCGCCAGCAACCTGGAAAAATCCACCTTTGGCTTCTACACCGGGCAAAACACCGTTGAGCTGACCGACAGCACGTTCACCTTCGGCCCGCAGAAAGCCGTGCTGACGGTCAAAGGCTTCGAGCAGAAAGACTCCAGCGAAACCAAGGACAACAACCTGGCCGGCCGTGTCGACTACAAGATCGACGAGATCGGCTACCAGGGCAAACCCGTGGGTTCGGCGGCCATGGCCTTGAGCATGAAGAACGTCGACATCCCGGCCATGCTGGTGCTGACCAAGCTTTACCAGGACAAGATGCAGCCGGTGCAAGCCGCTGCCGCAGCGGGCGAGCCCGCACCTGAGCTGCAACTGACCGAAGCCGAGCAGGCCCTGGCCGAAGCGAACGTCAATCAGGTCCTGGCCGCCAAGCCGCAAATAGCCGTGGAAAACCTGTCCCTGAAAACCACCCATGGCGAAAGCAAATTCAACCTGCTGGTGGACCTGGCCAAGCCGGCGTCCATGGAGCTGCCACCGGTCGAACTGGGCAAGCAGATGATTGCATTGCTGGATGCCAACCTGACCCTGTCCAAGCCGATGATTGGCGACGTTGCCGCCTTGCAAGCGCAACTCGGTGGCGTGACCGACCCGAAAGCCATTGAGCAGCAGTCCCAAATGGCCGCCGAGATGGTCAGCGGCATGGCGGTCGGCACTCAGTTGGCGACCCTGGTCGGCAGCGACGTGGTGTCCAAGTTGCACTACGCCAACAATGAAGTGACCTTCAACGGCCAGAAGATGACCGTCGAGCAATTCATTGGTTTTGTGATGGCCAAGGTCGGCGCGGTCAGCGGCGCACAGTAAAGATTTCGCCATCGCCCGGAAATAAATAATGTGGGAGCGGGAGTGCCCGCGATAAGGGTCAAACAGTCGACGCGCGTGTCGGCTGGCACCCCGTTATCGCAGGCAAGTCCGCTCCCACATTCACATTTCAGAGGGGCCGCGCAATTCTGAACAATTGTTTTGAATTGGTCTTTTTCCTACTTTCCTAAGAGATAGTTCACACAGGAAAGCTAGGCCGGGTCATTAGACGCCGGCACCCTGCGGCAATTCGCTCAGGACCACCTATCGTTACAGCTTTCCGTGTGTAAGGAAGCTCACGATATGTTGCGAAACCTACCACTCAGTGCATCAGGCCGGTTGCGACTGCTCGTCGGGGCAGCCTTATGCAGCCAATTACTGATGCCCACCTTCGCCATGGCCGATCCGGCTTATGACGCGCTGATTATTCAGGCGCGCAACGGCAACTTCACCCCCGCCCTGACCCAATTGCGCCAACTGTCCGCCGAGCGCCAGACGCCAGGCCAGGTCAGCGATCATGTGGTGATCGCCGGTTGGGCCGGCCAGGACGCCGAAGTGCTGAAGGTGTACGAGGCCCAGGGTAAAAACCGCAACCTCAGCACCCAGGCGCTCGCCACCGTTGCGCGTACGTATCGCAACCAGCGGCAATGGGCCCAGGCCGAGGCGGTCTATCGCCAGGCGTTGCTGCGTGAACCGAACAATGTCGACCTGCAACTGGGCCTGGCCCTGACCCAGGCCGACGGCGGCAAAACCAGCGAAGCCGTGCAGCGTACTCGCGCGCTGGTGGCGGCCAAGCCCGATGACCCCAACCGCCGCATGGCCCTGGGTTATGCACTGACCCGCGCCGGCTTGAACTACGACGCACTGTTTGAGTTCGACCAGGCGTTTATCCGCGCCGGCGACAAACCTGACGTCGCCCGCGAATACATCGTCGCCCTGCAAAAGGCCCGCCTGCCGGAAGCCGCGTTGCGCCTGTCGGCCCAGCGTCCTGGCCTCTTGGACCCGGTGACCCAGCGCCGCCTGGAAGGCGACCTCGCCGCCGAACGCGTGCGCATGGCCGAATTCGCCACGCGTACCGAAAAAGAACGCTACGTGATTGCCGACCGGGCCCTGGCAGACTACGACAAACTGCTCGCCCGCTGGACGCCTGACGCCACCGCCCATGACGATGTGGTGCGCTGGCGTATCGACCGCCTCGGTGCACTCAAGGCGCGTGCGCGTACCGCCGAGGTGATCCGCGAATACGAAACGCTTAAGGCCGAAGGCGTGCAACTGCCGACCTACGCCGTGCGTTGGGTGGCCGCGTCCTACCTCGATCAGCGCCAGCCGGAAAAAGCCGAGCCGCTGTACCGCCAGGCCCTGAGCGCCACCGACGCCGAGCCCGATGATCGGGTCGAAGACACCACCGCACTGTTCTACGCCTTGCAGGAAAGCAACAAGGGCGAGGATGCCAACGAGGTCGCCAAGGGCCTCGCCAACAGCCAGAACCCGCGGGTCGAACTCAAGGGCTTGCCCATCGGCAACCCCAACGACGCGTGGATGGACGCCCAGCAACTGTCGGCCCAGGCCGGCGTCTACGGCGGCGACCTGCCGGGCAGTGAAGCTGGCCTGGAAGCGCTGGTAGCGAAAGCCCCCGGCAACGTAGGCCTGCGCCTGGCCCAGGCTGACATGTACCGCGCCCGCGACCTGCCACGGCGCGCCGAAGGCGTTCTCAAGGAAACCGAAGCCCAGGCCCCGCGCGACATCGGCCTGGAAGTGAGCCAGGCCTACACCGCCATGGACCTGCAGGAGTGGCGCCAGCTCGATGTGCTCACCGACGATGTGGTCGCGCGCAACCCGGACAACCGCCAGGTGCAGCGCCTGAGTCGCCTGCGCGACGTGCATGACATGGCCGAGCTGCGGGTCGAGGCCTATACCGGTAAAAGTTTTGGCGGCGGCAATGACGGTGATGCGGGCGCTGTCGCGGGTAGCCGCGATTGGGGCATTGAGAGTCGGATCTACACGCCGCCCATCGACGAAGACTGGCGTGTATTCGCGGGCGCCGGGTACGCCAAGGCCGATTTCAGCGAAGGCACCGGCCAGCATCGCTGGCAGGTCGTGGGCGTGGAGCGGCGCACCCGTGACATGACCATTGAAGCCGAGGTCTCCAACCATTCCTACGGCGATGGCTCCAAACAAGGCGCCGCGATCTCGATTGCCCGCGACATCAACGACAATTGGCAATACGGCGGCAGCCTCGGCTACCTGCTGAGCACCACGCCGTTGCGCGCGTTGAATGACGGGGTCACGGCCAACGGCGGCAGCGGCTTTATCCGCTGGCGCGCCAATGAAAGCCGCGAATGGAAACTGACCCTCAGCCCCTCCCATTTCAGCGATGGCAACGACCGCTTCGAAGCCTTGCTCAGCGGCCGCGAAGGCCTCTACAGCTCGCCGAAAGTGCAAGTGGACCTGGGCCTGGAAGTCGGCGCCAGCCGCAACAGCAAGGAAGACACGGTGTACTTCAACCCGAAGTCGGACTTCACCGTGTTGCCCGTCCTCAACATCAACCATGTGCTCTATCACCGCTACGAGACCCAGTGGAGTCAGCAGTTCCAGGTCGGTGCGGGTACGTATAGCCAGCGGGATTATTCCACCGGTGGCATCGGTCTGGTGGGCTATGGCCAACGCTTTCGCTGGAACGACGTCCTGGAAGCCGGCGCCAACCTGAGCCTGATCAGCCGACCTTATGACGGCGATCGCGAACGCGATCTACGCCTGCTCGTCGACCTCACTTACCGTTTCTAAAAGAGCCTGACCATGACCTTCCTCAGCCGTTGCTTGTTGGTTCTGGGCGTATTGCTGGCCAGTGCCTGCGCCCAGCAACCCGCACCTTTCACTCCACCCGCCGAGCGGCCGACACCGCCCAACGAAGCGGCGTGGCCGAAAAACCACTTCCTGGGCATTGCCTACCATGACGTGTCGGACCGCGATCCTGACCAGGCCGTGGTGGCGGTGCGCACCGAGCGATTGATCGAACAGTTGGCCTGGCTGCGCGAGAACGGCTACCAGGCCGTCAGCGTTGACCAGATCCTGGCTGCCCGCCGTGGCGGCCCCGCGCTGCCGCCCAAAGCCATCATGCTCAGCTTCGATGACGGTTATTCCAGCTTCTACACCCGCGTAATGCCGATTTTGCGCGCCTATCGCTGGCCGGCCTTGCTGGCGCCGGTGGGCTACTGGATCGACACGCCGATGAACAAACCGGTGGACTTCGCCGGCTCGCCACGGCCGCGCGGCGAGTTCCTCACCTGGCAGCAGATCCGCGAAGTGTCGCAATCGGGCCTGGTGGAAATCGCCGCGCATACCGATGCCAGCCACACCGGGATCCTGGCCAACCCCCAGGGCAACCTGGAGCCGGCGGCGACATCGTTGCGTTATGACCCGGCCACTGGTCGCTATGAAACCCAGGCGCAGTTCGATGCTCGTCTACGTGCGGATGTCGTGGCGATCTCCAACAAGATCCAAACCGTGACTGGCAAAAAACCACGGGTATGGGTGTGGCCGTACGGCGCCGCCAAGGGCACCTCGCTGGCAATCGTCGGCGAGCAGGGCTACCAGATGGCGCTGACCCTGGAAGACGGTCTCGACAGCTCCAATGACTTGATGAACAGCCCGCGCTTCCTGGTGGCCTCCGACCCGGACGGCGAGCATTTCGCCAACAGCATCGTCGCCGTGCAAACCCCGGCGCCGCTGCGGGTGCTGCATGTGGACCTGGACAACGTCTACGACCCGGACCCGGCCCAGCAAGCGCGCAACCTCGACCAATTGGTGCAACGCGTGGTGGACATGGGCGCCGGTACGGTGTTCCTGCAAGCCTTTGCCGACCCCAAGGGTGATGGCCTGGTGCACGAACTGTACTTCCCCAACCGTCACTTGCCGGTGCGCGCCGACCTGTTCAACCGCGTCTCCTGGCAGTTGCATACCCGTGCCCATGCCGCCGTGTATGCGTGGATGCCGGTGTTGAGTTTTGCCCTCGATCCCAAGCTGCCCCGCGTGACGCGCTGGGACCCGGAAACCGGCAAGGTCGGCACAGACCCGGACCAATACAAGCGCCTGTCGCCGTTCGACCCGCAGGTGCGCAAGATCATTGGCGAGATCTATGAAGACCTGGCGCGCAACAATGCCATCGACGGTGTGCTGTACCACGACGATGCGGTGCTCTCGGACTTCGAAGACGCCAGCCCCGCCGCGCTCAAGGCCTATGCCGCCAACGGCCTGCCGGGCAGCATCGAGGCCCTGCGCGCCGACCCGGCGGTGATGCAGCGCTGGACGCGTTTCAAGAGCCGCTACCTGATCGACTTCACCAAAGAGCTGACCGCCAAGGTCCACGCCATCGGTGGGCCGCAGGTGCTGACCGCGCGCAATATCTTCGCCGAGCCGATGCTCAACCCGGCGAGCGAGGCCTGGTTCGCCCAGAACCTCGATGATTTCCTCCAGGCCTATGACTGGACCGCGCCGATGGCCATGCCGCTGATGGAAGGCCAGGAGTACAAGACCTCCAATGCCTGGCTGGAGAAGCTGGTGGCGACGGTCAAGGCGCGTCCCGGCGCGATGGAACGCACGGTGTTCGAACTGCAAGCCAAAGACTGGCGCACCAAGGCCGCGCCGGATATCGACGCTGTGCAGATGGCTGAATGGATGGCTGTGCTCAAGCGCCAGGGTGTCACGAGTTTTGGCTACTACCCGGACAACTTCCTGGAAAACTCCCCGGACCTGAAGACTGTGCGTCCGGCCCTTTCCAACCAATGGAACCCTTGACCATGTTCGACAGAATCCTGGCTTTATTCGTGCTGGCACTGGTATTAGGCGTGCCCCTGGGCCTGATCTTTCTGGTCACCGGGCAGTTCCTGATGGACTTCGTGTTTTTCTACCCGCTGTTCATGTCGGCGCTGTGGATCGCCGGCGGTTTGTACTTCTGGCTGCACTGGGAGCGCCACTGGCCCTGGGAAGAAGACACCCCGGCGCCAACCCTGGCCGGCAACCCGCTGATCTCGATCATCATCCCTTGCTACAACGAAGGGGATAACGCCGCCGACACCATCCATGCGGCGCTGGGCCAGTTGTACCCGAACATCGAAGTGATCGCGGTCAACGACGGTTCCAAGGACAACACCGCCGCCGTCCTCGACGCCCTGGCGCTGGAGCATCCACGCCTGCGGGTGCTGCACCTGGCGCAGAACCAGGGCAAGGCCGTGGCCTTGCGCATGGGCGCGGTGGCCTCGCGCAGCGAATACCTGGTGTGCATCGACGGCGATGCGCTGCTGGATAAAAACGCGGCGGCCTACATGGTCGCGCCGATGCTCGACAACCCGCGCCTGGGTGCGGTCACCGGCAACCCCCGCATTCGCACGCGTTCGACCTTGATCGGCCGCGTACAGGTAGGTGAATTCTCCTCGATCATCGGCTTGATCAAGCGCACCCAGCGCGTATTCGGGCGGATCTTCACGGTGTCGGGTGTGGTGGTAGCGTTCCGTAAAAAGGCGCTGGACCGCATCGACTACTGGAGCACCGACATGATCACCGAGGACATCGATGTCAGTTGGAAGCTGCAACTCGATCACTGGAGCATCTTCTACGAGCCGCGTGCCCTGTGCTGGATCCTGATGCCCGAAACCGTCGGCGGCCTGTGGAAACAGCGCCTGCGCTGGGCCCAGGGTGGCGCCGAAGTGTTGTTCAAGAACATCCGCGGTATCTGGCAGTGGCGTCATCGCTACCTGTGGCCGCTGCTGTTCGAGTACTGCCTGTCCACCGGTTGGGCCTTTACCTTCCTGCTCTCGGTGATTTTCTGGGTCCTGGGCAAATTCATCGTGCTGCCGCCGGCGATCACGGTGGACTCCCTGGTTCCCCCGGCCTTTACCGGCCTGGTGCTGGCGATGGTGTGCCTGGTGCAGTTCGCAGTGAGCATCCTGATCGACCGCCGCTACGAGAAAGACCTGTGGAAAACCCTGTTCTGGACCGTGTGGTACCCGATGGTGTTCTGGCTGGTCAGCCTGTTCACCACCCTGGTCAGTTTCCCCAAGGTGCTGTTCAACCAGCACCAGAAGCGCGCGCGCTGGGTCAGCCCGGATCGCGGTATCAAGCCTGTTGAAGAGGAGGCGTGAGCATGAAACTGGTCAGAACTCGCCAAAGTACTGTGATGTGGCTCATCGACGTGATCCTGACCTTGATGGCCTGGGCCGGACTGGTCTGGCTGCTGGCGCGAGGGATCACCTCGATGCTTGAAACCCATGGTGGCCCGCGCATCGAGGCGCCGATTTTTGCAGCGCTCAACACCCTGCAGATCTACCTGTGGATCGCGCTGTTCAACGCCGTGATCCTGGTCACCTGGGCACGCTACCAGCAACGCAAGGGGCGCAAGTTCGCCCAGCGCCGCGCCGAGGCCAAGGCCCTCACCGACAAGAACCTGAGCGAGAGCTTCAGCCTCGCCGACGGCGACCTGGAGCAACTGCGCCGTCCGGGTGTACTGGTGATCCACAACGACGAAGACGGCGGTGTGTCGGAAGTCAAAGCCCACGTCTCCCGCGACGTGGAAAAACCAGGCTTGACCCTCGTGCCTGGCGCGTCTCAGAACAAAGACGCCAGCTAAGGCTGTAAGCCCAATCCAATGTGGGGGGGCTTGCCCCCGATGGGCATAGGTACCTACACAACTTTGTCTCAACGCTGAACGCCCGGCCGAGAGAGCTGTTGTGGCGAGCGGGCTTGTCCCGCGTTGGGCTGCGTAGCGGCCCCAGTAAAGACGAACGCGGTGTATCAGACGCTATCGGGAGCAAGTCGAATCGTCCTACCACCCCCCCACATGGGGCTATCACCCTGCCAATACCGGTTATTGCGATCCAATTCACAAAACCCCCGCGAACTTATCTGCTTTTTTCGGTACTAACTTATCTCGGCAAGAACTTGATGGCTAAATAATGGCAATTATAAGTTCTCCGACGAATAGCTATCAAAACAGCCGCCGCCTGTCGGATTAATACTTTCCTTTAACGGTTGTGAGTCTGTTTTATTATTTTTTATTGTTATTAATCAATTGGTTGCGTGAATAGCTAGTGTGGAAGTTCAACTAACCCAGTTTCTTGGGTTGGCGCAATTTCGATGTTAGTTTTCCGGCCCTTGAATTTCGACGGACCGAACATGTCTTTTTTATTGCCACGGACTCGGTATTTCCTGTGCACTTTGCTGCTCTCTTATTTGAGCGCAAACAGTGCCTTGGCCGCCCCTACACCGGGTGATCAGGACCTGATCCGCGACCGCCAGAACCGCCTGCTCGAAGAGCAGCGCCGGCGCCTGGAAGAACTCCAGGACCTGCCCGGCAAGAGCAACCAGCCACAGGCCCCGGCACAGCCCGCGGACACACGTTGCTTCCCCATCCAGGACATCGAGCTCAAGGGCGCCGACAGCCTCTCCGCTGCCGACCGTAACCGCCTGCTCAAACCCTATATCGGCCAATGCCTGGGCGTTACGCAGCTCAATGAACTGCTCAAGGTCATCACCGACGACTACATCGCCAAGGGGCGCGTCACCAGCCGCGCCTACTTGCCACAACAGGACCTTTCCAGCGGTCATCTGCAAGTGCTGGTGGTCGAAGGCAAACTCGAAGGCATAAAGGGCGCCCAGGGCAGCACGGTCACCGACCGCGAGCTGGCCATGGCGTTTCCCGGCAAGGTTGGCGAGGCACTCAACCTGCGCGAGGTCGAACAACTGGTGGATCAACTGAGCCGCTTGCCGTCCAAGCAGGCGCAAATGGAACTGACCCCCGGCACGCAGATCGGCGGCAGCGAAGTGCTGGTCAAGAACCAGCCGCAAAAGCCCTGGCGCGCCAGCCTGTCGCGTAATAACGACGGCCAGAAAAGCACCGGCGAACAGCAGTGGGGCGCGGGCCTGGAATGGGACAGCCCGCTGGGCCTGGCCGATCAACTGATCCTGCGCGGCGGCCACGATGCGATCAGCGACCACCAGAAAACCTCGAAAAACAGCATGCTCTACTACAACGTGCCGTGGGGTTGGTGGAACTTCAGTTACACCTACAGTGAGAGCGAGTACCGCGCGCCGGGCGACCTTGACGGCTACAAGTACAAGCAAACAGGCGACAGCCAGAACCACCAGCTGCGTGCCGAGCGCGTGGTGCATCGCGATGACGTGAGCAAGACCTCGGTCAACGTCGGCCTGACCCATCTGCGCACCAACAACTACTTCAACGACGAGCGCCTGGACGTCAGCAGCAACCGCCTCAGCGAGTTCCAGGTGGGCATCAACCACGGGCGCCGCATCGGCAGCGCCTTCGTCAACCTGGATGTCGGCATGCAGAACGGTACCGGTGCCTTTGACGCCCAAAAGGACGACCAGGAACGCATCCGCGGCAACCTCACCCCAACCCCGCGCTACCGCAAATACACCGCCACCGTGAGCTACCTGCAACCCTTCACGCTGTGGGGCGAATCGTTGAGTTTCTCCAGCCTGGCCACCGGACAGCGCAGTGAAGACGTGCTGTATCCGGCGCAACGCATGAGCCTTGGCGGCTCGTACTCGGTGCGCGGGTTCAAGGACCAGCAACTGACCGGCGACAGCGGCGGCTACTGGCGCAACGAAGTGCGCTGGGCACGCCCGGTGACCCTCGACTGGATACGCCCGGCCTTTGCCGAATACGGCGCCAGCGTCGGCTATGACCAGGGCGTGATTCGCAACGATCGCTACAACGATGACCAGCACGGCAGGGTGTCGAGTAACTCCCTGGAGCTGTTCGCCCGCGGCAAAAACGTCAGCACCAGCGTGACCTTTGCCCACTCCCTGGAGCGACCTGGCGTGATGACCGAGCGCGAAGCGCCGATCTATTTCCGCCTGGATTTCTACCTGTAATTCAACGCCCGCAGCCTTTGAGATTTTGAATATGGACGTTCGCCCCGTTACTGCCCTGAAAACCCTGAGCCAACGCGGCCTGGCCTTGATCCTGGCCAACGCGCTGTTCTGGCAGCCACTGCTGGCCCAGGCCGACGGGATCGTGGTCAGTGGCCCGGGCACTACCGTCGGGCAGGCGGGCAACGGCGTGCCGGTGGTGAACATCGCCACCCCTAATGGCAGCGGCCTGTCCCACAACCAGTTCAAGGACTACAACGTCGGCCCCAACGGCGTGATCCTCAACAACGCCAACAGTATTGTGCAAAGCACGCAACTGGGCGGGATCATCGTCGGCAACCCGAACCTCAAGGGCGGCGCGGCGAATGTCATCCTCAACGAAGTCAAAGGCGGTAGCCCCAGCCAATTGCGCGGCTACACCGAAGTGGCGGGCCAATCGGCCAAGGTCATCGTCGCCAACCCCTACGGCATCAGCTGCAACGGTTGCGGGTTCATCAACACCCCCAACGTCACCCTGACCACCGGCAAGCCAATGATCGATCAGGCCGGGCAACTGAAAAGCTACCAGGTCGACGGCGGTGCCGTGACCATCGACGGCCAGGGCCTGAACGCCAGCAACGTCGACCGTTTCGAGATCATCACCCGCTCGGCCAAGATCAATGCGCAGATCAACGCGAAACAACTCACGGTGATCGCCGGGCGCAATGACGTCGATGCCCAAAGCCTGAAAGCCACCGCGCGCGCCGACGACGGCAGCGCCAAGCCGGAACTGGCCATCGACTCGTCGGCCTTGGGCGGCATGTATGCCGGTGCAATCAAACTGGTGGGCACCGAAGCCGGTGTGGGCGTGAAGCTCGACGGCACACTGGCGGCCAGTGGTGGCGATATTCAGCTCGACGCCAACGGCCACCTGAGCATGGCCCAGGCCGCCGCCAGCGGTGCGGTGGACATCAAGGCCGCGAGCCTGGAGACCAAGGGCGCTGTGTATGCGGGCACCACCCTCAAGGCACAGACCAAGGGCACCCTGAAAAACAGCAAGACCCTCGCCGCCCGCGACAGCATCACCCTGGCCAGCAACGGCCAACTGACCAACAGCGGCATCATCGAAGCCGGGGTCAACGCCGACAACAGGCGCAACACCGTCGGCGACGTCAAGCTCGAGGCCCAGCACATCAGCAACACCGGCACGGTGATCGCCAATCGCGAGCTCACCGCCACCGCGCAAAGCCTGGATAACCAGGGCGCTACCTTGAGCGCCAAGCAGGCGCTGAACGTCACCGCCGCCAGCGTCGACAACCGCAACACAGGTCGACTGCTCAGCGACGGCGCACAAACCCTCAACGTCAGCGGCCTGCTGGACAACAGCCAGGGCGGCATCATCGACAGCACCGGTGCGTTCACCCTCAACGGCAATACCCTGGATAACAGCACCGGTAGCCTGACCGCTGGCGGGGCGATCACCCTGGATTTGATCGGCGACCTGATCAACCGTAACGGCAAGCTGGCCAGCGCCGGGCCGCTGCTGATCCAGCGCGCCGCGCACATCGATAACCAGGGAGGCAAACTCGTCAGCCAGGGTTTGCTGACGGTATTTGCCAACAGCATCGACAACCGTAACACCGGCACCCTGGCCGCCAGCGATGGCCTGACCCTGACCACCAGCGGCCTGTTGCAAAACAGCGGCAACGGCCTGATCCACAGTGAAAACTCTGGCGTGACCATCACCGCCGGTACGCTCGACAACGACGGTGGCCGCATCGCCGCCAAAGCCGGTGATGCGCAGATCGACGCCACTGACTTCAACAACGGCAGCGGCGCGCTGTTTGCTCGAGATCGCGTGCACCTGACCGGTATGAATGTGGATAACGGCGGCGAGATCGCCGGCAACCAGATCGACGTCAGCCTGAAGGGCGCACTGACCAACCGTGGCCTGATCGAAAGCGCCACGGCCCTTGATGTCGAGACCGCCAGCCTGAACAACAGCGGGCAAATGCGTGCCTTGGGCGCCAGCGGCAAAACCCGCTACGCCATCGGTGGCCTGCTCAACAACAGCGGCAGTCTGGAGACCGCCAACGACCAATTGAGCCTCGCCGCCACTCGCTTCCAGAACACCGGCGGCAAGGTGTTGCACGTGGGCACCGGCCTGCTCGACCTCAGTGAAATCAGCCTTGATGACGTGGGCGGCAGCCTGACCACCAACGGCGACCTGACCCTCAACAAAGCCAGCTGGACCAACAGCACCGCGATCCAGGCCGGGCGCCTGACCGTCAACGTGGATAATCTGCAACAGACCGCCACCGGCAAACTGCTCGGCACCCGCGCCCTGGTCGGCAGCGGCAAGGACTGGACCGTGGGCGGCAGCGTCGCCAGCCAGGGCAGCCTGGATCTTGCGGTGGGCAACCTGCTCAACGACCACGGCCTAATCTTCAGTGGCGGCGACCTGAACCTCAAGGTCGAGCGCCTGAAAAACCTCGGCGCCACGATCTACGCCATGGGCAACCTGCGTGTCGACCGCGACGGCCAGGGCGGCCTGGCCACCAGCATCATCAACAGCTCGGGCACCATTGAAAGCGAGCGCAACCTGATCCTGGCTGCCAGCACTATCAACAACATCCGCACCGTGCTCACCACCGAGTCGGGCATCTACAGCGCGTCCATCACCCCTACAGCGTGTATCGACGGCGTGACCGGTGGCGACTGCGAAGGCGGCAAGCAGAACCGGCCGTTCCAGATCACCCAGCGCGATCACCTCATCGTCACCAACGCTACGGCCGGCTCCAGCATCACCTCCGGCGCCAACATGCTGCTCACCGGCGGCACCTTGCTCAACAGCAGCAGTAGCATCGCTGCCGGTGGCGCCATGACCGTACGCGTCGACCAACTGAGCAACGTCGGCCTGGTGACCCACGACACCCAATACGACCGTATCTTCACTTCCGAGCGCGAGCGCAAGCCGGGGGGCTGGAACCGCGAGGCGGCGGCCTTCACCCAGCGCTATTCGGCGGGCAACAACATGGACGGTGTTGAAGCCGCCATGGCCGCGTTCATCGGCAAAATGGAGAGCGAAAAGACCGACCTGCGCAAAACCACCCAGCTGATGGTGCCCGACCAGAGCTACGCCGCCGTGATCCAGGCCGGTGGCAGCGTGGACGTGAAGGCCCAGGCCGGCATCGACAACCGTGTCGTGCGAGGTGGCTACACCTACGTCGGCAGCGGCGCCAACACCAAGGCGCCGGGCTACTCGACCCTGGTCAGCCTCAACTCGCAACTGCCGCCGGACGTGGCCCAGCAACAGGTCAACCCGCTGGGCCTGCCTGGCTTCGACCTGCCCACCGGCCAGAACGGCCTGTTCCACCTCAACGACAGCGATGGCGCCAAAGGCCTGCCCACCAGCCAGTTCGCGGCCAACCCGCATAAGTACCTGATCGAAACCAACCCGCTGTTCACGGATATGCGTCAGTTCCTGGGCTCGGACTACATGCTGACCAAGCTCGGCTATGACCCCGACACCGCGCAAAAGCGCCTGGGCGATGGTTTCTACGAACAGCGCCTGATCCAGCAAGCCGTACTCGCCCGTACCGGCCAGCGTTTCATCGACGGCCAGACCAGCGACGCCGACTTGTTCAAGCACCTGATGGACAACGCCATCGGCAGCAAAACCGCGCTTAACCTGTCGGTGGGCGTAAGCCTCACCGCCGAACAAGTCGCGGCCCTGACCCACGACATCGTGTGGCTGGAAAGCACCACCGTCGCCGGCCAACAAGTGCTGGTGCCGGTGCTGTACCTCGCCCAGGCCAGCAACCGCCTGGCACCCAACGGCGCGTTGATTTCCGGCACTGACGTCAACCTGATCACCGGCAGCAACCTCAACAACGCCGGCACCTTGCGCGCTACCGGCAGCCTGCTGGCGAACGTCGGCGGCAACCTCACCAACAGTGGGTTGATGGAAGCCGGTGGGCGCCTCGACCTGCTCAGCGGCAACAACCTGACCAACCGCGCAGGCGGTGTGATCAGCGCGGGCAACGTCAACCTCGCCGCCGGCGCCGACCTGCTCAACGAACGCAGCGTCACCACCCACGAAAGCGCCAGCAGCTACCGCACCGAACGCAGCGACTTCGTCGACAGCGCCGCGCGCATCGAATCGGCCAGCGATTTGGCCATGCAGGCTGGCGGCAACGTCAACAACGTCGGCGGCGTGCTCAAGAGCGGTGCCGATGCCACGGTCAAGGCGGCGGGCGACGTCAACATCACCGCTTCGAAAACCCTCGACAGCGGCGCCATCGGCAACCGTTCCAGCTTCACCACCATCGCCCAACAGGGCTCGGTGGTCGACGCTGGCCGCGACTTGCATGTGATCGCCGGGCGCGATATCAGCGCCATCGCCAGCCAGGTCGAAGCCAAACGCGACGTCAACCTGATTGCCACCCGCGACCTCAATGCCATTGCGGCAGCCAACGAGCAACACTCCACGGGCAACACGAAAAAGGTCAAGAGCATCGAAGACCACGTGCAGCAAGTGTCCAGCGTGATCAAGGCCGGCGGCGACGCCACCCTGAGCGCCGGACAGAACCTGCAACTGGTCGCCAGCCAGGTGAGTGCCGGCAACGAGGCGTACCTGGTGTCCGGTAAAAACCTCGAGCTCAAAGCCGCCGAAAACCAGGACTACAGCTTCTACAGCAAGACCAAGAAAACCTCCCAGGGCAAAAAATTCCGCCTGGATGAAACCGACGTCGTGAACAACGTTGGCAGCCTGGTCAGTGCGGGGACGAACAGCACCGTCGTCGCCGGTTCAGACCTGCTGCTGGCCGGCAGTGCCGTCACTGCTGAAAAAGGCGCCACGCAACTGGTGGCCGGCCAGGACGTGAGCATCCTCGCCGCTACTAACTCAGACAGCGCCCGTCACGAACGCAAGGAAAGCAAAAGCAGCTGGGGCGGCCTGAAGTCGAGCAAAGTCCAGGACAAAGTCGACGAAAAACGCACCACCGCCCTGGGCAGCATGGTCTCCGGCGAAACCGTCACCGTCGCCGCCAAACGCGATGCCACGGTCACCGGCTCGTCCCTGGTCAGCACCGGCGACCTCGCCGTCCAGGCCGGCCGCGACCTGACCATCGACGCGGCGCAAAACACCTTCGCCCGCACCGACATGCACAAGGAAAAAAATCGCGACCTCACCGGCGTGCTGACCGGCAACAAGCTCGGTCTGGACGACATGACCGGCAACCAGAAGCTGTACATCAACAGCTCGAAGCACAACGGCACGGCCAATGAAATGACCTTGACCGGCAGCACGATTGGTTCGAGTGCGGGCAATGTGTCGTTGACAGCGGGGCGTGAGTTGAAGGTGGTGGCCAGTGATCTGGTGAGCACCAAGAACATGGAGTTGAGTGGGGCTGATGTCACCGTTACTTCGGGGATGGAGACGGCCAGTCAGACCAGTAAGGACAGTTCCAAGAGCTTGGCGGTTGGGCGCGTGATCGCGGGCACCGTGGTCGACACCGCCAACAGCATCCGCGACGCAGCCGAGGCGGCGCGCAGCTCCGACGACCCGCGCCTCAAGGCCGTGAAGATCGCCCAGGCGGCGCTGTCGATGTACAACCTGAATAACCAGGCGGGCGATCTCGCTAAACAAAGTACTGGCTTCAAGGACAAGACCGGTGGCTCTGCTGGCAACGGGTCGCTGATCAAGATCGGTACCGAACTGGCCAACACCCGTACCAAAAGCAGCAGCGAATACACGGCGCAGACCGCTCACCAGAGCAACCTCAACGCCGGGGGCAAACTGTCGATCATCGCTGCGGGCGACGCGCCGGGCACTGTGGGTGACTTGACGATTACCGGCAGTACGTTGAAAGCCGACAGCACGTTGCTGTCCGCGAAAAACAACATCCTGATGCAAAGCGCACAGAACACCACCGACCGCAAAAACGACGGTTCACGCAACAGGACCGCTATCGGTGCCAGCTTCAACATAGGCGAGCAAAACGGTTTCACCATCGACCTCGGTGCACAAACCGCCAAGAACCTTGGCTCGGGTGGCTCGGTTACCCAGGTCAACACCACGTTGGACACCGGCTCGCTGGTGCTGCGCAGCGGCCAGGACACCAGCCTGATCGGCGCGCAGGTACGCGCTGACCGCATCGATGCCAACATCGGCGGCAACCTCAACATTCTGTCGCGCCAAGACACCGAAACGTCCAAGAGCAAGCAGAACAGCGCGGGCTTCGGTGCGAGCATCTGCATTCCGCCGATCTGTTATGGCTCCCCGGTAACCGCGTCGGCGAACCTGGCGGCGTCGAAGATGAACAGCGACTACCAGGCGGTTACCGACCAGAGCGGCTTCTTTGCCGGTAAAGACGGCTACGACATCAATGTCGGCAAGACCACTACCCTGCAAGGCGCGGTGATTGCTAGTGAAGCCAGCGCTGACAAGAACCGCCTCAGCACGGATCGTCTGCTGGTCAGCGACATCAAGAACAAGAGCGAAATCGAGAGCAAGTCGGCGGGCATGAGCGTCTCTGGTTCTTACAGTAGCGGCGCGAGCACCGTCACTCCGGGTGCCTTGTATGGCATGTCGCTGAACGATTCGGACCACAGCTATACGCGCAGTGCTGTCAGCGAAGGCACGATCGTGGTGCGCAACCCTGAAGGCGCGGGTGACCTGGTCGGCCTGAACCGCGACACCGCCAACGCCAACCAGCGTCTCGACAAGCCTGATGAAAAGGCCATGCAGGAACGCATGGACCTGATCAAAAGCTCGATGGAGCTGACCAAGGGCATTGGCGACGCGATTGCTGCGGCCAGGATCAGGGCCGCTGACGACCCTAACAGTGACGTCAACAAAGCCACGCGCCTGAAGTTGATTGATGAGGGTATCGCCAATCCGACACAGGCTCAGATCAGCCAGCGTGCCCAGCAGGATTATGGCGTTGGCAGCAGCTTCCAGAAGGCCAGCCAGGCGGTGACTGCCGTGGTGCAAGCGGCGATGGGTGGCAGCGTAGGTGGGGCGTTGGCGGGGGCGGCAGCGCCGTATCTGGCGCAAACGGTCAAAAAGATGACCGAGGATGACCCCAAGGCCAACCTGATGGCCCATGCGGTATTGGGTGCGGTGTTGGCGCGGGCGGGTGGTAACTCGGCGTTGGCAGGAGCCGCCGGGGCCGTGGTGGCGGAGAAAACCGCACAGCTGATCAAAGAGAAGCTGTATGGCGATGTCAGTAACGAAAATTTGACCCAAGAGCAAAAGCAGACGATCTCCAGCCTATCGACGTTGGCGGCTGGACTCTCCGGATCGTTGGTTGGCAAGGACGCGCTGAATGCGGTGGCAGCCGCGCAGGTTGGGAAGAATGCGGTTGAAAATAACTTGTTGGCGAACAAGTACGGTGTAAAAAAGCTGGATAAAGCCAGCCTTGAACTCTATGAGAAGCTCAAGGAAGCGGACATAGGCAGCATTGATGATCTGCAAAAACGCTACAAGGGTTGCGCTGGTGATGGTGCTTGTGAGCGCGACATTCGTAATGAATACCGCAATCAAGAAAATGAAGCAGGGAAAAAACTCCTGGGCCTTTATCAGAGTGGGAAGCTGACACGGGATGAGTACAACGTTTTTGTGGTCGACTATGCCATCGCCATGTTGGAAGGAGTGAAAGAAGGGCAGCGTAATGGAGAGGGCGCAGGCTTTCTTGATATATATTCGCTTTCAGGCGCGGATTGGGCGCCGGCGGGAGTGATCGGCAATCCTTACGTCGATGCGATTAGGACTAGTGAGAAGATCGCCGAGTGGAAGCGTCAAGGACTAAGCAACGAGAAGATTGTCACGCTTGCTCAGCAGGATGGATTAATCGGTTCAAACTTGGCTCCCGTAGATGTGCCGGGGGTAATCAACCTTGTAGATAATGGCGCCAGCAGGGAGGATGTTCTAAAATTCGCCGCAGCCATTGCTTTGGGCAAAGCGATAGGTGGTACAAAAGGGACAGCAGGTTCTGTAAAAGTTCAAGCGACGCCTAGTTTTCCAAATCAATTCCCGGATCACCCAACAGGTGTTCCAACTCTTATCTCAGATACAAAATTGGCCCAAGGTGCAGGAAAATATAACTATGTTGTTCTTGAGGATGGCCAGTTAGTAATCGGGCGAAAATTTAACGATGTGGGTGGTGGCCATATTGACCTTGCAAATGGCAAACCCGTTATTGCGGCGGGAGAGGTGAAGGTTTTGAGCGGGAAAGTTAAATATATTGACAATACCTCTGGACACTATGAGCCTTCTGGTCACGCTGCTCAGGCCGCAGCAGAAAATGCATTCTCTCAAAAAGGGTTTGATGTGGCAGGTAAATACATAGAAAAAGTCTGGGTTCCAAACCCGAGCAATCCGAGAACAGGTGCGTGGGTGCCGAAATGAGTGAAGTAATTAAGCAATTTGACATGCTTTGCGATGTGGCTATGGCTGCTTTTGGTGAAGAGTTAGAGATTTCCTATGAAATGTCTTTGTTGAATATTTTAGAGTTCGTGAAAAATAATCCAGAATATAAAGATGATTTTGTAGGTGGATTTAAAATGATATTAATGTCTAATAATTCACCATTCGAGGCTGTGGCATTTTGCATGCGAGAGCTTCAATGGCCCGAAATTAAAGAATTTGTGATTTCAAAGATGAACCCTTCACAAGATCCTCGTAGTGAGGCTCTGCGAAGCGTATTGACTGCATATGACGAATTTTGGCCCGATGCGGACATTTATCAGTACTACAGCATGAGTTAGTTGGTACAAAAGGGACGGGCACAGGAAAGGCGCCATATACCTCGACTGTCTCGCCGGATGCCCACCCGGTAAAGGAGGCTGGGCCAAAAGCGACTGATGGTCCAAACGAGGTAGCAGATACAGCTACAACTGAGGGGACGAAAGTTGGCTTAGAGACCAATCTAACTCCCGAAATAAAACAGCATTCAGATGGAAGCTATCGAACCCCTGATGGAAAATTTGCAAGCCCGACTGGTGTATCTCCTCCGGGAACAACCAAGGCAGATGAGTTTGCTAAACATTTGGAATCAAATGGAATGGAAGTTGTGGGGACTGAGATGGTTGTTAAAGGTCCTCTCGGTGATCGTAGGTATGACATTGTAGTACGTGACGCAAATGGTAAATTGCGCGGTCTTGAGGTAAAAAGCGGGTCGGCTAGTAAGACCAGCTATCAAGAATTTACCGATTACTTTGTTAATGAGTTTGGGGCGCAAGGGAAAGGACGGCTAAATGGACAAGTCATCGAAAGCGCTACAACAGTCTATGTGCCATAAAGGTGGGAAATATGAAGCTCGAAGCCGAAAATAGTCCTGTAGTAGTAGGTGTAAATCAAGCGCAGATTATAAAGACGCTAAAAAAATTAAAAAGCTACGGCCCTAGCTCATTCGCATGTATAACTGATGATGAGGGTAACTATGTGCAAGTGGCTGGAGGCAGATTCACTTGTTTTATTGAAAGATATGACGCTAAAAGTAAAAAACTGTTTAGAGGTTATCATTCAAATTCTAGTACAAACTTTGAAGATGGAAGCTTGCTGTCGTTTGGTGCGGGCCGTGTACCATTAAAAAAGGATGAGTGGTTTAATATTGATGATGTAATCGAGGTTTTTTCCTTGTTTAATCAGAATCAGTCTCTACCAGCGACTGTCTACTGGCGTGAGATAAATATTTTGAGTCAAAGCGACGGCTGAATAAGTGAAAAAAAGGGGGCAGACCCTGAGGAGTCCCCACAAGTCTACTCTAGCTTCTGAGCTTGCCGGTGTACTTCATCGCGCACCAATAGCTCCATATCCGCCAATCTCGAACGGGACAATACGGTGGGGATTCCTCAGGGTCAGGCCCCTCTTTCCTCTGAGTGTCGGAGGATACTAAGCGGTATGACAAATCGTCGCATGTAGGTTCCCATCGAGATAATTGGAAATCGCAACAGGAGTGTTTTGTGATGACTGAATGGGCACTTTTACGCGAGCTTAAAAAGGGTGATGCGCTTGCTGTGCCCGAAGCAGGACTTTTACTCATCGATGAGGGAGTGTACAAGATTTCGGTCACTCAGTACTGCTTGGCAGATGCGATTAAAGAGGATGGGCAGGATAAGCTGAAAGTATTGTCATTTTACTGGGCGGCCAGTGACGCAGCATTTCAGCGAGCCTATTACAGAGACGTCGAAAGTGATGATGGGGCTGTTTGCCCTCCGCCCTTTGAGTTGATGCCAGAGGAGGCAGGGGCGACCTATATTGAAATAAAGCGAGCGTTGGAGACTGCCGGTAATATTCGAGAGTATGCCTCTTATCGTGTGATGTCTGATGGCGCTTTTGTTCATAAGAGTTTGGAGGGTCCGTCAGCGGTCTATTATTTTCGCTCATTGGGGTTATTGAATGATGAGGTGCCTTACGCAATTTTGTGGAAGTGTCAGGGAGTTTGATAGAAGTGAGCTTAATTGTTTTCTGTGTTTGAGCTAAAAAGGATCGGGTTCTATGAGTTACTCGGAAAGTCTGTCTGTTTTAGAGGGGCAAATGTGGGTTAAAAGAGCGGCTATTTTTCTTTTGATTCTCGATCAAGCTTTAGATAATCTATCGTCAGCTCCCGCTACCTATACTAAATGTAGTGAGGCTATTGAGTTGTGCTGGTCATGGTTAACTGATAGAAGTTTAAGCCCTGAGCAGTTGGCCTACTATTTAGACTCGGATGAAATGCAAAATGGTCCTTTGGGAGAGCATCATTTCATTACGGAAAGCTTAGAGCAAGACAGCTTGATTCTGATACTTCTGGTCATTGGCTTTTTTGCACATCAGGCTTATAAGGTTTCAGGTCGGCAAGAAAGAATGTCCGCCTCAGTCAACGAGGCAGGTGAGCAGGCTGTTGAATACATAGTCGAATATATCTATAAGGTCGGAGCGGGTGGCGTGTTAGACGTTTATCTATCTAAAAATGGCTAATGTTCAGATGCAAGGAGTGGCGATGAAAGGCGCGTCGGAAGTTGGCGTTCTTATAAGAGAAATAGTGTCCAGTGCGTTGTATGAAGGTGATTATGGAAGCTGCATAAGTAACCGTGAATTAGTCTTGAGAGGTGTTGAGGTTCTCGACCGCGTAGGTGTGCCACTCGACTATCTTGAATTCCTTGAACAGTTTGGATTTGGTGAGCTGGATAGCGAACTTTACATCGAGGATGGTCCAACAAAATATTCAGTTGTCGCCGGATGTGATGTGGTTGCTTATCGTAATATGTATGTATTTGCCAGTACCGGGAGCGGTGTCCTTTATGCATTCGATGCTGCGAATGATTGGTCAATTGTCGAAATTGACCCTGAATTGAATGATGCGGAAGTCTTATATGAGGATTTTTCCAGCTTCATCCTTAGCCAGTTAACAGCGATTAAAGGTTATGTAGATTGGCGAGCCCAGCAGTAATATGCGCGGCGCCAGCATTTGCATTAAGGACGATCAATGAAACCCGCAAAATTCTCCCTCCAGGCCTTCCTGATGGCCTGCCTCATACCCGGCTGGGGCCTGGTGTATGTAGGCCGTACGCAGTGGGGTATCCGGGTCGCAGCGTTGTTGCTCGGCGGGGTTGCGCTGATGGGCGCCTTGGGGTTGGTCACTACGCCCCTTGGGCTGTATGCATTCTTCGCTTTCGTCATCACGGTCAAACTGACCTCTGCCATCGTGTCCGCCGTGTTGGCCCGTCGCTATAGCGGTCCGCCCAATGTGCCGCGTAAACGTTTCCATGCTCTTTACGTCGGTGTGGTGGTGATCTTGGTGCTGACGCTCGACGTCTTTCGGGTGCCGCTGTTGGGCTTCAAAAACTATTACATTCCATCGGGGTCGATGGTTCCGACGTTGTCGATTGGCGACTACATCATGTCGGACCTGCGGGCTGGCGTGCCCAAAGTGGGGGATATCGTGGTGTATCGCTGGAATGGCACCGAGGCGGTCAAACGGGTTGCGGGAATCGGTGGTGACACTCTGGCCATCGTCAATGGCGAGGTGATCCGCAACGGTGAGAACCTGGGTTTGTTTCACGCACCGGCTGAGCGCGTCAAAAAGGACTACTCCCTTGAGTTGGCGCCACTCCAGGTAGCGCCGGGGCATGTGTACCTCTTGGGCGACAACCGTGATGGCAGCAACGACAGCCGCTTCATGGGGCAGGTCGCGGTTGAGGATGTGGTGGGCAAGGTCACCGGCATCTGGTTCTCGAGTGAGCGGGGGCGCATCGGGACGACTTTCCCATGAGCCTTTCGAGCATCGCTGGCGCAGGTACTCCCGGCCAGCGGGCAGCACAGCAATACCATTGAAAGGCTGGGAGCCGATTTGCGCCCAGCCGAAACATTCACCAACGCCATGAATCTGGAGCAATACCGCATGGACGCAAACCACACCGCCAAACGCCCGACGATCCTGGCCAGCATCGGCCGGCGCCTGGCCGCGCGACTTATCGACTGCGCCATCGCAGTCCTGATCTTTTTCATCGTTAAATTCTGCGCCGGTGCATTGTCTGCCTACGTGCCGGCCGTGACGCCCAAGGCTGGTTTTCTCTCGGCGTTTTTTGCAGCCTTCGCCTACTTCCTGCTGGCCGATGCGTTGCCCAACGGCCAGAGCCTGGGTAAGCGTTTGTTGAGCATCGCCGTCGTCGACCGTAAAACTCGCAAAAGTTGCACGGTTTCCCAGGCGTTAACCCGCAATTCCGGAGCGCTGGTGGTGATCGATTGGGTGTGGATATTCATGGAGTCCAGAACGCGCCTGGGCGATATGTTCGCCAAGACCATCGTGGTTCAGACCGGCAACCTGACGAGCGTTCGCAGCCTTGCGGATATTTATGACAACGGTAGGGGATAAACACGTCATGAGCGATTCAGTATCGGCTACGCAAACCTGGGACATCGCCAGCCCGTTCAGACGGTTGCTCGGCTATCTGATCGATATGGCGGTGGTGCTTTTCCTGCTGTTTTTGAACCGAAACCTGGACTATGCCTATTTCTATCTGGGCTCTGCAGGAGGCCCGGCATTGTTTGATGGTCTCCACTATGTGCTGTGGTTTTCAGCCTTCGGGTACTACTTGTTTTGCGATGCCTTGCCCAATGGCCAGAGCCTGGGCAAGCGGGTGTGCCGCACGGCTGTGGTGGGTTACCCGTACCCCACGAACTGCACGCTGTTCCAGTCGTTCCTGCGCAATGTTCCGAAGATGCTGTTCAGTGTGTTGGACGGTCTTTTTGTTCTGTTCGGCCTGCGTCGTCGCTTGGGCGATATGTTGGCCAAGACGATCGTCATCAATACCTGAGCAGGGCGGCCTGGTCCCAATGCCGGTCAGTTAAGAGATAGAGCGGGCGAAAAGTAACCTGTGGCGAGCGGGCTTGTCCCGCGTTGGGGGGCGAAGCGCCCCTGATGAAGACGAATGCGGTGTATCAGGCACACCTCTGCGCCTGGTCTTGGGGCTGCTGCGCAGCCCAACGCGGGACAAGCCCGCTCGCCACAATAGAGCCTTTCACATAGACGCGGGGTTACAGCAATTTGCGTTGCACCGCTTCATCCAGCGTACTGCGCGTCAGCGCCTCGACCACTTCCCGTGTATCGCTCTGGAACGGGATGCCCACGATCAGTACCAGATGCACCCACGTGCGCACCGATTCGCTCTTTTTAACGCGGCCCAGTTCCTTGCCATCCTTGTCCTTGAACACTGTCTCCAGGGTAAAGATGTTCTTTGCTGTGGTCGGGATGACGAAGAACGTGAAGCCGGTGAGGAACGCCGAAACCGGGCTGTACTCTTCGTTGTTGTGCAGCGTCGCGTCGACGTAGATGTCCGAGTCGACCTTATCGGTGCTCACCCGCGAAAAACGCTGGGAGTCGCGATAAGAATCGGCCACGGCCTTTTCCCACAGCACCACCGGCGCGCCGACTGCCGCGTTGCCCGGGCCGCCGTTGACGTGGTTCTGCGCCGTGGTGCGCACGTACGCCGTAGGCTTTTGCGCCGGGGCGTTGGCGGTCGGTGGCCAGGTCTATACGGCGGGCGATTCGTGCTGCGAGTAAGACACGCAGCCAGTCAGCAGGACAGCGGCGAGTACCAGGCTGTGTTTAATCAATCCTTTCATGCATCACTCCTTGAAATTACGGTTTAGCCAGGTTGGCGGTGGCGGTGTCGAGCAGTTGCCCGACCAGTTTGGTCAGCTGTTGGCCGCCCATCGACGGTGCCCAGTATTGGCCGCTGTAAAGCCCGACGTTGTGTTCGAATTTGATCGAATCCTTGGCCTTGGCCAGCTCCTTGCCGTTGCGGTCGACGATCACCAGGTCGCCGGCCACCTCGAAGCTGTCTACGTAGATCGGGCCGTTGACCCAGATCCAGAGGGTCAGCGTCAGCAGCGCGCCAGGCACGTACGCCGGGTGCGGCGCGCGATGGCCCTTGAGGGCGGTCATGTTGAATTTGAGCGTGACGTCCTGCTCGCCCAGGCGCACCGGATACTCGGTGACCTGCTTGAAGTAACCCCCGGTGCGCACGTACTGGGTGATCTGGGCAGTCAAGGAGCTGCTGATGGCGGCCTTGTTGGCTTCGTTGACATCGGCGGCGCTCACCGTCACATCGGCGATTTGTGCACTGCGCGGGCTGCTGACAGCGACCGGGTGGAGCGGGGCGGCGATGGGGCCGGTGACGGTGTAGGAAACGCAGCCGGTCATCGACAGCGCGGCGACCAGGGCTGTCGCCCGAAGCAGAGTGTTAAGCACGCAATATCCCTATAAGTGAGCAAGCCAGGTTACTGTTTCGACCCGTATCCGCATAACTTGAGGGAATGTGCGCCACCGCACGGCATCCGACGAAACACCTTGAGAAGCGCTCTCAACCCCGTAAAATGCCGCGATTGTTTAAAGCACGATACTTTTCAGGGATGAATTCAGACATGCGCGCGTTTGCCGTCTTCCTCTGCATCTGCCTACTGGCGGGCTGCACCTCCAAGCCGGAGTACTACATCTCGCCGGCGCCGGTCACGATTCCCAAGAACGCCACTTACTGGCTCGACACGTTTGATGTTGAGGTGGTGGGCAAGAACGAGCGTTTCTTGCCGGATGACAAGGTTCGCCAGCAACTCGGTGTCGATCTGGTCGACCGCCTGCTCAGCGCCAAGCGTTATGCGACCAGCAAGGAAAAGGCCGATTACCTGCTGGATGTCAGCATCGTCTATACGCGCCATATCCCCGACTCCAAAGGCGGCCTCTCGACGTTGATCGTGGATGACAACACCATTCTGGCCGCTGTCGATTTCAGCTATCGGGTCAAGGTCAAGAAGGGGGCTGGCGAGGTCCTGCATTTTGCCAAGACGCGAAACAACCTTGTGCCTTCCGGCGTGATGGGTGAAGCGCAAAAATGGAAAACCATGGGCGGGATCATCACCAACTCCGGTAACTCCAGCGTCGAGCGTTTTTATACCGGCGTTTTGAGTCGCGATATCGTCGATGACCTGCGCGCCATTCCTTCTCGTTAACCCTACTCACTCCAACTGCCGATTTATCACCCAGGAGCACCCTGTGAACACACTGTCCAAAATTCTGCTGTCGGGCCTCACCGCCGCAGCGCTGCTGACCGTGGCCGGTTGCGCCACGGAGAGCAACCGCGCCATGCCGGTGGAACAAGTCGCCAGCGCCAACGTCGCCTATTCCGGCGTGCGTGTGCCAATCGCCGTGGGCAAGTTCGACAACCGCTCCAGCTACATGCGCGGCATCTTCTCCGACGGCGTCGACCGCCTCGGTGGCCAGGCCAAGACCATCTTGATCACCCACCTGCAGCAGACCAACCGCTTCAGTGTGCTGGACCGCGACAACATGGGCGAAATCTCCCAGGAAGCCGCGATCAAAGGCACCGTGCAGAAGCTCAAGGGCGCTGACTACGTGGTGACCGGCGATGTGACCGAGTTCGGCCGCAAAGAGACCGGCGACCGCCAGCTGTTCGGCATCCTCGGCCGTGGCAAGACCCAAGTGGCCTACGCCAAAGTCGCACTGAACATCGTCAACATCAGCACTTCCGAAGTGGTGTATTCCACCCAGGGCGCCGGTGAATACGCGCTGTCCAACCGTGAAGTGGTCGGCTTCGGCGGCACTGCCAGCTACGACTCCACCCTCAACGGCAAGGTCCTGGACCTGGCCATGCGCGAAGCGATCAACCGCTTGGTCGACGGCATCAACGCCGGCGCCTGGAACCCGCGCAACTGATCAACAGCACTTCAAGGAGCAGTACACGGATGAGCAAGGCAGTGAAGTTGGCGCTGATGCTGACAGCAATCGCGACGGTCGCCGGGTGCCAGACGGCGCCCCAGCCCCTGTATCAATGGGAAAGCTACCAGCCGCAGGTTTACGAATACTTCAAGGGCGAGCCCAAGGAGGCGCAGGTCGAGGCACTGGAGCGCGACCTGCAAAAGATCAACGCCAGTGGCCGCAAAGCGCCGCCGGGTTACCACGCGCACCTGGGCATGCTGTACCTGAGCATGGGCAAGGATGACCAGATGGTGCAGGAGTTCCGCACCGAGAAGGCGCTGTTCCCCGAGTCTGCCTCGTACATGGACTTCCTGTTGAAAAACGCCAAGACCGGAGTGGCCACTAAATGAGCCTGTTAAAACTCACCGGCGCCTTGCTGGCCCTGGCCTTGCTCGGCGGTTGCGCAGCCCCCAAGACCATTGACTACACGGCGTACAAGCAGGCGCGGCCCAAGTCGATCCTGGTACTGCCGCCGATCAATGAGTCGCCGGAAGTGCAGGCCTCGTACAGCCTGGTCTCGCAAGTGACCTACCCGCTGGCCGAAGCCGGCTACTACGTGTTGCCGATTGCGCTGGTGGACGAAACCTTCCGCCAGAACGGCCTGACCACCGCCAACGATATCCAGGGCGTGCCACCGGCCAAGCTGCATGACATCTTCGGCGCGGACGCGGCGCTGTATATCACCGTCAGCGAGTACGGCACCAAGTACATGCTGATCTCCAGCGACACCGCCGTGACGGCCTCGGCCAAGCTGGTGGACCTGCGCACCGGCACCACCCTGTGGACCGGCTCGGCACGGGCGTCCAGCGAGGAAGGCAACAACAACAGCGGCGGCCTGGTGGGCATGCTGATCACCGCGGCGGTCAAGCAGGTGATCAACAGCTCCACCGATGCGGCGCACCCGATTGCCGGCATCACCAGCGCACGCCTGCTGTCGCCGGGCCAACGCGCGGGGATCCTGTACGGCCCGCGTAACCCCAAGTACGGCACGGACTGATCTCCGGATTCTGAGAACACCACGGTCCAAATGTGGGAGGGGGCTTGCCCCCGATAGCGGTGGTTCAGTCAAACATGTACTGACTGATCTACCACCATCGGGGGCAAGCCCCCTCCCACATTTGAATCAGAGTTAACCCGAACCACCCGCACCGTGCGTCTGACCTTGTGAACGGATCATTCATTCACGAGGTTCAGCCCATGTCCCGCCCTTTGCTCTTCCTGCGTCCTGCCGCCCAAGGCTTTGCCCTCACCATGGTGGTGGCGCTGGCCGGTTGTGGGCTGTCTTCATCCCCTGAGCTGGCCAAACCGGCCGAGCCCGTCGCCGAGCTGCAAAGCGCCTCGCCCCAGGGTGCGCTGGTCAAACGCATGGCAATGCCCGCGCCAATGCGCATGCAGGAATCAGCGGCGATGGACTATCGCAGCGAACCCCGCGAGCAATACGCCAACCTTCCGGACAACCCGGTGCATCGCGTGGCCGAAACGCCGGTTTCTACCTTCAGTGTGGATGTCGACACGGGCAGCTACGCCAACGTCAGACGCTTCCTCAACCAAGGCAGCCTGCCGCCCGACGGCGCTGTGCGACTGGAGGAAATGGTCAACTACTTCCCCTACCACTACGCCTTGCCCACCGACGGTTCACCGTTTGGCGTGACCACCGAAGTCGCTGCTACACCGTGGAACCCGCACACCCAACTGCTGCGCATCGGCATCAAGGCATCCGACCGTGCGGTGGCGGACCTGGCGCCGGCCAATCTGGTGTTCCTGGTGGACGTGTCCGGCTCCATGGACCGCCGCGAAGGCTTGCCGCTGGTGCAAAGCACCCTGAAATTGCTGGTGGACCAGTTGCGTGATCAGGACCGGGTTTCATTGGTGGTGTATGCCGGTGAGTCCCGCGTGGTGCTCAAGCCCACGTCGGGTCGCGACAAGGCCAAGATCCGCAATGCCATTGATCAACTCACCGCCGGTGGTTCCACGGCAGGCGCATCCGGCATCGAACTGGCCTACCAGATGGCCCGTGAAGGCTTTATCGACAAGGGCATCAACCGCATCCTGCTGGCCACCGACGGTGACTTCAATGTGGGCGTCAGCGACTTCGACAGCCTCAAGCAAATGGCCGCCCGGCAGCGTAAAAGCGGCGTGTCCCTGACCACCCTCGGCTTCGGTGTGGATAACTACAACGAACACCTGATGGAACAACTGGCCGATGCCGGCGATGGCAATTACGCCTATATCGACAACCTGCGCGAAGCCCGCAAGGTGCTGGTGGATCAGCTCAGTTCAACCCTGGCGGTGGTCGCGCGGGATGTGAAAGTGCAGGTGGAATTCAATCCGGCACAGGTCAGCGAGTATCGACTGCTGGGCTATGAAAATCGCGCCCTCAAGCGTGAGGATTTCAACAACGACAACGTCGATGCCGGCGAGATCGGCGCAGGGCATACCGTGACCGCGCTGTATGAAATTGTGCCGAAGGGCCAGAAGGGCTGGTTGGAGCCATTGCGCTACGCCACTGCGCCTGCGGCCGAAGGTAAATCCGATGAACTGGCGATGCTGCGGGTGCGCTACAAGCCCGCCACGGGCGGTGACAGCCGCTTGATCGAACGGCCCATCCGCCACGAAACCACCCAGGCCAGCGACGACCTGCGCTTCTCGGCGGCGGTGGCCGCCTTCGCCCAACAGCTCAAGGGTGATGGCCGCTACACTGGCAGCATGAGTTTGAAGGACACCGCCGCACTGGCCCGCTCGGCGCGGGGCGATGACCCGTTCGGCCTGCGCAATGAGTTCGTGCAACTGGTGGAATTGGCCCAAAGCCTCAAACCCTGAATGTGGGAGGGGGCTTGCCCCCGATAGCAGTGGGACAGTCAACACATCTGTTACTGATACACCGCCATCGGGAGCAAGCTCCCTCCCACCTTTGAACAGCGTTAACTTTACAAAAGGAGTTCGCCCCCTACATGGCTGTTCCAGATGATCCCTCCAGCGACGAATCGCTGCTGGCCCGTTACCGAACCGGTGACGCCGCCGCGTTCGAAGCCTTGTACGCGCGGCACCGCCAAGGCCTCTACCGCTTCCTCGTGTCCCTGAGCAACAAGGCCGAACTGGCCGAGGAAATCTACCAGGAGACCTGGCTCAGCCTGATCCGCAGCAGCACCCAGCCGCAAGGTCGGGCGAGTTTTCGCACATGGCTGTTCCAGATCGCCCGCAACCGCCTGATCGACCATTGGCGCAAGCACGGCATCCACAACCCGCTGCACGACAGCTACGATGAGCAACTGCACGCCCAGGCCGACGACAGCGCCGGCCCTGAGCAACAGCTGAGCCTGAGCCGCGACCAGGCGCGCCTCGACGCTGCCCTGCAAGACTTGCCCGAAGACCAGCGCGAAGTCTTCCTGCTGCGCCTGCACGGCGACCTCGAAGTGCCGCAAATCGCCGCCCTCACCAAAGCCCCGCTGGAAACCGTAAAAAGCCGCCTGCGTTACGCCCAGCAGAAACTGCGCCGCCTGCTGGCCGAGGAGATACTCGCATGACCGACTCCCGACACACTCCCGACACCGACGACGTGCTGATCCAGCATTACCGTCAACACAGCAACGGCGAGCCGCCCGCGTCCCTCGACGCCTTCATCCTCAACGCCGCCCGCCGCGAAGCCCCGGCGCCGCCACCGAGTCTGTGGCAACGCTGGCTGCAAGCCTGCCAACGTCCGCGCTGGCAAATGGCATTCGCCACCGTGGCCGGTTTGGCGCTGATGATCGGCGTGGTCACGCGCTCGCCAGTGCCGCAACCCGAAATCTCCACCGCGACCTTCTCCGCCATGCACGAGGAAGCCGCCCGCCCAGCGCCGCAAGCGTTGTCCGCACCCGCGCCGATGGCGCGCATCGCCGCCGCGCCCAAGGCTGAAAGTGCACCGGTGCAGGCTGAAATCGCAGGTGCGTTGGCAGATGAATCGAGCGCCAGACTCAGCAAGCGCGCGCCGTCAGCGTTGCCGTCGCTGGAGCAAGAGTTACAGACGATAGTGCGCTTGCGTGAAGCGGGTGAAAGCAAAACGGCGGATGAAAAACTGCTGGCCTTGCACACGCGTTTCCCCGACGAAGACCTGCCCGCACGGCTAGAGGCGCTGCGTAGGCATTGACCACAACAGAAAGAACGAGCTACCGGTAACCTGTGGCGAGCGGGCTTGCCCCGCGTTGGGGTGCGCAGCACCCCCAATGAAGGACAAATGCGGGATACCCGATTTCGCACAACGTCTGGTTTTGGGGCTGCTGCGCAGCCCAACGCGCGGCAAGCCCGCTCGCCACCGTGACCATTCAGCGCCGCCCTTCAATCACCATGCGCACCGCCAACCCCGCCAGCACCGTCCCCATCAACCAGCGCTGCACCAACTGCCATACCGGCTTGGCCGCCAGAAACGTCGCGATGGAACCGGCCATGATGGCGATCACCGCATTGACGCTCACACTGATCATGATCTGGGTAAAACCCAGCACGATGGATTGCGTCAGCACGCTGCCGTGGCCGGTGGGGGTGATGAATTGGGGCAGCAATGACAGATACATCACCGCGACTTTCGGGTTCAACAGGTTGGTCACAAACCCCATCATGAACAGCTTGTGGGGACCGTCCCTGGGCAAGTCACGCACATGAAACGCCGAGCGCCCGCCGGGCTTGACCGCTTGCCAGGCCAGGTACAACAGGTAGAGCGCACCACCAAGCCTGAGCGCGTCATACGCATACGGCACCGCCATCAGCAACGCGGTAATACCCAGCGCCGCGCACAGCATATACACGACGAAACCCAGCGCCACACCGCCGAGTGAAATCAACCCGGCCAGCGGCCCTTGGCAGATCGACCGCGAAATCAGGTAGATCATGTTCGGGCCGGGCGTCAGCACCATCCCCAGCGAAATCAGACCATACGCCAGCAGGCTCGACAGTTCGGGCATGGGTTAACTCCTGTAGGTTGAGCGCGTCGTTGCGCAGGTTGGATGCGCTTGATGGTAGGGCGGGAGAAGGGCGCGCGTTAGATACAGATCGGCTGACAAAACGTCATACAGGGGGCTTGCGCTCATACCAACCTGTGGCGAGCGGGCTTGCCCCGCGTTGGGTTGCGCAGCAGCCCCAAGACCAGGCGCAGAGGAGTGCCTGATACACCGCATTCGTCGTCATCAGGGGCGCTTCGCACCCCAACGCGGGGCAAGCCCGCTCGCCACAGGTTACTTTTTACCCTTTCTATTTCTTGACTGACTGGCATTAGGGCTTGCGCTGAGACGCAACGTCTCACGGTCTCATCGCACTGCGCACGTTCTGGCATGGCGCGTCTCGTTTGACCTCGATACCGCCCATCCTTGCGGTTCCATCCGGCGGCTCTAAGAAAGGCATGTCCAGGCGTTTTTGCACAGCTGGCACCGGCCTTGCTCTGGCCCCTGGCAACCTACCCGGCGCGCCAGTGCCAACCGCTTCAAGGAGACTTCGCTATGAGCCTTTCGAGCAACTCGCAACGCAGCATGCGTGCCGCTGTCTGGCATGGTCGTAACGACATCCGCGTCGAAGATGTGCCTCTGCCCGTTTCACCACCTGCCGGTTGGGTGCAGATCCGCGTGCAATGGTGCGGCATTTGCGGGTCCGATCTGCATGAGTACGTGGCCGGCCCGGTGTTCATACCGGTTGACGCCCCGCACCCGCTGACCGGGATAAAGGGCCAGTGCATTCTCGGTCATGAGTTTTGTGGCGAGATCGTCGAACTCGGTGCCGGTGTGCAGGGTTTCAGCGTCGGCGAGCCAGTGGCGGCCGACGCCTGCCAACACTGCGGCACGTGCTACTACTGCACCCACGGGCTGTACAACATTTGCGAGAACCTGGCCTTCACCGGCCTGATGAACAACGGCGCCTTCGCCGAACTGGTCAACGTGCCCGCCAACCTGCTGTACAAATTGCCGGCGAACTTCCCTGCTGAAGCCGGCGCACTGATCGAGCCTTTGGCCGTCGGCATGCACGCGGTGAAAAAAGCCGGAAGCCTGCTCGGGAAAAACGTGGTGGTGGTCGGTGCCGGCACCATCGGCCTGTGCACCATCATGTGCGCCAAGGCGGCGGGCGCGGCGCAGGTGATCGCGCTGGAAATGTCCGGCGCGCGCAAGGCCAAGGCCCGTGAAGTAGGGGCGACCCATGTGCTCGATCCGAATGAGTGCGACGCCCTGGCCGAAGTACGCCGCCTCACCGGCGGGCTCGGCGCGGATGTCAGTTTCGAATGCATCGGCAACAAACACACGGCCAAACTCGCCATCGACCTGATCCGCAAGGCCGGCAAGTGCGTACTGGTGGGCATCTTCGAAGAACCCAGCGAGTTCAACTTTTTCGAATTGGTGGCCACGGAAAAACAGGTACTCGGCGCACTGGCCTATAACGGGGAATTCGCCGACGTGATCGCTTTTATCGCGGATGGGCGGCTGGACATCTCGCCACTGGTGACGGGGCGCATTCAGCTGGAGGAGATCGTGGGGCAGGGCTTTGAGGAACTGGTTAAAAACAAGGAACACAATGTGAAGATCATTGTGTCGCCTGCTCGCGTCTGACGCGCCCGGCTGACTGCGGCAGTCTTTGCCCCACGCCTGATTCCCCACGCAAGCCAGAGGAGGGGGAGTCAGGAGTGGGCACGAGCGAAAACTCGGCCCGTCGAGATCACCGTGAGGTCGTGCGTGAGCCTGAAGTGGCGATGACCGCCCCCGTAATGATCAACACGGCGGGGATTATCAGGATCGGCTTGGCATCGCTTTGCCCCACGGCAATCAGCAGCAGCGTGGAGAACAGCGGCGCCAGGTAAGACAGGGCGCCCAGCATCGATAGATTTCCGTGCTTGGTCGCGTGGTCCCAGGCAAAAAAAGCCAGGCCTACCGGGCCCAGCCCCAGGGCAATGATCGCCGCCCACTGGCCTGGCTCAGGCCGCACCGTGGTTTCGAAAGCCAGGTGGCAGAGTCCCCCGGCCACTGCCACCAACCCGCAGATACCCCCGATGATGCTGCTCGGAACATGGCTGAACCGCCGGTTGAACACCGAATAAATCGCCCAGACCCAGGCGCAGGCAAAGGCTGCGGCGTAACCGATAACCGGCATCGACGCACTGTCACTCCGGGCCCGCAGCTGCATGATGAAGGCCGTCCCCGCCAGGCCGAGCAACGCGCCCAGCAACTGGCGCTTGCGCAGCGACTCGCCGGTGGCAACGCTCGACAGCAGCACGATCAGCAGCGGCCACAGGTAGGCAATCAGGCTGGCTTCAGCCGCAGGCGCGGCCTTCAGGGCAAAGAAATACAACGCGTGATAGACGAAGATCCCGGCAAACCCCGTTGCCCACACAGACCAGGGCTGGCGCCAGCTGCTGAACCCTGCAACGCCGCGCAGCCCCAGCACGCCCAGGCTGGCCACGAACGCGACCGCGAAGCTCGAAGCCAGCAACTGAAAGGCCGGGATCCCGGCGGTCAAGGTGGTCAGAAGCGCCAGGCACGCCCACAAAAACACGGCAATCACGCCGATCAGCGTCGCACTGGCGGTGCCCTTGGCCAGGGTGATGGAGGGATTGGAAGTGCTCATGCAAGCCCCGTCTGCAGATAATCCTCAAGCGGGAACACTAGAACGGTCGAGCGCGCGAGTATTGATCAGGCCCGCCCAAGAATTGTTCGGGACTGCTGTTTTTTCAGTGGTCTCGCCCTTGTTTACGCACAACGGCCGGCGTCAGCTGGCGGGCTTTCTTCAGGGCATGGGTTAACGCACTCTGGTCGGCGTACCCGGCGCGATGCGCAATATCAATGATCGACAAAGACGTTTCGCGCAACAGGTCAATGGCCAGATTCAGGCGCAAGTTCGCGATATGCGAGAACGGCGTTGTGTTCAGGTGCTGCCCAAATAGCCCATACAAACGCCGCTCACTGGTGCCCGCATAACGCGCAATATCATGCGCCGTCAGGGCGCTACCCAGGTGCTGCTCGATGTAGGCCAGCGCACGAGCAAGAATGAACTGGCCGGGGTCGCTGCGCGCCACCTCGGGCTGCAATAACGAACACAACAGCAACCGGCTCCAGGACTCGGCCATCGCGAGCGAGCCGACCAACCGTGGCCCGTTGCTGCTGGCGTAATCGAGCAAATGCCGTATATCGGGCCTGACCGCGAAAAAGCGCTTGTCGTTGAGTGGGTCAAATGACGCAACCGTACCCTTCTGCGCCTCGCCACGCTCGGTCGAGACGTCCAGCACCAGGAAACGGTTATGGGTGTTGGCCAGGAAGGTATGCCGGGCCCCAGCAGAAATCACCACCCCCTGGCTTGCATCGACCTTGCCGCCTCGTCCGTCGACCTCAATCTCCATCGAGCCGGATTGGGGAAGCACGATTTGATGAAAGTCATGCTGGTGAAGCTCAACCTGACCGGAGTAAGAGCGCAATGACAGGGAGAGCAATTGGGGGGTGGTGGTGCTCATCCGTGAGTCTCCGGGGGGGCGTAGACTTATATGAGAGTTATGAAGTTTGCGGTGCGAATGTCGAAAAGTGGTGATCTTGTCGCTGAATTGACTATCGTGGTTACTGTGCTGTTAATAGCGCGACTTTGGCAAGAAGTTTGCTGGTGTTCACCATCGTGCCAAGACGGTTTTCAAGTGCATTACCTTTAAAACAGGTTCTGATACCCATGACGAATGCTACGCCAGCCATCAAACTCAGCACACTTAGGCAAATTGCCCCCTATTTGAGTATGCGGGGGGTGGCACCACTGGAGTTCTTTCGGCGTTTTGGCATTTCCCCACATGTTTTTCAAAACCCTGAAGCTTGGGTATCGCGAGCGGCCTGCTTTCATATCGCCAATGAAATGGCTGCTATCGCACAGGACCCCTTCGGCGGGGCGATGATCGGGCACCTGACCGATGTGCGCTCAACCGGCATGTGGGGCGAGTTGATATTGGGCTCGACCAACCTCGCTGAGGCGTGTGCAGTGGCGGCAGTCCATACGGATTTGGTGCATCAGGGAAGCGAAGTCAAAATTGTCACCGAGGGCCGTACGGCTAAACTGATCCAACATTTTACCGGGCACCACGGGGCTGATCCGAAACAGGTCATTTTCGGCACGCTTGCGGTGCTTAGAAAGGTGCCGCTCATGTCCGGCGCGCCTGGCGCTATACGGGTACATCTAAAAAACTCGAGAGAGCGAGGCGACGAGGCGCTTGAAGAGTACCTGGGCCCGAACCTCGTAATGAACGCTGAGTACAACATGATCGAATTTGATCGTGAGTTGCTCGAGATTCCCCTGCAGCCTGTTCGAGATATTGCCTGGAAAACCACCCAAGCCTTGAGGTCGACTGCTGACGTAGCTGACGTGCTCGCGCTGCAGATCGCGGATCAGGAACTGTCCAAACTTGTCACTATTTCAAGAAAGATTGGACTGTCTGTTCGAACACTGCAGCGGCGTCTCGAACATTGCGGTATCGACTTCGACGCTTTACGTGACGAGACTCGTCGCAGTGAAGCCCTTCAACTGATTGCCAGCGGTAGATACAGCGCGACCGAAATTGCATATATGGTCGGCTACAGCGATCCAGCGCACTTTACCCGAGCCTTCAAGCGTTGGACGGGGAGCGCGCCGTCGCTCTATCGTGCCCTCTTGAAACAAGGCCGTTAACATCCTCGTCTAATCTCTCCCCCAAAATATTTGGCCCTTTCTGGGGCGACCTTCGTGTGCGCGCGTGTTTGCATTGCGTTTGGCGCCAAATGGCAAGTTTGCGCCAAGGCGTTCTTATACAGTCAAAAAATTAACGCCAACTTATAAAAGCAAGAGGTTGAAATGTCTCTTTCATTCACGACCTGCATCCTCACCACGGCGCTGGTAGCTTTTTACATGGGGAAGACGGTGGCAAGTGGCACTCTGGGCAGGTTTGTTCCTGGCCGCGAAGCGGTGCCCATCGACGCCCAGAATGTGGTCCGGAGGAATCGGGACGCGCTCTATTTGTCAGCCGTGTTCGATCTCGATGCAGACCCCGTCACGATCACTTTGCCTGAGACCGTTCATGTTGATGGCGGGGATCAATGAAGATGACTACGTCCCCGCCGTCGCACTATTTTGCCGCCTTGAAACAAGACCGCTGACATCCTTGCCTAACCCCTCATTCAAAACATTTGGCCCCTTGCCGGGACGCTCTTCACGTACGTGCTTGCATTGCTTTTGGCACCAAATGGCAAGTTTGCGCCAAGGGAATCTTATACAGTCAAAAAATTAACGCCAACTTATAAAACTAAGAGGTTTAGATGTCCCATTCATCTACGGCTTGCATCCTGGCCATCGTGCTGACAGCTTTTGGAAGTGCGAAGGCCCAGTCATCTTCGGAGGTGGCAATACCGGTTGGTGTGGATAACTTTGTCCGTGCCGAGTCCGACCTCTACATAGGAAAAATGGTGGCAAGTGGCAGCTTGGGCCGGTTTGTTCATAGCCGCGAAGCGGTGCCCATCGACGCCCAGAATGTGGTCCGGATGAATCGGGACACGCTCTATTCGTCAGCGGTGTTCGATCTAGATGCAGGCCCTGTCACGATCGTTTTGCCTGAGGCCGATGGGCGCTTTATGTCGATGGCAGTGATCAATGAAGATCACTACGTCCCCGTCGTCACTTACGGTGCCGGCCGCCGGACACTGACGAAAGAGGCAATCGGCACACGCTATGTATTTGTCGCTGTGCGCACGTTCTTTGATCCCGATGATCGTAAAGACCTCGAAAAGGTACATGCACTGCAGGATGCAATCACGGTCAGTCAGGCCAAAGTCGGGGAGTTTGTAGTACCTAAGTGGGACCAAGCGAGCCAGACAAAGGTGCGTGAGGCTCTGGAGGTCCTGGGGTCGACGATCCCTGATTACAATCAGTCCTTTGGCCCCAAGGGCGCGGTCAATCCAATCCATCACCTGATCGGCACTGCGACGGGGTGGGGGGGGAACCCAGCCAAGGACGCTATCTATCTCGGTGGCGTGATGTCGGAGAACGATGGGAAAACCATTTACCGCCTAAAAGTTGGAGATGTCCCGGTCAATAGTTTTTGGTCTGTCAGTGTGTATAACACCGAGGGTTACTTCCAGAAGAACCCCTATGACGCCTATTCGTTGAACAACCTCACCGCCAAGAAAAGTGAAGATGGCTCGATTGTTATCCAGTTCGGTGGTTGCGACGGGAAGATTGCTAATTGCTTGCCTACCCCACCTGGTTGGAACTACACGGTCAGGCTTTATCAGCCGAGCGAACAAATACTGAATGGCAAATGGCGTTTCCCTAAGCCGCAGCCCGTTGCACTCTAATTAATAACTTCCGACATTTATAACTTGGCATGCACGCCAATAAGTTTGGTTATGCACCAAAGGAAAGAAGCAATGACAACCATCGGTGGTTCAAACTTTTTCAAATATAAAGCGACGCTCCTGGCAAGTGCGACCCTCGTCTTTGCGATGGCGTTGCCTGCACACGCAGACGATTCAAGTGAGCCCTCCGTGACCGTCGGTGGTGGACTCGCCGTTGGTCCGCTGTACGAAGGCTCTTCACACTACGCCGCGTTCCCGTCAATGAAACTCAAAGCGGTCCTGCCGACTGAAAACTGGGGCAAGTTTACTGCGTCCTTTCCGGAAGGGCTGCGTTGGGACCTGCCGGGACTGTCTCCTTTCGGGATCGCCCTGTTGCTGGGTTACGACCCGGGTCGCAAGGAAAGAATCCACACCCTGGGCGGTCGTGATGACTACTTGAAGGGCATGGGTAACCTGGACAGCACTGCCCTCGTCGGGGCGGAAGCGTATTGGACCCTGCCAGCCGGTCGCCTGTTTGTTCGCGGCCTGCAAGCCAGCCAGAGCCGCGATTATGGTGGCGAGAGCCTGGGGCATACCGCCTACCTGGAAGCCGGCTATGCCACCGCCTACGCGCTGTCTTCGACTTTAACCCTGGACTCGACCGTGTACGGCACCTGGAGCAATGACAAAGACATGATGGCGCGCTTCGGCGTCACCGCCCAACAAGCAGCGCGTACCGGCTTCGAGGAGTATCACCCGGGAGGCGGGATGCGCGACGTGACCCTGAAGCTGGGCCTCACCTGGCAATGGCAACCACAACTGGCACTGGAAGGCGGCATCAAGACCTACGCGCTGGTCTCCGATGCCCGCAACAGCCCGCTGACGGGTGAAAGCGTGGGCGCAGGCGCCTATCTCAACGCCCTTTACCGGTTTTGATAAGGGAGCACTCGATGAAAACAGTACATAAACAGTGGGGGCTGGCCAGCCTGCTCTGGTCGGGGCTGGTGCTTGCCGACGACACTGCCACGAAGGTTACGGACCCTCACTTCAAACTGGCTCCGGGCTATCTAAACTCGGCAGACCTGCCCCTGCGCCTGGCGTTGCTGGGTGCCCCACCAAAGCCTGACTCTGCGGCGCTTGCACGGGATGAGGAAGCGCGACGAGCAGCACTGTCGCTACGCGGGACGGCCCGGGAAAAACTCGCCGCAGCGGACGCAGAGCTGTCATTCCCCGGCCCGGCCAGTGCATTCTCCTGCGCGATGGGCACGCCGATCACCGAGAAAACCACCCCACATCTGTATACCTTGATGCAGCGCACCCTGACTGATGCAGGCGGTTCCACTTATGCCGGCAAGAACGCCTACAACCGCACCCGCCCCTTCGTAGCCCACAACGAAGGCACCTGCCGCAAAGACATGGAGCCGCTGTTGCGTACAGATGGTTCCTGGCCGTCGGGCCACTCCGCTGCCGGTTGGGCCTGGGGGCTGTTGCTGGCCGAGATTCAGCCTGCACGTGCAACCGAGTTGATGACCCGCGGGCTGTCATTCGGCCAGAGCCGGGTCATCTGCGACGCACATTGGCAGAGTGACGTCGATGCAGGTCGCATCATGGGGGCTGCGACGGTAGCAAGCTTGCATAGCGACCCGACGTTCCTTGCCGATCTGGCGGCCGCGAAGGAAGAGGTCAAGGCTGCGCAAAAAGCCGGTTTGAAGCCTACAGAGGACTGTGCGGCCGAGGGCGTGGCGCTCTCGCTGACTCAGCACTGATCAGGGAAACACCATCATGCATAGTGACAACCCTTGCTCGGCTTTGCTGCGCAAGCACGCACGTCTGGCACTCCTGGCTGGCATCTGTATCTGCGTCGGGCCCGCCATGGCGGCAGATAATGACGACTGGACGTTCAACGGCGGACCCTACGTATGGGGCGCAGGCATTCGTGGGCACGTGGGTCATAGCAGTACTGGAACCCAGTTCATAAAATCCGATTTCTCCGATATTGCCAAGACGGTCGATATGTCGGTGATGCTGATGGGGGAGGCGCGTCGGGGCCCCTACAGCGTGCTCGCCGACCTGATGTACATCGACACCGACACCCGCAACCGCCTGCCAGGAGGCGCCAAACTTGAGGTAGAAAGCAAGACAGCCTCCGGGTTCCTGGGGGGCGGCTACACCGTGCTGGGTGATGAAAGCCGTCGACTGGATGTCGCCGGTGGCGTGCGCGTCTGGTACAGCGGCACGACCCTCACCTTCCATGGTGGGCCTCTTGGTGGCTTATCGGGCTCTGACAATGCGACATGGGCAGACGCCATGGCAGGCCTGCGTGGGCACTATGCCGTGAACGATCGATTCTGGTTGTCATCCTGGGGGATGGCGGGCGCCGGGCAGTCTCGGGAAGACTGGGACCTGGCAGCGCTGGCAGGCTGGGAGTTTTTGCCTGGGTTTTCAGCGGTGGCCGGTTACCGGGCGATGGGGGTTAATTATCGCCATGATGGCTTTGTTTACGACATTGTCCAGAAGGGGCCGTTGCTAGGTATCAGTGGGCGATTCTGAGGCTTTCATAGCAAAGTCCCCACAGCTCAAGAGCTGCCCTCCCACTGTAAACAGGATGGATGTCCGCTATTCAGGAGGCCCCTTGACCACTTCGAAAAGCGAATGCCCCGGCTAGTCGGACATTTGCTTTAAACCTCGGCAGAGTGCGTCTCACACATCCTCGAATGCAGGCCTTTTTGTTGCCTGGAATTTGTCCTGGCCGCAAATAGGTATCGGGCTAAACATAATATCGTTTTGATTTCACTCGAAAGGACTGTCGTGGAGACCCGGCATATGGTTCAAGAATTCAATTACCACCGTGAATGGGTAGCAGCGCTTGATAAGTACGAGAAACTCCTGATTGAAAAACCCGACCGCCGCTGGGAAGGGCTGCCGGGCGATCAGCACACCCGCATGGCACTTGGGCTTTACAAACTCAAATGTTTCGCCGAGCGCATGCTCAAAGGCAGCACGGCAATCTGGGCCAGACGGGAAGCCATGGACGAACTTCGGCTCCATTTGATTAGCGAGCATCACTGGACTTTACAGGACGTGCGGCGAATACAGGACGAAGAGGATTTTGTGTTCCTCCTTCATGATGAATTGCAGCAGATGAAGCTGACCGAGCAAGAGGCCGGACCTGTTCGGCAGTGGACGGATCATCTTGGGTCAAGGGGTGAATACCAGCAGCACTACCGGGATTCCGCTTTATAGTCGTACTCGACACTCCACGGGTGCCAGTAGGAAGCCTCGCGCTCATACCAGGCAGCCCTGCTTTCGCGCAGAGAGTGGTTCAGCCAGACAATAATTGAGTTCTGACTGCCTCAAAATATTGTTTTCCCACCTCAAGCACGTCCCGAAACTGGGTCGGGATACTTGTCGTCGGCTGCATCACTGCGCAAGTCTGTATCCCCGCAGTTTGAATTTTTCCGAGGATACGCAAGGGATACACAGTGTGAAGATATGGGGGTAGACAGGGACGGATAGCCAGATACAAGAAAGCCCGCACGGGGCGGGCTTCTTGGGGTGTTTCGTAGACTGTCCGAGACAGCACGAGACTGCTATATGGTGCACCCGGCGGGATTCGAACCCACGACCCCTGCCTTCGGAGGGCAGTACTCTATCCAGCTGAGCTACGGATGCTTGTGCGGGCGACATCATACCCATGTCGACCTTGGGCGTCCATGCTGGTCTTTGGCCGTTTCCGAGTAGGAATTTGCCGCTGGAAGGCCCTGCGCCGGGCGCCGTTGGTCAATGCGGCGGAACGCGCTCAAATCACGCTGATCTGAAAGTTCCGGCAAATGCGCGGTTTTCGTTCTTTTTTTCGAACAGACTATTGCCCTATACCCCCATTGATCCTAGGATTCGTTTGAGATTTCAAACGCTCTGTCTCTCGTGTGCTATTCATTGGTCGCGCGCGCGGGGGCTGATTTCCCTGACGGCAGCCCACAAGGCGCCTTTCAACAACTCTAATTCGCTCCGCGCGCGCGCGGTGCTGTTAAGGAAAGCCGACATGCAGCTCAAAGATTCCCAGTTGTTCCGCCAGCAGGCCTTTATCGATGGCGCTTGGGTGGATGCGGACAACGGATCGACCATCAAGGTCAACAACCCTGCCACGGGCGAGATTATCGGCACCGTGCCAAAGATGGGCGCTGCGGAAACCCGCCGCGCCATCGAAGCCGCCGACAAGGCGCTGCCGGCCTGGCGTGCACTGACCGCCAAGGAGCGCGCCAACAAGCTGCGCCGTTGGTTCGAGCTGCTGATCGAAAACCAGGATGACCTCGGTCGCCTGATGACCCTCGAGCAAGGCAAGCCGCTGGCTGAGGCCAAGGGCGAAATCGTCTACGCCGCATCCTTTATCGAGTGGTTCGCCGAAGAAGCCAAGCGCATCTATGGCGACGTGATCCCCGGCCACCAGCCCGACAAGCGCCTGATCGTGATCAAGCAGCCTATCGGCGTGACCGCTGCGATCACGCCGTGGAACTTCCCGGCCGCGATGATCACCCGTAAAGCCGGCCCGGCCCTGGCCGCCGGTTGCACCATGGTGATCAAGCCGGCCTCGCAAACCCCGTTCTCGGCCCTGGCCCTGGTTGAGCTGGCGCACCGTGCCGGTATCCCCAAAGGCGTGCTGAGCGTGGTCACCGGCAGCGCTGGCGACATCGGCGGCGAGCTGACCAGCAACCCGATCGTGCGTAAGTTGTCCTTCACCGGTTCGACCGAAATCGGTCGCCAGTTGATGGCCGAGTGCGCCAAGGACATCAAGAAAGTCTCCTTGGAGCTGGGCGGCAACGCGCCGTTTATCGTGTTCGACGACGCGGACCTGGATAAGGCCGTCGAAGGCGCGATCATCTCCAAGTACCGCAACAACGGCCAGACCTGCGTCTGCGCCAACCGCCTGTACATCCAGGATTCGGTGTACGACGCGTTCGCCGAAAAACTGAAAGTCGCGGTGGCCAAATTGAAGATCGGCAACGGTCTGGAAGAAGGCACCACCACCGGCCCGCTGATTGACGAAAAAGCCGTGGCCAAGGTTCAGGAACACATTGCCGACGCCCTGAGCAAAGGCGCCAAGCTGCTGGCCGGTGGCAAGGTCATGGAAGGCAACTTCTTTGAACCGACCATCCTGGTCGACGTGCCGAAAAACGCCGCCGTCGCCAAGGAAGAAACCTTCGGCCCGCTGGCGCCGCTGTTCCGCTTCAAAGACGAAACCGAAGTGATCGCGATGTCCAACGACACCGAGTTCGGCCTGGCTTCCTACTTCTACGCCCGCGACCTGGGCCGTGTGTTCCGTGTGGCCGAAGCCCTGGAATACGGCATGGTCGGGGTCAACACCGGGTTGATCTCCAACGAAGTGGCGCCGTTCGGCGGTATCAAGGCCTCGGGCCTGGGCCGTGAAGGCTCCAAGTACGGGATCGAGGACTACCTGGAAATCAAATACCTCTGCCTGGGCATCTAAGCCCCGTAAGAGATTGCAGCAAACGCAAAGGGCACGAGAGCGCTGACCCTTTGCGTGTTTCACATCGTTATTCGTAGTGGCCGGGAAAGCTGTGGCAGTCGATCATCGCATGCTGCCGTAGTTGCCTCCCCGCCACGTATTCCTTGAGCAACGCCACCCGATGAGTGGCGAATGAGGACTTTATGAGCAAGACCAACGCTTCCCTGATGAAACGCCGCGAAGCCGCTGTACCGCGCGGTGTTGGCCAGATTCACCCGATCTTCGCCGAATCCGCGAAGAACGCCAGCGTGACCGACGTTGAAGGTCGCGAGTTCATCGATTTCGCCGGCGGTATCGCGGTGCTGAACACCGGCCACGTGCACCCGAAAATCATCGCCGCCGTGACCGAGCAGCTGAACAAGCTGACCCACACCTGCTTCCAGGTACTGGCCTACGAGCCGTACGTAGAAGTCTGCGAAAAAGTGAACGCCAAGGTTCCGGGCGATTTCGCCAAGAAAACCCTGTTGGTCACCACCGGTTCCGAAGCCGTTGAAAACGCTGTGAAAATCGCCCGTGCCGCGACTGGCCGTGCCGGCGTGATCGCCTTCACCGGCGCCTACCACGGCCGTACCATGATGACCTTGGGTCTCACCGGTAAAGTCGTGCCTTACTCGGCCGGCATGGGCCTGATGCCAGGCGGCGTGTTCCGCGCGCTGTACCCGAACGAACTGCACGGTGTCAGCGACGACGACTCCATCGCCAGCATCGAACGCATCTTCAAGAACGATGCCGAGCCGCGTGATATTGCCGCCATCATCATCGAGCCGGTACAAGGCGAGGGCGGTTTCTACGTCGCGCCGAAGTCTTTCATGAAGCGCCTGCGTGAGCTGTGCGACAAGCACGGCATCCTGCTGATCGCCGACGAAGTGCAAACCGGTGCCGGCCGTACCGGTACCTTCTTCGCCATGGAACAGATGGGCGTTGCCGCCGACCTGACCACCTTCGCCAAATCCATCGCAGGCGGTTTCCCGCTGGCCGGTGTGTGCGGCAAGGCCGAATACATGGACGCCATTGCTCCCGGTGGCCTGGGCGGCACCTACGCCGGTAGCCCGATCGCTTGCGCCGCTGCGCTGGCGGTGATGGAAGTGTTCGAAGAAGAGCACCTGCTGGACCGCTGCAAGGCTGTGGGCGAGCGCCTGGTGACCGGCCTCAAGGCGATCCAGGCCAAGTACCCGGTGATCGGCGACGTGCGTGCCCTGGGCGCGATGATCGCGGTCGAGCTGTTCGACGATGGCGATACCCACAAGCCAAACGCTGCGGCCGTTGCCTCTGTGGTGGCCAAGGCGCGTGACAAGGGCCTGATCCTGCTGTCCTGCGGCACCTACGGCAACGTATTGCGCGTACTGGTCCCGCTGACCGCACCGGACGAACAGTTGGACAAAGGCTTGGCGATCATCGAAGAGTGCTTCTCCGAGCTGTAAGCGGAAGCTGACATGATCGACAGAAAAACCCGCTCCGGCGGGTTTTTTTGTGCCCTTGCAGCACCTTCAGACCTCGTCGCAGTGGATGCCAGTACGCAAAACCTCCGTGGGAGGGGCATTCAGCCAGCGATGACGCGGTTCTTGCCCTGGCGCTTGGCCTCATACATTGCGGCATCGGCGCGGGCGAACAGGCTGTCCAGGGTTGAGTCTTCCTCGGTCAGGCTGGCCAGGCCCTGGCTGATGGTGACGCTGAACGCCTGGCCTTCGAAGCTGAAACTCAGCGCCTGGATCTCCTTGCCCAGGCGCTCGGCCACCTGCAACGCCATCTCAGGCGCGCAACCCGGCAGTACGGCGGCGAACTCTTCGCCGCCAATGCGCCCGAACAGGTCGCCTCGGCGCAGTACCCCGCGACCGCTCTCGGCGATACGCCGCAGCACCTGGTCGCCCTCCAGGTGGCCGTAGGTGTCGTTGACGTCCTTGAAGTCATCGATGTCCAGCAGCAGGAAGGCCAGCGGCGCGCCTTGGGCGCAGGCGCTGTCGAAGGCCTGGTTGGCGCATTCGAAGAAGTGTCGGCGGTTGCTGCTCTGGGTCAGCACGTCGGTGGTGGCGAGACGGTGCAGCTCCAGTTCCATCTGTTTTTTTTCAGTGATGTCCTCGGCCATGCCGACGACGATCACCGGCTCGCCGGGTTCGACCTGCTGGTTGATGTAGCATTTGTCGCTCAGCCAGCGGATCTGCCCGTCGGCGGTGATGATGCGGTACTCGCGGTCCTCCACGGCACCTTGCTCCAGCACGCGCGCCAGGCTGTGTTCGGCGTAGTCGAGGTCTTCGGGGTGGATGCTGTTGCGCCATTCGCGGTGGTCGGCCAGCAGCAGGCCGGCAGAGCGACCAAAAATCCGCTCGTATGCCGGGCTTACGTAAAGCACGCGGCGGGTCTGCCAATCGATGGCCCAGAGCACGGCATTCACACTGACCAGCAACGAGCTCAGTAATTGTTCGCGTTCGCTCAGCCGTTCGACTTCGCCCTGGGCATGGACCAGCGCCAGCAGGGTTGCTGCCGCAGCCGGACGCGGAGGGTCAGCGGTAGGGATGTCGCTGGTGAAGGGCTTTTCGAGAACCATCGGCACAACTCTCTCTGGGCGCGCCGCAAGATCGAGCAGCGGTCACTACAAGGGGCCACCATGATGGCGAAGTGTTCATTGAGAGAGGCGAATTGCAGTGAAGTTCCGTCAATAGGAGCGATTGACGGTGTCCGAGAAATGGCGCCAAAAAGCTGGTGGGCGGGAGGGAAGGCCCTCCCGCCATGTTGTCAGACGGATGCAGGACGCAGCGAATAGGTCTTCAATTGGTGGGCAAAATCCCGCAGGGACTGGATGCCGCTGGCCTCGGCCTCGTGTACCCACTCCTTGATGGCAGCGAGCATATCGTGGCCATTCGAGCTGGTCTTGAGCCAGATCTGCTGCAGCGCCAGGCGTTTTTCGTAGATCACTTTCAGCGCCTGGCTGTGTTCCAGCATGCTCTGGATACGCAGGTGGTGACGGTCATCCAGCAAGCTGGTTTCCCGCGACAGCAGGCGTTTGGCGCGGTGGAACTGGTGGCGCACCGAGTGATCGACTTTTTCCAGCTCCTGCTTGACCAGCGGTCCGATCACCAACTTGCGGTACTGGGCCATGATCTGGAAGCGGTTGTTGAGGATCGCCATGGCGGTGTCCATGTCCAGGTGTCCCTTGCCTTCCACGCGGTGGGCAATCGGTGCCACACGCTGGACCTTGGCCAGGCGCAGGTAACTGAACACTTTGATCCACGCCCAACCCAGGTCGAATTCCCACTTCTTCACCGACAGCTTGGCCGAGTTGGGGTAGGTGTGGTGGTTGTTGTGCAGCTCTTCGCCGCCGACGATGATGCCCCACGGCACCAGGTTGGTCGCCGCGTCACGGCATTCGAAATTGCGATAGCCCACCGCATGGCCCAGGCCGTTGATCACGCCGGCGGCCCAGAACGGGATCCACATCATCTGGATCGCCCAGATGGTGATGCCGATGGTGCCGAACAGCAGCAGGTCGATCACGCCCATGATCGCGACACCCAGCAGCGGGTAAGGGGTGTAGATCTTGCGCTCGATCCAGTCGTCCGGGCAGTTCTTGCCGTAGATGCGCAGGGTCTCGGGGTTTTCGGCCTCGGCGCGGTACAGCTCGGCGCCTTTGCGCAATACGGTGGACAGGCCCTTGATCACCGGGCTGTGCGGGTCGTCGACGGTTTCGCACTTGGCGTGGTGCTTGCGGTGGATGGCGGTCCACTCGCGGGTGTTCTGTGCCGTGGTCAGCCACAGCCAGAAGCGGAAGAAGTGTTTCAGGCCGGCATTGAGTTCCAGGGAGCGGTGGGCTGAATAGCGGTGCAGATAAACCGTGACCGCAACGATGGTCACGTGGGTCATCAACAGGGTGACTGCCACCAGTTGCCAGGCCGACAAGTCAAGAAAACCGTTGTACCACATAGGCTGTATGGCCCTCAGATAAAGAAAAGAACAGCTCACGCATTATCACTAAGCCTACAGAGAAAACCAGCGGCCCTTTCAGATAAGACTTACGAGATGTTACATATCCTATAATCCCCAGTCTTTGTAGGACGATTCTGCATTTCTAAGTAAGGATTACTGAACATATGCTGTTTTCATGCCGAGGCGCCCTGTATGCGGGGCTGGTATACCTGCTGGCTTCGAGTGCCTGGATCGGTCTCACTCATCGGGTATTGATCGAGTTTCTCGATAACCCGACCGACCTGCACCAGTGGTTACAGGTGCGCAGCTATGTGTGGATTGCGGTCAGTGCCTTGTTGATCTACCTGATCTGTGCCCGCTCTGCCCGGGTCCACCAGCAACAGCAACCCTTGAAAGAGAACCGCGAGCGCCTGCGCCAGGCTGCTGCCGTGTTCGATTGCACCCGCGAAGGGGTGTTGGTGACTGACGCCAAGGGCCTGATCGTGCATGTGAACCGGGCCTTCATGGAAATCACCGGCTACCAGCGCGAAGACGTCTTGGGCCGGCAGCCGAGCCTGTTCAAGTCCGGTCGCCATTCGTCGAATTTCTATCAACAGATGTTCCAGACCCTGGAACACAGCGGTGAATGGAGCGGTGAAATCTGGAACCGGCGCAAAAGCGGTGAAATTTATCCACAGTGGCAAACCATTCGTGTGATTCACGATGACCTGGGCCATATCAGCCATTACGTTGCAGTGTTTTCCGACATCAGCGCCATCAAGGATTCCGAGCACGAGTTGGCGCACCTGGCTCACCACGACCCGCTCACCGACCTGCCTAACCGCTTGCTGTTCACCGACCGCGCCGAACAGGCGCTGGCCTCGGCGCAACTGCACAAGTGCGGCTGCGGCCTGCTGTTGCTGGACCTGGACCACTTCAAGATCATCAACGACAGCCTTGGCCATAACGTTGGCGACCAGTTGCTCAAGCTGGTGGGCGAGCGGCTCAAGGCGTTGTTCGGCCCCGGCGTCACCCTGGCGCGCCTGGGCGGGGATGAGTTCGCGGTGCTCGCGGAAAATTGCTCACAGGTGGTGCAGGCGGCGGCTTTGGCGCAGCGCATGCTGGATGTGATGAAGCAGCCGTTCATCTTTGACGGCCATCAACTGTTTATCAGCGCCAGCATCGGCATCAGCCTGTTCCCCAATGACGCCCTGAGCGCCGAGCAGTTGCTGCGCAACGCCGATTCCGCGCTCTTCAAGGCCAAAAGCGTGGGCCGCGAAGGCTACGCGCTGTATACCGAAGAACTCACCGCCCACGCGCAGAACCGTGTGGAAATCGCCAGCGAACTACGCCGCGCCCTCGAACAGCAGGAACTGCGCGTCTACTACCAGCCGGTGCATGACTTGCACACCAGCCGCCTGATCGGCGTCGAAGCGCTGGTGCGCTGGCAACACCCCGAGCGTGGCCTGGTGCCGCCGGGTGATTTCATCCCCATCGCCGAACGTACCGGCTTGATTGCCGATATCGACGGGTGGGTGATGGACCAGGCCTGCCGGCAGATGTGCCAATGGCTGGCCGACGGCGTGCCGCTGAGCTTTATCGCAATCAATGTATCCAGCCGCCTGTTTGCCCGGCGCGAACTCTACGATCAAGTCGCGCAGGTGCTGCACGATACCGGCCTGGACCCCGCTTTCCTGGAGCTGGAAGTCACCGAAAGCGCAGTGATGGATGACCCTGAAGTGGCCCTGGAACAGCTGCACCGCCTGCGCGAACTGGGCTTGCGCCTGGCCATCGATGACTTCGGCACCGGCTATTCCTCACTGCTGCGCCTCAAGCGCCTGCCGGTGCAGAAACTCAAGATCGACCAGGGCTTTGTCGCCGGGCTGCCGTGGGACGAAGACGATGCCGCCATCGTGCGCGTGGTGATCGCCCTGGCGAAGAGCATGAGCATGCAGGTGCATGCCGAGGGGATCGAGCAAGTGGAGCAGGCGCGGTTTTTGTTGGAGCAAGGCTGCGATATGGGGCAGGGGTATTGGTTTGGGCGGCCAATGCCGGCGGACGAGATTGATTGGAACCGCGCCCCCACTCTCCAGCCTTGAAATGCATTCAAAATGTGGGAGGGGGCTTGCCCCCGATAGCCATAGGTATCTACACAACGTTGGCCCCACGCTGAACACCCAGCAGATAGGGCACCTGTGGCGAGCGGGCTTGTCCCGCGTTGGGCCGCGTAGCAGCCCCTGTAAGGAAGAATGCGGTGTATCAGACACTCTGTAGAGGCTGGTTTTGGGGCTGCTTCGCAGCCCAACGCGGGCGGTGCGACGATTCGACAAGCCCGCTCGCCATAGGGAGATTTGTCAGGGTCTGAAAAGTTGTGTAGATACCTATGCCCCGATAGCGGTGTATCAGGCAGAACATGGGTACCTGACAGACCGCCATCGGGGTAAGCCCCCTCCCACAGTTGGAACTTCGCAAGGCTTAATTTCAGCGCCCGAACACAAAACTCCCTCGCAACCCCGCGTCCTGCCAGAAAATTCTTTTTGGTTATATAAACATTCTCAAATAGTATTTTTAAGAATATCCGCGCTTATCTACTATCGCCCTACGCCGCAAGCAGTGCCGCCACTGCGAGGCACTATTCATTTCAGGAGCGAGACCATGAGCGCATCTCTACGTAGCGTCGACGGCCAGGACGAAGCAGCCATTTTGCGTGAGATCCAGAGCGCCTTGCGCGATCTGCGGTTTGGCGCGGTGGAAATCACTGTGCACAACGCTCAAGTGGTACAGATCGAACGCAAGGAAAAATTCCGTCTGCAGAACCCGGGTAACAAACCGAGCTGAGCAAGAACGGCGATAGACCCGCAACTATAAGAAAAAGCCAACACCCCAGAATTTCAGGAGCTTCTATGTCGTCGATTCGCCGTTATGCCCTGGCCGCCCTGGCCAGCGCCGTGTTTGCCGGTTCCGCCGTTGCCAAGGACTACGAGTTGCTCAACGTCTCGTACGACCCTACCCGTGAGCTGTACCAGGACTACAACGCTGAATTCACCCACTTCTGGAAACAGTCCCACCCCGGCGACAACGTCAAGATCCAGCAATCCCACGGTGGTTCGGGCAAGCAAGGCCGGGCGGTGATCGACGGCCTGCGTGCCGACGTGGTGACCCTGGCCCTGGCCGGCGACATCGACGAAATCGCCAAGCTGGGCAAGACCCTGCCGGAGAACTGGCAAACCCGCCTGCCGGACGCCAGCACCCCGTACACCTCGACCATCGTGTTCCTGGTGCGCAAGGGCAACCCTAAAGGCATCAAGGATTGGGGCGACCTGATCAAGAAAGACGTGTCGGTGATCACACCTAACCCGAAAACCTCCGGCGGTGCGCGCTGGAACTTCCTTGCCGCCTGGGCCTACGGCCTGAAATCCGGTGGCAGCGAAGCCAAGGCCCAGGAATACGTGAAAGAGCTGTTCAAGCACGTGCCGATCCTCGACACCGGCGCGCGCGGTTCGACCATCACCTTCGTCAACAACGGTCAGGGCGACGTGTTGCTGGCCTGGGAAAACGAAGCCTTCCTGGCGCTGAAAGAAGACGGCGGCGCCGACAAGTTCGACATCGTCGTGCCGTCCCTGTCGATCCTTGCGGAGCCGCCAGTGGCCGTGGTCGACAAGAACGCCGAGAAAAAGGGCAACACCGAGATCGCCACTGAATACCTCAAGCACCTGTACAGCCCGGCTGGCCAGGAGATTGCGGCGAAGAATTTCTACCGCCCACGCGATGCAAAAGTGGCCGAAAAATACGCCCAGCAGTTCCCGAAACTGGACCTGGTGACTATCGACAAAGACTTCGGCGGCTGGAAGACTGCCCAACCGAAATTCTTTAACGACGGCGGCGTGTTCGACCAGATCTACACGGCGCAGTAAGCCAAAGTACCTGTAGGAGCGAGGGGGACGCCTAGTTCTTGCTCGCGAAGATCGTCAACGATGACGCGGGCATTCTGAATGAACGCGGTGCCCTTGAGTTCTTCGCGAGCAAGCTCGCTCCTACAGTGGTTTCTACCTTTAACCAAGGACTCTTATGTCGCGTCGTATTTCCCCCGTCATACCCGGCTTCGGGCTGACGCTGGGCTACACCGTGGTGTACCTCAGCCTGATCGTACTCATCCCCCTCGCGGCGATGTTTGTACACGCTGCTCAACTCACCTGGGATCAGTTCTGGAACATCATCTCCGCACCCCGTGTGCTGGCGGCGTTGAAACTGAGCTTCAGCACCGCGCTGTACGCCGCCCTGATCAATGGCGTGATCGGCACGCTGCTGGCCTGGGTGCTGGTGCGCTACACCTTCCCCGGCCGCAAGATCATCGATGCGATGATCGACCTGCCGTTCGCGCTGCCCACCGCCGTGGCCGGTATTGCCCTGACGGCGCTGTACACGCCGAGCGGCCTGGTGGGCCAGTTCGCCGCCGACCTGGGCTTCAAGATCGCCTACAGCCCGTTGGGCATCACCCTGGCGCTGACCTTCGTGACCCTGCCGTTCGTGGTGCGCACGGTGCAGCCGGTACTCGCCGACATCCCCCGGGAAATCGAAGAAGCCGCCGCCTGCCTGGGCGCCAAGCCGTTGCAGGTGTTTCGCTACATCCTCGTCCCCGCGCTGCTGCCCGCCTGGCTGACCGGTTTCGCCCTGGCGTTTGCCCGTGGCGTCGGTGAGTACGGCTCGGTGATTTTCATCGCTGGCAACATGCCGATGAAAACCGAGATCCTGCCGCTGCTTATCATGGTCAAGCTCGACCAATACGACTACCGCGGCGCCACCTCCATTGGCGTGCTGATGTTGGTGGTTTCCTTTGTTTTGCTGCTGCTGATCAACTTGTTGCAGCGGCGCATCGAACGTCCATAAGGAGGCGCGGAACATGTCCCAATCGTCTATTTCCGCTGCATCCTCGGCCAACGCCGCCCGCCGTGGCAGCGCTGTTTCCCGGCGCATCCTGATCAGCCTGGGTTGGCTGGTGTTCTTCCTGTTCCTGTTGCTGCCGCTGTTTATCGTGGTGTCCCAGGGCTTGAAGAACGGCCTCGGTGCGTTTTTCACCGCGATCCTTGAACCGGACGCGTTGTCCGCGCTGAAACTCACGGTGATCGCCGTGCTGATCTCGGTGCCGCTCAACCTGGTGTTCGGCGTCAGCGCCGCCTGGTGCGTGAGCAAGTACTCGTTCCGTGGCAAGAGCATCCTGGTCACGCTGATCGACCTGCCGTTCTCGGTCTCCCCGGTCATCGCAGGCTTGGTCTACGTGCTGATGTTCGGTGCCCAGGGCCTGTTTGGCCCGTGGTTGCAGGAGCATGACATCCAGATCGTGTTCGCCTTGCCCGGCATCGTGCTCGCGACCATCTTCGTCACCGTGCCGTTCGTCGCCCGTGAACTGATCCCGCTGATGCAGGAGCAGGGCACCCAGGAAGAAGAAGCCGCGCGCCTGCTGGGCGCCAATGGCTGGCAGATGTTCTGGCATGTCACCGTGCCGAACATCAAGTGGGGCCTGATCTACGGCGTGGTGCTGTGTACCGCGCGGGCCATGGGTGAGTTCGGCGCGGTGTCGGTGGTGTCCGGCCATATTCGCGGCGTGACCAACACTTTGCCGCTGCACGTCGAGATTCTCTACAACGAATACAACCACGTTGCCGCCTTTGCGGTGGCGAGTCTGCTGCTGATCCTGGCGCTCTTCATCCTGCTGCTTAAGCAGTGGAGCGAGAACCGTATTAATCGCCTGCGCGCCGCTGCGGCTGAGGAATAAGTCATGTCGATCGAAGTCCGTAATGTCAGCAAGAACTTCAACGCCTTCAAGGCCCTGAACAGCATCAATCTGGACATCCAGAGTGGCGAGCTGGTGGCGTTGCTTGGGCCCTCCGGCTGCGGCAAGACCACCTTGCTGCGCATCATCGCCGGCCTGGAAACCCCGGATGACGGCAGTATCGTGTTCCACGGTGAAGACGTCTCCGGCCACGACGTGCGCGATCGCAACGTCGGTTTTGTGTTCCAGCACTACGCGCTGTTTCGCCACATGACCGTGTTCGACAACGTCGCCTTCGGCCTGCGCATGAAGCCGAAAAAACAGCGCCCGAACGAAAGCCAGATTGCGGCCAAGGTCCACGAACTGCTGAACATGGTGCAGCTGGATTGGCTGGCCGACCGTTACCCGGAACAACTCTCCGGGGGCCAGCGCCAGCGTATCGCCCTGGCCCGCGCCCTGGCGGTCGAGCCGAAAGTGCTGCTGCTGGATGAACCCTTCGGTGCCCTCGACGCCAAGGTGCGTAAAGAGCTGCGCCGCTGGCTGGCACGCCTGCACGAAGACATCAACCTGACGTCGGTGTTCGTGACCCACGACCAGGAAGAGGCCATGGAAGTCGCCGACCGCATCGTGGTGATGAACAAGGGCGTGATCGAGCAGATCGGCTCACCGGGCGACGTCTACGAAAACCCGGCCAGCGATTTCGTCTATCACTTCCTCGGCGACTCCAACCGCCTGCACCTGGGTGAAGACCAGCACGTGCTGTTCCGCCCCCACGAAGTGTCGCTGTCGCGTCATGAACTCGAAGACCACCACGCGGCTGAAGTGCGTGATATTCGCCCGTTGGGCGCGACCACCCGGGTGACCTTGAAGGTCGAAGGCCAGACGGACCTGATCGAAGCCGAAGTGGTGAAAGACCACGACAGCCTGACCGGTTTGGCGCGGGGCGAGACCTTGTTCTTCAAGCCCAAGGTCTGGCAAAAAGCCTGAGCCCCAAACAAAAATCCCGATGTGAAACAGGTTCAATGTGGGAGGGGGCTTGCTCCCGATTGCAGTGGGTCAGCAGCAGATAAGCTGGCTGAAACACCGCTATCGGGAGCAAGCCCCCTCCCACATTCAGATCTGTCTCGGCTTCAGATCGCGGCGAACCACCGGCCCCGAGCGCTCCTCAATCTGTTGCTTGAGGCCCTGCCGCAACCCCAGCAAAAACGCCACCTCCGCCACCACAAACAACGGCCCCACAATCAACCCCGACACGTCATCCACAAATGCGGGCTTCTTGCCTTCGTAGTAATGCCCGACAAACTGAATCACCCAGCCCACCACAAACAGGCCGACGCCGCTGCTGAGCCACACCATCGTGCTCTGCGCCGCCAGCTCATGCCCGGCCCATACCGACAAGCCCATCAACACCGTCATCAGCGCGCCCAGGGCCAATTCCAGGCGCAGGTAAAACCACGCCGAAAACAGCGCGACAATCACGGCGGGTGAAATCCACAGCCCGCCCACGGCCCATTCGGGGCGTGACAGCAGCACGGCCACGGCGACCACAATCAGCGGGATGCCGATGAAGTGGCTGGCGATATTGCGTGGGTCGCGGTGGTAGGCGGCGTATTGACTGAGATGGTCGACGAGGCTTTTCATTGTTGTTCCTCCTGTAGGATGTTTGATCATGCCCTGTCAGCCTGCGACTAACTGTCAGTTGGGCGACAATCTTCGGAGTTCTCATGGATGCGACGCAATGGCACTCCCGGTTGGCCGTCGGTCACTGGTTCAGTCACCTGCCCGTACCGTTCCAGCATAGTCTGCTGGCCCATGCGCGGCTGCGGCAGCTGACGGCGGGACAATACCTGTTCAAGCGCGGCGATCCGCCCTGTGGCTTGTATGCGGTACTCGACGGTACGTTGCGTGTCAGTGCGGTGAATGAGCACGGCAAGGAAGCGCTGTTGAGCCTGGTGGGGGCGCCCTATTGGTTCGGCGAGATCTGCCTGTTCGACGGCTTGCCGCGCACCCATGACGCCTGCGCCACGGGGCCGTGCACGCTGGTGCAGGTGCCGCAGCAGGCGCTGCTGAAGATCCTCGAGGAATCCCCTCGGTACTGGCGCGACCTGGCGTTGCTGATGAGCCAGAAGCTGCGCCTGAGTTTTATCGGCCTCGAGCAGCTCAGCCTGATGCCCGCTTCGGTTCGCCTGGCCCACCGGCTGTTGATGATCGTTGAGGGTTACGGCGACATGGAACTGTCAAAGCGCGTGCTGCAACTGCCCCAGGAAGACCTGGCGGCGATGTTGAGCCTGTCGCGCCAGACCACCAATGCCTTGCTCAAAGACCTGCAAGCCCAGGGCATCGTGCGCCTTGGCTACGGCGAGATCGAAATCCTCGACGCACAGCGGCTACGAGAGGCGGCGCACACCTGAGGGTGTTAGCCTGCAAACCTGATCAATCGAGGTGTGTTATGCGCGTGCTGTTAGTGGAACATGAATCCGAAGAGGCGCAGCGGATGGCCCAGGGCTTGAGCGAGGCCGGTTACACCGTGGAAGTCGCGGCCAACGGCATGGCGGCGCAGCGCTTTGTCGAAAGCGCCGAGTACGACCTGGTGGTGTTGGACGTGATGCTGCCGGGGCTGAATGCCTGGAAGCTGCAGCAGGCCATCCGGCAGAAGGGTGAGACGCCGGTGTTGTTCCTGACCACGCCGGGCGGGATTGAAGATCGCCTGCGTGGCTTGGAGCTGCATGAAGATGATTACCTGCTCAAGCCGTTTGAGGCCAAGGTGTTGGTTATGCGGGTGAAGAAACTGTTGCGGCGGGATCGGGGCCGCTGATTGATCCCGTAACTGTAGTGCCTGAAAGATTGCCATCGGGGGCAAGCCCCCTCCCACATTTGCAATGCGCTCCCCTGTGGGAGGGGGCTTGCCCCCGATGAGGCCTTCAGCCTCCCCACGCATCCACCTACCGCAACCCATCCCGAAACTGCCCCGGCGTCATCCCTGTCCAGCGCTTGAACGCACGATTAAAGCTGCTGGTATCAGCAAACCCGAGCAGATGACTGATCTCCGCCAATGAGCACTGCGGATCCCGCAGGTGCAACAACGCCAGATTCTCCCGGCATTCATTGAGCAACGCATCAAACCGACACCCCTCATCCGCCAGATGCCGTTGCAAACTGCGCAAACTCAAGTGCAGCGCCTGGGCAATCCGCTCGGCACTCGGCTCGCCATCGGGCAGTTGCGCCTCGATGGCCGCGCGCACCTTGCGTTCCCAGGTCAGCGGTTGCAGTTGGGCGAGGGTGCGTTTGAGCACGGTTTCGTTGTGTTCCGCCAGTTCCGGGTTGGCGTCGTCCAGGTGGCTGTCGAAATCGCTGGCGGCGAATTCGAGGCGGTCTTCCTCGGCGCCAAAAAACACCGGTGCGCGGAACACCGTGTGCCACGGCTTGGGGTCGGCGGGTTCCGGGCGCCGCAGGTAGACCGCCAACGGTGCATAGTCGCGGCCCAGGCGGTTGCGGCACGTGCGCACATAGATCGCGGCAAACGCATCGATGGCTTCCAGCGCCGGTGCCGGGCTGCCTGGCGGTTGCAGCAGGCGAAAGCGGTAGTGCTCGCCATCGCCGCTAAGCTCCAGTGTCAGGGCATCGCTGACCACCTGGTGATAACGCACGATGCGCTCGAATACCTCGCGCAGGCTGCCGCTTGCCACCAACGCATAACCCAGCGCATGAAAGGTGGTCGGGCTGACAAACCGCGACACCCGCAACCCAATCGCCGGATCGCCGCTGGCCTGCACCGCCAGTGCCCACAAGCGCGTGGTGGCCGACAGCGGGTAGCGCGCGTTGGGGTCGTCCATCTGCTGCGGGTCGAGCCCGGCCTGCGCGCACAGCGCGGCGCTGTCGAGGCCCAGGGCATCGAGCTGCTTGCGCAGGGCGCGGGTCCAGCTGGCGAGGGAAGTCGGTTCGGTCATGGCGATTGGCGCTTGCGGTCAACAGGTTGGCGTGTGGGGCTAGCGTCCTGCGGGAAGCCCTGGTGCAGGATGTAACCATCAATGAATAAGAGGATGGGAGCATGGACGGTACTTCTGCAAGTCCCCAGCAGATGAACGCGCAACAGCGTTCGGCGCATATCCGTGAGGTGGTGCTCGCCGAAGGCGTGCGCTTGCGTCGGCAGCACCCGTGGTTGCTGCATCAGGATGCCCTGGGCGCGGGCATCCTGGCCTTTGCCTTGCTGGGCATGATGGGCTCGGCGGCGCTCTATATCACCGGTCATATGGCTTGGTGGGCCTGCCTGCTGCTCAATGCGTTCCTGGCTTCACTGACCCACGAGCTGGAACACGACCTGATCCACAGCATGTATTTTCGCAAGCAGCGCGTGCCCCACAACCTGATGATGGGCCTGGTCTGGCTGGCGCGGCCGAGCACCATCAACCCATGGATCCGTCGGCATCTGCACCTCAATCACCACAAGGTCTCCGGCACCGAGACCGATATGGAAGAACGTGCGATCACCAACGGCGAGCCCTGGGGCTTGGCGCGGTTGCTGATGGTGGGCGATAACGTGATGTCGGCGTTTATCCGCATGCTGCGCGCCAAGACCTGGGACCACAAACTCAAGATCCTCAAGCGCTCGCTGCTGGTCTACGCGCCCCTGGCGCTGCTGCATTGGGGCGCGTGGTACATCTTCCTCGGTTTCCATGCCGCCAACGGCATCGCCGGCCTGCTGGGCACGCCGATCGAGTGGTCTACCGGCACCTTGCAGATGATGCAGGTGATCGACATCGCCGCCGTGGTGATCATCGGCCCCAACGTGCTGCGCACTTTTTGCCTGCACTTTGTCAGCTCCAACATGCACTACTACGGTGATGTGGAGCTGGGCAATGTGATCCAGCAAACCCAAGTGTTGAACCCGTGGTGGATGTGGCCGTTGCAGGCGTTCTGCTTCAACTTCGGCAGCACCCACGGGATTCACCATTTTGTGGTGAAGGAGCCGTTCTACATCCGCCAGATGACGGCCAAGGTGGCGCATAAGGTCATGGCCCAGATGGGCGTGCGGTTCAATGATTTCGGTACGTTTGCGCGGGCCAATCGGCTTGAGCGCGGGGAGCAGGCGCAGTCGCAGTCGCAAAGCCAGACTGCGCCGGTGTAACGGTTATTCTCCGGAAATCAGCAGACAGGTTTGTGCTTTACAGCCTTTGGCGTACGAAAGCGTTACAAATCGGATTGCCGCATCGCGCGTTTTAGTGGCAATCGTCAAAGGCTGGGTTTTGGAGTCTTCAACCTGCTGGCTCTGTCCTGGCAGGACGACGGTTATCCATTTTCCTTGAATAATATCCAAGGGTGTCTTGGTTTTATTCACCACCTCAATGAGTGGATGTTCAACCGGAGCCACGTTGGGCGCGGCCTGTACAGCGATTGGCAGCAAGGACAGGGCCATGCAGGCTATGAAATGGGGCGCTACAGTCATGCGTACTCTTCCTGAGTAATGGGGCTGAAAAGACATGGGTCGATACAACGAGCCCGCATCTAAGACGCCTTGCTCACTTGTCGCAATGCTGGGGTTGTAAGAGGTGATGTCGCCCTGTCCGAAGGCGATCTCTCTCTAGCAGGCGATAAAGGCCAGGGGCAGGTCGCGGATCTGTTCGCGCGCGGGCGGCTGGTAATGGCCGTCGCTGGTCAGTTCGTGCAGCAGTTCCTCACGCAGCTGGTGGAATTCGAAACTGCTGCGTTGGCGCGGGTGGGGCAGGGCAATCTCGACCACCTGCTTGATCCGCCCCGGCCGGGGCTCCATCACCACCACGCGGTCGGCGAGGAAGATCGCTTCCTCCACATCGTGGGTCACCAATACCGTGGTGATTTTGGCGCGGGCGCGGATCGCCAGGAGTTCGTCCTGCATCTGCTGGCGGGTCAGGGCGTCGAGGGCGCCAAACGGTTCGTCCAGCAGCAGGATGCGCGGGCTGGCCACCAGGCCACGGGCAATCGCCACCCGTTGCGCCATGCCGCCGGACAGCTGGTGCGGATAGGCACGGGTGAAGTCGGTGAGGCCGACCAGTTCGATAAAGTCAGCGATGCGCCGGGTTCGCTCGGCGTCGCTCAACGGCTCGTTGACCAGGCCCAGGCCGATGTTTTCCGCCACGGTCAGCCAGGGGAACAAACGGTGTTCCTGGAACACGATGCCGCGTTCGCCGCCGATGCCGCTGACCGCTTTGCCGTCGACGCGGATCTCGCCGCGAAACTGCGTATCCAGCCCCACCAACAGGCGCAGCAGGGTGGATTTGCCGCAGCCGCTGGAACCGACAATCGCGACGAATTCGCCTTCGGCAATCTCCAGGTTGAATTCGCGGATGGCTTCCAGCTCGAAGCCGTCGACGTCAAAGGTCTTGCCCACATGGTTGAAGCTGACGATAGGTGCGTTCATGCGTGTCTCCAGCGGGTGGCGCGGGTTTCGATGCGCTGGCCGATCAGGTTGAGGGCCGCGCCGGTGAGACCGACCAGGAGCATGCCGCTCATGATCAAGTCCATGCGCAGCAGTTGTTGGGCGCCGATCATCAGGCTGCCGATACCGCCGTTGGACGGCATGAAATATTCCGCACCGATGGTGCCCAGCCAGGCGTAGATCAGGCTCAGGCGCAGGCCGGCGAAAATGCCGGCTGCGGCGCCTGGCAGTACCAGGCGTCGTAACCGTTTGAACAGATTCAAACGCAGCACCTGCGCCGCTTCGTTGAGCTGCGGCGACAGATTCAGCACGCTGCGTTGGGTGGCGATAAACAACGGGAAGAAGGCGGCGAGGGCGATAAACACCCACTTGGCCAATTCACCCAGGCCAAACCAGGCGGTGAGCAGCGGCACCCAGGCGAAAATCGCGATCTGGCGCAAGGCGGCCAGGGTCGGTCCGAGTACCCGCTCACTGCGCCGTGACAGTCCCAGCCACAGTCCCATGGCAAAGCCAAGGCCGCCACCGAGTATCAACCCGCCCAGGCTTCGCCCCAGGCTGGTGCCCAGTGCACCGCTGAGGTTGCCATCCACGACGCCGGCGACGGTGGTGTGCAGCACCACCCACGGGCTGACCAGAATGTTCGGGTTTACCCAGCCTTGTTGTGTCGCGACCTGCCACAGCGCCAGCAACAACAGGGGCAGCAACCACGGTTGCAGGCGCTGCCAGCCTTGATAGCGCGGCCCGCGACGAATCTGCGCCGTGGCCGGATGGGGCCAGTGCACCCATTTGCGGTCCAGCCAGCCAATGCCCCGGTCCATCACCACGCCGAATACGCCGATGACCACGATGCACACGAAGACGATATCGAGCATGAACAGCTGGCGCGCCCACACCATCAGGTAGCCGATGCCTTCGCTGGAGGCCAGCAACTCCACCGCCAGCAGCGAGGTCCAGCCGGCCGCCAGAGCCAGGCGCACACCGGCCATGAATGCCGGCAGCGCGGCGGGCAGGATCAGGCGACGGATCAACAGGTGCGTGGGCAGGCGCAACACGCGGGCGGCTTCACGCAAATGGGGTTGGGCGTCGCGCACGCCCACCAGGGTATGCAGGGTCACGGGCACCACGATCGCCTTCACCAGTACCACCAGTTTCAGGGTTTCACCAATGCCGAAGAACACCATGAACAGTGGAATCCAGGCCAGCGTCGGTACTTGCGACAGAGCGCTGAACGTCGGAAACACCAGGCGCTCGGCGCGCGCACTGAAACCCAGCAACGCGCCCAGCAGCGCTCCGGCGCCAATACCCGCCAGCAGGCCCCAGAACAGGCGTTGCAGGCTGATTGCCAAGTGGCTCCACAACTCACCGCCGGCCAGCTCCACCGCGCTGCTCCACACCAGGGACGGTGGCGGCAGGATCTGCTCGCTCATCCAGTGATTGCGGCTGGCCAGCCACCACAGCGCAAACAGCGTCACCGGCAGCAACCATGGCAGCAGGCGTTCACTGCGCAGCGGCCAGCGTGGCGCGGCGCCGGGGGCCGCGAGCGGGAGGCTCAAAAGTGAAATTCGGGCCATGGAGGACCTCCGTTGTCGCCGATGGCGTTATGTGTTTTTGATCTTATAAAAACGCAATCAAGATGATTGGGGGATAAGAAAAATCATTTAAAGCTTCTGCCCGGCACGCATCCAATGCATTCGAAGAATATTTTCGATGCTGTTTATGCATAGTCCTCTGGGCCCGGCGTTTTCACTTGCATAGATCTAAAAGCTATTAAATTGTGAATTTATAGTATTTAAAGTTTTTATCCGCCTGTGCCTACTTTCTGCTCCCCAGGCGACCCTCGCCCACAAGGAGCTGCGCTTATGAAACTGCCCTTCAAACGTCTGATCACCCTGTTCGCAGGCACCGCGCTGGCAGGCTTGGTGCAGGCTGCCGACCTCAAGGAAATCCGCATCGCCGTGCCCGACCTCAGCGCAGGCAGCCAGCACAGTGGTGGCGGCATAACGGACGTGCTGCGCGATCAGCAGATCTTCGAAAAAGCCTTTGCCGACCAAGGCATCAAGATCCAGTGGAATTACTTCAAGGGCGCCGGCCCGGTGATCAATGAAGCCTTCGCCAACGGGCAGGTGGACCTGGCATACCTGGGCGACCTGGCGGCGATCATCGGTCGCTCCAATGGCCTGGAGACACGCTTGCTCAGCGCCACCGCGCGGGACATCAAGCAGTATCTCGGCGTGGTGCCGGGCTCAGGCATCAAGACCTTGCAGGACCTCAAGGGCAAGCGCGTTGCGGTGTTCCGTGGTACCGCAAGCCAGCTGTCGTTCGACAGTGCCTTGGCCAGCCAGGGCTTGAGTGAGAAGGACCTCAAAGTCATCAGCCTGGACTACAACGCCGCCAATGCCGCGTTGGCTGCCAAGCAGATCGACGCCACCTGGGGCGGTTCGAACCTGACGGCGTTGCAAGCCAAGGGGCTGGCTGAAATTCCGCTGACCACCAAGGACCTCGGCGGCGCCGGCAGCATCCAGGCGGTGCTGGTGGGCAGCAAACAGTTTGTCGACCAGCACCCCGACGCCGTCGCCAAGTTGCTCAAGGCCCAGCAGCAGGCGGTGCAATGGTTGACCGATGACAACAACAAGCAGGCCTACATTGCGCTGGTGTCCGGGCTGGCCAGCTACCCGCCGGTGATCCTCACCAATGACTTGAAAGACCAGACCCTCAGCAAAATTTTCCCGTCGACCCTGGACCCGGTGTTCCTGGCTAAATTGCAGGGCGCGGTGGACCTGGCTTCCAAGGAGAAGCTGATTCGCAAGTCGTTCCAGGTGAGTGACTGGGTGGCGCCGAATCTGGCGGCGGCGGGGCTTTGAGTCGGGTGGTGACTGGGCTATCGCCATCGGGGCATGGGTATCTACACAACTTGAGCGAGCCTTCTGCGTAGATACCGTCTTATCCAACCCCCATCAAGGCCCCCCTGTAGCAGCTGCCGAGCGCAAGCGAGACTGCGTCAGGCGCGCTGCCGATTCAAGCTCGAGTCGCGGCCAACGCAGCCTCGCCGGGGCTCGACAGCTGCTACAAATACCAACCCCATCAAGGCCCCCCTGTAGCAGCTGCCGAGCGCAAGCGAGACTGCGTCAGGCGCGCTGCCGATTCAAGCTCGAGTCGCGGCCAACGCAGCCTCGCC
>JAEAMG010000148.1_pt1 | contig 110985 bp, 91 predicted proteins | sample 8958741 | NCBI WGS metagenome assembly JAEAMG01 (sample SAMN16933256, study PRJNA681125) | bioreactor sludge metagenome | isolation source: anaerobic bioreactor treating anionic surfactant - SDBS | place: India: Bengaluru | collected 2019-02-28
ACTTGGAGCGCCATTTGTAGAACGTGGCGTTGCTGATGCCGTGCTCGCGGCACAGTTCAGGGACTGGCGAGCCGCCGTCGGCTTGCTTGAGGAAGGCGATGATCTGGCTATCGGTAAAACGGGACGTCTTCATGCAGAATTTTCAAAAAAATCTGAGTTTGGAAAATTCTACTTTTAAACGCGATCATTTGCTGAGGGAGGGGGGGATTGCCCGGCCTGCCGCCGGCGTTGCTTGACGGAGTGATGCTGCTGGGTAACTATTCCGCAGAGCCCTTGCTGCACCATTCCGTTCTGCCCTCATCATTTCCTACGATCTGCTTAGAGCTCCTAACATAACCTACTGCGCGTCGCGATTTGCGGCCTCCGATGCTCACTGTGCATTCGCACAGTTGCGCTTCTCAGCCGCAACTCACTGCCGCTCGCTACGGTTCTGTTAGGAGCTCTTAGTCTCGCAATTTGAGAATGTTATTGCGGGACCAGTTACGTACGGTGACAAAAAATATCGATAATGCCAAGCCAGCAAGTATGCTTAAGGCCAAGGTGATAGTCAGGCGCGCCGAACGATTTTCTGGCAGGCTGGGGCCAGCAATGAAACGGCTTTTCTCAAGATAGAGATTGATTGAATTTTGGTTTTCAATGGAGATCCGATTGTAAATTTCCTGAACTGCATCATCCGCCAAATTCTTGCTTTTGAAGACAGCCGTCTTGAGGGGTTCCAGCGCATGCAGGATGGCCTCGCCAGATTTTGATCCATCAGTCAAGATCTTGGCGCCATCATAGTATTCAAGTAACAGGAGGTTTTGCTGTTTCTCGCGTTGAGCCTTGTGAATGTCCTCCTTGATTTCGCTGGTTTCCACTTCGGTACTCATTAACTGGCTAACTGGAGACAAAAAACGTGCATTGTCTTCTGTAACGGAAATCACTTGACGTGCGGACTGGTTAGCGGCATCGGGATAGCGCGAGACGATCTTTTTCAGGTCTTCGCCCTTCCGCAGGGTTTTTTCCAGCTTTTCTTTGCTCAAGATGATGTCATTATCCAGCTTGATGATCTTCGACGAAATCTCTGCACGTTTGAAGCGCAGCATATCAGAGTAAATCAGATAGACGATCGTATCCATGGTGTAACGGCCAAGCAATGCCACCGTGCGTTGGGCATCCTCGGGTTTCTTGGCGGCATAATTGATACGCAAGCCGATGACATTGTTATTGCCTTCGGTATTGTCGACGCCAAGTTCTTTGGCATCGAGTTTGGTAAATGGATAGACTGGTTCAATCCGGTTGGTGATACCTTCGCGCGAGGAAAAATCCCGATGCAAACGCATGGCGTCGGGGTTATTTTGCATGTTGTTCTGACGCACGAATTGTGAAAAGCGTTCATTCGTGTTGAGGGCGGCAGCATAGCGTTTGTAATCGGGGATCGCTATGCCGCTGGGCAGAATTTTATCTTTGTCTTTCTCTTTTACTATTTCTTGCGCAGGAATCTTGCCGCCGAACTGGAAGAAGCCTTCGCTCTTGTAGCTGGACGAATATAACGCCGAGCCAACACCGATCACCGAGGTCGCTACCGTAACACAGATGATTAAGCGGCGTGCATGCCACAAACTGGCCAGAAAATCGGTGAGATTGAATCCGTCATCGATATATTCATTAGTGTCCTGTATGTCTCTTGAATTTTCCATAGTTTTCTTTAGTAGGAAGATGAATACCTAATTCATCAAGGCTGTTTTCGTTCGGCAATATAATTTCAAATTTAAACTGCAGGCAAGCTGCAGTGTGAGCATTTCAAAAGTCGTAACACTCAAAAATGTGCTGCTGCCCGCTACTTTCTAGCCTTTATGGAAGGATGAAAAGTAGCGGGGCTCGCTTTAGTTCGGGCCTTTTCCGTTCATATAGTCAGCCTGCTCCTTAGTTCCTGTGGAGGTCAGGTCTGTCGACAAATAATACTTCGCATCCCGCAATGGCGTATGTGACGGTACAGTGGGCTGGATGCGATTTTTTTCAAGCCATATCAGGTCTTCGATACCGCATTGCGGCATGTATTCTTTTACTGCACGCATCAGCAAGGTGCGTACTTCTTCATAATTGAAAAGCGAGCAGGCTTCATCCATTTCAGAAAGTAGGGATTGCAATTCCTGCCACGGAACTTCCGACTCCTCGGCACGCATGATCAGCGGGTGTTCGGTGCCTTGAACATTGTCGCCGATGAGTAATTCCTCATATAGCTTTTCACCTGGCCGCAAGCCAACCTGAACGATTTCTATGCCATCGGGAGTGGACTTGCTTTTGACTTCCAAGCCACTGAGGTGAACCATGCGTTCGGCCAGATCCATGATCTTTACCGGTTCGCCCATGTCGAGTACGAACACGTCGCCACCGACACCCATCGCACCAGCCTGTAATACGAGTTGTGCAGCCTCGGGGATGGTCATGAAGTAGCGTGTGATTTCCGGATGGGTCAGGGTAATTGGACCGCCAGCTTTGATTTGTTTGTGAAACAGCGGTACCACCGAGCCGGAAGAGCCCAGTACATTGCCAAAGCGAACCATACAAAATCGTGTCGTGTTTTGTTCGCGTGCGAACGCTTGCAAGATCAGTTCAGCGAGGCGCTTGGTTGTACCCATGACATTGGTTGGACGTACTGCTTTGTCCGTCGAAATGAGCATTAGGCATTTGGTGCCTGCGGCCATTGCTGCTTGGGCAATACTGAGCGTGCCGAAGACGTTGTTGCGCACCCCTTCGATGGGGTTATGTTCAACGAGCGGAACATGCTTGTATGCGGCCGCGTGATAAATCATCTCAACGCTAAAAGTCCGTAAAATCCGTTCGCACTTATCCGTTTCCAGCACAGATCCAAGGAAGGGAATAATCTCTGCCTCGACATCCAGCATTTTGCGCAACGCTTGCAATTCTTGTTCAATCGAATACAGGGCAAATTCGGACATCTCCAGCAAGATCAAACGGGTCGGCCGCTGACGCAAGACTTGCCGGCACAATTCCGAACCTATCGAACCGCCGGCACCCGTGACCAGCACGGTTTTTCCCAGAATGCACATGGCCATCAGATCTTGATCCGCTTCTGCAGCGTCGCGCCCCAGCAGGTCTTCAATCTCGATTTCGCGGATATCCTGCACGCGCGCCATCCCGTTTACCAGGCTTTTAATGGGCGCGGTAATGAGGGTCTTGATTTTTAGTGGTTCCAGGGTATCGAGTATGCGTCGATGCTGGGCTTGCGACAGTGACGGCATTGCCACCAATATCTTGCAGATCGCTTTGCTGGCAATCAGGTCTGGCAGCGCTGTGGGGGAATACACGCGGATACCGGCGAGAGTTGCACCTTGCAATTCCTTTTTGTCGTCGATAAAAACAACCGGGCGATATTCACCACCGTTCGACAGCGCTTGTGCCAGTTGGCTGCCGGAGGAACCCGCGCCGTAGATGGCGACGGCGATGCCGTGACTCGCTCTGCTGATATGCGTGAAGTATGCTCTGGCCATGAAGCGGCTTGCTGCCACATACAGGATGGCATTGACCCAATAAATACCGAATACACCGCGGGATATGCCATTAAATCCGGTGGTCAATGCGGTTATTGCCAAGAGCAAAACAACCGACAGGGTGACCCCAGTTAGGACTACATAAACAATTTTGTAGTCGATATAGCGAACCACCGCACGGTATAGCCCCAAGCGGATAAAGATCGGGATTGAGATGAGTGGTGCCGCCACGATCAGCCATAAATATGGCTTGAACAAGGCAAAACTGAGATCGTCAAAACGCAACAGAATACTGATGCAAAAAGTCAACGGTAAAAAAAACATATCGACCATTACTGCGACGATCTGCTTCTGCCAGCGCGAAAAATTCAATAAAGAATTCATTAATTATTACTCATCTAAAAAAAACACAACCTACTTCGCGGGCAAGAGCGCATTTCTGCGGATGTCAGTCAAGAAATCCGCCTGTCATGCGTGAATCTTAGGTGCTTGCTTCTGCGAATACCTTGCGTATCACTGCGCATACCTGATCCATGTACTCCTTGGTCAGTGTTGGATGAACCAAGAACATCAAGCTTGTTTGCCCCAGTTCATGCGCGACGGGGGTGTGTACCGGCGGTATTTTGACTGGCAAGGTATCGAATGCTTTTTCAAGGTGTATTTCACTGCATGAGCCTGAAAAACAGGGAACGCCAGCTGCATTCAGTTCTTCGATAAGACGGTCACGGTTCCAACCGGGTGCCAGGTGGTCCGTTTCTACAAAGGCGTAATATTTATAGTAAGCGTGACCAATGTCTGCTGGCGGCAAGGTCAGGCGCACTGCTGGAATGCTGGAAAACAGCTCGGTCAGAATTGCCGCATGCTGCCGGCGTGCAGCGACCCACTCGTCCAGCTTGCTCAATTGCAAACGGCCTATTGCCGATTGCACTTCCGTCAAACGCCAGTTGGTGCCGAAGGTTTCGGTCAGCCAGCGAAAACCCGGTGGATGTTCACGCCGGTATACCGCATCGTAACTGCGTCCAATATCCTTGTAGGCCCAGGCCCTTTCCCACACGGCATCGTCATTGGTGGTCATCATGCCACCTTCACCGCCGGTCGAAATAATCTTATCCTGGCAAAATGAAAAAGCAGCAGCATGTCCGATTGACCCTACCTGGCGTCCTTTGTAGGTTGCACCATGCGCCTGGGCGCAATCTTCAATGACCTTGAGGTTAAACTCCTCGGCCAAAGCCATGATCGGATCCATGTCACATGGCCAGCCTGCCAGATGAACGACCAGGATGGCCTTGGTACGCGGCGTAATGGCCAGGCGAATTGCCTCTGGCGCGATGTTCTGGGTGATGCGGTCGACATCGACGATGACCGGCAACGCGCCACGCATGACTGCGCAGCTGGCTGAGGCGATATAGGTGCGGCTGGTCGTGATGACTTCATCGCCGGCGCCAATACCCAATGCGTGCAGGGCAAGTTCCAGCGCCACTGTGCCGTTGGCAACGGCGACAGCATGTTTACTACCGACATAGGCGGCATATTCACGTTCGAATGCGCGGCCGGCGTCGCCAGTCCAGTAATTAACTTTGCCAGAACGCAAGATATCAGTCGCGGCTGCGATTTCATCGTCGGGATACACGGGCCATGGGGCAGGGCGGGCTATCGTAAGTGTCATGTTCTTATTCCTGATGCCAGCCAGGCTGGCGGGTTTTGATGATTTTGGCAGGTGAGCCGACAACGGTGACGTTGGGGTCGACGTCCTTGACGACCACGGCGCCAGCACCGACGACTGACCAAGCGCCAATGGTTTTGCCTTGAATAATCGCGCTGCCGGTACCCAAGTCGCAACCAGGGCCGACCAGCACCGCGCCGGATACATTCACGGAGGGGGCCACTGTTACAAAGTCGTCAATGCGGGCATCATGTCCTACGGTGGCGCCGATATTGATGATGACATGTCGGCCAAGCTCGATGTCGGTGGTCACCAGGGCGCCAGCGCAGATGATCGTACCCTCACCAATAACGACGCGATTGCCAACCCAGGCGCGTGGATGCACGAGCTGTAGAAATACCGCTTTGCCGCCAGTTTCGATGGCGTTCACGATCTTTTTCCGGGAGGCGCAATTTGCGACCGCCACGCTGATATGCACAGGCGCAGCGTGCGGCTGGTCCAGCCATTCCAGGCCGCCCAATACGGGATAACCATGCACTTCGGTACCATGTAAGGATGTATTGCCATCCAAGAAACCGAGAAAATTGAGTGAGACCTCATTACCTGCAGCGGCATTGATGTCCTCGATAATTTGATGTACTTCGCGGGCGAAGCCGCCACAGCCAAAAATCACCACATTTTGTTTCATTATTTGTCCTTGTCTGAGCCATAAAATCGCGGCATTGTCTCGACGCCCTGTGCGCTGATACCTTCTTTGATCAGTACCTTTTTCGCTGTCAGGGCAAGTATTTTCATGTCTAGCCAGAATGATTGGTGATCGACATACCAGATATCGAGTTCAAATTTCCGCTCCCAGCTGATGGCATTGCGGCCATTGACCTGAGCCCAGCCGGTAATACCCGGCCGCACGAGATGGCGTCGCGCCTGTTCTGGTGAGTACAGCGGCAGATAATCCATCAGCAGGGGCCGAGGCCCCACCAGGCTGATATCCCCCTTCAACACGTTGAAGAGCTGAGGTAACTCATCCAGGCTGCTGCGCCGCAGGAACAAGCCGAAAGAGGTAAGCCGTGCATCATCGGGCAACAATTTTCCATGTTCGTCCTTGCGGTCGTTCATGCTGCGGAACTTGTGAACTGTAAATGGCAGACCGTGGAGACCAGGGCGAACCTGGGAGAAGAGTACCGGAGCACCGAGAAACAGGCGTACCAGCACGGCCACTACCAGCAGCAACGGCAAGGTCAGTATCAGCAGCAGCGCTGCCACTGCAATGTCGAATAGTCTTTTTAGCATATCTATCCCTGTCTCCTGCGCTTATTTGGAGACAATATTTGCGTAAAAACTTTAATGAAAGCGCTCACGCCGACTTGCAAGGAGAGGTGGTCTCGATAATATTGCATTGCTTGCCGACCCATGGCATCTCGTTCCTGCAAGGGCATGTTGGCAAGGCTTAGCACGGCTTGTGCGATCGAGGTCGGATTTTCCGGTTCGGCTTCCAGGCCTGCTCCGGCTTGGCGTACCAGATTGGCGGCATCGCCGCGCACGGCCATGATGATAGGTTTTCCCACTGCAAGATACGCCTGAGTCTTGGACGGAATGGTGATGGCGAAGAGCGGATCATCGCGCAGGTGCACCAACAATGCATCGGCGCGCGCCAGCAGCTGTCCGACCTGTTCCATTGGCATGCGTGGCACGAACCTCACATTCTCAAGGTTCGAACTGGCACACTGTTGCTCGAGCGCCGACACTTCGGTTCCGCCGCCAACGAATACGAATTGCACACGCTTGTTTTGTTGTGCTACTAGCGCCGCAGCCGCGAGCACGGCCTGCAAGGCTTGCGCCTTGCCCATGTTGCCCGCAAATACCACGTTAAAGCGGTCATCCAGGAAGGACAGGTCGCAGGTGCCCGCGGTGGGTGCACGCAATGTCGTTTCATCGCACCAGTTATAGATCAGAGATATTTTTTCCGCAGGGACACCACGTTCTTCCAGCAAACTGCGAAAGCCTGGCGACAGCACGACGATATGGCTGGCGCGCCGGTAAATCCAGTTGCAGACCGCACCGACGATTTTCAAGGCGCGTACATTGCTTATCATGCCGGTTGCCCGGAGGGTGTCGGGCCACAGATCCTGCACGTCGTAGACGAAGGGCGTACGCCGCAGCCAGCCGATCAGGGCGCCCGACAGGCCGACTGTCATTGGCGGATGATAGACATAAATCACGTCGGCCTTGCGGGACATGAAGACACCATACAGGCACGATGTCAGAGCAAAACTGAAATAATTCAACAATCTTTTTACTGCCGAACTATCGTGGCTGGCGTACAGCGGCACGCGTACCAGCTGCACGCCATCGATGACTTCGCGTTGGCGCCACGACTGGCGGTAACCCGGGTAGATCCGACCTTCAGGGTAGTTTGGAAATCCGGTGATCACCTCGACTTCATGCCCAAGCTCACGCAATTGGCGTGCGAACAGCATGCCTTTGGCGGTGGGCTCGGGGTCAAACCACTGTGTTAACAAGAGAATGCGCAATGTAATTCCTATTTTCGGCAATTGCTCAGGCTTTTTTCCAGACTACGCGATTGACGTAATCGGTATAGCTGTGGATGATGCGCACGACCTTGTCCGATACGTTGGGCATGCTGTAATCGGCGATCAGGCGCAAGTCGCGTGTGTCGCCACGGGCCTGTGTTTCCAGAATAGCCAAGCCTTGCAGGATGCGCGCCGTTTCCAGCCCTGTCATCATCACGGCTGCTTCTTCCATGCCCTCGGGACGCTCATGTGCCTCGCGAATATTCAGGGCAGGGAAATTGAGAATCGACGATTCTTCGGTAATGGTGCCGCTGTCGGAGAGGACTGCGCGGGCGCGCGCCTGCAGGTGCACATAGTCCTTGAAGCCCAACGGCTTGAGCAGGCGCACGAGGGGATGGAAGACGATACCCTTGGCGTCGATACGCTTTTGCGTGCGTGGATGGGTCGAGACGATAACCGGCAACTGATAGTGTTCCGCCACCGTATTCAGTACATCCACCAGTTTGGCGAAATTGACATCGGAGTCGATATTCTCTTCACGATGCGCGCTGACAACGAAATAGCCGCCCTCGTTCAGTTCCAGCCGTGCCAGCACGTCTGACGCGTCGATCCCGGCCTTGTAGTGATGCAGCACTTCGTACATGGGGCTACCGGTCTTGATGATGCGGTCCGGCAGCAAGCCTTCGCGCAGCAGATACTCGCGTGCGATGTCACTGTAGGTGAGGTTGATATCGGCCGTATGATCGACGATCTTGCGATTGGTTTCTTCCGGCACGCGCTGGTCGAAACAGCGGTTTCCCGCTTCCATATGAAAAATCGGAATTTTGCGGCGTTTGGCGGGAATCGCTGCCAGGCAGCTGTTCGTGTCACCCAGGATCAGTACGGCATCGGGCTGGACCTGATCCATGACTGCATCGACTGCGATGATGATCTTGCCTATGGTTTCGGCGGCATTCGCTCCGGCCGCGTTCAGGAAGTGATCAGGGCGTCGTACTTCCAGATCCTGGAAAAAAATTTCGTTGAGCTCATAATCGTAATTCTGGCCCGTATGTACGATAACGTGTTCGCAATGCTGATCCAGTTTGGCCAGCACGCGGGAAAGGCGAATAATTTCCGGCCGTGTACCGACCACAGTCATGACTTTTAATTTTTTCATGTTTTACACTTTGTAAGTAATGGTATCGGGATGCTGACGGTCGAAGATTTCGTTCGCCCACAGCATGACGATCATTTCATCTTCACCGATATTCGTAATGTCATGCGACCAGCCTGGAATGGTTTCCACGACTTGTGGGGTTTCCGCACAGGTGCAAAGCTGATGCGTCACGCCGCTTTCTATATGGCGGAAACCGAACCGCGCGGTTCCTTTGATGACGAGAAATTTCTCGGTCTTGGTATGGTGATAATGGCCGCCGCGGGTGACGCCTGGATGGGCAGTAAAGAAAGAGAACTGGCCGGCATCGGGCGTCTTTAACATTTCAACAAATACCCCACGCGGATCCTCGTGCTTGACCAAAGCATAGGAGAATTGCTCTGGCGTGAAATAAGTGATGAAAGTGGAATACAGCGCGCGGGTCAGTCCTGTGCCAACCGCTTCTGTGACCAGATTGGCACGGCTATCCTTGAAGCGCTGCAGTTGCTTCGCCAGATCGCCAAGACTGATGCGGTAGGCCGGCAGTACCTGCCCATACCCTTCCTGACCAACTTGCTTACCTTCCATTGCTCTTAAGAACTCGGCAATCACATCATCGATATATACCAGATCGAGCATGACTGCAGGATCGTTGATTTGAATCGGCAGACCTTGCGCAATATTGTGGCAAAAAGTGGCCACAGCCGAGTTGTAGTTGGGCTTGCACCACTTCCCGAATACATTCGGCAAGCGGTAAATGTGTACGGCGGCACCGCTGGCGGCACTGAAGGCCTGCAATGCCTGCTCTGCACCACGCTTGCTGTTGCCGTAGGCATTGTCGCGCGTCGCCTGGCTCGATGAAGTGTACAAGACCGGCGTAGCGCGTCCGGCTGCCTGCAAGGTATCGCACAATGCCTGGGTCAGATCGGTGTTGCCTGCAATGAACTCGGCGTCATTCTGAGGGCGATTGATTCCCGCCAGATGAAAAATGAAATCTGCCTGCAGCGCCTTTTCGCTCAGCGAAGAGAGTGACTCGCCATTGACGAAGGTCAACACTTCGATCGTGCTGCGTTCACGCAAGTGTATCATCAGATTTTTTCCGATGAAGCCTTGCGCGCCGGTGACTAAAACCTTCATGACCTTAACCTTCTGCTTTTGGTTGCTCGCCGCGCACAATTGCCTGAATGAAGTCGAGCTTCATCAGCAATCGTTGCATGCCGGCCTGATCCAAGCGTTCCGTATTGTGTGAGTTGTAATCGTCGCAATTAGAAATTTTTTGTTCGCCTTGTTCGACAAATTTTCCATAATTTAAGTCGCGCAGATCGGGCGGCACACGGAAATATTCGCCCAGGTCACCGGCGGCGGCCATTTCTTCGCGGCTCAGCAGCGTTTCATATAATTTTTCGCCATGGCGAGTACCGATGATATTTACCGGATGATCCGGCTTTTCCAGGATGGCGAGCAGGGCGCGCACCAGTACTTCGACGGTGGCTGCGGGTGCTTTTTGTACAAACATGTCGCCATTCGTGCCATGCTCGAATGCATACAGCACCAGGTCGACAGCATCGCCCAAGGTCATCATGAAGCGTGTCATTTCCGGATCGGTAATCGTAATCGGCTGGCCGGCGCGGACCTGTTCGACGAATAGCGGAATGACAGAACCGCGCGAAGCCATCACATTGCCATAGCGGGTGCCGCAAATTACGGTCTTGGCATCATCGAGATTGCGCGACTTGGCAACCATGACTTTTTCCATCATGGCTTTGGAGATACCCATGGCATTGATCGGATAGGCCGCCTTGTCGGTACTCAGACATACCACTCGCCGCACACTGTTCTGTATCGCGGCCTCTAGCAGATTGTCGGTGCCAAGAATATTTGTCTTGACGGCTTCCATCGGATGAAATTCACAGGAAGGAACCTGCTTCAGGGCAGCAGCATGAAAAATATAATCCACACCACGCGTGGCATTCAGCACGCTGTTGAAGTCTCGCACATCGCCGATATAAAACTTCAGTTTGGGACTGAGGTATTTTTTGCGCATGTCGTCCTGTTTCTTTTCGTCACGGCTAAAAATGCGTATTTCTTCGATATCGGTATTCAGAAAACGCTCAAGTACCGCATTGCCGAAGGAGCCTGTGCCGCCCGTGATTAACAGTGTCTTGCCAGAAAACATAACATCTCCAAACGAAAATTAAAGTATTAGGTAAAATATATTTATTGCATCATTGTGCGATAATTGAACGGCAGTAACTACGTTGTCAGGCCGCGTTGGCGTGCTGGAATAAATTAAGGTTATCCTGCAAGGTCAATTCATTATTTGTAAACGTAACTGCCAATTTTAATGCTGCATTCGAAATCTGCCTTCTGGTAGTGTAATTTTTTTTCGCATGCTCATCAATCGCTGTTACGAATTGTTGCTGATTTTTTAAGGGCAGAGTGATGCAGGCACCATCCGCATCACTGGTCCAAGGGGTTTGGTCACTGATTAGCACGGGCGTGCCGGCCGAGAGCGACTCGATGATCACATGCCCGTAGTTTTCGCCCAGGGTCGGGAAGAAAAATAAATCATGCTCGCGCATCAATGCCGGCACTTCGGAAGGGGTCCGGGGGCCGCAATAAGTGGCCTCGATGTGAGCGGGAAGTGCTGCCATCAACGCCTGGCATTCTGACCAGTAAGCGCGGTCTTCCACCGGTCCGTAGATATTGAATTGTATCGGTGTGGCAACCTTGGCCAAGCATGACAGCAGGTACGCAAGGTTCTTCTTTGGTGAAATTCTCGAAAGAAAGATAATCTTGAAGACTGGATTGTCCGGTTTTTGGTGGACAACGGCAGGCGGCGGCGGGCTCACGTCCGCTGCGATACGGATGTTATTGCCATTCCGGACGGCGGCATCATATTTTCCGTAAATGTGCTTGATATCCCGGACTTCGTTCTCCGTGGAAGCATGCCAAGTCACATTTTTTAATAGCCCCAACTTGGCAATAATATACAAGTAAGGTACCTTCTTCCAGCGTTTGAGAGATATTGCTCCTGCGGAAAATTCTCCCCTTGGCGCGATGATGATAGGTTTCTTATTTGGCACGAAGAAATTCAACGCAAGCAATGGCAGGAAAGTAAAAATTGCATCAAAAAAACTGTTGAAGTAAACCACATCATATTCGGTTTCTTTTATTAGTTTAATAAATTTCAGGAATTTCCCTATTTTGCTGTTGGCGCCGGAAACGTAAAAAACTGTCGAGTAGCCAATCTTGTTCCAGGCATTCATGCGAATGCCTTCATAAGGAACACTATCACCTAAATCACGATCGCTGGTAACAATCAGAAAATCAAGCATATCAAGTTGCTCGACCATGTTCTCAATCGTCTTGAGGGGGCCCCCAGACTTGTAACCAGGTAAGTAAAAGTGAATAAAGGTAAGTATTTTCATATTTTTAATATAATTTACTTTGTGGAAATTTCGTAGACTGTCTGAAGAGCAATCTTTGAGAGGGCTGATGGCATCAAACACTACTCGTGGAAGGTTCTGCTTGAGCACTCTGCAGCCAGTAAACGAGGTCAAGATGCGTGGCGACGGGGATGGTAACGCCGATGATGGCTGCGTTTGCGATAGGCGCCATTTTTGAGCTTTCGCTTATTATATATGTTACGCGCCACAGAGAGTTACGAAAATACGACCACGTTTGCTTTAGTGGTAGCTTTTTGAGGAATATTTCAAACCTGATAATTTTTTGTGCATGCACCCAAGCCTGGCAGGGGGAGCGGCGATGGCATACGACTGAAGGCCGCCCCCAAACTTAGCTATCTCTTCGCACGCTCCTCTCATCCTTATGCATCAGGCTCTGCGTGTCAGGTGTGTACCATTTTACTGCGGTTGCGCAAGGCGACCACGAAGATGGTGGCGACAACGAGTATGGTTTGCAGATAATAGAAAATATCGATACGGAAAGCCGTAAAATACAAAGAAATAATCGATAATGCCTTTGCAATTACCGTGCCTATCAACAGCAATAGAATGCTGTATGTCGCATTTGACATGAACAACGATGTTTGATAGAACCTGAAAACTGATGCGGAAGCGCCGGCCAGAGCTAGTACCAGGGAAAGATTACCATTGTAGGCATCTTGGCCGAATACCAGTTTGTATATTTGTGGACTGAATATGAGCGCGGACCCGAAAAGCATGATGATTACGGTACTGCTGCCGATCGTCAGGCGAGCAGAGCGCTTGTTTGCCAGGCGTACTGCCACGATGTTCATTGCAACATCAAAAACTCCTCGCAATATGTCATAGAGTTTGCGGTTCATCATATATGACGAGACCGCATCCGGCTTGATTCCGATCTTTGAAAAAATGATCGCATCGAAAGCAAATAGCAGAAGATATGCGGAGTTCATGAAAAACGCCGACATGGTACTTTCAAAAACCATGACGAGTTTCATGGTGATGCGCAGGCGGAAAGACAAGGCCAAGGTCTGTGCCACGTTTTGCAGGACAGCGCGGATAAAACTCCCGATGGCGATTGCATAGATGCCATATTCCTTGAAAAATAGCACAATGCCAAGAAATACCAGGCTGCTCGCAATGTTGATGATGTAAATAGTCTGAAAACTCAGAAAAACCCGCAACGCCGCCGTCTCGGCATAGGACCAGAGAGTGAGGGCAGTTGAGAGAGCGAGCAGAAAATATGGGAAAAAATTCTGTAGCGAGTCTGTTTCCGTTGTAAAGAAAAAGGTTGGTAACTGGATTAATAGTGCAAACAGAGCGACCAGCAGCAATGTGCCGCGCAGGCGATGGTAGTTCTTCTCTATGGAATCAGAATTTCCTGTCGCATTATTCTTGATGAAGTTCTGGGAAAACCCTATGTCAAGAAGAAGGAAGAATTGACTCAGTTCAAAAACGGAAAACCATGTGACAAAATCTGGTTTGCTTAATATTTTCCAGTAAATTGGATATAGCAGAACATTGATCGATAATGTTACCGCCATTGATAGCAGGGAATAGAAAATCCCTAGGAAGTACGGGTCGCGCCAGATCTTCTTCATTATTTAAAGTATTGGATGATTTTTTTCATATGCGATTTCCACGTATGATTCTGTAGCATGTGTTGTTGGCGTTTTTTGATCGCGGCTATTGCTGCTGAGTGTGGTACGCTGGCAAGCGACGTTTTTAGATTTGAAAGATCATCGTTTAGAAGCATGCAGTATTGCCTCAAATCGTCCGGGAAGTTTGAAAATTCATTGCATAGTACCACCGCGTCGCTGGCCATCGACTCCCAGAATTTGGATGGAAAGAAATATTTTGTTTCAATGCCAATGTCATAGCGTAACACAAAGATATATGTTGATTGCGCGATGAATTTTTGAATGTCGGCATGGCTGGAAAAGCCATGATAAATGATATGCGAATTTTCTTCGCTATATTTCTTGCACAGCTCTGCAAGAGTACCTTTGCCGAATATGTGTAGTTCCACGTCGGGATTTTGAATCACCCATTGTTTTAACAAGATTCCTATGCCGTTGTATTCTTCGAGTGCGCCTGCAAAAACTGCGCGCCTTTGTTTTTCGGTGGATGTTGTGTCATCACCGAATAGATCGATGATTTTTTCCGTCAAGCCACCTTGGATAAGTATGGACGGTGTGCAGATATTGAAGTCATCAATTATGGAGCGACTGATGGGAAGAATCAGATCGAACTTCGATAGGAACTTCAATGAATGGCGATCCAGCATGGTTTGCAGGGAACGCATTCCTTTTCCAGCAGGTAATACATCCTGCACAAAAATGGCAATTTTTGAGCTGGGAAAAAGAGATTTGTACAGGCAAAGCGTAATATTTTGAAAAAAATAGCTATTATAGACAAATATTTTTTTTGGTTTTTGGGTGAAAATAAAAAGCAGCAGGCCAAGTGCGTAAGAAAAGTGCTTGATGATGGGAAGATTGATGAATGGCAAGTAAGTGACGTTATCTTCAGATTTTTTTTTGGAAATTAGCTTTCCATTTGGGAAGGCGGGCATGGGTACCATAGCTGCGCTTTGGACGGTAGCTTTGGCATCGTCCAGTCGCAAACCCTGAAGAATTTCCATTTGTACTTGATTCGCCGCTTCCGAGTAGGCTTGCCCAGAGAGTTTTGTGTCGTAGGTTAAGTTGCCAATAAACAAGGTTCCACCAGGTTTGTTTATGATTTTATTTTTCTGAGAAAACAGTTCTGCCACTGGGATTGCCTTTTTTATCGTTAAAGTTGCTGCTGCCGCCAGCAATGCTGCAAATAATTACGAAAACATGATCAAGCTGTGCAAGGCTAGGTATGGATTTTTTCAGCCCGCCTTCCGCTTGGTAATATGCTTATCTTTTTTGTCAGCATGATTTTAATCAGTAGATAGAAAAAGCCAACAGCCGTTTCGCCGGATTGAAAGAGCTGATTATTCGCGGACAAGTAAAAAAAGCCGATGGTGAGATAGGCATAGATAATGAGTGCTTCATGATCGCTGGTCTTGAAGATGGTATTTTCAGAAATGCGGAAAAGAAAACCGCCAAGGAAAGTTAGTACTCCAACGCCAAGGTAACCCAGATCGGACACCCACCAGAGGTAAAATGTGGACCAATTGATATAGCGATCAGTTCCTCGATATTCTAGCCTTGCCGGATAGGTTAGATCGCCAATATTTGTGCCTAATACTTTATCTGCTTGCCTGGAAAGGAATGTTGAATTTCCTACGCCGTAAGTCCAAACAAATTTTTCGTCAAGTGACATGTCAAAAATGCGATAGCCTTGGGTGAGGTAGGACGTCAGGGCGGAATAGCCCATTAGAAACAATCCATCATCCAGGTTGTATGTCGCAACGGAATCCATTTTTGGATCTATGCCTTTGATCGAAGGTGACCCTTCCCGGCTGGCTTGGCCAAGAGCGAAGAAGTACAGTAGTGCTGAAAAAACCACTCCCAATATACATGCGGAAAAGAAAATCTTGGTGTAATTTTTTTTTCTTTTTATTGCATATTTCAACATGAATATGGCGATGCCAATCAATGCATAATCGAACAGGTATTTATTTACGCCAGTAAAGACTGCCAGCAATAAATTCAATATGCTGACGATCAAACCTATTTTTTTTAGCTTGGGTGATAGTTTTTCATGGAAATACAGATATGTTGGGAAAAAGCCGAAAAGATAGACGGAAAAAAACATTCGCACGTATTCGATGACGCTCTGGTTTGCGGCACTATGTGCCGCAGCCATCGCATATTGTTCTCCGAGCGATCCGGCCAAATGAAATCCACCAACCCGGCCATAAAATGTTGGTAATATGAATAGCATTGAAAAAAGAAATGAATGTAAGACAAATTTTTTCCTTCTCGCAATGAATTCCCCCGAAATATCTGATTTATTTCTCAAATAGTAATTTCTGGCAAAAAATGATCCAAGCAAAAGCATGAATAAATAATATAATATCCATCCTGCCACTTCATATTTTATGTGCTTATAATCTATTGGGCCAAAATAATATAATGCAATTGTTGTTAATTGCATTAAAATTATCAAGAGCAATAATGGTGAAGCGATGCGCCGCGCGCCAAGGCGTATGGTGCGAATATTTTGCCCAAGCCCGGCTGGCATCGGTGAGGCTGGGATGGACGAAGTTTTCATATGGTAATTTTTAACTGCGTTAATCGCACGGTGGCTGACGCTGCTCCTGGCGGTATCTTGAGATGCTTGCTTCAGCGCTGATGACTTCAAAACGTTTGAAGTAGTGGTTTATGTGTCTGGAGCCGAAGCATAGCAAAATATTCCAGTAATCTATTTCTTATAGCAATGCGGACAAGACACCTCATACACGTATTCCGGCGCCAGTTGCTGGCGCGGCGTGACGACGGCGCGGCAGACGAAACATTGCACGGTTTCCGTCGGTTCCAGTTTCGGGTTCAGGGCCGTGCGGTAGTCGAACACGAAACAGTCGCCCGTGTAGTGCTCGCCGCCCACTTCCTCGAAATATTTCAGGATGCCGCCGTCGAGCTGGTACACGCTGTCGTAGCCGATTTCCTTCATGTGGATGGCGGCCTTTTCGCAGCGGATGCCGCCCGTGCAGAAGGTGACGACGGTCTTGCCTTCCAGTTCTTCCTTGTGCGCGGCGGCAACGGCCGGGAATTCCGTAAACTTGTCGATACGGTAATCGAGCGTGTTGTTGAACGTGCCCACGTCCACTTCGAAGGCGTTGCGCGTTTCCATCATGACCACGGGTTTGCCCGCGTCGTCGACGCCGGCGTCGAGCCAGCGCTTGAGCGTGTGCGCATCGACGGACGGGGCGCGGCCCAGTTCCGGCTTGATCAGCGGCATGCGCATGGTGATGATTTCTTTTTTCAGCTTGACCAGCATGCGCTTGTGCGATTGCTCATTCGACAAGCTTTCCTTCCATTCCAGATCGGCCAGACGCTCGTCGCTGCGGACCCAGGCGAGGAAGCTGTCGATATGCTCGCGCGTGCCCGACAGGAACATATTGATGCCTTCCGGTGTCAGCAGGATGGTGCCCTTCAATTCCAGCGCCAGGCATTGCTCCTGATACAGGGGGCGCATGGCTTCCGTATCGGCTAGCGTAATGAATTTATACGCGGCAATATTGACAAACGTGACGGCCAGCGGGCTGGCGGCGGCGGAAACGGCGGGTGTTGCTGGGGTGATGGCTTGCATGATGGCGATCGGCTTAGACTGAACAGCCGATATTATAAGCCCGACGGGCCAGGCCGGATACCCGGTCCGCACGCGCGACGCGGTAGAATAGACCCCATTGAATTTTGCACGAAACGGTACACAGGATGGAAATGGTAATGCAAGAGGCCGGCGCTCCGGCAGGTTCACAGCAAGCGGTGCAGCCCGGTCCCGCCTTCGTCCACTTGCGCGTGCACTCGGAGTACTCGATCGTCGATGGCCTGGTGCGCATCGACGACGTGGTCAAGGCGGCGGCGAAGGACAAGCAGGTGGCGCTGGCCGTCACCGACTTGTCAAACCTGTTTGGCATGGTCAAGTTCTACAAGGAAGCGCGCGGCAAGGGCATCAAGCCCATCGTCGGTGTCGACGTGTGGATCACGAATGACGACAACCGCGAAAAACCGTCGCGTTTGCTGTTGCTGGCGAAGAATCGCATGGGCTATTTGCAACTGTGCGAACTGCTGTCGATGGCCTGGCTGACCAACCAGTACAAGGGACGTGCCGAGCTGCGCATCGAGTGGCTGCAGGCACTGGCGACGAATACCTATGACCTGTACCCGGGCGAAAGCGCGGCGAATGGCTTGATCGCCCTGTCCGGCGCGCATTTCGGCGATGTTGGCATTGCTATCGAGAATGGCAACCTGGCCCTGGCCGAACGCAATGCCCAGCGTTGGGCCGAGATCTTTCCTGGCCACTTCTATATCGAGATCCAGCGCGGCGGCCAGGCCAACCAGGAAGCGCAGGTGCGCCATGCGGTGGCGCTGGCGGCCAAGCTCGGTTTACCCGTGGTGGCCACGCATCCCGTGCAATTTATTTCCCCAGAGGAATTTATTGCCCACGAAGCCCGCACCTGTATCGCCGAAGGCGAAATGCTGGCCAACGCCAAGCGCGTGAAGCGCTTCAACGACAGCCAGCGCTTCCTGTCGCAGGCCGACATGGCGGAATTGTTCGCCGACTTGCCGGTCGCATTGGCCAATTCCGTGGAAATCGCCAAGCGCTGCAACTTGACCTTGACCCTGGGCAAGCCGCAACTGCCGAACTTCCCCACGCCGCCCGGCATGACGATCGACCAGTTCCTCGTCGCCGAATCGCAGGCGGGCCTGGAAAAACGGCTATTACAGCTGTATCCCGATGCCGAGCGCCGTGAAAAGGAGCGCCCGCGCTACGAGTCGCGCTTGAAATTCGAGACGGACACGATTTGCAACATGAAATTCCCCGGCTACTTCCTCATCGTGGCCGAGTTTATCCAGTGGGCCAAGGAAAATGGCGTGCCCGTCGGCCCGGGCCGCGGTTCGGGTGCCGGTTCGCTGGTGGCGTATTCGCTGCTCATTACCGACCTTGATCCATTGCAATACAACCTGCTGTTCGAGCGTTTTCTGAATCCCGAACGCGTCTCGATGCCCGACTTCGATATCGACTTTTGCCAGGAAGGGCGCGACCGCGTCATCCAGCACGTCAAGGATTTGTATGGCAAGGAGGCCGTCTCGCAGATCGCCACCTTCGGTACCATGGCCGCCAAGGGCGCGATTCGCGACGTGGGCCGCGTGATGGACTTCGGCTACAACTTCTGCGATGGTATTTCCAAGCTGATCCCGTTCAAGCCGGGTAAACCCGTGTCGATCGCCGATGCCATCGAGGAAGAGCCGTTGCTCAAGGAGCGCCTGGAAAACGAGGAAGAGGTCAAGCAGTTGCTTGAGCTGGCGCAGCAAGTCGAAGGCATCACGCGCAATATCGGCATGCACGCGGGGGGTGTGCTGATTGCCCCCGGCAAGCTGACAGACTTTTGCCCGCTGTACACGCAGGGTGGCGACTCGGGCGTCGTGTCGCAGTACGACAAGGATGACGTGGAAGCCGTCGGCCTGGTGAAGTTCGACTTCTTGGGCTTGACCACGCTCACCATCCTCGACCGCGCCGTGCGCTACATCAAGCAGCTCGATCCAGCGCAAGCCGATTTCGACCTGGCCACCTTGCCGCTGAACGACAAGCCGTCGTACGACTTGCTGACCAAGGCCAAGACCGTGGCCGTGTTCCAGCTCGAGTCGCGCGGCATGCAGGGCATGCTGAAAGACGCGCGTCCCGACCGTTTCGAAGACATTATCGCGCTCGTGGCCCTGTACCGTCCGGGCCCGATGGACCTGATCCCCGATTTTTGCAAGCGCAAGCACGGCGAACGCTTCGATTATCCCGATCCGCGCACGGAAGCGATTCTGTCCGAAACCTACGGCATCATGGTGTATCAGGAGCAGGTGATGCAGATGGCGCAGATCGTCGGCGGCTACTCGCTGGGCGGCGCCGACATGCTGCGCCGCGCCATGGGTAAAAAGAAGGCCGAAGAGATGGCCGAGCACCGCGAGATCTTCCGCGCCGGGGCGGCCAAAGATGGCTTGACGGCCGCCAAGGCCGACGAGATCTTCGACTTGATGGAAAAGTTCGCCGGCTATGGTTTCAACAAATCGCACGCCGCCGCCTACGCCTTGCTGTCGTACCACACGGCGTATTTGAAGGCGCACCACACGGCCGCCTTCATGGCCGCCAACTTGTCGCTGGCCATGGACGACACGGACAAGATCAAGATCCTGGTAGAGGACTCGCTGGAAATCTGCAAGCTGACCTTGTTGCCGCCGGATATCAACGAATCGGACTACCGCTTCACGCCGAGCGGCGCCGCGCCGTCCGTGAGCGGCAAGAAAGTCACGCAGATCCGCTATGGCCTGGGCGCCGTGAAAGGCTCGGGCCAGAACGCCATCGAAGCCATCATCGCTGCGCGCGAGGCGGGCGGACCCTTCACCAGCCTGTTCGATTTCTGCAAGCGCGTGGACAAGAAGCAAATTAACCGCCGCACCATCGAGTCGCTGATACGCAGCGGCGCCTTCGACTGCCTGAAGGTCGACCGCGCCATCCTGCTCGCGTCCGTCGCGTTCGCCATGGAATGCGCCGACCAGGCCGCCAAGGCGGCGAATCAGGTGAGCCTGTTCGGCGGCGACGACAGCGACATGGTGGCGCCGCCCGAGTACGTCAAAGTGCCCGTGTGGAGTGACAAGCAGCGTCTGACGGAAGAAAAGATCGCCCTGGGCTTTTACCTGTCCGGCCATCTGTTCGATTCGTATGCGCCCGAGGCGCGCCGTTTCGCGCGCACGAAACTGTCCGAATTGTCGCCGTCGCGCGAACCGCGCATGATGGCCGGCGTCATCACGGGCTTGCGCACGCAGATGACGCAGCGCGGCAAGATTCTCATCGTCACCCTGGACGACAAGAGCGGTACGGTGGAAGTGACCGTGTATGGCGAATTGTTCGATGCCAACCGGAAAATCTTCAAGGAAGATGAATTTCTGGCCGTGGTGGGCAAGGTGTCGGAAGACCGTTTCTCGGGCGGCTTGCGTATCACGGCCGAGAGCGCCTTCGACATCATCGCCGCGCGCGTGCAGTATGGCCGCCAGCTGGGCTTGACCTTGCCGGCCACGCTGGACGCCAAGCGCATCCGTGACGTGATCCTGCCGCACCGGGCCGAGACGGGCTTGCCGATCGCTGCGCGGGTCAGCCCGCAAGGCGTCAGTTGCGTGCTGCAGTTCGGGGACGAGTGGAAAGTGGCGCCATCGGATGAATTGCAGATGGCGCTCGAGCAGATGCTGGGCGCGCAAGAGGTGGCGGTCGAATACTGACCGGCACCGCCCGGCGCATACAACAAAGCCAAACCGCAGGCATGCTGGTTTGGCTTTTTTTGTTTACATGTCTTTCAGGCCCGTGATCGCGTAACCCTTGGCGGCGATCTGCTGGTGCGGCTGTTCGATATGGTAGTCGGGCAAGGCCTGGGCATCGTCGGCCACTTCGCTGGCGCGCACTTCGAGTTGCCAGTCGGTATTGGTCACCTCTTCAGGAATGATCTTTCCTTCCGGCACGGCGAGGTAGGAAAAAATGCCGTCGTGCTCGGCCCGGCGGTAGATGTCTACGCGCATGAATGCCTCCTAATAAACGTTGGGGGAACCGGTGCACCGCAGTGCGTGCCGATAGTGCTAGCGTAACAGGATTGGGCCGCGCATGGGTTGAAGCGTGTGCCGCAGGGGGGGGCTCAGGCGGCAGCGTAGTCGTTGTCTTCCAGGTCGGTCGCTTGCCGTGCCTCGTTGGCGGCTGCCACAGCGCCTGCCGTGGCGACCTGCACCGGGCTGCGATGGGCGTCGAGGCCGTTACGCAGGCTGCTGATCATGGCCAGCGTCAGTTCGTGGCGTTTGCGTGCTTCCGAGCGCTTTTTCGAGGGTATCTCCTCCAGGGCAGGCAGGGGCAGATTTTCGCATGGCAGCTCAAAATCGCCATCCTTGCGTACCTGGGCGCCAAGTTCTTGCCAAAGGGAATTGTAGTCGGCGAACAGCCGGCCCTTTTTGGCGGAATGGTGGACGGCCCGGTTGGCGTTGCCTACAAGCACCATGTTGCGGCAGCCATGTTCATGTCCCAGCTGACGCACCAGGCGCACCATCAGGGCCTTGGGGCGCATGCCATGCAGGTCGCGCGTGGCTTCGCGCACGCGGCGCAAGCCTTCCGCGCCGCGCGGACCCTGGATGCAGCCGATGCCCACGCCCATGCTGGCGCGTGCGCGGGAACCGAAAAAGGAAAACGCGACCGAGTAGATCACATCATCGCCATGCGCCAGTTGCAGGACCATCTCGCCTTCGCGGTCCATCGGTTGTAGCGAGCACAGTTGCAGGTGGTACGGGGCGCCCGATTTGCCCGCCACGGAACCCAGCCGCACGGGCGCGCGTGCTGCCCGCGTCATCAACTTGCCCCAGCCTTGTTGCAGGATGAAATGATAGTGCTCGACCAGCAAGGCGACGCGCTGGCGGCACGACAGGTTCGTGCTCAGGTAAGGGCGGTACACCTTGTGCATCAGGCGCGGATAGGCTAGCAGCAAGTCCTGGAACACGGGGTGGGAGTTGAGCAACTGCAGCCAGATGCGCGTCTGCCTATGCTGTAAATGTGCCCGCAATTGCAGCTTGAGCAGCTCGCGCACGCGGGACATGCCTGGTGGCATATTGCTCAGGCCCGCATGCAGGGTAATAGTTTGTGTCATCAAAGAGTTTCCATGTGTGTGTATGGCGGGCGCCGGCTGCGTTTCAGGCAGGCGGCGGCCCGCTCATGCCGTCGGTATCGGCCAGCAAGACCGTGGCGCTGCGCGTGGCGCGCGCCAGCTTGCGTGCCAGCGCGCCGGCAAAGCGGCGCTGCCAGGGACCGTGCCGCAGGGCCGGCAGGACGATTTCGTGGCAACCGAGCAATTCAGCCGTATCGAGGATCGTAAACAGCAGCTCGCCGGCGACAATATGCGTGCTGAAGGCGAGCTGCGAACGGCTCAGATACAGTCCTGCCTCGTGCATCATCTGCTGCGTGGCCAGGTCCAGCGCATGGCATGCGCCAGCGCTGTGCCGGGGCATGCCATCGGCCTGGTGCGGTGGCGCCGCTGTCACGTGCAGCAGGCTGACGCTGACCGGGATGCCCCATTCCTGCAAACGCCTGGCGTAGCGCGCGCCGTAGATGATGTCGCTGGCGCGCTTGACGGGCAAGAGCAGCAGCAAGGTATCCTGGCCCGTCTTGCCGCCCGCGCCCGCGGCGCTGTCCGTGGCGCGGTGACGTTGCGGGGCAAGGCGCGATGCATGCATGGAAGGGATGGCCATAGTCGGAAAACCATGTCATCTTATCCATGCCGTTCCCCTCTGTAAATTAGCGAAACAGCGTACGGGTTCCCCTTATGTCGCCCCGGTTTTAATAGCGGTAGGTGACATATACGGCGCCGATCGGGGATGTTTTGCGCTGCACGATGGGGCTCTTGGCCGCGTCGCCCATGCGGTGCTCGACGCCGACCAAGGTATTGATGCCCCAGCGCGCATCGAAGCGGTGCTCCCAGTTGACGGTGGCCTGTGCTTCGTAGAAACCGCCCTTGGGCGTGTATTGTTTGAAAGAAGTATTTGCGGCCTGGGTGGCCGTTACGCCATACATGGTCTGCACGTACTTGCGCTCGCCCCAGCCCAGCTGGCCACCGATGCTGACGCTGTCCTGCTGCACACCCTTGGCATCGGTGCGGCCGTAGATCTGGCCTGTTGCGCCGAAATGCACGTTCGCGCCATTTTCGCGATTCGACAGGGGAATGTCGCTCGACACGCTCAGCGACAGGCCCGGCAATGGTGAATAGCCTGCGCTGAGCAAGGCGCTGGCGTTGCCCTTGACCTCTCCCATGCCCTTCAGATAATCGCTGCCACCCCAGCCGTTGACGCCCGTGCGCTTGTGGTCTTCGCGCTTGCCGCGGTAGCCCAGCGCGGCGCTATAACTGAAGGCCCCAGCCTGGCCGCCATAGCCGATGCCGCGCGAGGTGCTGATGAACAGGCCATTGGCCATGGCATAGTCGAGGATGATCAGCGGCGAAGCCGACAGTTTGTCGGCGCCGGAATAACTGGACACGGCAGCGACGCCGCCGCCGATGGTGAAGACATTTTCCGCGGCCGGTTCGGCCGCAGCGGCCAGGGGGGTCAGGCTCAGGCCGCAGGCCAGCGCCAGCGAGGTCAACAGGGTTGTAGGTGCGTGCATGGAGTTTTCCGTCAGGTGGAGAACCGAGTCCGGAGTGGCTCGATTGACTGCGGCTAGTATCGGCCTGTGCCATGAAGGAAAAATGAGCCTTTTATTAAGATTGCATGAAGAGTGCGTCTTTACCCATTCTTCAGCTTGCGGTGGTTTAATACTCACCATGAAGATATTGCTGATAGAAGACGACATGGACCTGGGCAATGGCGTGCGCATTGCCTTGCGCGACCAGGGCATGCAAGTGGTGTGGGTGCGCAGTCTGGAGGATGCTGCGCGCAGCATCGAACACGACAGTTGCGAACTGGTGCTGCTGGACCTGGGCTTGCCGGACGGCGATGGCCTCGATTTGCTGGCCCGGCTGCGCGCAGCCCGCCTGCCGGTGCTGATCCTCAGCGCCCGCGATACGCTGGAACAGCGCTTGCGTGGCCTGGACGGCGGCGCCGACGACTACCTGGTGAAGCCGTTTGTGCTGGCCGAACTGCTGTCGCGCGTGCGCGCCCTGGCGCGCCGCAGCTATGGCTTCGATGGCGACACCATCGAGTTGCGCGGTCTGCTGCTGCAGGTGCCCACGCGCCGTGTCAGCGTGCATGGGCGGCCGGTGGAGCTCACCGCCAGTGAATATGCCTTGCTGAAGACCTTGCTGATGCGCGCCAACCGCGTCATCACGCGCCGCGTGCTGGAGGAACATATCCTGCCCGGCGGCCTGGCCAATGCCAGCAATACCCTCGACGTGCATATGGGCAACCTGCGCCGCAAGATAGGCGAAGGGTATATCCGTACCGTGCGCGGCGTTGGCTATGTCATCGACCAGCAAGGCGAGACATCCGCCCCGCCGGGTGCCGGCGCATGATGGGGCGTGTCTGGGCCATGCTGCGCCGGCCTACGCTGCTGCGCCGTTTGATGCTGGCGCAAATGTTGATGCTGACCGTGCTGTGGAGTCTGGCGGTCGCGTATGTGTTGATCGAGGGTACGGGTGAAGCGAGCAATGTGGGCCGTGGCGTCTTGCACGCCATTATCAGCGTGGCCGATAACCTGGCCGAGCAGCCGCAGCGACAGGAGCAAAGCTTGCGCGCCATCGACGAAGCCTTGCGCGAAGAGTTTGAAATGGGGAAAGTGCCGGAACTGGCGCCGCGCATCCTGGTCTGGCGCGGCGGCGAGCTGGTCTACAAGTCCCCCGCAGCGCCCAGCGGTATTCGCAGCGCCGGTCCTGATCAGATGGAAGTGATCTACATCAAGGGGCAGGCCTGGCGCAGCCGTAGCCTGACTGAAAAGGCCACGCGCGTGACGGTGCTGGAGGTGGGCGGCCCCTGGCAGTTTTTTATCACGATCAATTCACACGGTTATTACCTGCTGCCGCTGCTGATCAGCCTGCCGTTTTTGCTGGTGCCGGCCTGGCTGTCGATCCGCCTTGCCATGCGCCCTTGGCGCAAGGTGGCGCAAGAGGTAGCGGCGCGCGGGCCGCAGGATTTGCGTCCGCTGGCGTTCAAGCCGCCGCATGGCGAACTGGCGGCATTGGTCGACAATATCAACGCCCTGCTGCAACGGGTCGATGCCAGTGCCGCGCGTGAACGTAGCTTCATCGCCGACGCTACGCATGAGCTGCGCACGCCGCTGGCGGCCATGCGCGTGAATGTCGAGGCCTTGCAGGGCCAGGCACATGACGCACGCCAGCAAGAGTTGCTGGACGGTATCTTGAACAGTGGTAACCGTGCCGCGCGCCTGGTGGGGCAGCTGCTGCAGCTGACGCGCAGCGAAGTGCAGGCTGGTGCTGGCGAGCTGCCGCGGCGGCAGGCGCTCGATACCTTGCTGCAAGATCGGCTGGCGGCCCTGTCCGGCTTGGCCCAGGCGGGGGATATCGAGCTCGAGTTGCAGGCCAGCGTTTCGCTCAGCGTGCCCGGGCAGCGCGAGAGCCTCGTTTCGCTGATCGACAATCTGGTGGAAAACGCCATCAAGTACAGCCCGCGCGGCAGCAGCGTGACGGTGTCGCTGCATGCGGAGCGGGGCCAGGCCGTGTTGCATGTGGCCGATCAGGGGCCGGGCATCGCGCCGGCGCTGTATGAACGCGTGTTCGACCGCTTTTTCCGCGCGCCGCAGCAGGTGCAGCCGGGCAGCGGCCTGGGCTTGTCCATCGTCGCTTCCGTCGTGCGCCAGCACGGCGGCACGATTCAGTTGCACAGAGGTAATGGCGGCCTGGGCTTGCTGGTGGAGGTGCGCTTGCCGCTGGCCGAGGCCTGACTGCGCTGGCGCGCCTTGCGACATTGCATGAAGATTATTGCATGTGCTTATAACGCAAGATGACATGGCGTGGCGCACGCCTGCGATGCATAATGCGGGACAGTTAAAAAAACACCGTTATGCGCCCATTCCTGTCCCGCTACCTGCCGTATCCCGCCTTTGTCGGCCTGTATCTGCTGTTTGACTGGGCGACCTACATCGACCCGATGTACGGGCTGAACATTACCCCCTGGAATCCCGATCCCGCGCTGGGCCTGGTGTTTTGGCTGATCCACGGCCGCAAGGCGGCACTGCCGTGGTTTATTGCCTTGCTGGCTGGCGAGGTGCTGGTGCGCGGCATGCCGGCAGGTCTGCCCCTGACCTTGCTCTGTTCGGCGTGGCTGGTGCTCGGCTATGGCGGTATCGGCGCCGCTTTGCGCCGCAGTTTCAGCAGCGGCGATATCTTCGACAACCGGCGCCGCCTGGGTACCTGGGTCGCCATCGTGCTGTTGGGCACCGTGCTCAATGCGCTCGGCTATATTTCATTGCTGTCGCTCACAGGACGCATACCGGCCGGCGAGTGGGGCACGGCCGTATGGCGTTTCGGCATCGGCGACACGGTCGGCATGCTGGTGTCGATGCCGCTGATCTGGGTACTGTTCAGTGAGCGCGGGCGCGAGCGCCTGCATGCCGCCGTCTGGCGCTGGGAAACCCTGGCGTATCTGGCCCTGGCCAGCTTTGTGTTGTGGAGTGTCTTCGGTTCCATCGTGCGTTCCGAATACAAGCATTTCTATTTCCTGTTTCTTCCCGTGATCTGGGCCGCCTCGCGCCAGGGCCTGCATGGCGCCGTGCTGGCCGTGTTTGTATTGCAACTATGCATCATCACCCTGGTGAAATGGTCGCATGCGGTCGATATTCAGTTTTATGAATTGCAACTGCTCGATGCTGTGCTGGCTCTGGTGGGATTTTTTATCGGCATCGTCGTCGATGAAATGCGCCAGGTGGCTGACGAACTGAAACACACGATGCGTCTGGCGGCTGCCGGCGAGATGGCAGCCGCGATCGCGCATGAGCTGAACCAGCCGTTGACGGCCTTGTCCACTTACGGCAAGGCGTGTGAATACCTGCTGGAACGGGGCGAGAACGGCGCCTTGCTGCAGGGCGCCATCGGGCACATGATCGTTGAATCGGGGCGCGCCGCGGACGTGGTGCGCCGCCTGCGCGACTTTTTCCGTACCGGCGCGATGCAGCTCGAGGCGGTGGAGGCAAGCGCCTTGATCGAAGGCTTGGCGCGCCAGTTCACGCCGCTGTTCCATGAACATGGCATTGAGCTGCTGCTGGCGCCGCCGTCGCCGCTGGCCGTCAATGCGGACCGCCTGCAAATCGAGCTGGTACTGCGTAACTTGCTGGCCAATGCACAGGATGCGGTGATGGGCCAGCCGCGCGGCCGGCGCCGCATCACGGTCTCGGCCGAGCCGCTCGAGGGCGGCCGGCTGCGCCTCTCCGTGGAAGATAGCGGGCCCGGCATTTCCAACAGCCTTGCCGCACGCCTGTTCGAACCGTTTGTCTCGACCAAGGCCAGCGGCCTGGGGCTGGGGCTGGTGCTCAGCCGCAGCATCGTCGAAGCGCATGGCGGCCAGTTATGGGCCGAAGTGGGCAAGCATGGGATTTTTCGTTTTATCCTGCCCCTGGCGCACGCCAGTGCGGCCGCTACAGGAGAGTATGGTGACAAGTAATTTGACGGTGTTTATCGTGGATGACGATCCCGCCGTGCGCGATGCGCTGGGTTTGCTGTTGGGTATACGCGGCTACCGCACGGCCCTGTTTTCCTGTGGCGAGGATTTTCTGCACAGCTGGCGGCCCGAGTGGGCCGGTTGCCTGCTGATCGATATCCGCATGTCGGGCATGGATGGCCTGAGTCTGCAGCGCCGCCTGCTGGAGCTCAACTGCATGCTGCCCATCATTATCATCACGGGGCACGGCGACGTGGCGCTGGCACGTCAGGCATTCAAGGCGCAGGCCAGCGATTTCCTGGAAAAACCATTTGACCACGACAAGCTGCTGGCCGCCATCGATGAAGCGTTTTCGCGCGAGGCGCACGCACGCGGCCAGTTGCAGCGTCAGGTGGAGGGGCAAGCCTTGCTGCGCGCCTTGACGCCGCGCGAGCGCGAGGTGATGCAGTTGGTGGTGACGGGCCAGCATAACCGCGATATCGCCCCGGCGCTCGGCATTTCCGTGCGCACGGTGGAAGTGCACAAGGCGCGCCTGATGGACAAGCTCGGTGTCGATAATGTGGCCGACCTGGTGCGCATCAGCATGCTGGGCACTGGCTAGCCGCTGCGGCGTTGTCTAGGCGATGGTCTGCAATACCTGATCGACCGAGATCGCCTTGACCCAGTCGCTGCGTCGCGCCACTGTGATGACAGTGCTGTTGGCGCTGTCGAACGGGGCCCATTCGGGATTTTTCTTGCGCATCAGCGCCACCACGGGCACATGCACGGCGTTCGCCAGATGCATGATTGACGTTTCCACCGAAATAATCAGGTCACATTGCGCCAGCATGGCCGGCAGCTGGAAAAAGTTGTCGACGGCGCTGAAGGCTTGCGTGCGCGGCAATCCATGCGCTTGTACCACGGCAGTTACCTTGGCCAGTTCCTGCGGCATGGCATTGATCAGGAAGCAGGCATTTGCCCATTTCGGCATCGCCTGCATGCGCGCGATCAGCTCGGCAATGCGCTCCAGCGGCCAGCCGCGCTTGTGCGATTTGGCGAACGGATTCAGGAGTACGAGCGGACCCTGGCGCGGGGCGAAACCCCAGGCGTTCAACTGTTCCTGCGCCTGTTGCAACGCGAGTTCGGGAATGTGCACGAAGGGATAGCGTTCTGCCACGGGAATGTCGAGTCCCGTCAATTGATGGAACCAGTCTGCATACACGCTGCTGATATGGTGCTCGCCGGCATCCTGGCCCGCATACGACGCCAGCACGGCATCGATCTTGCGGTAGGCCAGGTAATGCCAGGGGCGTAGCGGGCTGAACGGTTTGCGCGTACCGATCACCAGCCCACGCGGGCTGATCGCGCGGGCAAGATCAGCGTACTGCTGCGGCCGTACGTGGGCCAGCGACACGACGACGGGATAGTGCTCCGCCTGCGCTTCGCGCAGTGACTCTTCGTAGAGCGCGGGGCTGTAGGTCTTGCGGTACACCTTGGAGAACAGGCCCGACTGTTCTACCCAGTCATACAGCGAATAGGTGCGCAAGCCTTCCCATTGCCTGGCGTCGGACGTGCGGCGGACTTCGTCGACCCACAGGTGGATCTGGATATGGGGATAGGCCGCGGCGAAGGCACGGAAACCGTTTTGCAGGTAAGTAAAGTCTCCCAGCGCCAGATGGGCGATGAAAAGAATTTTGTCCGACTTTTGTAGAAGTTCGGCGGGAATCAAAGGCGTCATGTATCAGTACGATTTCAGGTATTCATTCGATGGTGTCAAACTACTTGCTGGGGAAATTGCAGGCGATGCAGATTGGCATACGCGCCGTTGGCATCCAGTAATTGCTGGTGACAGCCGGTTTCCATTATTTTCCCATGTGACAATACCACGATACGGTCCGCACGTTCAATTGTTGATAGCCGATGAGCAATAACTAAGGTGGTTTTACCTTGCATCAGGTGCTCCAGTGCCGCTTGCACGGCCCGTTCCGCCTCCGTATCCAGTGCCGAGGTGGCTTCATCGAGGATCAGGATGGGCGCATCCTTGTAGATGGCGCGGGCGATGGCCACGCGCTGGCGCTGGCCGCCGGACAGGCGCGAGCCGTTGTCGCCCAAGCGTGTTTCCAGGCCGTCGGGCAAGCCGTCGATGACGTCCGACAGGAAGGCGGCCGCAGCGGCCGCTTCGATGCGCTGCCGGTCCGGCGCCGCATCGCCATACGCGATATTCGCGGCCAGGGTATCGTCGAACAGCACCACCTGCTGGCTGACCATGGCGATCTGGCTGCGCAGGCTGGTCAGGGTGATGGCGTCGATATTCTGACCATCGAGCAAGATCTCGCCACTGCTGGCCGAGTAAAAGCCGGGCAGCAGGCTGACCAGGGTCGATTTGCCGCCGCCGGACATGCCGACAAAGGCGACCGTTTGTCCTGGCGCGATGCTCAGGTCGATGTGCCGCAGGGCCGGCTCCTGATGTCCAGGGTAGGCAAAGCTCACGTCCTTGAATTCGATGCGGCCTGTGCTGCGGTCAGCGAGCGGCTTGCCACCCGTGCGTTCCGGCGTCTTGTCGATCAGCTGGAAGACTTCCTCGGCGGCGGCCATGCCGCGCTGCAGGGGACCATTGACTTCGGCCAGCTGTTTTAACGGTGTCAGCAGCATCAGCATGGCCGTGATGAAGGAGACGAAGCCGCCGACCGTGATTTGGCCCTGCTCCGACTGGAACAGGGCCATCACGATGACCAGGGCCACGGCGGCGGCCGTGATCACCTGGGTGATGGGCACGGTGGCGGAAAAGGTCGTCGTCATGCGCATGCTGTAGCGGCGCAATTGCTCGGCACGCTCTTCGAAGCGCGATTTTTCGTATTCCTGGCCGCCAAAGATCTTGATCACTTGCTGGGCGCGCGTGGTTTCCTCGATGACCTGGGTCAGCTCGGCATTGACGGCCAGCGAGTCGCGGTTGAGTTTTTTCAGGCGCTTGCCGGTGGTGCGCACGACGATGGTCAGCAGGGGCAGCAGCACCAGGGTCACCAGGGTCAGCGCCCAGTTCAGGTACAGCAGCCACGCCAGCAAGCCCAGCACGGTCAGCGAGGAGCGCACGATCGAGGTAAACACCTTGGTCACCATTTCGATGATCTGCTGCACTTCAAACATGATGGAGTTGATGACTTTGCCCACCGTGTGCGTATTGTAGAAGTCGATGGGCAAGTTCAGCATGCTGGCAAACATCCTGCGCCGCAACTCGTTGAGAATGCGCGTGGAAACATAGCTCATCAGATAGCTGCTGGCAAACGTCGATGCGCCGCGCATGGCAAAGATACCGATGACGATCAGCGGCACCAGCCAGAAGGAAAAATTCACCTTGCCGCCAAAGCCATTGTCGAGCAGTAGCTTGAGCGCATACGGCAACAGCGGCTCCGTGGCCGCCGTGATGACCATCGCCAGCAAGGCCAGGGCCAGGTGTTTCTTATAGGGCGCGTGCAGCGCGGTGAGGCGCTTCAGGTCGGGCGTGAGCATCGGTATGGTTCCTTGCAGGGGGCAGCAAAAACGGTCAGGCGGAAAACGAGCTCAGGAAGTGCGTTCTTGCTGGCGCAGCATGGACCACAATATCACCATCGGGAAAACCAGCATGATGATGCCGATATTCAGGGTGAGCGAGCTCGTTGTCAGGCCGAAAATCATATAGCACGTGCACAGCATCACACCGGCCAGCGCATAGGGGTGTGCTGGCGCGGCATCGTGGCGCAGGGCGCGGGCAAACAGGGTCAATGGAACGAGGAAGAGTGCCAGCAGTGCCAGCAGGCCGGTGACGCCACGCTTGACCAGTGCGTCGATATAGTCGTTATGGGCATTGGTGTACTCGCCGACTGCCTTGCTCATCTTGCCTTCGTCTACCAGTATTTGTTTTTGGGAAAAGTAACCAGTACGGCCGATGCCCAGCAATATGTTTTGCGATGACATATCCAGCGCGGTGCGCCACATCTCGATCCGTTGGCCAACCGAAGTATCCACATCGCCCGTATCTTCAAATTTTTCCAGTTCAGATATAGCGATGGCTGCGCGCTGCTGTATAGGCGAATGCGGCATGTTGTAGGCGGCTACAATCAAGCCGACCAGCAGCGTTAGCGTAATAATAAAGTAACGCTTGCCATGGGTCCTGGCATGCTGCAGCGCCAAAATAATCAGGCAGACCGGCATGGCAATCCAGCCACCGCGGCTGCCGCTCAGAATGGAACCGAAGATTCCTGCCAAGCATCCGCACAGCAACAGGACAATCCATGCGAGGCGCTGGCGCTGTGCACGGGCACATTCCAGGCCGCATAGCGACAACAAGCCAAATAGCATGCTGACATTACCGTAATGAATGGGATTGCTGGTTGCCGCCTGCGGCCGAATGGGAATGTTTGGGTGGAACTGATGGAAGGCCAGCGCTGCGCCGGCGATTGCACCGATGGCCAAACCGCTCCACCAGGCTTCCGGCCGCGGCGGATAAGCAATCAGCAGCAGCAGCACGGGCGCGGCCAGCAGGGCTCTTAGCGGCATGTCGAGTTCGCGCGCCGGATCGCCGTGGTACAGCATATTGGCGGTAAAGATGGCGAAATACAGCAACAGCGTACCGAGCATCAGATAATCGCGGCGCTGCAGATCCAGGCGGGGGCGTTTCCATAGCAGCCAGCTGCTGGCCAGCAGCAGCACCAGCGCGCCAAGGGAGTATCCGCTGGTGACAGCCAGCGCCAATGCCGAAAAGAGAAAAACACAAACAGAGGTCAGGCCGAGCATGAAAATCCTTGGTAACGCACGTCATCGCCATTCTGGCAACTGTAGCAACATAAAGTAGGCGTCATTGTAATCGAAGGTGGCAGCAAAAACGCTCAGCGGGAATTTACTCTTCGATAACTATCTGAGTGGTCTCAAGGGGGAAATGAAAAAAACCATGGTTTTTAGCCATGGTTTTTTTGTAAGCAATGGTAACTTGCTGTTATTTTGCCAAGCCCGGCAGGCCGGTCATGCGTTTCAGGCGCTGGCCGGCACGCGCGTGGCCACGCCGGTGGCGATGGCCGCTTGCGACACGGCAGGCGCGACCCAGCTGCGCAGGCGCTCGTCGAACGGCGATGGTATCAGTTGCAGCCGCGTCAGCGCGCTGGTGGTGTGGCCAGGCAATGGTTCTTTTGCCAGCGCGGCGATGGCGCGCACGCAGGCCAGCTTCATCTCTTCGTTGATGGTGGTGGCGCCCACGTCGAGCGCACCGCGGAAGATGTACGGGAAGCACAGCACGTTGTTGATCTGGTTCGGGTAATCCGAGCGGCCCGTGGCCACGATGGCGTCGTCGCGCACGGCATGCACCTTTTCCGGGGCGATTTCCGGATGCGGATTGGCCAGGGCGAAGATCAGCGGCTTGGCGGCCATCGATTCGACCATCTGCGCGCTCACCACGCCACCCTTCGAGACGCCGATGAAGATGTCGGCGCCGACCATGGCGTCGGCCAGGTCGCGGTCGCTCGTGTCGTTCGCGTAGCGCGCCTTGTTCTCTTCCATATTGGCATCGCGGCTCGGGTAGATCACGCCCTGGCTGTCACAGACCTTCAGCAGCGACTTGTTCAGGCCCAGCGAGACGAGCAGGTCGAGGCAGGCGATCGAGGCGGCGCCTGCGCCCGAGACGGCCACTTTCACATTGCCGATATCCTTGCCCACCAGTTCCAGGCCGTTCAGGATGCCGGCCGCGACGATGATGGCCGTTCCGTGCTGGTCGTCGTGGAAGACGGGAATGTTCATGCGCTTGCGCAATTGCTGCTCGATATAGAAGCAATCAGGCGCCTTGATGTCTTCCAGGTTGATGCCGCCGAAGGTCGGCTCCATGCGCACCACGGTGTCGATGAACAGGTCGGGATCGTTCTCGGCCAGTTCGATGTCGAACACGTCGACGTCGGCAAATTGCTTGAACAGGCAAGCCTTGCCTTCCATCACCGGTTTGCTGGCCAGCGGGCCGATATCGCCCAGGCCCAGCACTGCCGTGCCATTCGTGATCACAGCCACCAGGTTGCTGCGCGAGGTGTAGATGCCGGCCGTGCGCGGATCTTCCACGATGGCTTCGCAGGCGAAGGCCACGCCTGGCGAGTACGCCAGGGTCAGGGCGCGGGCGTCGCCCAGCGGTTTGGTTGGCGTCACGGAAATCTTGCCTGCGCGGGGTTCAGCGTGATAGGCGAGGGCGGCTTCTTTCAGGTTGAAGGTTTCGCCGTTCTGTTCGGCGTGCTTGCTGTGGGAAGTAGACATAAGAATTCTGGGAAGGGCAACCAGGCCCGAGTGGTCAATCCGGGCCATGTTATGCAAGCGTTTGCACGCTGTCAAGGCTGGATTGTACTTAACAGTCTCAAAACCGCTTTGGGCAACGGCATTATTACAATGCAAGCGTTTGCTCGGTTTTTGACGGCATGGGCATTTTTTGCGATAAAATCACCGTATTGCGATCCGGGAAGCCCATGACAAACAAGAACCCCACCTTAAGCGACGTCGCGCGGGCCAGCGGCGTGCACTTTTCCACCGTCTCGCGCGTGATGAACCCGACAACGCGGAAAATGGTCAGCGCCGAGGTGGCTACGCGCGTGCTGGCCGAAGCGGGCCGGCTCGGCTACCGGCCCAACCGCGCCGCCTCCACCCTGGTCACGCGCAAGTCGCGCATCATCGGCGTGGTCTTGCCCGACATAACCAACGCGGTATTTCCACCGATCCTGCTGGGCATCGAGGAAGGCTTGCGCAAGCATGGCTACCTGGCCATCGTCGCCAACGTGGGTGCCGACGAGGAAGAACAGCTGTTCGTCATCAATCGTCTGCTGGGGCAGCAGGTCGATGGCCTGATTTTGGCTACCGCACGGCGCCACGATCCCGTCATCAAGATGTGCATCGACCAGAATGTGCCTGTCGTCACCGTCAATCGCAGCGACGAGACGGGCGTCGCTTCCTGCGTCGTCAGCGACGACGTGGTCGGCATGCGCCTGGCCGTCGAGCACTTGCTGGCGCTGGGCCACCGCCATATCGCGCACATTGCCGGCCCGGAAAACCTGTCCACTGGACACGTGCGCCGCCTCGGTTTCCTGGCCGCCATCCAGGCCAGCGAACTCGATCCCTCGCAAGCGTTCGTGTTTGAAAGCAGCGGCTATTCGCGCGAATGCGGCAAGGCTGCCCTGCTGGCGCTGTTGCGCCAGTCGCCGCGGACGACGGCCGTGGTGACGGGCAGCGACCTGGTGGCCCTCGGCTGCTACGATGCCATCCGCGAACTGGGCTTGAGCTGCCCGGACGATATTTCCGTGGTGGGCCACAACGACATGCCGTACATGGACATGATCCGTCCGCCGCTCACCACCATCCGCATCCGCCACCACGGCATCGGCACGGAAGCGGCGCGGCTGATCCTGCAAACCATCGCCTCGCCAGATTCTGCGGTGCTCGACGTGCGCCTGAAACCCGAACTGGTGGTGCGCGAATCGACGGCCGCTCCCAGGGGCTGATGCACCACCAGTGGCCGCGCCGCTGCAAGGTGGTACACTGGCGCCCCTCAACGTATTTTGCCCTCCACCGCCATGACCAAAACCACCACGCCTTCCCCGAAACGCCGCGAAGAGGGCGTCGCCAAGCTGACCGTCAATCCCTTCCTCGACGCCGAGTTTTACGCACGCATGCGCGACTACACGGAGCGTGATGCCGCCATCATCAAGGAATTGAAGGCGATCGCCGAAATTCGCGCCGGCAACAAGCAGCCCGATCCCCGCCTGGCGCCGTCGTTGCAAGCACTGCGCGATACCGTCAAGAAAGGCTTGAGCTTTGGCGAGATGCTGGACCGCATGGCCGCCGGCAAGGAAAAAGGCTTGTGGGAGCCGTGGATGACGACCTTCGGCATCGAGATCCGCGCCGTCAACTACGGCGCCGGCCCGCGCAACGCCTGCCTGGTGCTGGATCTGGCCGCCAACGCCCCGGCCCACGCGATGTTCGCCAAGGCCGGCATCCAGAACTGGCGCAGCCTGGCCGCCGACGATTGCTCCGTCGTGCGTTCGGAAAAAGCCACGGAAACGTCGCCACTGAAAGTGTACGCCGTGTTTTACCTGGATCCATTGCCGGCCTGATAGGTCGTTGTGCCAGTTAAGGCGGAGCAGGCCGTTGTAGTTCTGCAATCGCCCGCTCGAGTACGGGATCATGTCCCTCACGCAACGATGCGAGCGATGGCGCAATGAGTACCGTCGGACTGATTCCCTTACCCACGAATTGGCTGCCATCAGGCAGGGCATCCCGTTTGATGCAGATGCGGCCGCTACCGCCGCCAGGCAGGGCGAACATCAAAGGCTGACCGGTGCTGCCGCCAGAGGTTTCGCCAACGGTGATGCCACGCTTGAGAGCATGAAAAGCGAGAACGAAATCCTCTCCCGCTGAAAAGGTCTTCGGTCCCATGAGCACCGCTACTTTCCCTGCGAATACTTGGTGGGGCACGGTCGTGCCGCCTTCGAACTTCACTGGCCGTTGCCACATGACGGCGTGCATTCCCATGGCGCGCGCGTACAGATCATCGCTGCGGATGAGGCTCTGCGCCGCAGGAATTGGCTTGTCCGTCAAATGCGCCAGGATGGCGTTGGCAAATGCCGTCGAGCCGCCGCCATTGTTTCGCACGTCGATGATCAGGGCTTTCGCCTGCATTAGCTGCGGCAGCACGCGTTCGAAGGCTCGCAACGATGAATTACTGTCGAAATGATCCAGGGAAAAATAAACGGTGCCGTCGGACAGCGTACGGAAGGCAAAGACATCGGCTGGCACAATGTCTGTGTATCCTGTGCGCGCTATGATTTCCTCTCGTTCGATGCCCGCGCCATTACGCAAACTTAATTTGAAACGCGTTTTTGCGTCGCCTGAAAATAGCTGATAGGTGTACATGCGCACAGCTTTGTCCTGTGGCGTTGAACTGCTGACGAAGGGGGCGATGTTCTGCGCTGCATACCGGTGCACCTGGATGCCATCGATGGCCAGAATTTCCTCTCCCGGACGTATGCGCTGCGCCAGGCTGCTACTGTGTACGGCCTCGATAACTACCGTATCCTCGATGAGCCGGGCAGTTAGCGGTGGACGCGCAAAGAAAGTGCCAACGAGTTCTTTCGGGGGCAATATATTGGTGTGGCCGTCCCTCAGGAGAGGGGCAAGCTGCATCAGTACTCGGTAATAGTCCCGAGTCGTCTCTGCTGCCATCACTTTCGGCAGAAAGTCGAGATACACCTTGTTCCAGTCAAGATCAGGCACCTGGTCGAAGTAGGCAAAGTTGGCCCTCGCCTCGGCCCAGAACAAGGAAAGTCCTGCAATGCGCTCTTCGACAGAAAGCTTGTCCTTGTATGCAACATCGGCCGCGGGACCTTGCCACAAGCGCTTAGGTAACGCTGATCGTTGCAGTATCAGTTTGAATCTTGGCTCGTCACGTAGTGTATCGAACGAACTATCGGCAGAGAGCATCGGCCCGATGGCCGGAATCCAGGCAAAATGCTGCATCTGTTCAAGCGTTGTCAACGCTTGTTCACGCATGTTTAACCGTGCGTACAGGCTGGCCAGATCAACACGAATATCGTGGCCACGGAAGTGCAGGGGTTTGTAACCGACTGCTTGCTCCTGTACCGCGGGAGTATCAAGATAGATGAGTTCAGTTTCCAGTTGCCTGATGGCGAGCTGCAACGCCGCCTCGTTCGCTTCCTTGCCTGACATGTTTTTTGCCTGCATACGCGCTAGCTGGAGTCGTTGGTAGCTGGCAAGAGCCGCGCTTTGCGTGCCCGGATCGGTGGCTGAGGCGCTTGCCATTGCAAGCCAGGAAGGAAGTAAAAAGAGGTGAAGCAAGTGAAAACGCATCAATATTCCTGTCGGGGAAACTTACTATGCCAGCATTGTAAAGATTGGATGTTGGCCAATAGACGCGCTTTGTCACACTTCAGGTTTTGTCGCGCCATGCGGTATTCAAGTATTGCTGGCAACATTCGCCAACAGCACCACCGCCAGCACGATCAGCATCATGCCCGACAGCCGTTCCAGCAGCGGCAGCGCGCGCGCAAAGCGCTGCCGCAGGGCGCTGCTGCCGATGGCCAGCGCCACCGCCATATCCCACGCCAGCACGGCAACGATCATCCACGCGCCATACGCCACCATCGCAACGGGACTCGTCTGCCTGGCGGCCAGCACGGTGGCCAGGCTGACGTAGAACAGCGCATTCTTCGGGTTCAGGATGGCGGAGACAAACCCCATCGCGACACCGCCGCGCCAGCGCGCCTTGCCGGTGGCGGGCTTGGCATCCAGTCGGCTCTTGCCCGCATGGCGCAGGAACAGCCAGCCCAGGTACAGCAGATAAGCGCATCCGGCCAGCCGCACCACCAGAAATGCCGTACTGCCCGCCTTGAGCACCGATAGTCCCGCAAACGCCGCCACGATAAACACCGCATTGGCCACCGTAATGCCCACGCACGTGCCGGCGGCGCCGCGCCAGCCGTGGGCCAGCGAGGTGCGTGCGATCAGGAAAAAATCGGGACCGGGCGATAGCAGGGATAGAAAGTGGGCGGCGGCGATGAAGAGGAAATCGTGCATGGAGTTTGGCTCCGGCAATGGCGATGCGCGAGTATGCAGGGGCTGACGGCAGCCTGTATTGAAGAAAATTGCGGGCGCCTCAGCTGCCCTGGCCGCGATAGCGCCCCGGCGTGATGCCCGCATGCGCCTTGAAGACGCGCTGCAGATGGCTCTGGTCGGCAAAGCCCAGCTCATGCGCCAGTTGCGCCAGCGCCGTCCCTGCCTGCAAGCGGCTGCGCGCGCGGTTGACGTGCATATTTAGCTGGTAGGCATGCGGCGTCATGCCCGTGGCGGCGCGAAAAGCGCGGATCAATTGATACGGGCTCAGGCCCGCAGCATGCGCCAGCTGCCGCAGGCTGGCCGAAGGCCGCGCCTGCAGCGTTTCGAGCACGGGTGCCAGTTGCTGCGGCAGCGGCTTGCGTTCCGAGGGCAGCAGGTCTGCACGGGTATCGGCGCAAGCGCCCAGGAACGCCAGCAGCGCCGCATCCTTCTCTGCCACGCCGGCGCTTGAAAACAGCAGCGCATGCATGGCGCAAAACTGTGCGTACAGCCGCGGGCAGTGCAACACCGTCGCCGTGTCGCCATCGAGTGCCGGCGCGTGTGCTTGCAGCCACCGCGCGTCTAGATGCAGCATCTGGTAGCTCCAGAAGGCGTCAGGCAGGGGATTGCAGGCGTGCACGCAGCCTGCCGGCACCAGTACCAGGCTGCCGGCGCTGAGAGCGCTCTGGCGGCCATGGCTGCCCGTAAAGATGCTGGCGCCAGCGTCGACGGCGCCAATCGAAAACGTGGGATGGCTGTGCGGCTTGTAGCACGCCCGGCTGTGACAGGCGCGCCGGCTTTCCACGTGGGGCAGAGCCGGGTCGCGCCAGAAGAAGGCAGTGCCGGGCATGGCTACATCAGAATGACGTCGTACTGCTCCTGGTGGTAGGCATTTTCCACCTGCAGCGAGATTTTCTTGCCGATGAAATCACCGAGCATGGCCAGGTGCTGCGATTCTTCTTCCAGGAACAAATCGACGACTTCCTGCGAGGCGAGGATGCGGAACTCGCGCGGGTTGAACTGTTTCGCTTCGCGCAGCAGTTCGCGCAGGATTTCATAGCAGATGGTGCGCGAGGTCTTGACTTGTCCCTTGCCGGCGCAGGCGGGGCACGGTTCGCACAGGATGTGGGCGAGCGACTCGCGCGTGCGCTTGCGCGTCATTTCCACCAGGCCCAGCGGCGAGAAATTGCTCACGGACACCTTGGTGCGGTCGCGCGACAAGGTGCGTTTCAGTTCGGCCAGCACGGCGTTGCGGTGCTCGGCATTGTCCATGTCGATGAAGTCGAGGATGATGATGCCGCCCAGGTTGCGCAGGCGCAGCTGGCGCGCGATGGCGTGCGCCGCTTCCAGGTTGGTCTTGAAAATCGTGTCGGCGAAATTGCGCCCGCCCACAAAACCGCCCGTATTGACGTCGATGGTGGTCATCGCTTCCGTCTGGTCGACGATCAGGTAGCCGCCCGATTTCAGGTCGACCCGGCGCCCCAGCGCGCGCAAAATTTCTTCTTCCACGCCATATAAATCGAACAGGGGACGCTCGCCTGTGTAGTGCTGCAGACGCGTCAGTTCGCTGGGCGTGTAGATTTCTGCAAATTCGCGCAGTTTCACATAATTTTCGCGCGAGTCGACCTGGATGGTGGCCGTTTCATCGCCGACGAAGTCGCGCAGCACGCGCTGCGCCAGGCTCAAGTCCTGGTGCAGCAGGCTGGTGGCGGGACGCGTGCGCGCGCCGTGCGTGATGGTGCTCCAGGTTTTTCTAAGGTAATCGACGTCCGCCTTCAGGTCTGCGTCGGAAGCGTCCTCGGCCATGGTGCGCACGATGTAGCCGCCCTTTTCATCGGGCGGCAGCAGACTTTGCAGGCGCACGCGCAATTGCTCGCGTTCCGCTTCCTTTTCGATTTTCTGCGAGATACCGATGTGCTTGTCTTGCGGCAGGTACACCAGCATGCGCCCGGCGATGGAAATCTGCGTCGACAGGCGCGCCCCCTTGGTGCCGATCGGGTCCTTGATCACCTGCACCGTCAGCACCTGGCCGTCAAAGAGGATTTTTTCGATGGGAGCGGGCGTGGCGTTCTGGCCATCGTGGCCGCGCGCTTCCCAGATGTCGGCCACGTGCAAAAACGCGGCGCGCTCCAGGCCGATGTCGATGAAGGCCGATTGCATGCCTGGCAACACCCGCACCACTTTGCCGGAATACACATTGCCGGCCAGGCCGCGCGTGAGCGTGCGCTCGATGTGCAATTCCTGCACGGCGCCCTGCAGGATGAGGGCGACGCGCGTTTCTTGCGGCGTGATATTGATCAGGATGTCTTCGTTCATGGAGGCGGGGAAGTGGAGGCAACGAATGACATCATACCCGATCAGGGCAGGGGCAAACCTGCCAGTCTTAGCAACTGTGCAGTTTCGTACAGGGGCAGGCCCATGATGCCGGAATGGCTGCCTTCGATATGTTCGACGAACAGCGCGGCGCTGCCCTGGATACCGTAGCCGCCGGCCTTGTCGTACGGTTCCGGCGTGGCGCAATACGCGGCGATGGACGCGGGCGAGAGCACGCCGAAGCGCACTTGCGACACCTGCGTGCGCTGCTCGGCGAAGTCTTTGTAGTGCACGGCGATCGAGGTGAGTACCTGATGCGTGCGGCCCGACAGCTGCTGCAGCATCGCCACGGCCTCCAGGCGGTCTGCCGGCTTGCCGAGGATGATACCGTCGATGGTGACGGTGGTATCGGCCGCCAGCACGGGGCGCGGGGTCAGGTGGCGGCGGCGCACAAGGTCCCAGGCGAAGGCGGCTTTTTCATTCGACACGCGGGCGACATAGTCGAGCGCCGACTCGCCGGGAAGGACTTCCTCTGTGACGTCGGCGCCGCGCGGGCCGTCGCTGCGCAGCAGCAGCAATTCGAAATCGATGCCGATCTGGCGCAGCAGTTCGCGCCGGCGCGGACTTTTGGAAGCGAGGTAGATCTTGTGATCAGCCGTTTTCATGGGGGGAGTTCAGACGCGGTGATAGGGGTGGTTTTGCGTGATCGACCAGGCACGATAGAGCTGCTCGGCGAGGATCACGCGCACCACGCCGTGCGGCAGGGTCATGCTGGAAATGCGCAGCATGCCTTCGGCACGCGCCTTGAGCTGCGGATCGAGGCCGTCGGCGCCGCCGATCAAAAAGGCGGTGTCGCGGCCATCCTGCTGCCACGCCATCAACTGCTGCGACAGGCCGACGCTGGTCAGGTCCTTGCCGCGTTCGTCGAGGGCGATGATGCGCACGCCCTTGGGCAGGACGGCTTCGATGCGTTCGCGTTCCAGCGCCATCGCCGTAGCGGCGGTCTTGCTGCCGGAACGCTCCACCGGCTTGATTTCTTTCAGCACGATGCGCAGTTCCGGCGGCATGCGCTTCGCGTATTCCGCGAAGCCCGTCTCTATCCAGGCCGGCATTTTATGGCCGACCGCAGCGATGATGAGCTGCATCGACGCTTACGCTTCGACTTTTTTGATACGCTTGATCACGGTTTTTGCCGGTGCAGCATCGGCTGCCGGTTTGGCCGCGCGCGGGGTGCGCACTTTTTTCTCTGGCAGCGCTTTCAGGGCTTTCACGGCAGCCGCTTCGGTCTTGGTCGGCGCGATTTTCACGGTCTTGCCGACAGCTTTCGAGGCGGTTTTTTTCGCCGGGGCTTTCTTGGCGGCGGTGGCTGCCGTGGCTTTCTTCGCTGGTGCTTTCTTTTCGATCACGGGCGAAACTTCGACCTTGGCCTTGCTTGCTGCCAGATGGCCGCTGATTTTCTTCGGCTCGTCGTCGCCGGCTTTTTTCGGCGCGCGCTTGGCGGCACCGAGCTTGATCGGGGTGTCGCCCCAGATTTCTTCCAGGCGGTAGTAGGCGCGGATAGGTGCTTGCATGATGTGGACGATCATGTCGCCCAGATCGACCAGCACCCATTCACCCGTTTCCTCGCCTTCCATGCCGATGATCTGGCCGCCGGCGTCCTTGACCTTGTCGCGCACCGAGGCGGCCAGCGCCTTGGTTTGACGGTTCGAGGTACCGGAGACGATCGCGATGCGGTCGAACAGGCTGGTCAGGTGACTCGTTTCGAAGACGGCGATGTCTTGGCCTTTGACGTCTTCAAGGGCGTCAACGACGAGGGTTTGCAGTTTTTTGATGTCCATTTAGCTTTTGTATAAATTATGTTGTTCAATATAGTCTAGCACTAGCGGGGAAACAAGCGAGTTTGCCCGATTCCCCCGTTGTAATGCCGCACGTATTTCGGTGGCGGAGATATCCACCGCGAAGTCCTGTGCCAGATAAGTCAGACCGTGCGGCGTGTTGCGGATGCTGTTCAGCGACCCCAGGCGGCGCGAAAATTCGTCGGCGACCACTTGCGGTACTGCTGTGTCATTCAGCGCGAAGCCGGGGCGGGCCGCGACGCAGATATGCGCGTATTCAAATAATTGCTGCCATTCGCGCCATGTCGCGAGCCGCTGCAGCTGGTCGGCGCCCATCAGGAAAACGATGGAAGCGCGCGCTCCCAGCTCGGCGCGTACCTGGCGCAAGGTATCGATGGTGTAGCTGGCCTGGCCATGTTCGCTGCGCTCGATTTCCTGGCGGTCGATTACCACGGGCAGGGGCAGGCCGGCAAAAGCCAGGCCGGCCATCTCGGCGCGCTGCTGGCCGGTGGCGCCCAGCTTGCTCTTTTGCCAGGGCGCGCCCGCCGGAATCACACGCAGCTCATCGGCGTGCAGCAGGCTGGAAAAATGCGTGCCCAGCGCGACATGGCCCATGTGCACCGGATCGTAGCTGCCGCCCAGCAGCGTCACGCATGCCGTACTACCTTCGGTCACGCCTGCAGCCAGTCGCGATGCACGAGGAAGTCAGTATACAACGCCGCTTCGGGACTGCCCGCTTCCGGGTGCCAGTCGTAGCGCCACTTGACCACGGGCGGCATCGACATCAGGATCGCCTCGGTGCGTCCGCCCGACTGCAGGCCGAACAGGGTGCCGCGGTCAAACACCAGGTTGAACTCGACATAGCGCCCGCGCCGATAGCACTGGAAATCGCGCTCGCGTTCGCCGTAAGGCGTATCCTTGCGCCGCGCCAGGATCGGCACATACGCGTCGATGAAGGCGTCGCCGGCGCTGCGCAGCATCGCGAAACTGTCTTCAAAGCCCAGGGCATTGAAGTCGTCGAAGAAGATGCCGCCGGCGCCGCGCGCTTCGCGCCGGTGCTTCAGGTAGAAATAATCATCGCACCACTGCTTGAACTTCGGATGCAGCTGCGCGCCAAACGGCGCCAGCGCATCATGGCACACCTGGTGAAAGTGCTTCACGTCGCCCGCGTCGCCATAATACGGCGTCAAATCCATGCCGCCGCCGAACCACCACACGGGGGCGCCATCGGCATTCACGGTGCTGAAAAAACGCACGTTCATGTGCACCGTCGGCGCGTAGGGATTGCGCGGATGCAGCACCAGCGACACGCCCATCGCTTCCCACGCCTTGCCACCCAGTTCAGGGCGCGCGGCCGCTGCCGATGGCGGCAGTGCGGCGCCGGTGACGTGCGAAAAATTCACGCCGCCACGCTCGAACACATTGCCTTCCTCGATCAGCCGCGAAATGCCGCCACCGCCCTCGGGGCGTTGCCAGGCATCGGTCAGGAAAGGCTTGCCGTCCTGCGCTTCGAGCGCCTGCACGATACGGTTTTGCAAATCGAGCAAATAGGCTTTGACGGCCGAAGGAGAGGGAGTTGACGACATCGCGTGGGCCGACGAGGCCGAAATAAAAAAGTAAGGACGGATTGTACCCTGTAACGGATTTTTGTGATAGCAAAACCGGCGATGCAGTTGCCGGCCCTGCTTTACTGAGGCGGCTTGTCCTGTATTACCTGCACCTCGAATTGGGGCGCATCCGCGCCTGGCTGGCGGGCGCCCTCCACCATGCTTGCCGCGCGCTGTTGCACGTCCGTGCGTTCGATCGTGTCGGCCGGCTGCGCCAGCGGTGCCACAGGCACTGGTTGCTCGCGCTTGAACCATGCGCGTCCTGCATACGTCAGCATCGTCAGTATCGCCAGCAGCAGTGCCGCAGCCATGATGGTGGAAGGGCGCGGGCGGGGCCGGCCATATTGAGTCGGCGGTTTGCCGGCGGCGTCGACGATCAAGCGCGCCAGTTGCGAGCCGTTCGCGCGCGTGCGCGCTTGCAGCTCCTTGTATTGCAGCGGCGATAGCGTGCCCTGTTTCAGCATGTGGCGCAAGGCCGTGACGGGCGTGGCTGCAAGGTGATCGGCCGGCAGGCTGTCGTGGGCGGCGTCGCGCTGCCAGGCGTTGATCAGGTTCTGCTGGTACAGCGCATCGACCGCTTGCCGGTTCACCTGCCGCAGCGCGGCGCTGGCCAGTTGCCGGCGTGGTTCATCGGCGGGCAGCTTGCGCAGCATCCTGAAAAAACGCTCCCCGGGCACCAGTTCGGCGCTCAGCAGCCAGGCCAGCGTCTTGATCTGGTCGGCATTCATCGCCAGTTCGGGCACATCGATGTCTTCGGCTGCGTTGTGCGCGCGCTGGATCTCAATGATCTGCAGCTCGGCCAGCGTATCGTCGTATTCGTCGCTGGTGATCAGGTCCAGTTGCCGCAGTTCGCCGAGCGGTTTGAGGCGCGGATCGGTGCTCATGGCCGCAGGCCTCCGGTCACAACACCGTAAAGCACGGACATCACCAGGATCATGCCCAGCACGATCAAGGCGCTTTTCCAGGCCGGTGGCCGCTTGTACGGGATGCGGTCGTGACCATGACGCAGCCTGGACGCTTCCATGATTTCGCGCGCCAGTGCGCTGCCATGTTCACGCACGTGCGCTTCCAGCGCCTCGAACTGCGCCGTGGGCAGGATGTCGTTTACCACCAGCCAGCGCATGGCGATCCACGGCGTATACAACATGCGGTCTGCCGGCACCGCCGCATGTGCAGCATCGCGCTGGAACTGGTTCAGCAAATCGAGCTCGTACAAGGCGTCGACCTCGCGGCGGTTGTAGTACCGCACCCCCTCTGCTGCCAGCGCCTGTTGCCGGGGTGGCAGTGTGGCCGCGCGCTTGTCGAAGTCATTCTTGGGCAGCAGATCGGTCAGCAGCAGCCAGCCCAGGGTGGTGACCAGGTCGGCGTCCTGCGCCAGTTCCGGCATGTCGAGCGGCTCCTCGGGCGGGTGCAGGCGCTCATGGGCGGCGACATCGCGTTCCGAGTTGGCCTCGTCGAGTTCCTGCGCGGTGATCAGGCCCAGCTGGTGCAGCTGGTTCAGCGATGCGTGGGGCGGTTCGATATGCATGGACTTACTCTTTTCCTTTGGCCTGGCGCAGCTCCAGGGCAAATTGTGGCGTTACCGACCAGCCATTGCCGGCAGCGTCGCGTTGGAAGGTAAACTCGCCTTCCTGCATCACTGCCGTGCCGCCGTTGAGCATGCCCAGCAAGGCGTCATTGCGTTCGATCAGCAGGCGGCAGGAATAGATGCCCGGCGAGATTTCCTTGCATGGCGCCAGCGGTTCGATTTCGGCGATTTCGCGCGTGCGCTCCATCGATTGCGTCAGCGAAAACGCTTGCCGTGGCTGGGGCATGATGCGCGCACCATCCATGCCGTCGCGGAAAGCCTTTTCCAGCGCATCGCGCCCCAGGGGCTTGGCTTGCTGGGCAAAGTCGCCATCGCGGATGGTGCCAAAGCGCGCCTGGACCAGCAACGGTTGCGCACCCGTATAGCTGATGCGACTCTTGCTGCCGCTGTCGTCGCGCGCGACGGTATAGGCATAGTCCATCTTCTGGCCATCGAGTGCTATCGTGGCCAGGCAGCCACGGATATGTTGTGACGAGGCGTAACCGGCTTCTTTCACGTCGTGCAGGCTTGCTTTGCCCGTGCCTTCCGGCGCCGCCTTGTTGAGCATGCGTGTCATGGTGGTGAGCGTGTCGGTGGAGTCGCACTCGGGCAGGGAATTGCCGCTCATCACATACCAGACCATGCCGGCCAGCGCCAGCGGCGCGCCGATCAGCCAGGCCAGGCTCGAGCCGGGAAACAAACCGTCGAGGACCACGCCGCGTACCGCCTTTTTATGTTCATCCTGGCGCGCCTGCGCATGCCGGACCACGCGCTTTGCATCGTCGCTGCCGCCGGCCTCGATGCGCTGCACCATGCTCTTGAACTGCGCGCGCGGCAGCAGCCCCACATGGAGCATCCAGTTCAGCGCTTCGCCCGGCGTGGGCAGTAGAACGTCGCCGGGCAGATGCGGCAGCGCCTGTTGATAAAGCTCTGGCGTAATGATCGCTTCGTCGCGCAGATGATCGAGCGATTCGCGATTGAGCACCTCCACCACCTGCTGCAAGATCGACAAGCGCAGTGCCAGCTCGTCGCCGCTGAAGTGGCGCGCCACGCTCGACGACAGGCTCGTCACATCCTCGGACGTAACGATCTGGCGCCGGTACAACCACAGCAAGGTGTCGGGTAGCGGCGTACCGATGGCAAGCTGCGGCAAGTCGGGATGCGCCAGCGCCTGCTCACGCTGGCGGCGCGTGAGCAGCTTCAGCGCATGCAGCGCCTCGACGGAAGTATGCGTGGACACGGGGAGATTGCTTGTCATCGGGAATGGGTTTATCAAAATTCAAGATGATAAATTTTACAATGCAATCTCGTTTCCCTAGCGTACTATTGAAGTGGCGCCTGATCCAGTTCTGTCCTGAACTGCGGTGTTACTGACCAGTTCTTGCCATCTTTGCTGCGCTGGAAAGTAAAGTCGCCTTGCTGCAGCACCGAGACGGCCAGCACCTTGCTTGCGGCAGCGGGCGCAAGGTCGTTGCGGGTCAGCAGCAGGCGGCAGGAAACCACGCCGGGCAATACTTCCTTGCATGGTGCCAGCGCTTCAAAATGGTCCAGGCGTATTGCAGCGGCTTGCCGTCCTCGATGACGGTGGCCAGGCAGCCACGGGTTTTTTGCGACCAGGCATAGCCGGCCTGCTTGACATCGTGCAGGCTGAATTTGCCATCCGTGACCGCGGCCACGGTTTGTCTGGTGTCGCAGCGTGGTATGGCATAACTGCTGAACCAGTACCAAGCCAGGCCGGCAACGAGCAGCGAGGCAAGCGTCAGCCAGGCAAGGGGGCCCACCGGGGCATCGTTGTCTGGTGCGGCAAGGCCGGTTGGTATGGTCATGGCGAGGAATGGAGGTGACAATCAAAACGGGCCGGGCGGATGCATTCCGCGCCGGCCCGTCGTGTGATTGCTATGGAGCGATCAATGCTTCAAACCGCGCCAGCCGATGTCGCGGCGGTACTGCGCGCCGTCGAAATGGATTTTTTCCACCGTTTCATAGGCTTGCTTCTGCGCCATTTTGATGCTGTCGCCCAGGCCCACCACGCACAGCACGCGCCCGCCGTTGGTGACCAGGCGTTCGCCCTCGATGCGGGTGCCCGCATGGAAGGTGACGGAGTCGACGGTTTCGGCCGGGATGTCGCCAATCGGCGTACCCTTGACGGGATCATCCGGGTAGCCGGCGGCGGCCATAACGACGCCGACAGCCGTGCGGCGGTCCCATTCCAGTTCCACCGCATCGAGCGTGCCGTTGACGGCGTGTTCCATGACGGTGACCAGGTCGGTTTTCAGGCGCGCCATGATCGGCTGCGTTTCCGGGTCGCCCATGCGGCAGTTGAATTCCAGCGTCTTCGGCGTGCCCTTGTCGTCGATCATCAGGCCGGCGTACAGGAAGCCCGTGAACGTAATGCCATCCTTGGCCATGCCCTGGATGGTTGGTACGATGATCTCGCGCATGACGCGCGCATGCATGGCCGGCGTGACGATGGGCGCCGGCGAGTACGCGCCCATGCCGCCCGTGTTCGGGCCCTGGTCGTGATCCTTCAGGCGTTTATGATCCTGGCTGGTGGCCAGCGGCAGGATGTTCTTGCCGTCGCACATGACGATGAAGCTCGCTTCTTCGCCGGCGAGGAATTCCTCGATGACGATGCGCGCGCCGGCGTCGCCGAACTGGTTATCGGACAGCATCATGTCGACCGCCTGGTGCGCTTCTTCCAGGGTCATGGCAACGACCACGCCCTTGCCGGCGGCCAGACCGTCGGCCTTGATGACGATGGGCGCGCCCATGGCGTCGATGTAGGCATGCGCGGGCGCGACGTCGGAGAACGTCTGGTAGGCGGCCGTCGGGATGCCGTGGCGTTGCATGAATGCCTTGGCGAAGTCTTTCGACGATTCCAGCTGCGCCGCTTCTTTCGTCGGGCCGAAGATTTTCAGGCCGCGCGAGCGGAACAGGTTGACGATGCCTGCCGCCAGTGGCACTTCCGGACCGACGACCGTGAGGCTGATGTGTTCCTGCTGAACGAAGTCGGCCAGCAATTGCGGGTCGCTGATGTCGAGATTGACCAGGCGCGCATCGCGCGCGGTGCCGCCGTTGCCCGGCGCGACATACACCATCTGTATGCGTTCGGACTGGGCCAGTTTCCAGGCCAGGGCGTGTTCGCGGCCGCCAGAGCCGACTACCAGAATTTTCATAGGGACCGTTCGTTCAAGGTGGGTTGCAGGGCGGCGGTGCCGCCCTTGTGTGCAGAGTGATTAGTTCTCTAGATTAATTCTCTAGATTAATTCTCTATTAACGCGTTGGTGAAGACTTCCTGGACATCGTCCAGCAGCTCCAGCGCATCGATCAGCTTTTGCATCTTGATGGCGTCGTCGCCCGCGTAGACGGTTTCCGTCGCCGGTTTCATGATGACTTCGGCCACTTCGGCCTTGAAGCCGGCCGCTTCCAGCGCTTCCTTGACGGTGGCGAAATCGTGCACGGGAGTGAGTACTTCGAAGCCGCCTTCTTCATCGGCGATGACGTCGTCGGCGCCCGCTTCCAGGGCCGCTTCCATCAGCTTGTCTTCGTCGGTGCCCGGCGCGAACAGCAGCTGGCCGCAATGCTGGAACATGAAGGCGACGGAGCCTTCGTTGCCCATGTTGCCGCCATTCTTGTTGAAGGCGTTACGCACTTCGGCTACCGTGCGCACCTTGTTGTCGGTCATGCATTCGACGATGACGGCCGCGCCGCCCACGCCGTAGCCTTCGTAGCGCACTTCTTCGTAGTTGGCGCCATCGACACCGCCGCTGCCGCGGTTGATCGCGCGCTGGACGTTGTCTTTCGGCATATTCGCGTCAGCCGCCTTGTCGACCGCCAGGCGCAGGCGCGGATTGGTGATGGCGTCGGCGCCGCCCATGCGGGCCGCGACCGTGATTTCCTTGATCAGGCGCGTCCAGATTTTGCCGCGCTTGGCATCGGTGGCAGCCTTTTTATGCTTGATATTGGCCCATTTGCTATGTCCTGCCATGTCGAATCTTCCTTAGACTAGGTGTTCAATTGTGGCCGACATTTTAGCATATCGGCCCCCGGCCAAGCGGCATGGCCCCGTCATCAGGATGACACAATCTGTTGCTAAAGTGACGCGCTTTCACCATATCGAGGGCGCGACATCATGGCAAGTCAAATGGACAGGCGGCAATTTCTGAAATTGGGTGGCTTTATTACCGTGTCGGTGGCCACCGTCGGCCTCGCCGCCTGCGGCAGCACCGATTACAGCGATCCTGGCGTGCCGCTGGCCTCGGGCAGCGACTGGAAATTCCCGCAAAGCGTGGCCTCGGGTGATCCGCGCGCCGACAGCGCCATGCTGTGGACGCGCGTCGTGCCCGCCAGTTTCGACGCCGTCGCGCCCGCCGTGACCGGCAAGTCCGACGTGGCCGTGCGCCTGATCGTCAGCGCCAGCGACAATACGGCTGCCTTGGGCGGCAACACGGCCCTGGCCGGCACGCCCATCGTCGACGCCAAGCTGCCGCTGAAAGCCGATTTCGACAATACCCTGCGCCACAAGGTAACGGGCTTGCAGCCGGGCCAGGTGTATTTTTACCAGTTCATCGCCGGCGACGTGCGCTCGAACGTGGGCCGCTTCAAGACGGCGCCCGCCGCCACGGCCGACGTATCGCAGCTGCAGTTCGCCTACCTGACGTGCCAGGACTGGAGCATCAACCACTGGGGCGCGCTGTCGCACATCGCCGCCAATGAAACGCTCGATTTCATCGTCCACCTGGGAGATTACATCTATGAAACGGTGGGCGAAGCCTTCCAGAGCGGCGCCGTGGAAAGCCGCCACGACCAGCTGAAATTGCCCGATGGCACGTTCAAGAGCGGCAGCGCGGGCGCCAAGTACGCGACCACGGTGGCCGACTACCGCTACCTGTACAAGAAATACCGCACCGATACCCGCCTGCAGGCCGTGCACGAGCGCTTCGCCTTCATCGCCATCTGGGACGACCATGAGTTTACGGACGACGCCTGGCAGGACGCTTCCACCTATGAAGGCATCGTGGCCGCCGACGGCAGCGATTTGCACCAGCCGGCGCGCCGGCGCAGCGCCAACCAGGCCTGGTTCGAATACATGCCGGCCGACGTCACCTTCGATAGCGCCGCGACAACGTTCCAGAATATCCAGATTTACCGCGATTTCCAGTTCGGTAAACTGATGCAACTGGTGATGACGGACGAGCGCCTGTACCGCGCCGACCATGCGATTGCCGAGTCGACCATCAACCCGGCCACGGGCAAGCCGCTGGGCAGCATCGGCAGCCGCTACCTGGTGCCGCAAGCGCTGTTCGACAGCGTGGAAGGGCAGAAGATGGCGGCCGCCACGAAAGCCGGCACGGACCCGCTGGCGGCCGTCGGCATGCTGGGCACGATCCAGCGCGACTGGTGGAAAAGCAAGATGAAGGCGGCCACGTCGACCTGGAAGCTGTGGGGCAATGAAGTGTCGCTGCTGCGCATGGGCCTGAATGGCACGGATGCGATTGCCACCTTGCTGGCGTTGAGCGCCATGGCTAACGTAGGCAAGGCCATCGCCAGCACCCTGCCTTTGGTGGGCGGCAGCGTGCCGCTGGCCTGCGCCATCGTGGCCGCTTCGACGGCGGGTGCATCGACAACTGTGGCGCAAGCGGCGGCCATGGCGATTGCCGCTGCCGCCACCAATGCCAGCGCGCAGGGCGCCGCAGCCGTGGGCGCCGGCTTGAGCGCGGCCCAGGCCGGCATCACGGTGGCCGCCTACAACAGCGGCTCACCGGCCGCCGCCGCGCAAGTGATTGCCTTCGGCTGGATCAAGCCCGACGTGCAGGCCAAGGGCGCCGCCTCGGGCTTTGTCGCCGCTTCCGGCCAGCAAGCGGCGCTGGCGCCGTTCTTCACGCGTTTCCTGCTCAATTGCGACCAGTGGGATGGCTACAACAGCGAACGCAAGAACCTGATGGCGCACCTGAAAAACAATGCCATCGGCAACGTGGTGGCGCTGACCGGCGATATCCACTCCTTCTTTGCCGGCACCGTCAGCGACGATTTCGACGCCGCTGGCGGTGGTACGCCCGTGATGGTCGACCTGGTGTCGGCCGGCGTCAGCTCCGATTCCTTCTTCAGCTACCTGAAGTCGGCCGCCGGCGCCATGGGCGACATCGGCACCCTCGTCAGCTACCCGCTGGCCATTCCCGTCACGGGCCTGGGCACGGTCAATCTCGACGTCAACCTGCTCGACTACACCATGGGCAAGGCGGCGCCCACCGTCGACAGCCTGCTGGAACAACTGCGCGTGCAGCTGCGCGGCGCGCTGGCCGCCAAGGGCGTGCCGGAAGCGCAGCTCGACGCGACGGTGGCGGCCGTGCAGGCGGGCTTGAAAGCAAGCACTGACTTCAGCACGACCTTGCTGGGCCTGGCGCAGCAATTGTCCGGCCTGGGCAACAACCCGTGGATCAAGCACCTGAACACGGATGCGCAGGGCTACACGGTGGTCACCTTGACGCCTGGCAAGCTGGTGGCGCAGTTCAAGCAAGTGAATAAACTGATCGGCACGGCGGCGCCAAGTAACGTGATTGCGCGCGTGACGACGGCCACGGTCAATGCTGGGACGGTGGTGGTGGCGTAAAGGCGGGTAATGGTGGTGTTGTCGGGTTACGCCCTTTGGGCTAACCCGACCTACGCCCGGCCTGCGCCAACGGTATGGGCGTTGCAGCCGCCTTTGGTTTTTGCCTTACAATCTGGGCATGAGCTCCAGTTCCCCGCAAGCATCCCCATCTTCGCTTCCCCGTTCCGTCTACCTCGGTGGCCTGGCCATCGCCGTGGGCGGGGCGGTGCTGTTTTCCACCAAGGCCATCGTCGCCAAGCTGCTGTACCGCTACCAGATCGACGCCGTCACCCTGATCGCCTTCAGGATGATTTTCTCTCTGCCCGTGTTCGCCGTCATCGCCTGGTGGAAGATGCGCACGGAGCCGCCACTGTCGACCAGCGACCGCTGGCGCCTGGTCGGGCTGGGCCTCGTGGGCTACTACCTGTCCAGCTATCTGGACTTCCTGGGCCTGCAATATATTTCCGTGGGCCTGGAGCGGCTGATCCTGTTTCTCACGCCCACCTTCGTGCTGCTGATTACCACCGTGTACTTCAAGCAGAGCATCAGCCGCCTGCAGTGGCTGGCCTTGCTCACCTCGTATTGCGGCATCGTGCTGGTGTTCGTGCATGACTTGCAGGGCGGCGCCAGCAATGTGGCGCTGGGCTCTACCCTGGTGCTGGGCTCGGCCTGTTCGTATGCCGTGTATCTGCTCGGTTCCGGCGAACTGGTGAAACGCATCGGCTCCATGCGGCTCGTTTCCTACGCGATGTGCGTGGCCAGCTTTGCCTGCATCGCCCAGTTTTTCATCCTGCGCCCCGTCGAGCTGCTGATCCAGCCCATGCCCGTGTATGGCCTGTCTTTGCTCAATGGTATCTTTTGCACGGTAATGCCCGTCTTCATGACGATGATCGCCGTCGAACGCATCGGCGCGCCCGTCGCCTCGCAGGCGGGCATGATCGGCCCCGTGTCGACCCTGTTCCTGGGCGCCATGATCCTCGATGAACCGATCACCAACTGGCAACTGGCTGGCACCAGCCTGGTATTGGCCGGTATTTACTTGCTGTCGAAAAAGAAATAATTCCCCCACTCACTGAAAATGCTCTCAACATGAAAACACGCATCGCCCTGATTGCCCACGACAAGAAAAAAGATGACATGATTACCCTGGCGGGCGAATACCTGGACTTTTTGAAGGGTTGCGAACTGTCTGCCACGGGCACCACGGGCGGCCGCCTGATCAACGAGCTGGGCTTGCAAGTGGAGCGCAAGCATTCGGGTCCGTTCGGCGGCGACTTGCAGATCGGCTCGCTGTTGGTGGAAGGCTTGATCGATTGCGTGATCTTCCTGCGCGACCCGATGACGCCGCAGCCGCACGAGCCGGACATCAATGCCCTGGTGCGCGCCTGCGACGTGCACAACGTGGCGTGCGCGACGAATCTGTCGTCGGCGCACCTGGTGCTGTCGCAGCTGCAGGCGCTGGCCGTTGCTGCCGCCTGATTCACCCAGACAAGGAGATGAGCATGAGCGCAACGATTACCACCAAGGCCATCCGCGTACAGCGCGTGGGCGGCCCGGAAGTGATGGAATACGTGGATGTGGAACTGCCGCCGCCCGGCCCCGGCGAAGCGCGCGTTAAACACGAGGCCATCGGCCTCAATTTCATCGACGTGTATTTCCGCTCGGGCCTGTATCCGCAGCCGCTGCCCAATGGCCTCGGCGTCGAGGGCGCGGGCATCGTCGAGGCGGTGGGCGAGGGCGTCACGGAAGTCAAGGTGGGCGACCGGGTGGCGTATGCGGCGCGCATCAATGGCGCGTATGCGCAGCAGCGCAACTTGCCGGCCGCCCTGCTGCTGGCGCTGCCCGAGCGCATCGCTTTCGATACGGCCGCCGCCATGATGCTGCAAGGCTTGACGGTGCAATACCTGTTCCACCGCACGGTGGCGCTGAAGGCGGGCGATACCATCCTGTTTCACGCGGCGGCGGGCGGCGTGGGCCTGATCGCCTGCCAGTGGGCCAAGGTGCTGGGCGTAAATCTGATCGGCACGGCCGGCTCCGATGAAAAGGCGGCGCTGGCCAAGGCGCATGGCGCGGCCCACGTCATCAACTACAACACGGAAAACTTCGTCGAGCGCGTGCGCGAGATCACGGGCGGCAAGGGCGTTTCTGTCGTCTACGATTCCATCGGCAAGGATACGTTTACGGGCTCGCTCGACTGTCTGGCGCCGCTGGGCATGATGGTCAGCTTCGGCAACGCTTCCGGCCCCGTGCCGGCGTTTACCCTGTCCGAGCTGGCGTCGCGCGGTTCGCTCTTCATCACGCGTCCCGCCCTGTTCAGCTATGCGTCGAACCGCGCGAACCTGGAAGAGATGGCTGCCTCGCTGTTCGGCGTCGTCAGCAGCGGCGAAGTCAAAATCGAGATCAACCAGCGCTACAATCTGGCCCATATCGCCCAGGCGCACACGGACCTGGAAGGGCGCAAGACCACCGGCTCGACCATCATCGTGCCATGAGCGGCGGCAGCGGAAACGACTGCACGCCGAAATTCGGCCGCCTACTTATCGTGCTGGTGTTGGCAGTGGCGCTGATCGGCGTGCTCACCTTTGCCGCCGAGGCATATTACTCGTAGGCATAAAAAAACCGGCTGGCGCATTGCTGCACCAGCCGGTTTTTTGTAGTGTCACGCCATTACTCTATTTTGACTTCGACCTTGCGCGGCACGCCGCTCTGACCGGGGAAGTCCGCAAAGGCGCTCGCTACCATGGCCGGCATCACTTGCGACGTGGCGCGCTTGTTGCTGGTCGATTGCACGGTCACGTCGTACAGTTTCTTGCCGCTGCGGTCATTGATCGTCACGCGCAATTCGCGCTCGTACTTATGGCGCACGCTTTCTTCGACATCCATCGGACCATACCAGTAGGGGTTGTAGCCAAAGCGGCCATAGCCTGGCCATGCGCCGTAGCGATAGCCGTAGCGGCCGGGCCAGTAGCCAGGGCCATACCAGAATGGATCGGTGGCTTGCAGCACGCGCTCAGGATAGTCGACGGTGGAAAACTGCATCGCCACACGCAAATTGGCTGCCGCAGGGCCGGAAGCTTCGCCGAAGCCGTGCTTGGCCAGTTCCGCGCGCACCAGGTTCTGGTAGCTGCGGTATTCCAGCGTGTCGTTTTCCGCCGCTGGCGCTTCAAACGCATACGATTTGTCTTGCAATTGCGCAGGCCACTCGTGGAAGACGGTCACATCGCTGCGTATAGTGGTGGCGCATCCGGTCAGCAACACGGTCAATGCGGCCATCATGATGGTGAGATATCGTTTCATTGCATGATCTCCTGTTAGTAGACGCAATTCATCGCTTAGTATTATAAGAATAGTTCTATTTGTTTCCATGCATTATTACAGAATGTTACCTGGTATGTCGGCGTGTAAGGGAATCCAACATTCCTGAGCTGAATCGCGACTATCGGCGGGCTGGTGTTGGTAAAATAGGCTTTTGCCTCCGCTCCCACCCATTCCCTATGCGCACAGACAGCCCTCAGACGATTTACCGCAAAGATTACACGCCGCCCAGCTTCCTGGTCGACAGCGTCGAACTTGGTTTCGATCTTGATCCCGCCCGCACAGTGGTGGCGAGCCGGATCCACATGCGCCACAACCCCGCCAGTACCAGTCGCAGCATCGAATTGCACGGCGAATACATTGAGCTGGTGCAAGTACGCCTGAATGGCAAGCTGCTGAAACCGTCGCAGTACAAGCTGACGGCCGGCATGCTGACCATTCCCAAGGCACCGGACGACGTGCTGCTCGAGATCGAGACCGTGCTGGCGCCACAGGACAACACCTCGTTGTCCGGCCTGTATGTGTCGAACCATAACTTCTTCACGCAGTGCGAAGCGGAAGGTTTTCGCCGCATCACCTTCTTCCCGGACCGCCCGGACGTGATGGCCAGGTACACCGTCATGCTGCGCGCCGACAAGGACAAGTATCCGGTGCTGCTATCGAACGGCAACCTGATCGAAGAGGGCGACCTCGGTGACGGCCGCCATTACGCCAAGTGGGAAGACCCGTTCAAGAAACCGTCCTATTTGTTCGCCCTGGTGGCGGCGCGCCTGGTGTGCCAGGAAGAGCATTACAGGCTCAAGTCCGGCCGCGAAGTGCTGCTGCAGGTGTGGGTGGAAGAGGGCAACCTCGATAAAACCGACTACGCCATGCAGTCGCTGAAAAACTCGATCCGCTGGGACGAGGAGCGCTTTGGCCTGGAGCTGGACCTGGACCGCTTCATGATCGTCGCCGTGGGCGATTTCAACATGGGCGCCATGGAAAACAAGGGTTTGAATATTTTCAATACCAAGTATGTGCTGGCCAATTCGCGCGTGGCGACCGACGTCGATTACGCCGGCATCGAGGCGGTGGTGGGCCACGAGTACTTCCATAACTGGACGGGCAACCGCGTGACGTGCCGCGACTGGTTCCAGCTGTCGCTGAAGGAAGGCTTGACGGTATTTCGCGACCAGGAATTCTCGGCCGACATGATCGGCACCGACACGGGCCGCGCCGTCACCCGCATCGACCAGGTGCGCACCTTGCGCCAGGCGCAGTTCCCCGAAGACGCGGGCCCGATGGCGCATCCCGTGCGTCCCGATTCCTTCGTCGAGATCAATAATTTTTACACGGTCACCATCTACGAAAAAGGCGCCGAAGTGGTGCGCATGTATCAGACCCTGGTGGGCCGCGACGGCTTCCGCAAGGGCATGGACCTGTACTTCGCGCGTCACGATGGCCAGGCGGTGCAGTGCGACGACTTCCGAGCCGCCATGGCGGACGCGAATGGCCGCGATTTCAGCCAGTTCGAGCGCTGGTACAGCCAGGCCGGCACGCCCATCGTGAAAGCATCCACGCGCTACGACGCCGCCAGCCAGACGTTCGAACTGACGCTGGCGCAAAGCTGCCCCGCCACGCCGGGCCAGCCGAAAAAACTGCCATTCCACATTCCCGTCACCGTCGGCTTGCTGGCAGCGGACGGCCGCGACCTGCCGCTGCATGTGGACGGCGTGGCATCGAATGGCGCCACCAGCGTCGTGCTGGAATTGACCGAGGCGTCGCAGACCTTCCGCTTCACCCAGGTTGGGGAAGTCCCCGTGCCATCGCTGCTGCGCGACTTTTCCGCGCCCGTGGTGCTGGAGTACGACTATACCGATGCGCAGCTGCTGCACCTGTTCCGTCACGACAGCGATCCCGTCAACCGCTGGGAAGCGGGCCAGCGCCTGGCCATGGAACGTCTGCTGAAACTCACGGGCGCCGTCGCCGCCGGCGAGCCCCTGGTGCTGGACGAGACCTTCATCGCCGCGCAGCGCGCCTTGCTGGCCGACGACACGCTCGATCCTGCCTTCCGCGAGCTGGCCCTGATCCTGCCGTCGGAAACCATCATCGCCGAGCGCATGGCGCAAGTCGATCCGCAGGCGATCCACGCGGCGCGCCAGTTCATGCGCACGACCATCGCGGCAGCCTTGAAGCCCGAATTGCTGGCGCAATACCACGCCAACCAGACGCCGGGCGAGTACAGCCCTGACGCCCTGTCGGCCGGCAAGCGGGCACTGAAAAACCTGGCCCTGTCGTATCTGTTGATCGCGCCCGGGGCGGCGGAGCTGGACCTGGCGCGGCTGCAGTTCGACAATGCCGGCAACATGACCGACCGCGCCGCGGCGCTGGCGGCACTGATTCATTCCGGCTCGCAGCCGCATGCGCAGGCGGCGTTGACCAGCTTCTATACCGATTTCGAGAACGAAGCGCTGGTGGTCGACAAGTGGTTCGCCATGCAGGCGGCCGCGCCAACGACCGATGTGCAAGCCGTGCGCCAGTTGATGACGCACCCGGCCTTCACCTTGAAAAATCCGAACCGCGCGCGCAGCCTGATCTTCAATTTCACCAACGGCAATCCATCGCAGTTTCATGCGGCGGATGGCAGCGGCTACGCTTTCTGGGCCGAGCAAGTCATCGCGCTCGACGCCCTGAACCCTCAGGTGGCCGCCCGCCTGGCGCGCTCGATGGACCGCTGGCGCCGTTACGTGCCTGCACTGCAAAGCCACATGCGCGACGCGCTGGAACAAGTCGCCGGCCAGGCCAGTCTGTCGAATGACGTGATGGAAGTCGTCAGCAAGGCGCTGGCCAACTGAATGCATGTCGGATTACGCCCTGCGGGCTAATCCGACCTACGTGGCGCCATGATTTTCGTAGGTCGGCTTGGCGCCAACGGCGCGTAAGCCGACAATCACCGCACGAGACGTATTTAAAACACTAACTAAGGGGTTTCATGAAACGCATCAGTCTTACGCAATACCTGGTTGAAGAGCAGCGCTCGAACAACAGCATCCCGGCCGAACTGCGCCTGCTGATCGAAGTCGTCGCGCGTGCCTGCAAGACCATCAGCCACGCCGTCGGCAAGGGCGCCCTCGGTGAAGTGCTGGGCACGGCCGACACGGAAAACGTGCAGGGCGAAGTACAGAAAAAGCTCGACATCATCTCCAACGAGATTTTGCTCGAAGCGAACGAGTGGGGTGGCCATCTGGCGGCCATGGCGTCGGAAGAAATGGAATCGATCCACCCGATCCCGAACCGCTATCCGAAGGGCGAATACATGCTGCTGTTCGACCCACTCGATGGCTCGTCGAACATCGATGTCAACGTCTCGATCGGCACCATTTTCTCGGTCCTCAAGGCGCCGGAGGGCATGGGGCAGCCGACCGAGCAGGACTTCATGCAGGCGGGTACCAAGCAGGTTGCCGCCGGCTACGCCGTGTACGGCCCGCAAACCATGCTGGTACTGACCTTCGGCAATGGCGTGAACTGCTTCACCCTGGACCGGGAAATGGGTTCGTGGGTCCTCACGCAAAGCAATATGCAGATTCCGCCAACGACGAAGGAGTTCGCCATCAACATGTCGAACGCGCGCCACTGGCATCCGCCCGTGAAACGCTATGTCGATGAACTGCTGGCCGGCGACACGGGCCCGCGCGGCACCAACTTCAATATGCGCTGGATCGCTTCGATGGTAGCCGACGTGCACCGCATCCTGAACCGCGGCGGCATCTTCATGTACCCGGCCGACCTGCGCGATACCTCGATGCCGGGCAAGCTGCGCCTGATGTACGAAGCGAACCCGATGGCCTTCATTGTCGAACAGGCCGGCGGCGCGGCCACCGACGGCCAGCAGCGCATCATGGACATCGCCCCGCACAAGCTGCACCAGCGCGTGCCCGTGTTCCTTGGATCGAAAGACGAAGTGGCCCGCGTCACGGCCTACCACGCGGAGTAAAAAGCCGCGATTTTCAGCGGCCCGCAGCCGGGCCGCGAAAAAAATGCAAAAAAGTTCGCGTTGACACTAGCAAATTTTGTGCATTGTTTGTAGAATGTGGGTCTTCGCCGTTGTAGCTCAGTTGGTAGAGCAGCACATTCGTAATGTGAAGGTCGCCAGTTCGATTCCGGCCAACGGCACCAAGTATTCGCAGTAGAAAAAAACCACCGCACAAACGGTGGTTTTTTTTCGTCTGAAGCTTTGTTCCCCGCCAGCCTGCGCCGAAGCGCTCATCTACCGCCTAAATGACGAACTCCTGGTGCAGCACCGGCTTGTGCGCCAGCAGCAGCGACAGTTTTTTCAAGGCGCTGGCCAGGCGCGCGCGGTCGCGGATGCTGCCCAGGGAGATGCGGATGGCGTTCGGTGGTTTGCTGGTGTGGAAGGCGTCCGAGGCCGTGACGGCCACGCCCTGGGCGCGGGCGGTGTCGGCCAGTTCGCGCGAGGTCCAGTAGCTGGGCAGTGAAAACCAGACATGGATGCCGTCGCTGCGCGGGTGGCTGGTGCCTGTCAGAATCGTGCGTATGACGTCCTGGCGCGCATCGGCTTCGCTGCGCACGCCCGCCAGCAGTGCGTGCGCGGAGCCGTCGTGTATCCATTGCGTCGCCAGCGCCGTCGTCAGCGGCGTGGCCATCAGGGAAAACGAGCGCAGGGCTTGCACGAAGCGCTCGCGCAGCTGCGCGTCGGGAACCAGCGCGTAGGCCATGCGCAAGCCCGGCGCCAGGCATTTCGACAGTGTGGCGATATACGACACGTTGCCCGGCGCGTAATGGGCCAGCGGCGGCGGCGCGTCGGAAGCCAGCAGCCAGTACGGGTCGTCCTCGATGATATGCATGCCGCAGCGTATGGCCACCTGCGTGATGGCCAGGCGCCGCGCGACCGGCATGGTGTGTGCGGTGGGGTTTTGCAGCGTGGGATTGAGGTAGACCAGGCGCGCACGGTGCTTGCGGCCGGCTTTTTCCAGCGCATCGGGCAGCATGCCGTCCGCGTCCGTTTCCACGACGATGGTCTTGCGATTGAGCAGTCCCGCTGCCGAGCGCAAGCCCGGATACACGGCTGGCTCCGTCAATATGCTGTCGCCGGGCCGGCTCAGGGTCAATATCAGCGCTGCCAGCGCCGCCTGCGCGCCGGGGCAGGCTACCACCTGTTCCGCCTCGACGTGGTCGAACATGGGCGCGAGCCAGACGGCGCCCGCCGCGCGGTCAGCCTTGCCGCCACCGCCCAGGTGATAACTCATCAACAGATCGCTGTCCGTGCGCATCAGCACCTGTGCCACGCCCTGTTTCAACAGGTCGTCGAAATCCACGCCTGCGGGCGGCGGCGGGATGTTCATGCTCAGGTCCAGCATCTGCGTCAATTCCACCTTCGGCGCGGCCACGTAGGTGCCGCGCGCGCCTTGGCCTTCCAGCAAATTCCTGCGCTTGGCCTCGTCGTAGGCGCGCGTCACCGTCGTCAGGTCGATCTGGAACAGGGCTGCCAGGCGGCGCTGCGGCGGCAGGCGGTCGCCCGGGCGCAGGCTGCCGTCGGACAGCGCGCGCTCGAGCATGTCGGCGATCTGCAGGTAGCGAGGGCCGCCGTGCTGCACGAACGGTGTGATCCACGCACTGGCCAGGCTATCTTCTTGTATGGCTTTTGATTTGGACATTTTATCTATATGTATGGATATTGCTTCTCGCAATTATGCGGAAAATCCCGTTAAAAATCCATACATATTCTGCTCCCCGCTCGCCCCGCCAGGCCGGCGGAGATTGTTATTTCCAACAGGAATTTAAGCCTGTGCCTCAAGGTGTGGCAGCGCACAGTGGCGCGCGGCGGGCGCGGTTAAGGTAGTGCCAACAGCTTGCTGCTGATCCACTGTTTGATATGGCTCAGCCCGGCAGCTTTTAGCCGCTTCTTTTTCCCCGAAGCGAGGAGAATCATGATTCGGTCACGGCATCGAGCATGGTTGAAATTATTCACTGTTAAAGGAAACCACCATGAACGCGATTGAAAAAACCAGCTCCGATATGAACGGTACCGCCCAGGATACCCGCCAGGACTTGCACCGCACCATCGACAAGGTGGCTAGCCAGGCCCAGCCCCTGGCCGACAAGGTCGCCACGCGCGCCCATGACGGCGTGGACCAGGTGGGCGACCGCATCGACCAGGTCAGCGACAGCGTCAACAAAGCTTCCGAAACCCTGATGGCGCGCGGCAAGCAATTGGGCGCCGCCTGCCAGCGCGCCGGCGAAACGGGGCGCGGCTATGTGCGCGAGCGCCCGGCCATGTCGCTGCTGATTGCGGCGGCGGCCGGGTATGGCCTGTCGAAACTGCTGGGTTCGCGCAAATAAGTTTTACTCAGAGCGGCCAGGTAGTTTGTCGTGGGCGCTGTTCCCTTCTCCGTCATGGCGGGGCGGGCCAGCGCCCACGCGCACAGTAGCAAGCAGTAAAGGAGAGCGATGATGCGCTCCATTTTGTTGTGCTTGATCGGCATACCTATTCCCATCATTGTTTTGATTGCCCTGTTCGTGCGCTGAATGAGCGATTTGTAGCGTTCTCCCGGGGCAAACTACTCACAGGAGACGTAATGGCTAGCAACAAGAAAACGCCGTCCACGGACGGTGCGGGTTCCATCCTGAGCAGCATGTCCGGCCCATCCGACAGCAATGCGCCGCACAGCCTGGGCGCGGACAATGACGTGACCCGCGCGCTGCTGCAAAAGACGGCGGCCAGCCAGCAGCTGGCCGCCGCCATGGCCGTCAATCCCAAGGAGGACGGCCAGTACGGCGAGGCCGCGCGCACGCCGGCCGAAGGCGTGCATGTGGCAACCGGCGAAGCGCTGGCCACCGCCAGCACTGCGGGCGAAACGACAGCATCAGCGAAGACGGGCGCTGGCCAGCCCGCGCTGGGCGAGAACGCGCGTAACGCTTCCCTCGATGGCGCCCGCAGCGACGACAGCGGCTGCGTGCTGACGACCAACCAGGGCGTGCCCGTGGGCGACAACCAGAATTCGCTGAAGGCGGGCTTGCGCGGTCCCACCCTGATGGAAGATTTTATTTTGCGTGAAAAGCTCACGCATTTCGACCATGAACGCATCCCCGAGCGCGTCGTACATGCGCGCGGCTCGGCCGCCCATGGCTACTTCGAATGCTACAAGGAGCAAAGCAAGCTGACGCGCGCGGCGCTGTTCGCCAAGGCGGGCAAGCGCACGCCGGTCTTCGTACGCTTTTCTACGGTGGCCGGTGAACGCGGTTCGACAGATACGGCGCGCGATGTGCGCGGCTTCGCCGTGAAGTTTTATACGGACGAGGGCAACTGGGACCTGGTCGGCAATAACATCCCCGTCTTCTTCATCCAGGATGCGATGAAATTCCCCGACCTGATCCACGCCGTCAAGCCCGAGCCGCACAATGGCATGCCGCAGGCGGCCAGCGCGCACGACACCTTCTGGGATTTCGCTTCGCTGTCGCCGGAAATCACGCACATGCTGATGTGGGCCATGTCCGACCGCGCCATTCCGCGCAGCTATCGGATGATGCAGGGCTTCGGCGTGCACACCTTCCGTCTCGTGAATGCCAAGGGCCAGTCCGTGTTCTGCAAATTCCATTGGTCGCCGATGGCCGGTACGCACTCGCTCGTGTGGGACGAAGCCGTCAAGATCAGCGGCGCCGATTCCGATTTCCACCGGCGCGACCTGTGGGAAGCCATCGAGTGCGGCGCGTATCCCGAATACGAACTGGCCTTCCAGGTCTTCACGGAAGCGCAGGCCGAAGCGTTCCCCTTCGACGTGCTCGATCCCACCAAACTGATCCCCGAAGAACTGGTGCCGCTGGTCCCAGTCGGGAAAATGGTCTTGAACCGCAACCCGGACAATTTTTTTGCCGAAACGGAGCAGGTGGCCTTTTGCACGGCGCACATCGTGCCCGGCATCGATTTTTCCAACGACCCGCTGCTGCAGGGCCGCATCCACTCGTACGTCGACACGCAGATCACGCGCCTGGGCGGCGCCAATTTTCATGAGATTCCCATCAATGCACCGCTGGCACCTCTGCACAACAACCAGCGCGACGGCATCCACCGCCAGGCCATCAACCGTGGCCGGGTGGCGTACGAACCCAATTCGCTGGCGGGCGGCTGCCCGTTCCAGGCGGGCGCGAAGGGTTTCAACAGTTTTCCCGCCGCCGCCGAAGGCGACAATGTACGCGGCAAGCCCGAAAAATTCGCCGAGCATTATGGCCAGGCGCGTTTGTTCTGGATCAGCCAGACGCCTATTGAACAAGATCACATTGTGCGCGCGTTCCGCTTTGAACTGAGCAAGGTGCAGACGGTGGTAATCCGCCAGCGCATCGTCGCCATGCTGCGCAATGTCGACGAAACCCTGGCGCAGGACCTGGCCGATGCCTTGGGCCTGGCGCTGCCGCCCGTCATGCCGCGCGCCTCCCTGCAGCCGCTGCCCGCGTATGCGCCGTCGCCAGCGCTGTCGCTCTTTTTCCGGCCCGGCAAGACGGGCATCCATACCCTGCGCGTGGCCATCCTGGTGGGGCCGGGCAGCGACGGCGCGCAGGTGCGCAATATCTATGCCGCGTTGCTGTCCGATGGCGCCGTGCCGCGCCTGGTGGGTAGCCAGCTGGGCCGGGTCGACACCAGCGGCGGCGCGCCGCTCGATGTGGAAATCTCGCTCGAAGCGGGACCGTCCGTGCTGTTCGACGCCGTCGTCGTGCCCGACGGCCAGGGCGCCGTGCAGCAACTGGGCGACGACGCCAACGCGCTCGACTTCCTGCGCCTGCAATACCGCCACTGCAAGCCGCTGCTGGCCATCGGCTCGGGCAAGGGCTTGCTGGACAAGGCAGGCGTGCCGGCGGCCCTGCCCAATGGCAAGCCGGATCCCGCCGTCATCGTCGCACCGTCCGGCGACGTGGTGAAAGCGGTGGCGGCCTTTAAAAAGGCGCTGGCGGCGCACCGGGCATTCGTGCGCGAAACGGACCCGCCACGGGTGTAAGTGGCTGCATCAGGGCAGGGGCGGGATCGGCCGGCCCCTGCCGGTCCCGTTGTCTACCCTGTTTGCGCCGCATGCGCAACGCCATGCAACAATGTAAACAATAAAAACGTCCTGCGGTGATATGCTGCTGATTAGAACTGTTCATTTGCAACTATTTCCATAACGCCAGCAAAGAACGGCTTCAGCAAACCGGATCGCGATTACCGCATGGACAAGTACACACCTCGCACCTGGGGGCCGGGCGAACGCCCGACCTTGCCCGGGTCGCCATCGATGCCCGAACATTCGACGCCCAAGCGTGTCGCGTATTTCATCGTCGGCCTGATCGTCGCGCTGACGGGGGGGCTCGGCAACGGCCTGGTGACGGCCAATTTGCTGAACCTGCAAGGTTCGCTGGCCGCCTATGCCTACCAGATGCAGTGGCTGCCGGCCGCCTATGTGATGACCATCGTCTCCATGAATCTGCTGCTGGTGAAGTTCCGCCAGCAGTTCGGCCTGCGCCTGTTTACGGAAGCGTTCCTGGTGCTGTATGCGCTGGTGACGTTCGCCCACTTGTATGCCAATACCTTGCCGTCGGCGATCGCCGTGCGCGCCGCGCATGGCATGGTGGGCGGCGCGCTGGGGGTGCTGGGCCTGTACTACACCTTGCAGGCGTTTCCCGCGCGCCACCGCCTGAAAGGCGTGGTGCTGGGCCTGGGCTTTGCCCAGCTGGCCTTGCCGCTGGCGCGCATCTTCACCTCCGAACTGCTGCAGATCGGCGAATGGCATGGCCTGTACCTGTTCGAACTGGGACTGGCCCTGCTGGCGCTGGGTTGCGTGCTGGCGCTGAAATTGCCGCCCGGCGACCGCGTGCAGACGTTCGAGCCGCTCGACTTCCTCACCTTTATCCTGTTCGCGCCCGGCGTCGCCCTGTTGTGCGCCGTGCTGGCGCAGGGGCGCACGGCGTGGTGGATGGAATCGGAGTGGGTGGGCGTGTGCCTGGCGTGCTCCATCGTGCTGATCGCCGCCTCGCTGGCCATCGAGCATAACCGCGCGCGCCCGCTGCTCAATACGCGCTGGCTTACCACGGGCAAGATCGCCAAGCTGTTTTTATCGGTGCTGCTGTTTCGCATCGTGCTGTCCGAGTCGACGGGGGCCGTCGGCTTCCTGCAGGCGCTGGGCCTGAACACGGACCAGATGCAGAACCTGTTCATCGTGGTGCTCCTGGGCAGCGTGGCAGGGTTGGTGGTCAGCGCGCTGACGATCAATCCGAAGACGCTGAACCGCTCGCTGATGTTCGCGTTGCTGCTGATCGCCGCCGGCGCCCTGATCGACGCGCACGCCACCAGCCAGACGCGCCCCGTCAACATGTATGTCAGCCAGTTCCTGCTGGCCTTTGGCGGCACGTATTTCCTCGGCCCCACCATGGTGGCCGGCATGGGCGCCGTGATTGCCGAACCGCGCAACCTGGTGAGTTTTTCCGTGATGTTTACCATGACGCAGAACCTGGGGGGCTTGCTCGGTTCGGCCATCGTCGGCACCATCCAGACGGCGCGCGAAAAATACCATTCCAGCTACCTGGTCGAGCACCTGACCATGCTCGACCCGCAGGTGGCCGCGCGCGTGCAGTCGGGCGCCGCAAGCTATGGCGGCGTGCTGATGGACCCGGCCCTGCGCAGCGCCCAGGGCGTGGCGCGCCTGGGCGCCATCGCCACGCGCGAAGCCAATGTCCTCGCTTACAACGACGTCTTTCTGATGATCGCCGGTGTCGCCATCGCCACCTTGATCTGGATGCTGGTCAGCCAGTCCTGGAGCCGCATCACCACCGGCGCGCGTCGCCTGGTCGGCCCCGTGCGCGATGCGCAGACGGCCATGGCCATCGTCCCCATTACCAATTCGGAACCGAGCAATGACAGAAAATAACACTACACCGCCAGCACCTCCCACCGCACCCGCACCCGCCGCCCCTTCCATGGCGCAGCCGGACCGGCGCCACCAGTGGCTGTCCGCGCTGGCCTTTGCCGCCGTGGCCCTGGTGGGCGTGCTGATCGTGCTGTACGCGTGGCGTTTGCCGCCGTTCACCAGCCCCATCGTGACGACGGAAAACGCCACCGTGCGCGGGCAGGTGACCATCATCGGCACGCAGCTGTCCGGCTATGTGGTGGAAGTGACGGTGCAGGATTTCATGGATGTGAAGGAAGGGCAGCTGCTGGTGCGCATCGATGACCGTATCTACCAGCAGCGCTACGAGCAGGCGCAGGCGCAGCTGGCGGCGCAGCAGGCGGCGCTGTCGAACTGGACGCAGCAGAAGGCCAGCGCACAGGCGGGCATTTCCGTCAGCGAGGCGGCTTTGGCCAACGCGGAAGCGCAGGCGCGCAAGGCCAGCGCCGATTTGAATCGCGTGGAGCAGCTGGTGGCTGACGGTTCGCTGTCGCAGCGCGAACACGACCAGTCGCGCGCCACGCAGGCGCAGATGGCCGCCGCACTGGCGCAGGCGCGCGCCAATCTTGACATCGCCCAGCAAAGCGTGCAATCGGTGCTGGTCAACAAGCAGGCCCTGGAAGCGGCCGTGGCGAATGCGCAGGCGGCCGTCAAGGCGGCGAAGATCGACCTCGATAACACGCGCATCGTGGCGCCATCCGACGGCCAATTGGGCCAGGTGACGGTGCGCCAGGGCGCGTACGTGAACTCCGGCGCGCAGCTGATGGCGCTGGTGCCGCGCCAGATGTGGGTGATCGCCAATTTCAAGGAAACGCAGATGAACGGCGTGCAGGAAGGGCAGAGCGCCACCTTCCACGTCGACGCGCTCGACGGCGCCGTGCTGACGGGCCAGGTGGAGCGCATTTCGCCGGCCACCGGTTCCGAATTTTCTGTGCTGCCGGCCGATAATGCGACGGGCAACTACCTCAAAATTGCCCAGCGCATTCCCGTGCGCATCCGCATCGATGCGGGGCAGGCGAATGCGCGCCGGCTCGTGCCGGGCATGTCGGTGGTGGTCAGCGTCGACACGTCCGCCGTGCTGAATGACTCGGCGGACAATCCCGCGCCCCCGCCTGCGCCAAAGAAAGCCAAGCCATGAAGCGCCGCGTATGGCTGATGGCCGGCGTGCTGGCGCTTGCCGGCTGCGCCGCGAACGCGCCACCGCAACCCGCATCGGCCCTGCAACTGCCGTCCGGCTGGCGCGCGCCAGCCGAGGGCGGCGCAGTGTCCGCGCATGGCACACAGGTGGAACAGCTGTGGTGGCAGGCCTTCGGCGATCCCGTGCTAAGTGATCTGGTGGGTGCAGCGCTGGCGCGCAATGGCGACTTGCGCGTGGCGCGCGCCCGCGTGCAGGAATACCGCGCACGCCTGGCGCAGGCCGATGCCAACCGCGCGCCGAACCTGGCCTTTGACGGTTCGCCCACGCGCACGCGCACCCTGGCGTCGAGCGGCACGCCGTATGTGACGAATGTCTTTCAGGCCGAACTGCAGGCCAGCTATGAAATCGACGTATGGGGCCGGCTGGGCAATCTGAGCGACGCAGCCGGCGAAAGCTATCGCGCCGAACAGGTCAGCCTCGATGCGGCGGCCCTGTCGATCGCCGCCAGCGTGGCGACGAGTTACCTGAATCTGCGCGGACTCGACGCGCAGCTGGCGCTGACGCAATCGACCTTGCAGCTGCGCGAACAGTCGCGCGAGCTGGCGCGCAAGCAGTTCGAGGTGGGCTACAGTTCGCGCCTGGAATGGCTGCAGGCGCAATCGGAATACCATGCGGCGGCCGAGCAGGTGCCGCAGCTGCAGCGGCAGATTTTTGAGCAGGAAAACGCGCTGGCGATCCTCGTCGGCGGCAATCCTGGCGCCATCGCGCGCGGCTTGCCCCTTGCCGAGCTGGCGCCGCCGGGCGTGCCTGCCGGCCTGCCGTCCGAACTGTTGCGCCGGCGGCCCGACATCGCGCGCGCGGAACACAACCTGGCGGCCGCCAACGCCAGCCTGGCCGCCACGCGCGACCAGCTGCTGCCCTCGTTCAAGCTGACGGCGGCGGGCGGCGGGCAAGCCACAACGCTCACCGATTTCCTGCATGCACCGACGGCCCTGTGGCGGCTGACGGCGCTGGCGGCCGGCCCCCTGTTCGATGGCGGGCGCGTGCAGGCGCAGACCGATGCGGCCGGCGCACAGCGCGACCAACTGGTGTACGCGTATGAAAACGTGGTGCGCAATGCCTTCGCCGAAACGGAGAACAGCCTGGGCGCCATCTACCGGCTCAAGCAGCAAGCCGTGGAAAACGACGCGCGCCGCGCTACGGCGGCGGACACCTTGCGCATCGCGCACAACCGCTACCGCAATGGCTACGCCTCCTACCTGGAAGAACTCGATGCCCAGCGCACCCTGTACAGCGCCGACGTGGGCTTGCTGCAGCTGAAGACGCGTATCCTCGTCGCCTCGGTGGATCTGTACCGGGCCTTGGGCGGCGGCTGGTCGGCCAAGACGCAATAGGCGCGTGTGCACGGCGCGGCCAGTGTAATATTCTGAGCAGGGAAAGCGGCGGCATGGTGCCAGCGGCTCCCGTCACGAACGAGGTTGTAATATGACGATTTTTGGCATAGGCATCCACATCCTGATCGCAGTATTTTTTGCGATTCACGTTGTGCGCAACGGGCAGCAGCTGTACTGGCTGCTCATTTTATTCATGTTCCCGCTGCTGGGCAGCGTGGTGTATTTCTTCGCCATCTACCTGCCCAATTCGCGCCTGCCGCAAGGCGCGCGCAAGGTCGCTTCGGTGGCCGTGCAGGTGCTCGATCCGAATCGGGAATTGCGTGAGGCGAAGGCCGCCTTCGAGTACACGCCGACGGCGCAAAACCAGATGCGCCTGGCCAGCGCGCTGCTCGAAGCGGGCGATGCGCAGGAAGCGGCATCGACGTATGAAGCCTGCCTGCAGGGAGCGTTTTCATCGGACCTGGAAATTCGCCTGGGCGCGGCACGCGCCTACCTGGAATGCGCGCGTGGCGCCGAGGCCTTGACGCACCTGGAATTCATCCGCCGCACGGATATGCATTTCCGTCCCGAGATGGTGTCGCTGCTGACGGCGCGCGCGCTGGCGCAAAGCGGGCGCCAGGTGGAAGCGAAGGCGGAATTCGACGACGCGCTGACGCGCTACAACAGCTTCGACTGCCGCGCCGAGTGTGCGATCTGGGCGCTGCAGCAGGGCGACAAGCTGTTGTCGGATCGCCTGCTGCTCGACATCGACAGCGCCATGGCCCGCTGGAGCAGCCATACGCGGGCTATGTATGCGCCGCTGCTGGCGCGCCTGGAGGCGGCACGCAGGTAGCGGCATGACGGTGCCTGGCGGGTATAACTTAAACGCCAGGCACCGTATTCTTCCCTTCAACCAGTTTGTATCCCTTGCCATCAAAAGCATAACGCGCATGGCCATTCAAGGGAGTGGCGATGCGCGGCGGGTCCTGGTCCGGTTTGAGCGTGACGCCCGGCTTGATCTTTTCGGACGCTCCCGTGAAATCGATCAGCAAGTCGTCGTAGGCGCCGCCATTGCGCGCCGTGGCGAAGCGCCACTTGCCGTCGACCATCCAGCACTCGTCCGTTTCAGGCCCGCAGGCGCCCATATTGTCCGAATACAGGTCCATGCCGCCATCGAGTGAGGTGACCTTGGCGTCGCCGATTTCAAACAGGGCCAGTTGCGTGATGGTGTATCCCTGGCCTGTATAGCCGTGGCGGATCGCCAGTCCCGGCTTGTTCGCACCCAGCATGATCCAGTGGACTTCACCGAGTTGTCCCGACGAACCCAGGGCGGCGATGTTTTCCAGCCGTTTCACGACTTGCCACTGGCCGTCTTCCGGCTGGCCCTTGGGGGCCAGGAAAAACACGTTCAACAGTCCCGGCGAGGCGTGCGCTGATTCCGCCGTGCCTTCCGTGTTGGCCGTTTCCGCATTCGCCACCAGGATGGCGCGGCCATCGGGCAGCAGCTTGTGGCTGACGGCACTGACGACATAACTGAGTTTGTCGACATGGTTGTCCGGATCGGGCAGGTCGGCCAGCGCATCGTCGCTGTCGCCGCGGTAGTCCTTGCCAAAGACGGCGCGCATCATGCCCGCCTCGCGCTTGCGCGCCTGCGGCGTGTTCATCTCTTCCGTCTTGGGCGCGGTGGCAATCGGCGGCGGCACGTGTTCGGCCGATGCGGTATCGTCAGCGGCGGCGGGGACATCGGCTACCACGTCAACTGCCGCGTCGGTGCTGGCGGGGATGGTCTTGTCCGAACAGGCGCCGAGCAGTGCGGATACCATTAGCAGGACGAGCGGGGTGCGGTAATTCATAGGCAGGGCAGATTGCGTTCATGGAGAATGGGCGCAGTATGCCAGATAGATGGAAGCGAGGGAGCGCGGCCTGGCGGCCGGTCCTTCGCTTCCTTGCCCGCAGGGGGCGATTTTGCAAACAATGGCGCGCTTATTTTTCCAGCGCCGCCCTGTCATCGCGCCGCAGCGGCGCCTTCTGGCGGCGCAGTTTTGCCATGCCGCGCTTGAGCAGGTGCTCGAGGTCGTCGATATAGGTGAACACGGCCGGCACCACCAGCAGGCTCAATAAAGTCGAGGTGATCAGGCCGCCGATGACGGTGATCGCCATCGGCGACCGGAAGCTCGGATCGGCGCCCCAGCCCAGCGCCAGCGGCATCATGCCGGCGCCCATGGCAATCGTCGTCATCAGGATGGGGCGGCTGCGCTTGTGGCAGGCGTCGACCAGCGCATCGAAGCGGTTCATGCCGGCCTGGCGCGCCAGGATCGCATAGTCGACCAGCAGGATGGAGTTCTTGGTGACGATCCCCATCAGCATGATCAGGCCTATCATCGACGGCATCGACAGGGCGCTGCCCGTGATCAGGAGCGCCACGAAGGCGCCGCCGATCGACAAGGGCAGCGCCGCCAGGATGGTCACCGGCTGCATGAAGTCCTTGAACAGCAGCACCAGCACGCAGTAGATGCACAGCACGCCGATCAGCATGGCCAGGCCGAAGCTGGCGAACAGCGAAGCCATTTCCTGCGCGTCGCCCAGTTCGGCGATCTTCACGGAAGGCGGCAGATTCTTCATCGATGGCAGTGCGCGCGCTTCTTCATTCAATTCGCCGAGGGTGCGCGAACCGAGTTCCACGTCGAGCGTCACGTTGCGGCTGCGGTTCAAACGGTCGATCTGTGCCGGGCCGCTTTCCATCGTCACGCTGGCCACGTTCGCCAGGCGCACGGGACCATTCTTGCCGGGTACGCTCAGACGCTCGATGGCGGCCAGGTCGGCGCGCACGCTGTTGGGCAGCTTGACGCGGATCGGCACTTGCCGTTCGGGCAGGTTCATTTTCGTCAGGTCCGTATCGTAGTCGCCGGCCGTGGCCACGCGCACCGTCTCGCCGATGGCTGCCGCCGTCACGCCCAGGTCTGCCGCCTTGGCAAAATCGGGACGCACGATGATTTCCGGGCGCACCAGCGAGGCGCTGGAATTGACGTTGCCGATGCCTTTCAGACCACGCAGCTCGCGCTCGACCTTTTGCGCCGCCGCCATCAATGCCACCGGGTCTTCCGAACGCAGCACCAGCTGCATCTTGACGCCCGTGTCGGGCGGCCCCACCGTGAAGCGGGCGCCAGGGATCGTATCGAGTTTGTGGCGCAGCTGCGTTTCCAGGCCCGCCATCGATTCCTTGCGTTCGGTGCGGTGCACGGTGGTCAGGGTCAGCACGGCGCGGCGCGCTTCGGCCGCTGCGCCGGGGGCGAAGGCGTCGCCGCTGGAGCCGCCGCCAATCGAACTGAAGACGCCCTTGATACCAGGCGTCTGCATGGCCGCGTCGTGCGCCATGGCTGCCACGGTCTGCGTTTCGGCCAAGGTGGAACCGGGGGGCAGTTCCAGGTTGATCTGCGTCTGCGCGCGGTCGGCGGCCGGCACGAAGCCCGTCGGCAGCAGCGGCACCAGCAGGATGGCGCCGACAAAGAACAGGGCCGCAGCGATGGCCGTGACGCCGCGGTGGTTCAGGCACCAGCGCATCACGTGCAGGTAGCGCGTCATCAGCCAGCCATCCTTTTCTTCCTTGTGCGGCAGCGGTTTCAGGATGTAGGCGGCCATCATCGGCGTGAGCAGGCGCGCCACCACCAGGGAAGCCAGCACGGCCAGCACGGCCGTCCAGCCGAACTGCTTGAAGAACAGGCCGGGAATGCCGCTCATGAAGGCCGTCGGCAGGAATACGGCCACCAGCGCGAAGGTGGTGGCGATCACCGCCATGCCGATTTCGTCGGCCGCTTTCATCGCCGCTTGCATGGGCGACTTGCCCATGCGCAGATGGCGCTCGATGTTCTCGATTTCCACGATGGCGTCGTCGACCAGCACGCCGACGACCAGCGCCAGCGACAGCAGGGTGACGGTATTGAGCGTGTAGCCGAACCAGTAGATGCCGAGGAAAGCCGGCATCACGGACAGGGGCAGGGCGGCCGCAGCCACCAGGGTGGCGCGCCAGTCGCGCAGGAACCACCACACTACCAGCACTGCCAGCAGCGCGCCTTCGTACAGCAGCTCCATCGAGCCTTCGAAGTTTTCCTCGACGGGGAAGGCATTGTCGATCGACTGCTGCAGTACCACGTTGGGGTTTTCCTTCTGCAGGTCGGCGATGGCGTCGCGTGCGCCCTTGGCGACGGCCACTTCGCTGGCGCCCTTGGTGCGGAATACCTCGAAAGCGACGACCGTCTTGCCATCTTGCTCGGCCAGCGCGCGCGGTTCGGCAATGGTGTCGCGCACCGTGGCCACCTGGTCCAGGCGCACATGGCGTCCATCCGGCAGCGGCACTTCCACGCGCGACAGTTCATCGGCCGTTTTGACGGTGGCGATGGTGCGCACCGACTGCTCGGCGCCGCTGATGTCGCCCCGGCCACCAGGCGCTTCGCGCTGCACCAGACGCAGCTGGCGCGAGACGTCGAGGGCCGACACTTTCAATGCGGCCATGCGCGCCTCGTCGAGTTCCACCTGGATCTCGCGGTAGACGCCGCCCACGCGGTTGACGGCGCCCACGCCGGGCACTGTCAGGAGGCGCTTGGCCACCGTGTTGTCGACAAACCAGGACAAGTCGGGAGAGTCGAGCGGATTATCGACACCGGGTTTCGCCGTGGCGATAAAGGTCAGCACCACGCGTCCGGCGGTGGACGCCTTGGTGACGGTGGGGTCGCGCAGCTCGGCCGGCATGTCCGCTTTCACGCGGGCGACGGCGTCGCGCACATCGTTGACGGCTTCGGCGATCTGCTTTTCCAGGATGAATTCGACGGTCACCGTGACGACGCCATCGAGCACCTTGGTGTAGATGTTTTTCACGCCTTGCAAGGTGGCGACGGAGTCTTCGATCTTGCGTGCCACTTCCGTTTCCAGCTGGGCTGGCGCAGCGCCGGGCAGCACCGCGCTGACGGTGACGATAGGCAGTTCGATATCAGGGAAATCCTGCACCGGATTGGCCTTGTAGGCCAGCAGACCGGCCAGGGTCAGCAGCGCGAACAGCATGATGGCCGGGATCGGATTCTTGATCGAGAGGGAGGAAAAGTTCATGGCCTCTCCTTACTTTTTCGCTGCCGGTGCAGCCACCGGCGTCTGAACCGGGGTTTTCACATTACGGACCAAATCTCCGTCATTGAGGAAGCCGGCGCCGCTGACGACAATCGTCGTGTCGGCCGTGATGCCGCTTACAATCTCGATGCGGTCGCTCAGGCGCCGTCCGGCCTGCACCTTGATCTGGCTGACCCGCTGGTCGGCATTGAGGCGGAAGACATAGCTGAAGCCATCGCGCACGGCAATGGCCTGCTGCGGCACCGTCAGCGCGCCCGAGGTACCCAGTTCAAATTCGCCGCTGGCGTACATGCCGGCCTTGAACGGCGCATTGTTGCCGCTGCTGGCCGGCAGGTCCACGTACACGAGGGCCGAGCGGGTCTGCGGATCGACGGTAGGGGCGATGATGCGCACCTTGCCCGTCAAAACGCTGCCATTGGCCGCCTTGACTTGCGCCAGGGTGCCCGGTTTCAGGTTCAGCAGCTCGGTAGCCGTCACTTCGGCGCGCCATTCGAGGCGGCCCTGGCGGATCATGCGGAACAGCTCCGTGCCGGCGCCCACCACCGACCCCACAGTAGCCGAGCGCGAGGAGATGATGCCGCTGTCGGGGGCCACCACCTGCGTGTATTTCAGGCGCAGTTGCTGCGACGCCAGCTGCGCCTTGCTTGAGGCAATGCGCGCGTTGGCCGTCTGTTCGGCCGTCAGGTACTGGCTGATCTGCTGCGCGCTGATGGCGCCCGTGCTTTGCAGCGAGCGGGCGCGCTGGGCGTTGGCTGCCGCCTCGGCCGCATTCGCTTCCGCTTCCAGCACCGCCGCTTTCGCCTGCGCCACGTCGGCGTTGACGGTGTCGTTCGAGAACACGGCCAGCACCTGGCCGGCGCGCACCACGTCGCCGACATTCACGCGTACGTCGGTGAGGCGCAAGCCGTTCGATTCGCTGCCGATGACGGCTTCCTGCCAGGCGGCCACGTTGCCGTTGGCCTTCAGCTTGATGGGCAGGCTGGCCGTTTGCGGCTTGGCCGTGGTGACGGTCAGCGCAGGCTTTTGCGCCGCGTTCTTGTCCTTGGCATCGTCGGCCGCCGTGGAGGATGGGGAGTACAGGGCCACACCGGCGCCCAGCATCACGCAAAGGGCGGCAAGGGCGAGAGCCATCGGTTTCAAGGTCATTTTTTTCATGTTGTCGTATCCGTCAGGGGGCATTGTTGGCGATGGCGTTGCTGCTGTTCCAGCCGCCGCCGGCGGCGCGGTACAGCGCTACCCAGGCGGCGCTGCGTTCGCGCGCCAGGTTGACCACGGTGTTTTCGGCGGCCAGGCGCGTGCGGCGCGCGTCTTCCAGTTCGATCAGGCTGGCCAGGCCATTCTTGTAACGGTCTTCGGTGGCGACGAACGACACGCGATAGCCTTCCAGGGCCATTTTCGCATGGCCGCTGCGCTCGTCCGTGCTGGCCAGGTTGACCAAGGCTTCTTCCACTTCGCGCACGGCCTGGCGCACGCCGGCGCGGTATTTCACCACCGCTTCGTCGTAGCGCGCCGTAGCCGCATCGACCTGGGCGCGGCGGGTGCCGCCGTCGAAGATGGGAAGGCTGACGGCCAGCGGACCGATGCTCCAGGTGCTGGCCGTGATGCTGGTGCCGCCAGCGCGGATATTGCCCTTGCCGATGGAGCCGGCCAGGCTCAGACGCGGGTAGCGCTGCGCCTGGGCGCCGCGCACTTCGAAGCTGGCGGCCGCCACTTCGCGTTCGGCGCTGTAGATGTCGGGACGCTGGCCCAGGGTTTGCGCCGGCAGTTGCGCAATTGCCACGGGCGAGGGCGCAACAAAGGGGCTGGCCGCCAGCTTCTGGCGCAGCGTCTCTTCCGGCACGGCCGACAGGGCCACCAGCGCCTTGACATTCACATCGCAGGCGGCGCGCTGTTCGATGGCGCGGCTGGCGCCTTCGGCCGCGCTGGCGCGGGCCAGGGCGGCGTTGGCGGGCGGCTGGAAGCCGGCGCCGGCGCTCAGTTCCGTCAGGCGTGCCGAGTCGCGACGCGAGAGGGCATCCTGTTCGGCCACGGCCTGCAGTTGCTGGCAGGTGCGCAAGGCGTAGTACTGGTTCGCCACTTCGGCGGCGACCGAGACGCGGGCCTCATGCCAGCCGGCGCGGGCGCTGTCGTAGCGCTCCTGCGCCGCATCGCGCGTGGCACGGTTGGCGCCAAATACATCGATTTCCCACGATGCTTGCAAGGCGGCCTGCGAGGTGGTGCCGCCCGGCTGCGCCGATTGCTGGCTGGTGCGCACCACGCTGCCCGTCGCATCGAGCCTGGGCGCCAGCGCGGCGCCGCTGGCGATGCTGTCGGCGCGCGCCTGCACGATGCGCGTGCCGGCGGCGGCGATGGTCGGGCTGACCTGCTGTGCATCGGTGATCAATTCCACCAGCAGGCTATCGCCCTGGCCCTGCCACCAGCTGGCCAGGTCCGTCAGTTTGCCGTTATGCGGCAGCGGCGCCTGCCATTGCGCGGGTGCGCTGGCGGCCACGGCTGCGGGCGGCCCCTGCAGGGCGCAGCCGCCCAGCGCCAGCACGATGCTGGCGGCCAGGGCGCGTTGAACGGTGCATCGAATAGTCGTCATGCTGGTCCTTCTGCTTGTCATTGAGCGGTAGGGGTAGAGGGAGGAATGGCCAGGCGCCGGCGCTCCACGTCGGCCATGGCCAGCGCGTAGTCGGTCATGCGCGCCAGCCAGGTGTCGATGGCGTGCGGCGATTCCAGCAATTGCGGACGCAAGGTTTGCAGCACTTCGGCGCCCACCATGTGCTGCAGGGCCAGCGAGGCGATGGAAAACGCCAGGCGGTGCATGTCGTCGCTGTTGTCGGGCGCGCCCAGGTGGCGCGCCAGCACGCGCGTGAGCGCCTCGTGTTCGGGACGGATGTTCTGGTCGATCTCGCGTGCCCACAGGCCCGTCGGTTCGAGCATTTCGCGGCACCACAGGCGCATGCAGTCGCGCGCGATCTCGCCCTGCTGCATGGGGGCGAGCAATTGCGCATAAAAGCCTTCCAGGCTTTGGCGCAGGGTGAAATGGGGCTGCTCGTACAGGGCGATATTGTCTTGCGGGTCCGACGATTGCTGCGCGAAGGCGGCGCGGTACAGGCCCGCCTTGTCGCCAAAATAGTAGCTGATGGCGGCCGCGTTGGTGCCGGCCGCCTGCGCCAGTTCGCGCGTGGACGTCTTGGCGTAGCCCTGCTCGGCAAACAGGCGGATGGCGCTATGCAGCAGCCGCTCGCGCGATTGCTCGCCATCGGAACGGGGCTTGCGTCCGTCGTCGGCGTGGGGAGTGGGGATGGCGTTTTTTTCAATCATGCCGGAGATTTAATCACATATCTCAAACGATTGATATAACTAAATCGTTTGATTTAGTTAAGGAAAGATGAAGAGGCGTGGAAATCGCAGGCAAAAAAAAGCCCGCGTACTAGCGCGGGCTGAATCCAATGTTCAGGGAACGAATTGGAGGAGACAGTTCCACTATAGCGCTGAAAATGGTGCGGTGCAATACCGTAGAACTACGGTATCAATCTACTTCAGATGGCAAAAAATCCAGATTTATGCTGCGGCGCACCCGAATCAGGGCTTGCTGCGCAGGGCCAGCGTAAACGTGCTGCCGGAGCCGTAGTCGCTATTGAAGAACAGGGCCCCGCCGATGGCGTTGGCCAGGTTCTGGCACAGGTACAGGCCCAGTCCCGCGCCTTCCACGTGGCGCGTGGAGGTGGAATCGAGCTGCGAAAAGGCCTGGAACAGCTTGGCCTGGTCTTCTTCCTTGATGCCGGCGCCACTGTCGGCAATGCTCATTTCCGTCACCAGTCCGCCGTCTTCTTCGCGCTGGGACAGGCTGATGCGCACCGTGCCCTGTTCCGTGAATTTGATGGCGTTGTTGAGCAGGTTGATGAGGATTTGCGTCAGCGCGCGGCGGTCCGTGTCGATGATGGCGGGCGGCTGGCCCGCTTCTCCCAGTGCCATTTCCAGCACCAGGCCCTTTTGCTGGGCCAGGGGGCGCAAGGTGTCGGCCACTTCGGTCATCAGCTCCTGGCAGTGCACGGGCTCGATCGACAGGGTCAGCTTGCCCGCTTCGATCTTGGCCACGTCGAGGATGTCGTTGATCAAGGAGAGCAGATGGCGCGCGCTGGCGCGGATGGTATTGAGCTGCTTGTCCTGGTCGGACGTCAGGGGGCCGGGCAGTTTCATCAGCAGTGCACCGGTAAACCCGATGATGGCGTTCAGCGGCGTGCGCAGTTCATGCGACATATTCGCGATGAAGGCGGACTTCATGCGGCTCGCCTCGGCCAGCTCCAGGTTTTTCAGGGCGATTTCGCGGTTGATGGTTTCCAGTTCGGCCGCATGGTGCGCCAGGCGCATGTTCAATTCAATCACCTGGCGTTCACGCGCCTGCAGTTCGCCGTTGACCTGCACTGCCTGTTCATACGTGGAAATGAGCAAATCGAGGATTTGCTGGCGCTCCGCATTGATGAAGTGCTTCTGGTCGCCCAGGTACAGGGCGATGCCGATTTCCACGTTCTGGTTCTTGCGCAGCTTCTGGTTCATCAGCATGTGGCTGATGCGGTTGAGCAGGTAGTCTTCCGCATATGGCTTGCGGATGAAATTGTCGGCGCCGCATTCGATGCCGCGGATGATGTCCTTCGGGTCGTTGAGCGAGGTGACGAGGATCACGGGAATGTCGCGCAGGGTCGGATCGGACTTGATGGCGCGGCACAGGTCGTAGCCATTCATTTCAGGCATGACGATATCGGACAGCACCAGATGCGGCTTGCGCTCGCGGATGGCGGCCAGGGCCAGCTGGCCATTCGCCGCCACGCGCGCGTTGTAGTGCAGCGACTGGATCAGGCGGCGCAATCGCTCCGCCTGGGTCGGGCTGTCCTCGACGATCAGGATCTCGATTTCGTCAGGCTTGATTTGGTTGTTGGAGTCCACAGACCTCTCCTAGAATTTCAGTGTGGTGATGCTGGGCGCGGTGAGCGCGCAATATCGACATCGTATGACTATATCGGATTTAGGTCTGCAAAAGTAACTTCCAGGTAACTATTTTGGCCACAGGGAATGCTGTGGCCGCCTGTCAGTTTTCACCCTGGAACTGGCCTGCGCGATACGTCAGCACCAGCGTATCGCGGTGGCCATGCTCGCCGATGGGCTGGATCGGCGTCGATTCGTGGATCACCGCGGCATCGTCGAGCAGCAGCAGCGACCATGGCTCGGTCAGGGTAAAACGCTTGCCGTTGGGACCATGGGCTTCGAAGATGCGCGTCTCGCCGCCCTTGACCTGTTCCCGCCCGATCAGCAGCACGGCGACGAAATCGACGCCGTCGCGGTGCGCGCCTTCCGGCGTGGGGCGGCCGATGCCATCGGTCGTATCGATGCGGAACTGGTGCGCCTCGATGAACCACGGCTGGCTGCCCTTCACCTGCGAGCAGACGTCACCCAGCGCGCGGATCAGCTGTTGCCAGGCTGGCTGCGCGACGATGGCCGGCTCGACCGGCTCGAACAGGCGGTGCATGCCGCCATGCAGGGCGTTGTATTCCACCGGTTGCCAGTGCGGGCGGTGCGCCGTCTGCGTCAGGCGCGCGCCATCCTGCACGAAGCACGAGTGGCGCCGGCGGCGATAGCGGCCGCCATCCTTCAGGTAATTGTCCAGCGCCAGGGTATTCCAGCTCGGTTCGAGCGCGCGCAGCGCGGCCAGCGGGCAGCCGGCCAGCGCGGCCACGTCCTGCGGGCGCAGGACGGCATAGCCGTCATCGCGCAAGGCGTCCTTGACGTGGGACGGGTCGGTAAAGATCGGTGCGGAAGTGCTCATGGCGGTGCGGGCCGGAACGCGGCCTGTCTCAGTTTATCCAGCCTGGCATTCTACGACTTCGCGGCGACTCTTGTGTTACGTCCGCCAGGAATTATGCTTGTTGCGTTAAAAATTCTTTACCAGGGTCAGGCGCAGCGAGCGTGATTCCACCGGATGGAAGTGGATATCGTCGACCGGCTGCGCCTCGCCGGGCAGGCGCGAGGCATAGTGGTAATCGATAGCCGAGTCGCGCCGGTTGGCCAGGTTGTAGCCTTCGAGCTCCACGCGCAAGGTCTTGTCGATCTGGTAGGCGAGGCGCCCGTTCAAGCCCACGCTGGCCGACGAGCGCACGCTGTTGTCTTCCGTCAGGGGGCGCGGGCCGAAGTAGCGCAGGCGCAAAGAGCCTGACCATGGCCCGCGCGGCGTCAGCGTCATGGCCAGCTGGGCCACGCCTTCGATGGCGCCGGGAATGAAGTCGCCGGCCGGGTCGCTGCCGCGCGAGCGCGCCCGCGCATACGCCAGGTCCAGGTCCAGCGACAGCCAGCTGGCCGCCTTGTAGTAGCTGGAAAACTCGATGCCATAGCGGCGGCTGGGGCGGCCCGCCTCGGTGGCGCCCGCGTCGCCGATGAACAGCAGCTCGGAATCGAAGTCCAGGCGGTACAGCGACAGCGAGGTTTGCAGGCCGGCGATGGCGGCGCTGCGCAAGCCGACTTCCAGGGCGCGCGAGCGCACCAGGGGCGTGACCTTGTCGGCCGCCTCGCCCGTCTTCGGGTCGAGCGTGATCGTCGTGCCGCGCGCGTCGTTGCTGTGAAAACCATTGCCGATGTTGAGATACGCTTCCGTCTCGCGCCATGGACCGGCGATCACGCTCAGGCTGGGGCTGAACAAATGGTCGCTGGCCTGGCCCGAATTGGCTGCGCGGTCGCTGCGCACATCGAAGCGGTAGGCATCGGCGCGCAGGCCGGCCACCGTGCGCAGCGACCGCGACCAGCGCGTGCTGTTTTCGCCATACACGCCGATGCTGGTTTCGACGATATGGTCTTGCCGCGTGGTCGACAGGATCTGGCGCTGGCGCGTGTGGTACAGGCCATTGTGGATATTGTCGTTCTGTAGCTGCACGCCGATGGTGGTGTCGCTGCTGCCCCTGTCCGTATGGCGGTGCCAGGTGTGGCTGGCATCGAGGCCGGTCGTCACGCGCCGGTCGGGCTGGGCGAACTGGTCGCCGTTGACCGGATCTTCCATCGCATACGTGAAATTCGAGAACAGGGCCAGGCGGTTGGCGATCATATACGCGCTGACCCTGGACGAAATGTCGTCCGTGGTCTGGCGCCAGGCACCCGACAGGCTGTAGCGCTGTGCCTTGCCGCCGTCGCTGGCATCGATGGCGTCGAAGCGGCCCAAGCTACCCTCCTGCACGGCGCGCAGCGGAATTTGGTCGGTGGCATGCCAGCTGGCGTCGTACGCCATGGCCGTGACGTTGAAACCGTTGTTGGCATAGCCTTGACTGTAGCGCAGCACGCCATTGAGCTTGCGGTAGCGGTCCGGCTGCGTGAACGGGCCATCGTTATGCTGCGCTTCGAGCGCGTACAGCAGGCTGCCGTCGCCCGCGTCAAACGAATCGGCCAGCAGGGCGCGGCGAAAGCCGTTTTGCCCGATCCCCGCGCTGGCGATGCCCTGCGTCAGGCGGTTTGCATAGATGATAGAGGCTGCTCCCGCCGAGGAAAAATCGCCTTGCGCCGCCGCATACGGGCCCTTTTTGTAATCGAGGCGCATGGCCAGTTCGGGGATCAGGAAGTTCAGGTCCGTCCAGCCCTGGCCATGGCCATGGCTGCGCTGGTTGACGGGCATCTCGTCGACGGTGGTGCGCAAGTCCGTGCCGTGGTCGAGGTTGAAGCCGCGCAGGTAGAACTGGTTGGCCTTGCCCTCGCCGCTATGCTGGCTGACGATCAGCCCCGGCACGGCTTCGAGCAATTCGCCGGGCCGGTAGCTGGTGCGCGCGTCGAGCTGCTGTTGCGTGACGCTGCCCGCGTTGGCCGAATCGGCCACGCCCAGCTGGTTCAGGCGCGATCCGTCGACCAGCACGCGCTGGAAGATGTCGTCGGCGTGGGCGGCGGTTGCTGCAAACAGGGCGGCGAGGAGCAGGGGAAGAGGGCGTGGTGTCATGGGTGTCTGGGGGAACCGGGGATTAGCGGATCGGCAGTTCCGTATTCTGGCGGTCGAAAATCAGCGTCTGGATGCTGCCGCTGTCCTGCACATTGAGGGTGTTGCGCTGGCTGGGCAGGAAATCGATCAGCAACTGGTTGTGGATGCGCGTGGCGGGTGCCAGGCGCGTGTGCTCGATCTCCTGGAAGATCACCACGTTGTCGGCATTGACCTTCATGCCGACCCAGTTCAGGCGCAATCGCTTGCCGTCCGGCGCCACGAGATAAAACTGTTTTTCCACATAGCGGCGCAGGGCCGCTTCGCTGTCTTCCTGGCCCAGGTCGAAGCGGCGCTGGTACAGATTTGTCAGCAGCGTCTCGACGTCATGGCCCGTGTAGGTGTGCACCACTTCGGTGCTGCCGCTGGCCGCGTTATAGCTGATGTCGGCGATGCCCATGTGGAAATTGTGGGCGCCGGCCGCCATGCTGGCGCAGGCCAGCATGGCGGCAACCAGTGCGCGCCAGCGCTTCACGCCTCGTCGCCCTTGTCCGCGCCGCTGCCTTTCAGCGGCGTTTTAAAATCGCGCATCAGGTTATCCTTGGGCGACTTCTCGCTCTTGAACAGTTCCAGGCGCGATGGCGTGATCTTTCTCGGCCAGCTATTGTTGCTGGTGTCGATGTCGGCCGTTTCCCAGTACGGGTCCTGCACCAGGCCCACCATCGGTTCATCGGTGATGACGACCTTGGTGATTCTCTTCGGCGAGTAGCGCCACACTTCGGCCGGCACGCGCTCGACGTATTTCTTGCCGCTTTTCAGTTCGATTTCGAGGATCAGCGGCATGACCATGCCGCCCAGGTTTGACAGGTCGACCAGGTACAGGTGCTTGCCTTGTTTCAGCAAGTCTTTTTCCCACGGTTCCAGCGCGGCCAGCGCCTCGGCATAGGCGTTGCGGTCCTTGTTGGTCACCGTGAAGTCGTCGTGCTGGTTGTAGAAGTCCTTCAGTTCCGGATGCGCGTCGACGCGGCGCGGCATGCCCTTGTTGGCGCGGCTCGTGACCGATTCCGGCTGGGCGTCCTTCTGCGCCTTTTTCCAGGCTTTTTCCGTTTCCGGATTTTTGGAACTCACGCCGTATTCGCTGATGCCGTCAATGCTGATGTCGACCGGATCGGTGGTATAAAACCAGCCGCGCCAGAACCAGTCCAGGTCCGTGCCGGAAGCGTCTTCCATGGTGCGGAAAAAATCGGCGGGCGTAGGGCGCTTGAATTTCCAGCGCTGCGCATATTCCTTGAACGCGTAGTCGAACAGTTCGCGTCCGAGGATGGTTTCGCGCAGGATGTTCAGGCCCGCCGCCGGCTTGGCGTAGGCGTTGTTACCGAACTGCAGCAACGATTCTGAATTGGTCATGATGGGCACCTGGTCGCGGCTACGCATGTAGTCGACGATTTCGCGTGGCTCGCCGCGCGAGGCTGGGTAGTTCTCTTCCCACGCCTGCTGCGCCAGGTACTGCACGAAGGTGTTCAGGCCCTCGTCCATCCACGTCCATTGGCGCTCGTCCGAGTTGATGATCATCGGATAGTAGTTGTGGCCCACCTCGTGGATGATCACGCCGATCAGGCCATACTTGGTGCGCTTCGAATACGTCAGTTCGCCCGTTTTCTTGTCTTTCACCGGACGGGGGCCGTTGAAGGAGATCATCGGATACTCCATGCCGCCCACGGGGCCGTTGACGGAAATGGCCGTCGGGTACGGGTAGGCTATGCTGTACTTGTTGTACTGTTCAATCGTGTGCACGATGGCTTGCGTGCTGTATTTTTCCCACAGCGGATTGCCCTCTTTCGGATAGTAGGACATGGCCATCACATCGCTGCCGCCCTTCTTGTAGCCCTGCGCATCCCAGATGAACTTGCGGCTCGATGCCCAGGCGAAGTCGCGCACGTTGGCCGCCTTGAATTGCCAGGTCTTTTGCGCGCGGCTCAGCGTTTTTTCGGCCGCCTCCGCCTCTTTTTGCGTGACGATGACGACGGGCTTGTCGCTGCCGCGGGCCTTTTCCAGGCGCTCGCGCTGCGTGGAAGACAGCACGTCCTGCGGATTTTGCAGTTCGCCCGTGGCGGCGACGATATGGTCGGCAGGCACCGTCAGCTGCACGTCGTAGTCGCCAAATTCCAGCGTGAATTCGCCGGAGCCGAGGAACTGCTTGTGCTGCCAGCCAGCCGCATCGTAATAGGCCGCCATGCGCGGGAACCACTGCGCCACTTCAAACAGGGCGTTCTTGTCGTCGAAGACTTCATAGCCGGCGCGTCCGCCCAGCACCTTCTGTTCATTGATGCGGTAGTCCCAGTCGATCTGGAAGACGAAGTCCTGGCCTGGCTTCAGGGGCTGCGGCAGGTCGATGCGCATCATGGTGCGGTTCACAACATATTTCAAAGGCTGGCCGTCCGCGCCTTTTAACGCGCGGATATGGAAGCCGCCCTGGAAGTCGCCGCGCGCGAGCATGCCGCGCAAGCCCTCGAACTTCATCGTTTCGTCGCCCGCCGTTTTGGCCCACGCCTGGCGCGAGGGCGCCGTGGTCATGCGGCGCGCGTTGGAATCGGGCTTGTAGATATTCTGGTCCAGCTGCAGCCAGAGGTAGCCGAGGGTGTCGGGCGACTGGTTGTGGTAGGTGATGCTGCCGCTGCCGGTGATTTCGCGTTTGGCTTCGTCCAGGGTGGCGCGGATGGTGTAGTCGGCGCGCTGCTGCCAGTAGGCGTGGCCTGGCGCGCCGGAGGCGGTGCGGTAGGTATTCGGGGTGGGCAGCACTTCTTCAAGCTGGCGGAACTTGTCGTCGAATGGTTCGGCAGCGAAAGCCGACACGGTAAAACACAAAGCCAACGAGGCTACGGAGCCGAAAGGTATGCGCATGGTCACCCTGATGTTGTTGTAAGGAAATAGTGGCAACTATTCTATACGCAGGGTGGGGTCTTCCTTGTATCGATTTGTAATAAAGAAAGGCAGATTTCGCGCCAGCTTTTGCCTGGCGCTGTCAGGGCGATGCTTTGCCTGATTTTGCTCGGAAAAGCGGCGCTTTTATTCACTTTTCATCAGGCTGTCGCGTAACTGGTTCAGTTGTTGTTTCATGTCCACAACCTGCTCCATGCTGCAGTGGCTGGCCGTCAGGATGGCTTCGGGCAGCAGGGCCGCTTCATGGCGCAACTGGTCGCCTTGCTGCGTGAGGGAAATGATGACCTGGCGCTCGTCGCTGGCGGCCCGCGCGCGGTTCAGCAAGCCGGCCTGCTCCATGCGTTTGAGCAAGGGCGTCAGGGTGGCCGAGTCGAGGAACAGGCGCTCGCCCACTTCCGAGACCGTCAAGCCGTCGCGCTCCCACAGCACCATCATCACCAGGTATTGCGAATACGTGAGGCCGGTTTTGCGCAGCAGCTTGCGGTACAGCTTGTTCATGGCGAGTGAAGTCGAGTACAGCGCAAAGCACAGCTGGCTGTCCAGGCGCGGCACCTGGTGCAGCGGATTGGGGGCGGTGGTGGTATCCATGGGCACAGTATATATAGCGCGCTACTTAATAGCAAATGGGGGCGGCACCGGATTGTGGGGGCCAGGTCAGCGACGCCGAAATTTTTCCTTGTGTGGATTCGTCATCTCGAAATGCCTTGCACCCCAAACCTCGAAGCAGGCGGGCTATCTTATTTGATGCTTTGAAGAATGCTCATCGGTACCCAGCCAATGTCATGATTGGAAAGTCGTTGGCACCATAGCCAACCATTCAAGAATTTTATCGCTTGAAACTCGTCTCCTTCATCGACATCAAGCTCTTTGGCGGTATAGTCATCTTTCGCTACACCATGGCCAGGATGCATACCGCGTTCTATGAGTTGTTCTGGAACCCAGCCTCCGGAATGAGTCGGTATCGTGCAGAAATACCAATTATCCCAACCTTCAGCGCCTTCATACCTATCGCCTATGACAAGCGGAGTTCCCCTTGCGAAGGTGATGGGATGGGGATACTCACTTCGATGTTGGCCAATTGCAATGAATCGCATGGTTTTTTCCGTCATCGTGAGTCCGGCGCACTCTCCAGGCGCGCGTACCGCGCGCGCAGCAGATTGAGCATGGCGACGTTCTGTTCCCAGGCGTTCGCCACGGGCTGCTGCGTCCAGGGCAGCGTTTGCAGGTAGGGTGCGGGGCCGAATTCCGGCGTGAACGTCATGCGCTCGGCGCCGGCCGCGCGGCGCAGGGCGACGATGGCATCCCACCACGCCAGGTGGGCGTCGAGCGCCTGTTTCGCTTCCGGCGCGCGGAAGTCTGCCACCTGCGGCCCTTGCGCATGGCCCACGCGCGCATGCACATGGCGCACCAGCGGCAGCACCTGCGCCAGGGTCTGTGGCTGGTCTTCCAGCAGCGATTCGCAGGCGCAGCACCAGTGCGACAGGTCAGCCGTCAAGGGCAGGTGCGGATACTGCTGCAGATACGGCAGCAGCAGCATCGGGTGGCCGGAAAAGCGGCTGCGGTGGAGCTCATGCACGATGGGCACGCCGTGCTTTTCCGAAATGGCGGCGGCCAGGTCGATCAGCTGCGCGTTCTGCGCCTGGCTGTAGTAATCCTTGCCCGTGTGCGTGTTGACCAGCACGGGGCGCGCCAGGCAGGCGTTTTCCAGCAGTTCCGCCAGGGCGGCGCGGTGCAGATCGAAGTCGCTGTGGAACACGGTTTCCCACTGCGCGGCGATCAGTTGCAGGCCCGCCTTGGCGATAAGCTGCGTCCATTCCTCGCGCAGGGCCGCGTCCAGCGGCAGCGACATTTCGATGCCGTCAAAACCGGCCGCCAGAACCTTGTCGATGAAGACCTCGGGCGCCAGCTCGTTATTGCCCCAGTGGGCGGCGAAGACGTCGATGCGCATCAGACGAAGCCCCGCACGGGGAACGCCGCGTCGCGTTGGATCCAGTTGTGCGCCGCGTATTCTGTCTGGCCATCGGTGGCGTGCAAGGTGTAGGCGTGGCGCGAAACGGGCGAGCGGTTTGGCGCGCTGTAATGGGGCAGCAAGCCGTGGAAGCAGACCAGGGCGCCGGCCTTCACTTCCAGTGGCACGGCCGTGCTGTCGTCGGGCCAGGGCATGGCGTCGAGTTTTTCCACGCGCACGGCGTCGCCGTTGCGGATGAAGCGTTCGCGCAGGGGGCCGCGATGGCCGCCCGGTTCGGCCCACAGGCAGCCGTTGTCCAGGGTCGCGTCTTCCAGCGCGAACCAGAAGGTGGTCACGCTGATCGGCGTGGTTTCGAAGTAGGTGGCGTCCTGGTGCCAGCGCACTTCGCCGCCGATGCCGGGCTGCTTGAAGATGTACATCGATTGCCAGACCTGCGCGTCCGCCAGGCCCAGGTCGCGCGCCACCTCGGCCAGTTTCGGGTCGGCCGAAAAGGCGCGGAAGACGGGGTCCAGGTCATGCATGGCGTGGCCGATCTTGTTGATCGACAGCGATTTCGCCTGCTTCAGCTGGCCGTCTGGGCCGAACGCCTCTTCCTCGAAGAAGCAGCGGATGGTGTTGTCGGAAGCGAGAAAATAATCGTTGGTGTTCTTCGCCTGGTCGCGCGTGGTGAAGATGGACTGGCTGACGCTGGGGTCGAATTCGTTGACAATCTGCTCGGCGCGCGCGCGTAGCAGGGCGATTTCGTCCGCTCCCTTGAAATCGGGCAGGATGATATAGCCGTCGCGTTGGTACTGCTCTTGTTGTTCGATCGTCAGCATGGCGGCGGCTCCGGAGATTGGTAGAAGGCGCCATTGTAGGATGGGGACAGTGCGCAAACAATCGCCCTCTGGTTGACAGATTGTCGCCAAAACGCAGACAATCTTTGACATGGATCAACTAAAAGCGATGGAAATCTTTGTCGAAGTGGCGCGCCAGCGCAGCTTCACCTTGGCCGGGCAGCGCCTGGGCCTGACGCGCGCCATGGTCAGCAAGACCATCATGCAGCTGGAAGAGCGCCTGCATGCGCGCCTGCTGCACCGTTCCACGCGCGAAGTGAGCCTGACGGACGCAGGTCGCGCCTACCTGGCGCCGTGCATGGCGACCGTCAGCCAGGCGCAGGAAGCGGCGCGCATGGTGGCGCACGTGGCGCAGACGGGAGCGGGGGCGGAGCTGGCCGGGCCGCTGCGCATCCAGGCGCCGTCGAGTTTCGGCAGCGCGTGGCTGGCCGATGCCGTCGCCCGTTTCAGCCTGCTGCACCCGCAGGTGCGGGCCGAGTTGTTTGTCGACGATGCCCTGCTCGACCCGATACGCCACGGCTTCGACCTGACGATACGCGTGGGCGGCATCCCGGACAGCAGCGCGCTGGCCATGCGCCCGCTGGCGCCCTGCCGCGCCGTGCTGTGCGCCAGTCCCGCCTATCTGGCGCAATGGGGCGTGCCGCAGGTGCCACAAGATTTATTGCAGCATCAGTGCCTGCATTTCAGCCACCTGACCGATGGCACGCACTGGCATTTCCAGCGGGGAGGGGGAGAACAGCGAGAGGAAGTGGGCGTGCGCGTGCAGGCGGGCTTCACGGCGAACAATGGCCTGGTGCTGCACCAGGCGGCGCTGCGGGGACTGGGCATCGTCTACAGCACCACCTTCCTCGCCTGGCGCAATCTGCTCGATGGCAGCCTGCTGCCCGTGCTGCCCGGCTGGGAGCTACCGCTGAATCACTTGAGCGCCCTGTATCCGGCCAGCCGGCAGCCGTCGCCGAAGGTGCGCGCGCTGATCGATTTCCTGGTGGCCGAATACCAGCCCGTACCGCCGTGGGACCGCGAGCTGGCAGCGGCAGGATTTTTTAGTTGAAGGTGACGGGTTCCAGCGTCCATGCGCCATCCGCGTACACGCGCTCGTCGTCGAGGTAAACGGCCTCGGTGACGGCGAAGATATCGACGTGGTAGCGCGCATCCTTGCGCTTGAACTGCGGCTTGGTGTAGACGCCGTGCTTGGCGCCCAGCGACAAATGGATGCCGCACATGCGTTCATAGGTGCCGATATCGTTGACCAGCTGCTCGCGCGAAAAGGCGCGGTTCATGCCGAAGCCCAGTTCGCGCACCCACACGTCGCCCTCATGCGCGCGGATGATCTCCAGCATGGCGGTAAATTCTGGCGTGGCGTTTTCCGTGCCCGTCACGCGGCCCTTGTCGATGATCAGGGTGATCGGCGTGTCGGGGCGGTTGACCATGAACTGCGTGTCGCCAAAGACGAAGATGCGCACGCGCCCGTTCACCGCTTCCAGGTCCTGCGCTTCCGTAAATACTTCGCCCAGGGGGAACTGGCCGCCGATATTGTTCATGCCCGCATAATCGCCGATATTGAGTTTGGCCGATTCGAACGGCGAGGCGAAGACCAGCTGCTCGCCGCCGCTGTCGACCATGCCGTGGCGCGCACGGTCGATGCGCGCTTTCAGTGCATGGCCCACGCCGCGATAATAGGCGGGGTCGTAGGCCAGCGAAGCGATGTAGTGCAGTCCCTGCACGCCGGGCATGCGCGACAGGTGCACGTGTTCGATCACTTTCAGGCCCCGCTTGAACAGCTCGATGCGGATGCGGAACGCTTCCAGGCGGAAGCTGGTCGACTGGATCAGCACGACGAGGCTGCCGGCGGGCAGTTCGGCAAATGCGGCCAGCACGGCGTCCGGCGTGACCTCGTCGAAATCGATGAAGCTCGCGTCCGGCAAGGCCTGGCGATACGCTTCCGTCAGTACCACGTTGAGCCAGCTGCGCTTGTCGCAGACGATCAGGGCCGGTTCGTCCGGGCGGTGACAGATGGCCATGGCCAGCAGGTCGGCCACGTTTTGCGCGGCCACTTCGGTGGCGGCGGCGCTGATGGCGTCGAGCCGGCTGGTGTCATTCTCGGGAAGCGTCATGGTGCGGAGGTGTCTGGCGTGAAGGAATCGCAGCATTATAAGGTGATTGCTGCTTGAGGTGATTGCAGCAGGGCACACCATTCCCCATCCGGCGGAGGACCTGTTGCTGCCGCGCCCTGATTATCTTGTGTAGTGCTTTATGGCAATGTATTATTTGATAAATGGTATGAATGGGTATGGCAGGGCATGGCAGCGAGCCTGGAAGCGGACCGGCGCAGTGGCAAAGCCGCGCATGCGCACGGTGGCACGCTTTCAGTGATGCAGGGACAACAAGCCAACAGGCGATGACTAAGAGTGTGATGTGATGAGCATAATCGGACAAGATATTCCCATGGAGCGGCCAGATACGGATGGGCGCGCTGCCGTATTCGTTCCCGTCACGGGCGTCAAGGAAGATGTCTTGCTGACCATACGCAAGGGGGCGGCGATCGTCGGCTTTGCCAATCACGACCGCACGATCACCGTGTATTTTGAAAGCAACCGCTTTGACGACCCCGTGCTGGCCAAGTGGGAGCACAAGGCGCGCAAGGCCTACGACCGCCTGGTCGAGAATGCGCCCACCGTGTCGAAGCTGACCACCAGCCCCGTCAATTTCGAGCAGATCGGCTATATCAATGGCAAGGGCATCACCATCCGCCGCATGGAAAGCTTGCAGCGCTGGCTCGCGTATTCGGACGCGATGGAGACTTGCCCGGCAACGGATATCATTCCGCGCACGGTGATCGCGAAGTCTGAAAGCGTCAAGGTGTAGGTGTGCATACGGGAGCCAGCAATGGAGCCAACAATGAAGCCAACAATGGAGCCAACAATGGAGCCAGCAATGTTGTCGGATTACGCGTGGCTAGCCAACAATGGAGCCAACAATGGAGCCAGCAATGTTGTCGGATTACGCGTGGCTTTGCCCCGCTAATCCGACCTACGCGACCTACGCGACCTACGCCTGACCTCGCTTATCATTACACCACGACGATATTCGCCTGCGCCTTGAGCGGGCAGGGCAGGGTGTCGTCGAAGGTGATTTTGATGGCGCTGGCGACGAACATGCCGCCGATGTGCTGGGCGGCGATTTCCGGTGGCGTGCCGGGCTTGGTCAGGTTGACGTCTTGCGCGAAGACGAAGACTCTCCACGTACCGTAGACCTTTTGATCATATTGCAGCAAGGTGCGGTAAGCCCGTTTCAAGTCCAGGCTGCCTGCATACACGCCGTCGTTGGCGCCCGGGTCGAAGCCCAGGCCATCGTCCGTCAGCGACTCGACGAAATACAGGCCTTGCGGCGCCTGGAACAGCACGAAGGCATACAGCTCCGTACCGCGGAAGACATTGCCATTGTCGCGCTGGAAGCTGGCGCGTATCCACAACGGTTCATACGCTTGCACGACGGCGGGCGTATCCGTTTCCACGGGCCCCGCCACATGGATGTTGACTTGCGTTTCGGTCACCGCATGCTGGTAGGTGGCACCCGTGGTGAAACGTTGATACTCCCAGCTGATGTCGGCCGTGTAGGGCAGGCCCGCGTTCGGCGCTTCCGGCAGCACCCATTGCGCCACGACGCGCTCGGCCAGGGTCAGTTCGCCGGCGGCCGGTGGTGTTGCTTCCTGGCCACGCCAGAACGGGTCCGCGATATCGGAGCAGGCGACGGCGATGGCGCCCGAGGCGATGGCCGAGGCCACGCCCGCCACCGTGAATTCGGGCTGGCCCGAGCCGGCCCCTTCGAGCGAGCAGCAATCGACGCTGGGATCGGTTTCCTCGAAGCTGCCGCCCACGCTGAAACTGGCCTTGCCTGAACCGAGCGCGGCGGCGATGATGGCGACCAGCGCGGCGATGATGGCGATGATGATGGCGAGTATCTTCCACCACGGGTCGGAAAACGGCAGCTCGCCATGCGTGCCCGCGTAGGCGGGGTTCGGCGTCCAGACGAGGGTCATGCCGGTTGGCACGATGGGCCCCAGGCCGGGCGGGCAGCGGCACGCATTTTCCCCACCTTTGCCATCATTGCCCGTGCTGCCCCAGCGCTTGCCGGGCAGGTGGCCTTGCGGCTTGGACAGTTCCAGGGTGCCTTCCTCGACCGTGCAGGTATAGGTATTGGTGGCGCTGTCAAAGCGCGTCTGCGAGACGAAGATTTGCTGGATCGAGCGGCGCGGCGTGTAGCCGTCCGCCTTGGCGACAAAGCTGACGAGTCTCTTGCCGGGCGCCGCATGCTGGAAGTCGGCGTCCCACATCACCAGCATGGCCGCGCCGGCGGGAATGCTGGCAAAGAAAAAGGTGTGCGCCACGGGCACGATGCCGGGGTCGCCCACGCTTTCCAGGTACACCGTGACATTCGTCAGCGCGCTGCTGGACATGTTGCTGATGTGGGCGGCGATGCGCAAGCCATAGATGGCATTGTCGAAGATGCCATCGGGCAGCATGATATTGGTGACGGGCTCGATCGCGAACGGCCGCGTCAGCACCTGCATGGGGGTGTCGCTCATGATGCTTGCTCCTTGGGGCTGTGCTGTTCTTGCGCCTGCTCTTGCGCTTGCTCTTTCTCCGGAGCGATGACGAGATACGTGACGCCGCCCAGTACCTTGCCGTCCTGACTTTCCAGCACGCGCAGCAGCGCATACTGGCGTGGCGGCAAGGCTTCGGCGCGCAGGCTCAGGTACGCGGCCTGCGCCTGGCCGCGCGGCACTTCCAGCGCCAGCTTTTGCTCGCCGGGCACATCGCCGCGCCTGGCCGCGCGGCACTTCCAGCGCCAGCTTTTGCTCGCCGGGCACATCGCCATTGCAGTGGGGCGTGCGTGCCAGGCCCGCTATCAGGCGCGCTTCCCTGGCCGGCTGCCATTTTTCCAGGCCCAGGGTGGCCAGCAGGCGCGCCGGCAGTTCGCCACCCTGTTCGATGTGCAATTCCACTTTCCTCGCAGCACGGGGCAGGGCCGCCACCGTGATGGCCAGCAATTGCGCGCGCCGCGCCGCCAGCACCACGGTGACATTGCGCTGGGCGATTTGCTCGTGCAAGGTGGGCTGGAAGGGAAAACCGTTGGGCAGCGGGTCGGGCAGCGGGTTGATGTCGCCCGCGCCATGGGCCACGGCCAGCAGGCATTCGTGGCCGCCATTGACGATGACGGGCACCCAGGGCACGAGGCACAGCACTTCCTGCGTGGCGCCGGGCGGCAAGTCGGCAAACGCGGAACCGATCTGCGTGGCGGCGCCGACGGCGATCTGGCCGGACGGGTCGGCCCAGTAAAAGTCCACGCGCACGCCGTTCGAGGCGCTGTTGCCCGTGTTGTGCACGCGGCCCCACAGGTAATTGCTGGTGCCGGCGATGGGTGCGCCGGGCGGGCCATTCGGATCATTGCCCGGCACGACCCAGATATCGGCGCTGTTCCACCACCAGGGCTGGCCGTCTTCGATGATCAGGTGGGCTGGCATGGCGTTCTCCTTGTCCGTGGCCGTTGCTTCCAGCTTAGGCCGTGGCACCATTGGCCACTTGATCGGTATCAAGGCCATGGAACACAGTGCCGGTGCGCCGTTGGCGTGCTTGCATGGGGTAATATTGCGGCAGAATGCAGTGGAATGACTCCAGGAAAAGGTTGGAATGTGCTTGAAACAGTGAATGACGTTTGCATCAACGCCGCTTGCGGCCGGACCTTGCCGCTGCGCGTGGCGCATTGCCCGTTTTGCGGCGCGCGCCAGGTAGCGCAAGCGCCTGTTCTGGCGAAACAGCCAGCGCTGCCCCCGGTGCCGCGCATGCCGTCGCCCGTGCCCGTGGCTCCACCCGTTCTTGCACCGATTCCCATGCCGCCGCCCGCTCCTGCTCGTCAGCCCGTCCCGCCACCGGCTGCCGCACCCGCACCGGCCAAGGCGCCGCCCGCCAAGCCTGCCATCAAGGGTTCGGTGCCGCCGCCACGCCCACCCGTGCGCTTGCGCACCTGGATCGCGGCGGCCGTGGTGCTGACCGGTATCTGGTTTTATAACAAGCCGGCCGACAAGCCGGCCAGCGTGGCGGAACAGGTCGAAGCTGCCACTGCGCTGGCGGCGCAGTGCGACCTGGACGGGGCGCGCAGTGCGCTGGCCGTGCTGAAAAGCGCCAGGGCGCCCGCCGCGCAGATCAAACGCTTGCAGGCGAACATCACCAAATCGGCCGCCGCGTGCGAGCGGCAACAGCAGCGGGCGCAGGCGTGGACGGCGCTGCAGGACAGTGTCAACCAAGCCCTCGATGCGGGCAAGCCGGACGTGGCCGCCACGCGCCTCGCCATCTACGTGAAACGCTGGGGCGATGATCCCGATACGCTGGAACTCGATGCCAAGGTCAACGTGGCGCAAGCGAGCGCCCAGCTCGACCTGGCCGACGCTTGCCTGGCGAAAAGCGACCGCGTCTGCCTGGAAAGCAGCCTGATCGCCGCCGAGCGCTATCAACGGCCGGAACTGGCGGCACGCACGCAGGCGCTGCGCACGGCGTTGTCGCAATTGCTCGAACGTTCGCTGCTGGACGCTGTGCCGGGCCAGTAGCGCACAGCAACATGGTGCCCATCGGGAAATGCGCCGTGAAAAATATCAAGATACCATTGCTTACAACTACGCCACAAAAGCCTGTTCTTATGTGCGTTAGCGCACGCTAGAAAATTTTAGGCAGGTGTATATTGCGAACTGATCTGTGTCTTTTGATAATAATGAAAGGGAATATCATGAAAGTAAGCAAAAATTGGATGACCGTGTGCGCCGCCGGGATGATGGTTGTGGCACTGGCTGCCTGCCAGAAGAAGGATGATGTCGCTGCCGGTCCTGCAGAACAAGCTGGCCAGAAGATCGATGCGGCCGCTGCCAAGGCTGAAGCCGATATCAAGGCGGCCGCTAGCAAAGCCGATGCCGCCGTGAGCCAGGCCGCTTCCGAGACGGGCGCCAAGATGGACCAGGTCGCCGCTGACGCCGACAAGAAAATGAGCGAAGCGGCCGATGCCGTCGGCAAGAAAGTGGAAAAAGCCGGCGAAAAGATGCAGGACGCAGCGCACAAGTAATCGTGCCAGGGCCGGCAGCGGCCGTCAGGTGATGGCAGCTGCCGCGACGCCATCACTGGCGCCTTCCTGCTTGCCATGCGCCGCTGTCCCTGTATTGCTACTATCCATTCCGTCCGTTCCCCCCAGCACCACGCTCAAATCGACAAAGCCGTCGCGCCACGCGCGTTCCAGGTCTTGCTCCACCGCTTCCAGCGTCGTTCTTTCCACCTGCTGAAAACCGCGCAAGCCATACGCCCGGTTGCGCCCGTGCGCCTTGGCCAGGTATAGCGCCATGTCGATCAGGTTGACGCTGCGTTCCCACGTGAGCGGTCGTCCCAGCGGCGCCAGCGGATAGGGCGCAAAGCCCACGGACACATGCACCTGGATGGTTTGTCCCTGGTAGTGGATGACTTGCACCGCCATGCCGTTGAGGATGCGCCGCGCGATGTCGTCGAGTCCATCCCGCGCGACGGCGGGCAGGAAGGCGAGGAATTCCTCGCCGCCCCAGCGCACGATCATGTCCGTTTCGCGCAATACATCGTGCAAGGTTTCGGCGATCGTCGTCAGCACCAGGTCACCCGCCGCATGGCCGTAACGGTCGTTGATGTGCTTGAAATGGTCGACATCGAGCAGGAACAGCGCCCCCACGACATCGGCGTCGCCGCCGGCCGGCAGCGGCTTGCCCGCATGGCTGCGCATGAATTCCTGGAAGTGGCGGCGGTTGTACAGGGCCGTCAGCGGGTCGCGCGAGCTCTGGCGCTTGAGTTCCTGGTTCTTCACCTTCAGCTGCACGTTCGCGTGGCGCACCTTGCGGTACAGCAAGCCGACGATGACGGACGCCATGGCCAGCACCAGCGCCAGCAGCCACCATACGCGCTGCTGCAGGCGGCGGTTGTCGATTTCCGTGCTTTTCAGCTGATTTTCGCGGCTGAGCAGCTCGATCTGGCGCTGCTTCTTTTCCGCTTCATATTTTTCTTGTAATTCATACACGGCCTTTTGCCGCTGCTTTTCGAACAGCTGGTTGGAAATGTCCCGCTCGCGGTGGTAGGCCGTGACGGCGCCGCGCATGTCGCCCGCCTTTTCCAGCGCCATGCCGTACTCCAGCAGCACGGCCTGCATGTCCGGCTGGTTGGCCGTGCGCTCGTAGTAGGCCAGGCCCGTGGCCACGCTTTGCTTGCCTTCCTGCAAGCGTCCCTGGCCGATCAGCGCCTGGCCGATGTTCAGGCGCGCCGTCGCCTCCACCTGTTCATCGTTGACCAGGCGCGCCGCCGTGATGGCTTCGTTCGCAAAGCGCAGGGCGCGTGCATAGTCGCCTTCTTTCAGATAGCTGTCCGACAGATTGACGAGGGTCACGGCCACCATGCCGCGGGCGCCCAACTGGCGTTCCAGCGCCAGAGCCGCCAGCAGGGCGCGCTGCCCCCGTTGCGGCTGCTGCGCGTCGAGCGCCAGCCCGTATTCCGTATTCTTCGCCTGCGCCATGCGGCCCGGCGATGCCAGGGTGCTCGATACTGCCAGCAGCTCGTCGAGCACCTCGAAGCCCTTGTCGTACTCGCGCATCTGCGTGTACAGCAGGGTGAGGGCATTCAGGGCGGCGGCCAGGCTGGAGGGGGAATGGCTCTGGCGCGCCAGGTCGATGGCCGCCTGCAGCTTGGCCAGCGCAAACGGGAAATTGCCTTCCTCGGCCCACGACTGGCCCGCGCTGATGGTGGCCTGCACGCGCACGGGCAGGTCGTCCGTGCGGTTGGCGATCTTGTCCGCTTCGAAGGCCAGCAGATGCGAAGCGCGGCCTTCGTTCCTGGCAAACGTGATGTAGGCCTTGTTGAGCATGCCTTTCGCCAGCGCCACATCGCTCTTGTTCATGCGGGCGTAGGCGATCAGCTCCTCGGCCAGTTGCATGGCGATATCGTTCTGCCCCAGACGCATGCGGGCGTTGCTCAGCTGGGTAAGGAATTCCGCGCGCACGGGCAGGGGCGCGCTGCGCGCCTGCGTTTCCACCTCTTGCAGGCGCTGCAGGGCGCGTGCGGGCACGAAACGGCCATCGTCGCGCACGGCGGCAAGATACTGCTCAAGGTTGCCGACCTGGGCCTGGACGGCAGGCGGCAGCAGGCAGGCCAGTACCAGCAGCCAATGCGCCCTTCGCCACGATGCCCGTCTGTGTCTGCCTGCCAACGTCCCGCCCTCACAATGACCACGCCTGTTTGCAACGATTATATGATGTTGCAATCAAGAAATATCGTACTGTGTGCATATTTTTGCGATAGTGCACACTTTGGCAGCACGTCAGCGCAGGGCCAGGGCGGCCGTGGCCGGCGGGCTGCCTTTCAGGCGGAAGATGGCGACGGCTTCGATCAGGGCTTGCGCCTGTTCCTGCAGGCTTTCGGCGGCGGCCGCCGCCTGCTCGACCAGGGCGGCGTTCTGTTGCGTGATGTTGTCCATCTGCGTGACCGCCTGGTTGACCTCGCTGATCCCCGCGCTTTGCTCGTGGCTGGCGCTGGTGATCTCGCTCATGATGGCGGCCACCTTCTGGATCGATTCCACCACCAGCGCCATGGTGCGCCCCGCCTCGTCGACGAGCTTGCTGCCGGCGTCGACCCGTTCCACGGAGGCGCCGATCAGGGTCTTGATTTCCTGGGCGGCGGCAGCACTGCGGTGGGCCAGGCTGCGCACCTCGCCGGCGACGACGGCGAAGCCGCGTCCCTGTTCGCCCGCCCGCGCCGCCTCGACGGCGGCGTTCAAGGCCAGGATGTTGGTCTGGAAGGCGATGCCGTCGATGACGCCGATGATGTCGGCGATCTGGCTCGAACTTTCCTTGATGGCGCCCATCGTGTGGACCACCTGGGCAACGACGGCGCCGCCCTGCACGGCGACGGCCGAGGCGGTGGCGGCCAGCTGGTTTGCCTCGCCGGCATTGCTGGCGTTTTGCCGCACCGTCGCCGTCAGCGTTTCCATCGAACTGGCCGTTTCTTCGAGGGAACTGGCTTGCGCTTCAGTACGCGCCGACAGGTCGGCATTGCCCAGCGCGATTTCGTGCGTGGCGACCGACATTTCGCCGGTGCTGTTGCGGATGTCGCCGATCAGCCCCGTCAGGTTGGCGTTGATGGTGTTCATCGCGTGTAGCAGCACGCCGATTTCGTCGGCCCGTTCGATGACGGCATCGATGCTCAGGTCGCCGCCGGCGATCAATTGCGCCGTGGCGATCGCCTGGTCCAGGCTGCGTTTGATGTGGCGGTACACGAGGAACAGGCACAGCAGCGAGACCATGACCGACACCAGCAGCACGCCGACGGTGACGGAATAGGCCGCCATGGTGCCGCCCGTCGCCGTCTGCACGGCCGCGCTCGTGCGCTGGTCCAGCAGCGTGAGAAATTCATTCACCGGCTGCATGATCTTGCCCTTGTTGCGGTGGTATTGGGCATCATGCATGATGGTGCGGGCCATTTCCAGGTCGGGCGGACCCTTCTTGGTAAAGTTGCCGCTGCCGTCGTCGAACAAGCCCTTGACGGCGTTCATGGCGATCACCTCGGTCTTCACCAGGCCGTCGGAATTGGTCTGGGCCTCTTGCAGTTTGGCGAATTCCTGCTCGCTGAAGCCGGCTTTGCGCATCAGCTCGGCCAGTGGCACGCTGGGCCCCGTCGACGCCGGCACGGGCATGCCCGCCGCCACGAAGTCCCAGTAGATGCGCTCGTAGTGGGCGGGGCGCGGCTTCTTGCCGTTGCGGATGTCGAGGATATCCATGTATTGCTGCTCGTAACTGGCGTCGCCCGTGACGACGTAGGTGCGGGCCAGCCGGGTCAGGTCGTCCGAGCTTTGCCGCAATTCATCGGCCAGCAGATAGGATTGGAAGCGCGTTTCAGTGACCTGGTTCGCTTCGGCCTGTTTGGTGGCGACGCGGAACAGGGCCAGCAGGCTGATGATGGAGAGCGCCAGGCTAAGCAGGAAGATGGCGGCAAAGATATTCCTGATCGACAGTTTGCTGCGCATGGCGTCCCCCGGAAGTGTGGTTGGGGCCGTCGGCGCTGCCCGCCAGATGAATATACTCCCGTCCGGTCGGCATTTTTAATGCCGTACAGAAAAAAAGTGGCGCCGCGCAACGGCGCCCGTGCCTATCAAACTGCAAGTTGCTGCAGCAGGTACAGGCGCTGGTACAAACCGCCCTCAATCTGCATCAATTCCTCGTGCGGTCCCGCTTCCGTGATGCGGCCGTGATTGAGCACGATGATACGGTCGGCCTCGCGGATGGTCGACAGGCGGTGCGCGATGGCGATGATGGTCACCTTGCCGCGCAACTCGTTCAAGGCCAGCTGCACGATCTGCTCGGTCTGGCTATCGATACGCGAGGTCGCTTCGTCCAGCAGCAAAATGCGCGGCTGGCCGGCCAGCGCGCGGGCAATCGCGATCAGCTGCTTCTGCCCCGACGACAGGCGCGAGCCGCCTTCGCCCAGCGGCGTATCGTAGCCGTGTTCCAGTGCGGCGATGAAGTCGTGCGCATGCGCGGCGCGCGCCGCCGTCTCGATTTGCGCCTGCGTGTAGCCGCGGCCCATGTCGATGTTTTCGCGCGCCGAGGCGGCCAGCAGGAAGGGGTCTTGCGGCACCAGGCCCACGTCGGCGCGGAAGTGTTCATTGTCGATGCTGTCGAGGGCGACGCCATTGATGGTGATGCTGCCCTGCGTGACGGGGTAAAAGCGCAGCAGCAGCGAGAGCAAAGTCGATTTGCCGCTGCCCGTGTGGCCGACGATGCCAAAAAACGCGCCCTGCGGAATGCTCAGCGACAGGTCGTGCAGCACGGGCTGGTTTTCCACGTAGGCGAAGGTCAGGCGCGCGATGTCCACGGCGGGCGTGTTGCTGTCCGCTGTCGCCTGCCGCAGAGCCGGTGTCTGTCTTCCCTGCGCGTGTTCCAGCGCCTGCGCTTCGTCCAGCAGGGCCGAGACGCGCGCCGTCGCCACCACCGACTGCTGCAGCTGGCTAAATTGCATGGTGATCTGGATCAGCGGCTCGATCACGCGCGCGATATAGCTGATGAATGCATACAGCACGCCCACTTCCAGGGCGCCCATCTCGCGCTGGCCGAAGCTGAAGATGACGACGGCCAGCAGCACGATATTGAGCATATCGAGCGCGGGGCGCAGCAGCCAGGCGTTGGCGCGCAATTCCTGCATGCGCGCCGTGTAGTGGTCCTGGTTGATGCCCGTGAAGCGCACGCCGAAGCGTTTTTCCGCGTTATTCGCCTGCAGCACGCTCATGCCGCCGATCGATTCGGCGATCTGCCCGTTGATCTCGCTGCGCAGGGCGCGCGCGCGCGTGACGGCCGGCGCGCTCCAGCGCTGGTACAAAAAGACGATCACCAGCACTGCCGGCAGCAGGGCCAGCACGATCAGCATCAAGCGCCAGTCGAGGAAGGCCATGGCGGCCATGGTGCCGATCAGCACGATGGAACTGTCGAGGATGACGAACAGCACCTGCACGTACAGCGATTTCACCGCTTCCGTGTCGTTGGTGACGCGGCTGACCAGCTGCCCCGTGATGGCGCGGTCGAAAAAGGCCATGGGCAGGCGCAGCACGTGTTGATACACGGTTTCGCGCAGGCGCTGCACCGAGCGCATGGCCAGGCCGGACAGGCGCACCAGCTGCAAATAGCGCAGGCCCGATGCGACCCAGCCCGTGAGCAGGCAGCCGCCGAGCAGCAGCGACATGCGCGTCCAGTCCAGGTGGCGCGGCAGCAGATGCTGGTCGATCAGGGCCTTGCCCAGAATCGGCCCCGTCACTTCCAGCGCGGCGGCGAGGATCAGCCAGAAGGTGGCCCAGTATAAATGGCGCAGATCGGGTGCGGCGGCGCGGCGCAGCAGGCCGATGGCTTGCGCGGCCTGGCGGCGCACGGTTGGCGTGGCGGTGCTGGCTTGCTTGTTCTTAGATGGCATCGAGGCTGGCCTCCAGTTGTTGATAGCGCCACTGGCTGGCGTACCAGCCGTCGCGCTGCATCAGCGCGTCGTGGCTGCCCGCTTCCGTCACGTGGCCATCGCGCAGCACCAAAATCAGGTCGGCGTTGACGACGGCGCTCAGGCGGTGGCTGGCGATGATGGCGCTGCGCTCGGGGCGCTTGCGGCGCAGTTCTTCCAGGTGCTGCAGGATGCGCGTTTCCGTGCCCGTGTCGACGGCGGATAAAGCATCGTCGAGCAGCAGCAAGCCGTTGTCGGCCAGGAGGGCGCGGGCGATCGCCACGCGCTGGCGCTGGCCGCCGGACAGGGTGATGCCCTTTTCGCCCACGTGGGTGGCATAGCCTTCGGGGAATTGCAGGATATCGTCGTGGATGTCGGCCAGCTGCGCCGCCCGCTCCACGTCCTCGCGCGTGGCGCCGGGGCGGGCCAGGGCGATATTGTCGGCGATGCTGGCGGAGAACAGGAACGATTCCTGCGGCACCCAGCTGATGGCCGCGCGCAGCGCATGCAGGGTATATGCATCGAGCGGCTGGCCGCTCCAGGTGGCCGTGCCCGATTGCGGCGTGACCTGGCGCAGCAGCACGCGCAGCAGGGTCGACTTGCCGCTGCCGGTGGGGCCGACCAGGCCCAGAGTCTGGCCCGGCTGCAACAGCAGCGAAATACCGGACAGCGCGGGCGCCGTCTGGCCAGCGTAGGCGAAGCCGATGTCCGTCAGTTGCAATGGGCCGGGCGTCAGCGTATCCATCGTTCCGTGGTCGTCGATGGCCAGCGGCGCATCGAGCATCGGTTGCAGCCGCTGCCAGGCGGCGCGGCCCCGTTCGATCAATGAGAGCACCCAGCCGGCGGCGAACATGGGCCAGATCAGCTGTCCCAGGTACATGGAAAAGCTGGTCAGCGCGCCGATGGTCAGCTGGTCTTGCCACACGAGGTAGCCGCCCAGGCCCAGAGTCAGCGCGGTGGCGGCCGTCAGGGTCAGGCCGACGGCCGGTTCATACGCCGCTTCCCAGCGCTGCGCCGTCAGGCTGGCGTTGGCTGCATGGCCGGCCAGGGTGGAGAATTGCTGGCTGCTGCGCTCTTCCAGGCCCAGCGCGCGCAGGGTGCGCACGCCCGACAGCGATTCCTGCACATGGTCGTTCAGCGCGGAGAAGCGTTGCAGCGAATCGGTCGACGCCGTGTGGATATGGCTGGAAATGCGCCAGAAGGCCAGTCCCATCAGGGGGAAGGGCAGCAAGGCGATGCAGGCCAGGCGCCAGTCCACGCCCAGCAGCATGATGCCCAGCACCATCAGCAGGGTCAATGTGCCGTCGAAGCCGGCCAGCATGGCTTCGCCGGCGGCCATTTCGATGGCGTCGATGTCGTTGGTCGCCAGCGCCATCAGGTCGCCCGTGCGCTGGTTCTGGTAAAACGATGCGCCCTGCTGCGACATGCGCGTGTAGAAGCGCGTGCGCAGCATCACGCCCAGCTGGTAGGCGGCCTTGAACAGGGTGATGCGCCAGCCCACGCGCAGGAAGTAGATGACGACGCCGACGGCGAGCAGGGTCAGCAGCTCCAGCCACAGTTCGGCGGCCGTCATGCGGTGCGCGGCCAGCGCGTCGATGATGGCGCCCACACGGCGCGGGATCCAGACGGTCAGTGTCGCCACGCCGGTCAGCATGACGGCGGCGGCGGCATACGCCGGCCAATGCTGACGCACGAAGCCGGCGATGAGCCTCGATAAACTCATGGTTACCTTTTGTTTTGAGTAATGGGGTGTCGCGGGGCGGAAGGACGGGCACGCGGACGGAAAGTACGCGTAGGATACAACAAGGTGGAAAAGCGCGCTGTGGGCGGGCACGCAAAAAACGGGCCGTAGCCCGTTGTTTTGCTGCGTCAGTGGCGTGCGCGCGGCTTATTTTCGGCCGCTGCCTTTGCCGCTGCCCAGCATGTCGAGCTGTTTCGATGGCGCGCCCTTGGGGGCTGCCTTGGCTACCGGCTTGGCGGCGGGTGCTGGCGCGTGTTTCACTGTAACCTTGGCCACGGTCTTGTCGGCGGCGCTGGCCGGTTTGGCGACGGGTTTGCTGGAAGGAAATGGTTTCGCGGCAGGCTTGGCTGGCGCTGGTGCGGCGGCTTTCGCTGGCGCGGCGGCGGCGGGTACAGGTGCGGGTGCGGGCTTGGCCGCTTCCGGCTTGACCACTGGCTTGGCTTCGACCACTTTCACGGCGGGCTTGTCGGCGACCTTCTCGGCAACCTTGGCCGGTGCTGCCGCTGGCTTGGCTGCTGGCACTGCAACAGGGGCGGGGGCTGCCTTGGCGGCAGGCTTGGCCACTTCGACCGGCTTGGCGGCGGGCGCAGGTGCTGCTGCCACTGGTACCGGTGCCGGTGCGGCGGCCGGCTTGGGCGCAGGCGCCGCAGTCGCAGGTACAGCGGCCAGTGCCGGCTTGGCCGCTGCCGGGGCGGGGACGGCAGCAGGTGCGGCGGCATCGAGGCGGGCCTTGGCCGAAGCCAGCAATTCAGCCTGGGTGCTCGAGGCGATGCCGAACAGCTGGCGGCTGTACGCCAGCACGCTTTCGATATTCGGTTGGGCCTGGCTGGTGCTGTAGCTGAAGAGGTCGCGCGGGTCTTGCGTTGCCAGCAGGTGCTGCGCCGTTTCTGCCGTATGCGAGATGGCGGCCTTGCCTGCGTTCAAGTTCAGGGCGATGATTTTCTCGGCGCTTTCGAAGACTTTGCTGGTCAGGGTGCTGAAGATTTGCAGCTGGCTTTCCAGTTGCGACTTGGCGGCGCTGGAAAATTGTTCTGGAAGCGGAAACATATTTACTCCTTTGTACGGATTAAAATGCTGGCAAAACGCTCTGCAAAATCCCGAAAACCAGAGTTGGCCGCGTTTTGTAAAGTGGGTAGCGTGCTGAACAGCTAATCATGGACTTTTTATGATGCAACGCAATATGAATATTCTAGCGGTGATTCGAGTTAGTTGAAAGTTATTTTATTCAGCCCGCGCGGCACGTGCTTGCCCTATTCATGCGCCCGGCAGCATTTTGGGGAAGTTTGCGCGTGCGCAAGGTGTTGTCAGCGAATCTATGGCCAGGTTTTTGCCAGCGAGTATATTCGTGCACTGCAACATCCTTGAGCGAGAAGATGGCAATGCACTGGAAGCAACAGATACCGTAGTCAACCGAAGGAGTGTCCGCATGGACCTAGTCATCCGCAATGCCAGCCTGCCCGACGGGCGCCGCGCCATCGATATTGCCATCGAGGGCGGCCGCATCGCTGCCGTCGGCCCCGCCTTGCCCGTGACGGGCGCGCAGGAGATCGACGCCGCCGGCGACCTTGTCACGCCGCCGTTCGTCGACGCCCACTTCCACATGGACGCCACGCTCAGCTACGGCTTGCCGCGCGTGAATGCCTCCGGCACCCTGCTCGAAGGCATCGCCCTGTGGGGCGAGCTGAAACCGCAGCTGACGCAGGACGCGCTGGTGCAACGCGCCTTGCAGTATTGCGACTGGGCCGTGGCGCGCGGATTGCTGGCCATCCGCTCGCACGTCGATATCTGCGACCCGCGCCTGCTGGCCGTGGAAGCGCTGCTCGACGTCAAGCGGCAAGTGGCGCCGTATCTCGACCTGCAACTGGTGGCGTTCCCGCAGGATGGCATCTTGCGCAGTCCCGGCGCCTTTGACAATTTAAAGCGCGCGATTGCCATGGGCGTCGACGTGGTGGGTGGCATCCCGCATTTCGAGCGCACTATGGCCGACGGTGCCGAATCGGTGCGCCTGCTGTGCGAATTCGCCTGCGAGCGGGGCCTGATGGTCGACATGCACTGCGACGAATCGGATGACCCGCTGTCGCGCCACATCGAAACCCTGGCCTTCCATAGCCAGCGCCTTGGCATGCAGGGCAGGGTGACGGGCTCGCACCTGACGTCCATGCATTCGATGGACAATTATTATGTGAGCAAGCTGCTGCCGCTGATCCGCGAGGCGGGCGTGGCGGCGATTGCCAATCCCCTCATCAACATCACCCTGCAGGCGCGCCACGACACGTATCCGAAGCGGCGCGGCATGACGCGCGTGCCCGAGATGCTGGCCGCCGGCATACCCGTCGCCTTTGGCCACGACTGCGTGATGGATCCGTGGTATAGCCTCGGCTCGGGCGACATGCTGGAAGTGGCGCACATGGGACTGCACGTGGCGCAGATGACGGGCCAGCAAGCGATGCACGACTGCTTTTTGGCCGTGACCGAGACGCCGGCGCGCATCCTGGGCCTGGACGGCTATGGCATCGCGCCCGGCTGCCATGCGGACTTGCTGATCCTCGATTGCGGCTCCACGGTCGAAGCGCTGCGGCTGCGCGCGGCGCGGCGCCTGGTACTGCGGCGCGGGAAAATCGTCAGCGAGGCGCCGCGCGCGCAATCGCGTCTGCATTTGCCGGGCCGGCCCGAAACGGTCAATTTCCGCCTGGGGCGCTGATACAATCAGCCATCACTTGTTATCGGGAGCACTGCCTTGAAAGAAATTGATATCCGCCCGGCCCAGGAAGCCGACTTCGACGCCATGTGGCCGATTTTCCAGACCCTGGTGGCCGCTGGCGACACCTACACCTTCCCGGCCGATACCACGCGTGAAGCGTGCCACGCCTACTGGTTCGGCCCCGGCGTGCAAAGCTATGTGGCCGTGATGGGCAGCGAGCGCTTGCTGGGGATGTACAAGCTGGTGGCGAACCAGCCGGGGCATGGGTCGCACGTGGCCAATGCCTCATTCATGGTCGACCCGGCCGCGCAGGGCGTGGGCGTGGGTCGCATGATGGGCGTGCACTGCATGGAGGAAGCGCGCCGCGCGGGCTACCTGGCGATGCAGTTCAACTTCGTCGTCAGCACCAACCTGGGCGCCGTCACCCTGTGGAAAAAGCTGGGCTTTGGCATCGTCGCTACCCTGCCGCTGGCCTTCCGCCACGCGCACCTGGGCTATGTCGACGCCTACGTGATGTACCAGCTGCTGACCGATCCGATGCAGTGGCCGGCATGAGCGGCGCCGTGACAGAATCGGTGATCGTCATCGAGACGCCCCGCCTGCGCCTGCGCACCTTCACGCCCGAAGACGCGCCGTTCTACCTGGCACTGATCAATGAGCCGTCGTGGATCGCCAATATCGGCGACCGCAACATCCATACCGTGGATGCGGCGCGCGCGGCGCTGGAAGCCGGTCCGATCGCGCAGTTCCGCGAGCATGGCTATTGCTTTTACATTATCGAGCGCCGCAGCGACGGCGTGGCCATCGGCATGTGCGGCATGATACGCCGTGACAGCCTGCCCGGTCCCGACATCGGCTACGCCATGCTGCCCGCCTACTGGGGCCAGGGTTATGCCTACGAGGCCGCCGCCGCCGTGGTGCGGCATGCCCGGCACACGCTGCGCATCCCCACCCTGTACGGCATCACCTCGCCGCAGAACCAGGCATCGATCAATTTGCTCAACAAGCTGGGGCTGCGCTTCGAGCGGTTTACGCGCATGCCGCCATCGGGCAAGGATACGAATGTCTACCGCAAGGATTTTCGCCTGGATTAAGGCGGCAAATCCGTATCAGCGAAGTGAAACATAAGTGAAAAAAAGTATTTAGAAACCCGCGCCTTTTGTAGTGGTGGCGCGCGGTCTTTGTTTTTATAGTTGGCATACCGGTGGAAAACCGCCGGACTATAAAAATGGAGACGTGTTATGAAAATCATGACTGCTGTTGCATGGGGTGCCCTCATGTCCGCCGGCTTTACCGATGCCTCGGCGCAAAGCTGCTCGGTGCCCGTGATCAAGGTGCTGGCGCAAAAAAGCCTGGGCCTGACGGTGATGGAAAAGACCCTCGCCGAGTATGAAAAGAAAAACGGCACCAAGGTACAAATCAGCTATTTCGGCGAAAACGACCGCCGCTCCAAGGCCCGCCTCGACGCCTCGACCAAGGCCGGCTCCTATCAGATCTATTACATCGATGAAGCCAACGTGGCCGAATTTGCGACGGCAGGCTGGGTCGTCCCCCTGCTCAAATACCTGCCCAGGGACGCCGACTACGACGACTTCCTGCCGGGCCGCCGCGCCGTCGCTTCCTACAAGGGCGTGGCGTATTTCGCGCCCCTGATCGGCGGCAGCGACTTCCTGTTCTACCGCCGCGACCTGCTGGAAAAGGCCGGCATCGCCGTGCCCAAGACGCTCGACGAACTGGTCGCCGCCGTGAAAAAACTGGATAATCCCCCCAATGTTTACGGCTGGGCGGCGCGCGGCCAGCGCGGTTCGGGCATGAACGTCTGGCGCTGGTCGCCGTTCATGCTGGCCGCCGGCGGCAAGTGGGAAAAGGACGGCGTGCCGACCTTCAATTCGCCGCAGGCAGTGAAAGCCACCACCCTGTACCGCGACCTGTTCAAGTATTCGCCGCCGGGCGGCGCCACCTACGACTGGAGCAATGCGCTCGAAGCGTTCAGGTCCGGCAAGGTAGCCTTCATGATCGAGTCGACGCCATTTGCCGACTGGATGGAAGACCCGAAAAAATCCTCGGTGGTCGACAAGGTGGGGTATGTGCGCCCGCCCGCGCCGCTGGCATCGGCCGCCTACGGCCACGGCCTGGCCATCTCCGCCACGGGTGCGAAGGATGAGTGCACGCGCCAGGCGGCCGGCAAGTTCATCGCCTGGGCCACGGGCAAGGAGCAGGAACAGGCGCGCCTGAAGGACAATGTCTTCAGCGACTACAACCGCAGCAGCACCATCGCCAGCGACTATTTCCGCAAGCACGTCAAACCGCAGATCCAGGCGGGCCTGACGGACACCACGCCCGTCTCGCGCGTCACCATCTGGCCTAGTCCCGAGTGGCCGGACATCGGCGACAACCTGGGCGTCGTGCTGGAAGAAGTGTTTACGGGCACGCGCGGCGACGTGCAGAGCGCGCTCGACGAGGCCAACGAGTACGCGACGGAAGTCATGCAACGGGCCAGCAAGCGTAAATAAGCCCTTATCGCCAACGACTCCACCAGCTAAAACCAGGGATCAGACCCGACGGGTCTGACCCCAGCTCTTGCTTTTGGAGTAACGCCAGCGCTTGTCCGTTCTCGTTTGAAAGCCATGACCATGCCGCATTCCATCCGTAAAAAACGCCACACCTGGCTGCCGGCCGTCTTTCTGACGCTGCCGCTGCTGGTCCTGCTGGTACTGGGCCTGGTGCCCAGCATCGCCGCCATCAACCTGGCCCTGCAAAACCGCGTGCTGCGCTACAGCGACAGCGATTACGTCGGTTTTGCCAATTTCATCCGCCTGTTCGGCGACCGCCGTTTCGTCAATGCCGTGCAGGTGTCGGCTATATGGGAAGTGGTCACCGTGGCCGGTTCGCTGATTGTCGGCGTGCTGCTGGCCGTGTTCCTGTTCGAGAGAATCAAGGGCCGCACGCGGGACGTCATCGCGCTGCTGCTGATCGTGCCGGTGCTGCTGCCGCGCGTGTCGGCCGCCTTCATCTGGAAGTTCATGTATTCGCCGCTGATGGGCATTTTGAACTGGCTGCTCGAATGCGTGGGCCTGGGCGGCACGGCGCTGCTGTCCGATCCGGCCACGGCGCTGTATGCGGTGGCGCTGGTCGATATCTGGCAGTGGGGCCTGTTCTTTGGCGCCGTCATCCTGAAGCTGCTGGAAACCCTGCCTGGCGAACCGCTGGAAGCGGCACGCCTCGATTACGCCAGCACGATCCAGGTGTATGCCTACATCGCGCTGCCGATGCTGAAGGTACCCATCATGAGCCTCGTGTTCATCAAGATGGTCGAGTCGCTGCGCTCGTTCGACCTGATTTACGTGATGACCAAGGGCGGCCCCGGCATCGCCACTGAAACGCTGGACATGTATGCGTATGCGCAAGGCATCGGCCTGATGGGCAAGGTCTCGTATGCGTCCAGCATGGCCGTGCTGATGATGCTGGCGACGACCGTTATCTTTACTTTACTCTGGAAGCGGGTCGCCAAATGGGAAAACTGACTGTTCGGCGCGGCATGGACCATGCCGCCACCACCGCCATTACCACCGCCATCGTGCTGGTGGCGCTGTTTCCCATCCTGTGGGCCGTGCTCAATTCCTTCAAGGAGTTGATGGACATCGTCACGCCCGTGCCGCGCTTTTTCTTCAGCCCGACCCTGGCCAATTACAGGCAGGTGCTGGCCAGCCCCGAAGTGCTGACGGGGCTGGGCAACAGCGTGGCCATTGTCGGCGTGGCCGTGTTGCTGGGCGCCGTGCTGGGCGTGCCGGCCGCGTATGCGATCGCCCGCTATCCGATCCCGGCCAAGAAGGATATCCAGTTCTTCCTGCTCTCCTTGCGCTTTTTGCCGCCCGTCGCCGTCGCCATTCCCTTGATCTCGATCTGGATCGACCTGGGCCTGTACGACTCGCGCCTGTCGATGGTGGTGACGTATCTGCTGGTGACCCTGTCGACCATCATCTGGCTGTCGATTCCCGCGTTTGCCCGCATTCCGAAGGAGATCGAGGAAGCTGCCGCGCTGGACGGCTACGGCCCTTACCAGGTGTTCTGGCACGTGGCCCTGCCGGTGGCCTCGAAGACCCTGATGGGCGGCATCGTCTTCAGCTTTGTGCTGGTCTGGAATGAACTGATGATCGCGCTGGCGCTCACCTCGTCGAAAAGCATGACCCTGCCCGTGGTGGCGTCGGCCTTCACGTCGATGGGCCAGGAAGTGCCGTGGGGCGTGGTGAACGCCTCCACCGTGCTGCTGGCCCTGCCGCCGCTGCTGTTCGTCGGCATCCTGGGACGGCTGCTCAACTCCATGCTCAAACATAAATAAAAGGACTCATCATGCAAGCACTCGTACTGGAACAGGCGGAAATTATCACCTTGCGCGACATCGACGTACCGCTCGTCGTCGGCCCGCGCGACGTGAAAATCAAGATACATACCGTGGGCATTTGCGGCAGCGACGTGCACTACTTCAAACATGGCAAGATCGGCCCCTTCGCCGTCGAAGCACCGATGGTGCTCGGCCACGAGGCCTCCGGCGTGGTGGCCGAAGTAGGAGACGAGGTGACGCACCTGACAGTGGGCGACCGCGTCTGCATGGAACCGGGCGTGCCGCAGTTCGATTCGCCGGCCACCATGCGCGGTCTGTACAACCTGGACCCGGCCGTGCGCTTTTGGGCCACGCCGCCCATCCATGGCTGCCTCACGCCGTATGTGGTGCACCCGGCCGCGTTCACCTTCAAGCTGCCCGACAACGTCAGCTTCGGCGAAGGCGCCATCGTCGAACCGCTGGCCATCGGCCTGCAGGCGGCCAAGAAGGCGGCCATCAAGCCTGGCGACATGGCGGTGGTGATCGGCGCCGGCACCATCGGCGCGATGACTGCCCTGGCGGCGCTGGCGGGCGGCTGCTCGCGCGTGATCCTGGCCGACCTGGTACCGGAAAAGCTGGCCCTGTTTGCCGATAATCCTGCCGTGACCACGGTCGACGTGCGCCAGGCCAGCCTGGCGGACACGGTGCGCGAACTGACGGCTGGCTGGGGTGCCGACATCGTCTTCGAGGCCAGCGGCAGCATGCGCGCCTACGACGATATCGTCGACCTGCTGTGCCCCAACGGCTGCCTGGTACTGGTCGGCATGCCGCCCGATAAGGTGCCCTTCGATATCGTCGCCATCCAGGCCAAGGAAGCGCGCATCGAGTCAGTGTTCCGCTACGCGAACATCTTCCCGCGCGCCATCGCGCTGCTGGCCTCGGGAAAGATCGACGTGAAACCCTTCATTTCGCGTACCTTCGACTTCACCGATGGCGTGCGGGCGTTCGAGGAGGCAGCCAAGGGCTACCCGCGCGACGTCAAGATACAAATTGAACTGGCAGGAGACTAATCATGGCAAACATCGCCTGCAGGCAGCTGCACAAGACTTACGACCACAAGACGGCGGTGCTGCAGCCGTTCGACCTGGAGATAGA